>Ga0129310_1000687_pt1 | contig 37163 bp, 46 predicted proteins | sample Go1ome_2_FD_94433 | JGI IMG/M metagenome (GOLD analysis project Ga0129310, IMG submission 94433) | Western lowland gorrila individual fecal microbial communities from Wisconsin, USA - Go1022A metagenome | ecosystem: Host-associated > Mammals > Digestive system > Large intestine > Fecal | place... | reverse complement strand
CAGCGCCTCGTACTCCGGCGGCGTGCGCCCGGCTTTCCCGATCTACTAATCATTATTCAATCCGCGGGGCCTTGTGCCCCGCTCAATAAGAAGATTAAGGAGATAGGAAAAGCATGTCAGACATACCAAAGAGTGAGCGCTCCGAGTCAAGACTTCGGGCGCAGCACAAGGCGTACCAGATCAGGAGGATGATCACCGCGGAGCTGATGGCGTCGTTCGCCTACAGCCAAGTAAAGCAGGAGAAACACATCAAGGCCATGACGGCCCACATCACAGACCAAGCAACACGAGAGGAGACCGCCCAGAAGATCAGGGAGCTGGAGGAAGACTTCGACACCTGGTTCATCAAGCGGGAACGCGATCAGGTGGCTGACTTATGCGAGGGTATCGCCCGGCACCTAAGAAGAGCCAACACCATCTGGCCGGACTACATGGTCGAGTTCACGGAGCGCCGCCTGGAGATGGACAGAGCGATGGAGTGCTGCAACGCGCTCCAGGACGAGCTGCAATACATCGCCGAGACGCTGCCAGCAGACAAGAACAAGTACATGGCCATCGTGCTGGAGGTCGAGACAGAGTTCAACTGGATCAAGAGCCTGCGGCAGTCTGACAACCGTTTTCTGAAACACTTAAAAGACAAGAAGACACAGGGGTGACTTCTACAAATTGCACGTTTATTCAGCGACGAACTTCTGCAATGTCAACAACAATGGCAATGCGAACAACAACAGCGCCTCGAACTCCAACGGCGTGCGCCCGGATTTCACAACCGCATGAAAGGGCTGGCTCCCACCGTGCGGATTTATGGGAAAGGAGAGGCTCATCCCTTCGGCTCCGGCCGATAAATGACAATCATGACGCTCCCGCATACGTGCGAAGGAGCTGGAGCGTGGTTTTTATGAATTTATTCTACGATGCAAACAACATATACGAGGCAGGCGCCAAGGCCATCGCAGGGAGCAACTTCAAGCAAGCGACTCAACTCTTCGAGATGAACCAGCTGCTGGAGACGGCTCACCTCCAGAGAGATCTCAAGGAGGGAAGATACGAGCCAGAGCCTGGCCAGAAGTTCATCATAAGCGAGCGCGGCAAGACCCGCTTCATCACCAGCAACGTGATGAGGGACAAGACGGTCAACCACGTGCTCTGTGATGAGGTACTGTCTCCAAGCATAGCGCCCTTCGTTATTTACGACAACGACGCCAGTCAGAAGGGCAAAGGCGTCAAGCACCACCGCGACAGGATAGAAGTGCAGCTGCACGACTACTACCAGCGCCACGGCAACAACCAGGGCTGGATCCTGCTGGTGGACTTCTCGGGCTACTATCCAAACATCCCACACGACAAGTGCCTGGAGGTGATGGACGGCTTCCTGGATCGCAGCGGGCTCCAGCCCGACGAGATCACAGTGGCCAAGTGGCTCATGAGGAAGATCCTGAGGACCTTCGAGCTGGACGTCTCCCGCTTCTCGGATGAGGAGATCGAGGAGATGATGCACGCCAAGATCAACCCGATGATGAACGTCGGCGTGGATCCGAAGCTGCTGACCGGGAAGAAGATGCTGAGGAAGGGCTGCGACATCGGCTCCCAACCTTCGCAGAACATCGGGATCATCTACCCATACCGGCTCGACAACTATGCCAAGATCGTCAGGGGTGTGAAGGGCTACGGCAGATACACCGACGACTTCCACGCGATCCACGAGAGCAGGGAGTTCCTGGAGGAGCTTCTGGCAGGCTTCCGCGTGATCGCCAAAGAGTTCGACCTGATCATCAACGAAAAGAAGACCAGGATCAGCCCGATCGACCAGCCGTTCCGGATCTTAAAGGTCCAGTACTGGCTAACGGACACCGGCAAAGTCGTCCGGAAAATCAACCCGAAGAGCGTCACCAGAGAGCGCAGGAAGCTCAAGGCATACAAGCGGCTGCTGGATGCTGGCCGGATTGACTACGAGACCGTGGAGAACAGCTTCAAGAGCTGGATCGGCGGCAACTGGAAGCTGATGTCAATGCAACAGATCAGCAACATGAGTTTGCTCTACTATGAGCTATTTCAAAGGAGGATCACATGGAAAAAAGGACATGGACGATTGAACTGGCTGATGGGACAACCCTGGAGGGCTTGAGTCTCAACGGCAACAACTACGTCAGCAAGACCAAAGTCACAGAGGACGACTTCGCTGGCAACCTCGACCGCGTGAAGGTCACGGACGGCGAGACCACCCAGGAGCTGGAGAACGTGGAGCTCGTGCAGTGCCAGCAGTATGGCAGCGAGTACTGGTTCATCCTGAGGGAGAGAACTGCCGCAGAGATGGCAGCGGAGAAGACACAGGCCAACATCGAGTACATCGCTATGATGGCCGACATTGATCTCGAGGAGGTGTAAGAGATGGCAAAGAAAGCAACCCACAGCAAGAACTTCGAGAAAGTGAAGAAGTACTACAAGGACGGCGTCTGGAGTGACGCGCGTGTCCGCAATGCAGTCACTCACCCGGCAAGCAATCCCTGGATCACTGCCGCCGAGTACGAGGAGATCACCGGCCGCCCTTATGAGGTCGAGACGGAGGTCCAGGAGTAAGTGGTCGACAACATCATGACCATCGTCCTGGCCATCGTCGGCTCGGGCGCCTTCTCGACGCTCGTCAGTGCGATCGTGAACGACCGCGCAAAGAAAAGAGAAAGTGCAAGCGGAGAGCAGGCTGCTCTCCGCTTACTTATGAAGGACAGGCTGCGCTTCCTGTGCGTCCACTATATCCAACAGGGATGGATCTATGAGGACGAGCTGGAGGATCTCATCGAGATGCACGCAGTCTATCATGACCAGTTAAAAGGCAACGGCTACCTCGACACACTCATGGCCAAGATCAAGGCCATGGAAGTCAGAGGCGTCGGCGTATAAAGAAGGAGGACAAAGCTATGAAATTAAGCAACAAGACCTACGACGTTTTGAAGTGGATCGCGCAGTACTTACTGCCAGCAGCTGGCACGCTGTACTTCGCGCTCGCCGGGATCTGGGGCTTGCCTTATGGCGAGCAGATCGTCGGCACCATCACCGCGGTGGACACTTTCCTGGGCGTACTCCTGGGGATCAGCGCGGCAAGCTACAACAAGGAGGGCTAAACTATGATTATTGATGTATCAGTACACAACGGCACCATCGACTGGGCAAAGGTCAAGCCCTACATCGAGGGCGCGATCATCCGCTGCGGCTATGGCTCCGACAAGACGAGCCAGGACGACAAGCAGTGGAAGCGCAACGCTGACGAGTGCACTCGCCTGGGCATCCCCTTCGGCGTGTATCTCTACAGCTACGCAGGCAACACCGCCCAGGCTCAGTCCGAGGCTCAGCACGTGCTTCGTCTCGTGAAGGGCTACAACCTGGCACTCCCGATCTTCTTCGATGCTGAGGAGAGCAAGCTCGCAGCTGTATCGGCTGCCAACTTCGCAGCCTTCGCCGCAGTGATCAAGGCAGCAGGCCACCGCTGCGGTCTGTACACTGGCGAGTACTTCTTCAACGCACACATGAAGAGCACAGCGCCGGACTGGCTCTGGATCGCTAAGTATGGCGCAAACACCGGCAACCCTGGCAGCCAGCCTCGCATCGGTCGCAGCTTCGACCTGTGGCAGTACACCAGCCGCGGCAGCGTTCCTGGAGTGGCAAGCTCCGGCCTCGACTGCTCCCAGGTGATCAACCAGGGCATCTTCACGGAGCGCAAGGCCACACAGGCCAAGAGCGACGATGAGATCGCGAAGGAAGTGCTCGCAGGAGCATGGGGCAACGGTGACGACCGCAAGGCTCGCCTCACTGCTGCCGGTTACAACTACAGCACGATCCAGACGATCGTCAACCGCCTCTGCTCTAATAAGAAGAGCAACGAAGAGCTGGCCAAGGAAGTCCTGGCCGGTAAATGGGGCAACGGTCGCGACAGAGTCAACCGATTGAAGGCCGCCGGGTATGATCCGGAAGCCGTCCAGACAATCGTCAACGCACTCTGCAGATGATGTTCCTCATCATCCTGGCTTGCATCGCTCCGGTCATCGTCGGCATCTTCCTCTTCGTGGGTGCCTGCATGGCCGTGATCGAGGCAGGCCGTCATCCTATTGATTGAAACATAAAGACCCCAGGAGCACGAAGCTCCTGGGGCTATTTTTATTTGACATCAGACTGCAATGCGGAGTAGTATGAAATGAGATGTTACAACAGGGCGATGGAATGGGAGCGTGTTCGAGTACAATCTCGAATAGTCCACTAATTGAGCCGTACTCGAACACCTCGAGGCGGCTCCTTCTTTTGTGGCGTTGTAGATGATCAGCGCCTCACCCTCACGCACTTCGACGCGGTCCACGAACGTGTCGATCAGACGACGGCAGAAGCCCTCGTCGCTTATATCTCCTTTACGGAAGGAACAGAGCCATGCTCTGATCGCGTCAGCGGTCAAGCGTGGCGTTTTTATTTCTACCCTGGCCAGTTCTGCCTCCAGCTCGTCACGCTGCTCCTCGAGGGCGCTGAGGCGACTCACAAGGGCAGACCCGCCGCCGTTCTCAATGGCGTCCAGCACGTTCTCGATCTTCTTCCTGGTACCTTCCAAGCGAGAGCGAAGAGCAGCGGCCACGCTCTGGTCGTCATCCTGCTCCTGGATCTCCAGGATCTTCGCCACCAGGCGGTCAATGATCTCATCGGTCAGCATGTCGGTCATCGTATGCTGCAGCACGGCATTCTCCAGGACCTCACGCTTCACCGGCTTGAGCTCGCAGCTGCCGCCTCTTTTCTTTTTCCCGCACTTGTAATAGGAGTAGAGCTTCCCGCTCTTCCCAGTGCCGGACTCTCCGGACATCATCGTCCCACAATATCCACAAAAACATTTACACGACAACAAGTAGCTCACCTTCGCCCTCCCTGCTGCATTGTTGCGGCTGGTCGGGAACATGGTCTGCACCTGCTCAAACAGCTCCACCGGTACCAGCGGCTCAATGCCTTCATACTTCACGCCCTGGATCTCAAACTCGCCCAGGTAGCGCCTGCTTCTCAATATTCTATACACGACACCGTTCCCGATCGGCTTGCCTCGCTGACCAGTGACACCCTGGGAGCGCAGCCACTCGACCAGCTCCTTCTCCTTCGTTCCTGCTGCATAGAGCTCGAAGCAGCGGCGGATCAGAGGAGCGACCACCGGATCCGGGACGACGTGCTTGTGTTCGTCCCTGGTGTAGCCAAGCGGCAGCGGAAACGTCCAGACGCCCTTCTTCGCGTTCTCTCTGTAGCCGCGGCTGATCTTCTGCGCCAGATCGGCGCTGTAGTACTCGGCCAGGCCCTCCAGCACGCTCTCCAGGATGATCCCCTCCGGGCCTTCCGGGATGGACTCCTTCGAGTAGAGCAGCTTCACGCCGGTGCGCTTCAACTTCATTTTATTGTTTGCGATGTCATACCGATCACGGCCGAAGCGGTCGACCTTCCAGGTGACAACGCAGTCGAAGAGACCCTTCTCGGCGTCTTTGATCATCCTCTGGAACTCCAGGCGCCCCTTCAAGCTTCGGCCGGAGACGTGCCGGTCAGCGTACACGCTGATGATGTCGATGTCATTCCTGTCAGCGTATGCCTGGCAGTCGGCCACCTGCCCCTCTATCGAGCGCTCTGTCTGATCTGGTCCTGGTGAATAGCGGGCGTATATCACCCCGCGCATCTTCTTCATAGTTCTCCTCCCTTCGCCAGCTCGGCAAGTGCAACCTTTAAGAAAAAGGCCGTCCTGGCCTCCAGTTCCTTCACGGCCTTCGCCGTGATCTGAGTTTCGCCGTGTGGTCCACACAGCACAACGTTCCCATCTGCGTCATATAGCAGCTCATAGCCGAGCACACGCATCTGCTGCTCCAGGCAATAGCTAAAGCTGGCCTGTGCATGCTCCTCAGTCCATCCAGTCAGCTCCTGTGGCGTGACGCCGAGGGCACTGGCAAAGGCTGGCACCTTCGCACGCGGTACATCCGCGAGGCCTAGTTCTATTTTATTGATTGAGCTTTTTCCCTTGTAGCCCAACCTCTTCGCGAGCTCTTCCTGTGTCAGGCCGAGAAGCTCGCGTCTCTGTTTTATGATCTTTCCCATGTCGTGAGCCATATCGCGCACCTCCTATACAAGCCCATTTTACCACGTAGTAGAAAAATTTTCTATATTTTTGTAAATAGTTGTTGACTTCTAAGAGCAAAACCGTTATAGTAGGACACAGGTAGAAAATAATTCTACCGTGAAGGAGAAAAGAACGACACGATGAGCACCATCACAACATATCAAAATAAGAGAAACCCGCACAAGTTCATCCAAGTGAAGAGATACGCCCGCGGCGAGTACTGGTTCCGCCAGTTCATCAAGACCGAGACAGACCGCGGCACAATCATCAACTACATGGGAACCCGCCGCAACAGTGGAGCCTTCCACAAGAACGGCATCAGGAGCATGAGACAGGTGCTCACTGAGGACTATGCGATCGTATAAAGGAGGACAACACTATGATGCTACAAGAATTTAACGAGCTGACCGGCTTCTACCCGACGCCGAGCCTCTACGCCTTCATCGAGGCCGAGTACATCGACGGACCATGGAAAGACAAGCAGAGCTTCTGCCGAGCTTACAAACTCAACCTGGACGGCCTGGCTGAGAAGATCATGCGCAAGGCACACGAAGGCGATCGGATGACCGAGGCCAACCACAGCGTGGCGCTCCGCTCAGCGATGGGCGCAGCCGAAGAGTGGAAGCAGGAGGCCGAGAGGATCCAGAAGGTGCTGGACAGAGAGCTGGAGTGGAAGCCATACTGCAGCGCCGAGGAGTTCAGCGACGAGGACTTCAACCAACTCTACGATGACAAGAGCACCGACCACCTCGGCGAGTCAGCTGCCAAGGATCTGGTGGCCGACGAGTTCGGCTTCAACCGTGACAAGATCCAGATCCAGCGCGACAAAGACACCTACGAGGTCAACCGTCACGGACAGCTCAGACGCCGCGAACGCATCAGCCGCGTGCCTCTGTACAATGCAACCGACTGGAACTACGTGAAGTTCACCGTCTGCGGCATCGACTACGAGATGCAGAACGGAGAGCTCCGGAGGGTATGATCGACGAAAACAAGAAGCCGGTGCAGTGGCTCAAGGGCATGCCAATCTGCCCAGCCTGCGGCTACTACTCCGGCATATATTACAACCAAGAAGTGAGAGACACCTGCGGCAGGTGTGGCCAGGCAGTGGACTGGCAGGGAATAGATCCCAGGAAAGGAGGAGCAACATGGCAGCATACAACGTGGAATTATTGAGGGAGAAGGTCAAAGACAGCGGCATGAAGGTCAAGCCCCTGGCTGAGGCCGTCGGCTACTCCCGCGAGGGCTTCTACAAGAAGCTGGACAGAGAGACCGAGTGGACGCCGTCCCAGATCCTCACACTCTGCGAGTACTTGCGGATCAATGAGGACGAACGCAAGCAAATTTTTTTGATCTAAAAGTTGAAAAATATTCTACTCAGGAGGAGAAGAGCATGAAACAGCAACAGATAGACCTGACGCTGCTGGCGATGGCAGCGTATGAAGCAATGAAGAAGGAGGCGGCCGAAAACGAAAAGAAGAAGACGCAGACACCTCACGCCTAAGGCCAAGAGCCTGCTGCTCAGTCTGCTGATCGGCTGCATCATCGGCACCCTGGCAGGCATCGGCCACATCCAGAGCGTCAAGAGGCACCAGGCCGAGACGGTCGACTACTTGAAGAGCATCCCCGAGGTCGACTACGACCAACTAAGAGCAGAGGCAGAAGAGCCAGCACCCAGCGAGTCCGAAGTCATCGAGATCGCTGCCCATATAGACCCGGACATCCCGGAAGAAGTACAAGTCGCAGCCCAGGAGGTCGGCAAGATCTACGACCTGAGCCCAGAGCTCCTGGAGGCGGTCGCCTTCCACGAGAGCCGCTACCATCCCTACGCAGTGAACGGATCCTGCACTGGACTGATGCAGGTGAACGTCGACTGGCACTGGGATCGCATGGAGCGCCTCGAGATCACGGAGGCAGAGCTCTGGAGAGTCTACCCCAACATGATGGTGGCGGGCGACTACCTGCACGAGCTCTTCACGAGATACGGCGAGACCGAGACCGTGCTGGCCATCTATCACGGCGAGCGCGACGCGAGGGATCCGAACTACACACCGAGCAGCTACGTCACCGGAGTGCTGGAGATGGCGCAGGAGCTGACAGTCAAGCATGAGGGAGGTGAGGCGATGGCAAGCATGAACAACTGACCAGCAACAACAAATTTATATCAATAGGAGGAACAAAGACATGAAAATCACAGCAACTTTTGACAGCTACGAGGAGTTCATCGCCTTCGCCAATGGCGCAGGAGAGAAGGCACTCATCGGAGTGGTCACAGGAGGAGCACAGGCGCCTCAGGAAGCCCCTGCAAAGTCAGAGGCAAAGAAGTCTACACCGAAGAAGGCGGAGCCGATCAGAGAGCCGGAGGCAGTACCACAGACAGGTGACTGGACACCTGGAGGCGGGGCAGCTGACGACAGCATCGTGAACCCTTCCACCGGTAAGAAGTACGAGGAGGAAGAACAGGCCGAACCTAAGACAGAGGCAGCGCCTAAGGTGGACGAGTCCTTCCGTGTGAAGGTACGCAAGACCCTGGCAACCCTCAACAAGAAGACAGGCAAGAACACGGCCAGCGAACTGATCCACGGCTTTGGCGTGGACAAGCTCACAGAGGTCGCCCTCGAAGACCTTCCTGCACTGATGCAGAAGGCAGAGGAGGCGCTCAATGCCTGAGAGACACGCAAGACTGGGGCCATCGGCAGCACACCGGTGGATCAACTGCCCCGGATCCGTGGCGCTGTCTGAGCAAGTACCGGCCACAACCGGCGGAGCTTATGCAGAGGAGGGCACAGTCGCCCACTCTCTGGCCGAGCTCAAGCTCAGGAAGTACCTGGGAGAGCTAAAAGGTGCAGCATACACCTCCAAGCTCAGGAAGATCCAGAGCAGCGAGTACTACAACAACGAGATGGAAGAGGCCACGGACTTCTATGTGGACGCTGTCCTGGAAAGACTGGCCGCAGCTGGTGAGGACGCTGAGCTCATGGTCGAACAGCAGTTCGGTCTCGATCAGTGGGTGCCGGAGAGCTTCGGCACATCCGACGCGGTGGTGATCGGCTCCGGAGTCATCGAGGTCATCGACCTCAAGTACGGCAAGGGCGTCAAAGTGGACGCGCCTGGCAACCCTCAGCTCCGTCTCTACGGACTGGGAGCCGCTGGACTGTTCGGTGATCTGTACGACTTCGAGACAGTTCGCGAGACAATCATCCAGCCCCGCCTCGATCACGTCAGCACGGAGGAGATCCCGCTGGGAGATCTGACCGGATGGGCGGCCGAGGTAGTCGCACCTGCAGCACGCATGGCAATGGACGACGCAGAGGTGTGGGAGGCCGGAGAGTGGTGCCGTTTCTGCCCTGCAAAGGCAATCTGCAGAGCGAGAGCAGGCGCCAACCTGGAGCTGGCCAAGCTCGACTTCAAGCAGCCGCCGCTCCTCACTGACGAAGAGATCGGCGAGGTGCTGAGGAAGGCAGAGGAGCTCGAGAAGTGGGCGGCGGACGTGGCAGCCTACGCACTGGACCAGGCACTGGCGGGCAAGCACTTCGACGGCTGGAAGCTGGTGGAGGGCAGAAGCATCCGCAAGTACGCGGACGACTTAAAGGTGGCCGAGACCTTGAAGGCGGCAGGCTTCGACGAGGCCGTGCTCTATGAGCGCAAGCTCTACGGCATCACAGCCATGGAGAAGATCGTCGGCAAGAAGAAACTGACCGAGACACTGGGCGAGCTGATCATCAAGCCAGCAGGCAAGCCGACACTGGTGCCGCAGTCAGACAAGCGTGAAGAGATTAAAACAGCAGAAGCAGCAGCCGCAGACTTCGCAGACGAAGACGCGCTGCCGTTCAATTAAAGAAAAGGAGGCCAACATTATGGCAAGCACAAAGGTAGTAACAGGTAAGGTTAGATTTTCATACGTGAACATTTTCAAGAGCCGCAGCTTCAACGGAGGGGACGAGAAGTTCAGCGTCTGCCTGCTCATCAACAAGGAGGACAAGGTGACGCTCAAGAAGATCAACGCAGCGATCGAGGCGGCGATCCAGGAAGGCATCAGCTCCAAGTGGAACGGCAAGAAGCCCGCAAACCTCAAGCTCCCGCTCAGAGATGGAGACATTGACAGAGAGGACGACGAGGCCTGCGTTGGCATGTACTTCCTCAACGCCAACAGCAACCAGAAGCCGGGCATCGTTGACAAGGATCTGGTGGAGATCCTCGACCCTGATGAGGTGTACAGTGGCTGCTACGGCCGCGCGTCCATCAACTTCTATCCGTTCAACGTAAACGGCAACAGAGGCGTGGGCGTCGGTCTCAACAACATCCAGAAGCTCTCCGAGGGCGAGAGACTGGGCGGCTCCAGAGCATCCGCAGAGGATGACTTCGGTGACGACTTCGAGGACGAGGAGGACTTCTAAGATGGCGCACATGTCAGTGGATATAGAGACATACTCGTCCATTGACTTGAAGAAGTCAGGCGTCTACCGCTACGTGGAGGCGCCAGACTTCGACATCCTACTCATCGGCTACAGCATCGACGGCGCACCGGTGCAGGTCATTGACTGCACCAACCGCAAGAGCTACGAGGAGCAGAGCAAGCTCCTCGAGTTCCGCCGTCACTTATACGATCCAGAGGTAACGAAGAGCGCCTTCAACGCAGCCTTCGAGCGCACCTGTCTCGCTAAGTGGACAGGGCGGCCAATGCCTCCAGAGGAGTGGCGTGACACCATGATCAAGTGCCTCACGATGGGGCTGCCGGGCAGCCTGGAGATGGCGGGCATTGCGCTCGGCCTTCCGGAGGAGAAGCTCAAGGACCCACAAGGCAAGGCGCTGATCACCTTCTTCTCGAAGCCGTGCAAGCCGACGAGAGTCAACGGACAGAGGACGAGAAACCTGCCAGAGCATGATCCCGACAAGTGGAAGCTCTACATCGAATACAACCGGCAGGACGTGGTCACAGAGATGGAGATCGCTCACAAGCTCGAGTGCTATGAGACAACCAAGGAGGAGCAGGATCTCTGGAGCCTGGACCAACACATGAACGACAACGGCGTGCGCCTGGACATCCCGATGGTGGACAAGATCGTCACCTACGACAACCAGCGCCGGGAGGAGCTCCAGGAGGAAGCGCGTCAGATCGCAGGGCTCAAGAACCCGAACAGCCTGGCACAGCTCAAGGGCTGGCTGGACAGCAAAGGCGTCCCGATGACGTCAGTCACGAAGGACACCATCGCCGCAGCGCTCACGCTCAAGTACATCCCGGACGACGTCCGCAGGATGCTGGAGATCCGGACGGCGCTGGGCAAGACAAGCGTGGCCAAGTACAGCACGATGCTGGAGGCGGCCTGCGACGATCACAGACTGCGGGGCATCCTGCAATTCTACGGAGCCAACCGCTCTGGACGATGGGCTGGCCGACTGGTGCAGACCCACAACCTGGCAAGGAACACCCTGGAGGATCTCGATCTGGCCAGGGAGCTGGCAAGCGAGGGCGACTTCGACACCATGATGACGCTCTTCGGGGAGACATCCTTCGTCTTCTCTGAGCTGATCCGCACGGCCTTCATACCATCCGAGGGTTGCCGCTTCGTGGTCAGTGACTTTTCAGCAATCGAGGCCAGAGTCATCAGCTGGATCGCTGGCGAGGAGTGGCGCCTGGAAGCGTTCCGCTCCGGCAAGGACATCTACTGCGAGACAGCCTCGCAGATGTACCACGTGCCAGTCGTGAAGCACGGCGTAAACGGTGAGCTGAGACAGAAGGGCAAGGTCGCAGAGCTGGCCTGTGGCTACCAGGGTGGCGTCGGAGCCATGAAGCGCATGGATAAAGGCGGCACAATCCCAGAAGACGAGCTGCAGAGCGTCGTCGATCAATGGAGAAACGCCAACCCCAAAGTGGTGAAGCTCTGGAGGACCTGCGAGATGGCAGCCCGTACTTGCATCGAGGAGCATCGCACCGTGCGGATCCGCAACGGCATCGCCTTCTCTTACATCAACGGCAACATGTTCATCAAGCTACCAGGCGGCCGGAAGCTCTGCTACTGGGACACACGCCTCAAGCTCGACCCGAACGACGGCCGGGAGCACATCGTCTACATGGGAGTCAACCAGGAGACGAAGCAGTGGGGAGAGACGGAAACCTATGGCGGCAAGCTCGTCGAGAACATTGTACAAGCAACCGCCCGCGACTGTCTGGCCGTGTCCATGACAAAGGTCAGCGCGCTGGGCTACAAGATCGTGATGCACGTGCACGACGAGATGATCGTCGACGTGCCGATCGAAGACACGAACGCCTTGAAGGTCATCAACGACATCATGGCGGAGCCTATTGACTGGGCGCCTGGTCTACCCCTCAAGGGTGACGGCTACGAGGCGACCTTCTACAAAAAGGACTAAACGGAGGAGAAACATGAAACGACTGTTTGAACATATCGGGAAGGCTGCACTGCTGGAGCAGGCGGCCGAGGAGTGCGCGGAGCTCACCCAGGCAAGCCTCAAGGCTGCCAGATATATCCGCGGAGAGAACCCGACGCCCAAAACACCGGGCGAGATCGGAGACAACCTGGAGGAAGAGATCGCGGACGTGCTGATCTGCATCGACGGGCTCCAGGCTGCTGGAGTAGTAAACAAGACCAATGTGGAAAAGTGGACAACTGCCAAGCGCAACCGCCTGGCCGAACGCTTCAAGGAGGGCAAGCGCATGAGAGTGATGAGAACAGAGGAGACAGAGACCGACAAGCTCCAGGTGGGCGACACCATCGAGCTGCTGCACGGCTTCACAGCTACATGCCAGGAAGTGACACCGGACGGCGCGGTCATGCTCTTCGACCAGTACGTGGCCGAGCACTGCATCAATGAGGACAACACCAACGAGGAGGGCTTCGAGCAGTCTGATCTGTGCGGCTTCCTCCTGGACAACCTTGACGAATGGATCCCGAACGACCTCTTGAAGCAGCTGGGAGAGTTCGGCGGCCTGGGCCCGATCCGCCTGCCGTATCTCAGCGAGATGGTCGGCAAGCTGCCAGACTGGGCAGAGGAGGATGGCAAGGAGCTCTGGCCACTGATGGCTGACAAGCGCAACCGCATCGCCTTCCACCAGGACGGTCGCTGGGACTGGTGCTGGTGCATGAACAAGGTCAAGGGATCGGCGACGGACTTCTGCGGTGTCCACTACAATGGCTATGCGGGCAACTACAGCGCCTCGGGCTCCGGCGGCGTGCGCCCGGCTTTCCTTATTATCCAATAGATCCCGGGGGCCTTGCGCCCCCGCATTAAGCAATAGAGGAGGACGCTCACATGGAGATCACAATAAAACATTATCACGGCCAGATCACAATGCGCGAGCCGTTCTTTCCCTGCCCTCTGAGGAAGTTGAAGAGGCTCATCCTGCCGCTCCTTCTCGAAGATCCGCAGGGTGAGACAGTCAGGGAACAGATGGCGGCCTACTGTGAGAAGCAGGCCGAGGCGCTTCGCCGAGACGCGAAGGAAGCCTTCAAGCTGGGGCAGGAGGACGAGAGCCGCAAGCTCATGAACCGCTCCAGCAAATACAGAAAGAACGCGGAGGTGATCAGAGGATGAAGACAAGATTGAAGCTCGTGGAGCCAGAAGCTCTGCCCCTAGAATATGACGGCAGTCTTCTGATCGCCACCGGCAAGAGCCGCTTCGAGACGGCATGGAAAAACAAGAAGATGAACTGGTCGGCGTTGCTGGCCAAGCTCAGCAACTCACTCCAGACACAGGAGTCGCACGCTGAGTACATGAAGATGAGCAAGGAGGACCAGGACAGGATCAAGGACATCGGCGGCTTCGTCGGTGGCCACCTCAAGGAAGGACGACGCAAGACCGGCTACGTGGCGGCGCGTCAGATCCTCACCCTGGACCTCGACTTCCCGCCGGAGAACTTCTGGGAGGGACTGATGGACAACTTCGCGCTGACCAGTGCGATGGCTGTCTACTCAACACACAAGCACACAGAGGCCAAGCCTCGCTACCGTCTGATCATACCACTCGACAGAGACGTGACACCGGACGAGTACGAGGCCATCGCCAGGAAGGTGGCCGACAAGATCGGCATCGACTACTTCGACGACACCACCTTCCAGCCGACCCGCTTGATGTACTGGCCAAGCCACAGCGCAGACGTGGCGCCGTTCTTTGAATATTACGACGCGCCATTCCTAAGCGCCAACAGCATCCTGGCCGAGTACCCTGACTGGACAGACACCAGCTACTGGCCAGAGTCGTCCAGGATGGTGGGGATCCGAAAGAAACAGGCAGACAAGCAGGGCGACCCAACGCAGAAGCGTGGAACCGTCGGCGCCTTCTGCCGTACTTATACAATCACGCAAGCGATCGCCAAGTTCCTGCCGGACGTCTACACACCGACAAGCAAGGACGACCGCTACACATACGCAGCCGGAAGCACTGCTGCAGGTCTCGTGGTCTACGATGGCGACCTGTTCGCCTTCTCCAATCACTCGACCGACCCAGCAGGCGGCCAGCTGTGCAATGCCTTCGACCTGGTGCGCATCCACCTCTTCGGAGATGAGGACGACGGCATCCAGGGCAAGAGCGGCCGAGACCTTCCGAGCTACAAGGCCATGGCGAACATGGCGGTGAATGATCCGAGCGTGGCGATGACGTTCGCGAACGATCAAAAGGAGCGCGCGGTGCTCGAGTTCGGTGAGGAGCCGATTGAGGAGCCAGCCACAGAAGACGACGACAGCTGGATGATCAAACTGACCAGAGGCGACAACGGAGAGATCAAGAAGCTGCTCACCAATGCAGTGCTGATCCTGGAGAACGATCAACGCATCCAGGGCATCCGCTTCAATGAACTGAGCGGCGGCATCGAAGTCAGCGGCCGCCTACCATGGAAGCGTCCGAGCAAATACTGGAGAGACGTGGACAGCGACCAGCTCTACGTCTGGATCGCCGACAAGTATGGCGTGCAGTTCCCGGAGATGCACTTCCAGAAGGCTCTGGCCAGCGTCACGAACAAGCGCAGCTTCAACCCGCTGGTGGACTATGTGAGAGGGCTGCCAGACTGGGACGGAGTCGAGCGCGTGGACACGCTGCTGATCGACTACCTGGGAGCCGAGGACAGCAAGTACACCAGGGCAGTCACAAGGAAGACCCTGGTCGGAGCAATCCAGCGCGTGCTGCAGCCTGGCTGCAAGTTCGACACGGTGCTGGTCCTCGACGGAGCTCCTGGCATCGGTAAGAGCACACTGCTCCGTAAGCTGGGTGGCAAGTGGTTCAGCGACTCGCTCAGCCTGGCCGACACCAGGGACAAGACCGCAGCGGAGAAGCTCCAGGGCGTCTGGATCATGGAGATCGGCGAGATGCAGGGAACCAGGAAGGCCGACGTGGACGTGATGAAGGGCTTCATCAGCAGACAGGTCGACGAATACCGCCCGGCATACGGTCGCACGGTCGAACGCCGACCACGTACCTGCATTATATGCGGAACGACCAACAGCACGACCGGCTTCCTCAGAGACACCACAGGCAACCGACGCTTCTGGCCGGTGACGGTGAACAGAGGCGGCCGCTTGAGTGTCTGGGATATGACCGACGAGACCATCCGGCAGATCTGGGCGGAGGCCCTGCTCTACGAGGCCGAAGGCGAGGACAGCTTCCTGGATGCAGAGATGGAGAAGGAAGCAGCCAAGGCGCAGCAGAACGCTCTGATGTACGACGAGCGTGAAGGTCAAGTCACTGACTACCTGGAAACGCTACTGCCGGAGGACTGGAACACATGGGACTTCGACAAGCGGGTGGACTACTTCAGACAGCGCGACGTTCTGGCCCCAAAGGAGCAGGAAGGCAATGCGCAGAGGATGAAAGTCAGTGTGACGGAAATCTTCTGCGAATGCTTTGGGCGTCCTAGGAGTTACATGACAAGGAAGGACAGCGACGAGATTATCAGCATCATGGCAAGGATCCCAGGCTGGGAGCGACCGGCAGGCGCCACCATGCGAAGCAAGGCGTATGGGAAGCAGAAGGTTTTTGTCAGAATTAAGCAGGGGTAACCAGAGGCAGCGGATAGAGCGGTAACCGGTAACGAGGAAAAAGAGAAAGCGAGAAAGCAAAGTTCAGGTGAGCGGTAACGGCTTTACACCGTTACCGTGGAAGTTACCACTATCGACACCGCCAAAAATCCAATAAAATCAAAGGCTTCAAGTGTAATGGTAACGAGGTAACGAGCTTTTTATATAGATTTTATAAATACAACAATACACACACGATAATAGCGCCACGTACACACGTATAAGAACTATAAAGGAAAAAACAGGGCGCTGGTTACCACATGAAGAAAGGAGGCAAAACAATGACACTACTGGAAAAGCAGATAGAGGCAAGACTTCGCAAGCGCGTCAATGAAATGGGCGGCTTATTCTACAAGTTTGTAAGTCCCGGGAACGATGGAGTGCCCGACCGTATAGCTGTATTGCCTGGTGGCCAGGTGTGGTTTATAGAGCTAAAAACCGACGGAGGCAGAGCATCCAGTCTCCAGGAATGGCAGATCGGTCAACTGAGAAAAAGGGGAGCGAATGCCATCATCATCAAAGGCAATGAGGAAGCAGATGCATGGTGCAGAGAGATGGAAGGAGATGACAGCCATGGAGTTCATACCACACGATTACCAGAAAAGAGCAATCAGTATGGTCGTACAGAAAAGCCATGTCGGACTTTTTCTGGACATGGGACTCGGGAAGACAGTCATCACACTGACCGCAATTCAGGAGCTCATGTACGACCGCTTTGAGATTGCGCGGGTCCTGGTAATTGCCCCGAAGCGTGTGGCCGAGGATACGTGGACGAGGGAGCACGAAAAATGGGACCACCTGAAAAACCTGAGGGTGTCCAGAGTGTTGGGAACCGTACAACAGAGGCGGAGAGCGCTGGAACAGGACGCCGACATCTATGTGATCGGCAGGGATAACGTGGTTTGGCTAGTGGAGCATTACCTGAATACCACACGGCGCTGGCCGTTTGACATGATTGTAATCGATGAGCTCTCCGGTTTTAAGAACCCACAGGCCAAGCGCTTCCGGGCGCTACGGAAAGCAGCACCAAGAGCGTCAAGGATCGTCGGCCTGACTGGAACGCCAAGCCCGAACGGTCTGATGGATCTCTGGGCGCAGATGTATCTCCTGGACATGGGAGAACGGCTGGGGCGGACGCTGGGAGCGTATCGCGAGAAGTACTTCACCGCGGGAGCTCGCAACGGCTACGTGGTCTACAAATGGAACCCAGTGAGAGGAGCCAAGCAGGAGATCGAGCGCCGGATCAGCGACATCTGCGTGAGCATGAGCGCGGCCGACTACTTGAAGCTGCCGAAGCGGATCGACAACATGATCCCGGTGCAGCTATCTCCGGCCGAGCTCTCCAAGTACAAGCAGCTGGAGGAGGAGCAGATCCTCACCCTGGAGGGCGAAGACATCGTCGCACCGAACGCGGCGGCCGTCCGGATCAAGCTGCTGCAACTGGCGAACGGCAACGTGTACAGCGCAGACGGCTCGGTCGTGGCGTTCCACGATCGGAAGGTCGAGGCACTGGCCGAGATCGTCGACACGAACGACAGCCCGGTGCTGGTCTTCTATTCCTTCAAGCATGACCTGGAGGCGATACAGAAGGCCATCCCGGAGGCTAGGATCTTAAACACAGAGAAGGACATCGCTGACTGGAACGACGGCAAGGTGCGGGTGCTCCTGGCGCATCCGGCCAGTGTGGGCTACGGCTTGAACCTCCAGGACGGAGGGCACACAATCGTCTGGTACGGACCGACGGACAGCCTGGAGCTGTATCAGCAGGCCAACGCCCGACTATATAGACAGGGGCAGGAGAAGCCGGTCATCATCCACCACCTCATCGCTGAGGGCACCGTGGACGAGATCGTGATGAAGTCCCTGGAGAACAAGGACACGAGCCAGGCGGCGTTCCTGGCAGCGTTGAAAGAGAGGCGGGGCGATGAACAGCGAGGGCTACAGAGACCCAACGGCGGAGGCAGCTCTCGCCAGGGTCACAAAAGAAGAGAAGAGGAGGGCAAAGCATGAGGCTATATCTAAGCGGTTCAATCACAAAGGACCCACACTACGAGAGGAAATTCCAGGACGCTGCGGCAAAGCTCAGGACGAAGGGGTACGAGGCCATCGTCAACCCGGCCGAGCTCACGAAGGTGATCGGCCACGAGTTCGAGTATGGCGAGATCATGAACCTCGACCTGAGCATCCTGGCCATGTGCGACGCACTGATCCAGCTCCCGGGCTGGGAAGAGTCAAGAGGCGCAAACATTGAGTACGGCTACGCGCTGGCCGCCGACAAGCTGATCATCAGCCTGGAGGCGATGCTGGAAGGAGGTGCCTGCTGATGGAGAACGAAGAGATCGGCGCCGTGTATGACTTCCTGATGCAGCCGCACAGGAAGAAGCAGGAGATCAGACGGCTGGAGGAGACCATCGAGGAGCTTCGCGGCTGCCTTCTCCCTGGTGCGATACGATACGACAAGGAGAGCGTTCAGTCGACGCCTAAGAACCAACAGGAGGAGACGATCCTCAAGATCATCGACCTGGAGGGCAAACTGGAGACACTGGGAAAAGAGCGGGCGGCTCTGATCATCGAGGTCAATGAGGCGATCGACCTCCTGGATGATCCGGTGCAGCGCTCGGTGCTCACGTTCTACTACGTGAACCGCTACAGCCCGACAAAGGTCTCCGACCTGATCGGCTACAGTGAGCGGTGGATGTACAAGGTCAAAAAAGAGGCCGTGCACAAACTGTTCAGTGAAATGCAGTGCCGTGGCATGTTATAGTATAAGCAGCGAAGAGCGGGGTGAGAGCCTCGCTCTTCTCCGTTTACGTGAAAAACTAACACGAGCATGGAGGTGAGAGAGTGCCAAAAGCAAGGAACGCCAAGGCAGACGAGGCTCTGGCGCTCTATAGGCAGGGCCTCAAACTTGTGGAAATAGCCAAACAGCTCGACCTACCTGAGGGGACGGTTCGACGCTGGAAGTGCACCTATAAATGGGATGGCGAACGCTCGCAACCACAAAAAGCGAACGCTCGCATCAAGAAAAAGAGCGGCGGCCAGCCTGGCAACAAGAACGCCGTCGGCAATAAGGGCGGCCCAGGTGCTCCACCAGGGAACCAGCGAGCCAAGCGCTGGGGGCTGCTGTCCAAGTACATCCCGAAAGAGACGATGGAGATCATGAACATCACGGCGGGCACTTCGCCGCTCGACCTTCTCTGGGATCAGATACAGATCGCCTACGTGGCCATCATGAGAGCCCAGCAGATCAGCTTCGTCACCGACAAGGATGACAGCACCACGACGAAGATCAAAGAGGGCTACAGCGACACAGGCAGCACTGAGGAGTGGGAAGTCCAGCAGGCCTGGGACAAGCAGGCCAACTTCATGAAAGCACAGGCCAGAGCGCAGTCAGAGCTCCGGTCGATGATCAAGCAGTACGACGAGATGCTGCACAAAGACTGGGAGGCAGCCACAGAGGAGCAGAAGGCTCGCTTGCAGCTGCTACAGTCCAAGATAGAAGGAGGCGGCGCGGATGAGGCGCCGGTCATCATTATCAATGACACAACAAGGCGAGACGCGGATCAGTGACCTGATCATCCCAGCCTTCTGGGACGCGTTCAACGATACAACCCACACGCACAAGATCCTGACGTCTGGGCGTGCTGGTACCAAGACGAGCGAGGCAGCCATCGAGGCGGTCTACAAACTGGTGAGCCTGCCAGAGTGCTCGGAGGTAGTCATCCGAAAGAGGCACAACAAGCTGAGGAAGACGGTCTACAAGGAGATCAAGAGGGCGATCAAGCGCCTGGGCATACCGGAGAGCAAGTTCAAGATCACGGTCAGCCCCATGGAGATCACCTACAAGCCCAACGGCAACACGATCTACTTCACCGGATCCGACAGTATAGACGACACCAAGGGCATCATCGACGAGAGCAAGCCGATCAAGCTGGTGCTCCTGGACGAGGTCAGTGAGTTCTTCACCGATGGAGAGGGCGAGGACGAGCTCCAGAACATCGAGGCGACCTTCATCAGAGGCAACGCCGAGGGCTTCCAGATGCTCTACCTCTTCAACCCACCGAAGAACCCCAACGCGCCGGTCATGACATGGCTGGCCAAGATGCAGAAGCGCCCCGACGTGCTGCATGTGCATGTCGACTACAGAGACGTCCCAGTCAGCTGGCTGGGTGCGAAGCTGGTGGAGGCTGCGGAGATCCTCAGAGAGATCGACGAGAGGCAGTGGCGCTGGCTGTGGCTGGGGCTGTGCATCGGCGTGGACGAGGTGATCTACTACATGTTCGGCGGCAAGAACATCCACCGGACAGAGGAGGAAGCCTTTCCGATCATAGGCATCGGCGTCGACTACGGTCAACAGAACGCCACCACATACCAGGCGGCCGGTCTCAATATGAGCCGCCACCGACTGGACGGCCTGCAGGAGTACTACCACAGCGGCCGAGAAACAGGAACCCAGAAGAGCCCGAGCGAGTACGCCAAGGACTTCGTGGAGTTCACCGACGAGCTGCACGAGAAGTACAGCTGCAGCACGTTCTACGTGTACATCGACCCCAGTGCCAAGGGCCTGGCGGAAGAAATAAAGAGAGCAACGCGGTCGTGTGACTACGTCGTGCTGCTGCGAGATGCTGACAACGACGTCGCGCTGGGGATCAGCCGCGTGCAGAAGCTCCTGACCTTCGGGATGCTCTCCGTGGATCCATCCCAGGAGATGGCCGTGCAGGAGTTCGGCCTCTACGAGTACGACAAGAAGAGCATCGAGAAGGGCCGAGAGGTCCCAGTCAAAACAAACGACCACTGCATGGACGCCATCCGCTACCTGGTGATGGGGCTCTGGAGCAAGGTCAAGAGATACCTGCCAGTGCAGGACGAAAAGGAGGACGGTGAGCAATGAACATTTTCACCTACTTGAAAAAGAAGGGCATCGACACCGTCGACAGCTCATTCTACACAAGGATCAAGCTGTGGGACAGCTGGTACCGCGGAAACGTGGCCAAGTTCCACAACTACCGCATCTACCACGGCGCCGGACAGCACACCAACTGCCAGCGCAAGAGCCTGGGCATGGCGAAGAAGGTCTGCGAGGACATCGCCGACCTGCTCCTCAACGAGAAGGTCAAGATCACCCTGGGCGATGAGACGACCAGCGCGTTCGTGAACCAAGTGCTCGAGGACGCCAACTTCAACGTGCAGGGCAACGAGTACCAGGAACGCAAGGCAGCCTGCGGCACTGTGGCCTACGTGCCATACCTCACCGACATGGAGATCGACGAGGAGGGCAACGTCATCAGCGCCAAGATCAAGCTCGACTACGTGGTAGCGCACAACATCTACCCAACGGCCTGGGAGAACAGTCGGATCACGGAGTGCCTCTTCGTGTTCGAGAAGACGTACAACCGCAAGAAGTACGCCCACATGCAGCTCCACAAGAAGGAGCCGATCGAGGGCGGCGGCTTCCAGTACGTCATCGAGAACAGTGTGGTGCTGGCCAGCGATGGAGCTGGCAAGGATCTCACCGAGGAGCAGTGGAACAAGATCCCATACTTCGAGGGGCTCGCTCCTAGAGTGGAAACCGGAAGCGATCAGCCTCAGTTCGTGATCGACAAGCTCAACATCGCCAACAACGTGGACGAGGATGACACCAACCCGATGGGCGTGAGCATCTACGCCAACGCCTGCGACGTGCTTGCCAAGATCGACCTGGAGTATGACAGCTACGCGAACGAGTTCACCCTCGGCCGCAAGCGCATCTTCGTGGCTCCTGAGATGCTGACAGACGCAAACGGCGAGCAGGTCTTCGACCCGAACGACTCCGTGTTCTATCAGCTGCCGGAGGACTTCTTCAAGGACACCAAGGAGGCCATGCACGAGGTCGACATGAAGCTCAGGGTCACAGAGCACGAGGACGCGATCAACAACGACCTCAACCTGCTCAGCTTCAAGTGTGGCTTCGGCACGCAGTTCTACCGCTTCGAGCGTGGCAACGTAGCGACGGCCACCCAGGTCATCAGCGAGAACAGCGACCTCTACCGCTCAGTCGTGAAGCACGAGATCATCCTGGAGGACGTTCTCAAGGATCTGATCCGCGTGATCATACGCCTGGGCAAAGCGGCGAACATCGCCGACCTGGTAGAAGACACTGACATCACGATCGACTTCGACGACTCCATCATCGAAGACAGCAGCGCAGAGCGTAACGAAGACCGCCAGGACGTAGCCATCGGCGCGATGGGCCTGGCCGAGTACCGTGCGAAGTGGTACGGCGAGACCATAGAGCAGGCACAGCAGAACCTTCCAGAGCAGGGCGCTGGGATCCTTCCCTGAGTAAATGGACGAGAGCTACCACAACCTGCTCGCCGCAGGAGTAGAGAAGAAGATGAGAGACCTGGAGGTCTCCATCATGGAGGACATCGTTCGCCGGATCCAGAAGGCTGGCACGATCACCGAGACAGCTGACTGGCAGATCCAGCGCCTCATCATCCTGGGCAACAGCACCGAGGACATCCAGGCACTGATCAGCAAGGCCGTGGACGGCAACGAGGAAATGGTTCGCCAGCTCTACGACGAAGTCATCGCCAGAGAGTACACCGGCATGAAGGAGATCTACGAGGCCACCGGCAAGCAGTTCATCCCCTACGAGCAGAACGCTGAGCTCCAGCAGCTCGTGGACGCGATGGTGCAGCAGAGCACGGAGGAGCTCTTCAACATCACGAAGAGCACCGGCTTCATGGTCGACATGGGCAACGGCTCCAAGGTCTTCACGCCACTCTCGGAGATCTACAACGGCTACCTGGACGACGCCATCAACGGCATGGTCAACGGTGCCTACGATTACAACACACTCACCCGCAAGATGGTGAACCAGATGACAGCCTCCGGGCTGCGGACGGATCACCAGTTCAAGGACGGCGGGGGCGACTACGGCGTCGACTACGCCAGCGGCCACCACAACCGCATCGACGTGGCAGCACGCAGGGCGCTCCTGACAGGCTTCGGCCAAGTGGCCGGACATGTCACCGACCTCAACGCCCAGAGGCTCGGCACGAACTACTTCGAGGTCTCCTGGCATGGAGGCTCGCGACCTTCCCACGCACTGTGGCAGGGGCGCGTGTTCAGCAAGGAGGAGCTGCGGAGCGTCTGCGGACTGGGTCAAGGCGGCGGCCTGCTCGGCTGGAACTGCCGCCACACATACTATCCCTTTATCCCTGGCGTGAGCCAGCGCCAGTACTCAGACGAGTGGCTGGAGCAGAAGGCAGCCGAGGAGGCTGAGACAGTCAAGTGGAGGGGGAAGGAGTACAACGCCTACCAGGCCACACAGCGCCAGCGTCAGCTGGAGACAGCGATGAGAGCACGCCGTGAACAGGTGCAGCTCCTCAGACAGTCCGGCGCTGATCCAGAGACGATCACCGAGTACCAGTGCAAGTACCAAGCGACGCTCCAGGAGTACAGAGCTTTCTCCGAGAAGATGCACCTCGAGACGCAGATGGAGAGAGTCTACACCGGAAGAACGCCAGGCAGGATCTCGCCAAGCCCTCAGAAGTACGCAGCATGGCAGGCGGAGCAGATCAACAAGGAAAAGGAACGTCAGGAAAACCGCAGACGGCAGGACATGGGGGCTGCGCAGAAGGAGGCCGACCACAAACAGTGGCTGAAAGACATCGGCGCAACCGACACGACGCTTAACACTCTTGACAAGTACAAAGAAGCAAAGCATAATAAAACCGAGGAATACCAGCTCCTGCACGGATATGGCCGGGCAGTCGAGAAGGGCGACATCAATGTTCTGACTGGCTTCGAGCAGTACAAGAAGACAGCAGCGGACATCCAGACGCAGGTGGTCGGACAGACCACAGCGGACGGCGTGGAGATAGAGTCCTATGCGACGCACTTCATCGACAGGGTGATCGGCCAAACAGCAGAACCGCATGAAGGCATGCGCCAGGGCGTGACATTGGACAGAGTGCTGGAGGCTTTACAGTCTGAGGACATAAGCACCAGAACCATGGCAGACGGAGACGTCCGGAGAACCTACAAGGGCACCGACACGAATGTGACCGTCAGCGTGCGGGATCACAGATTGATCCAGGTAAATCCTAGAGGAGGCAGAAAATGAAAATAGAAGACAAGGACAAGCAGTTCTTGATTGAAAATATTGACAAAGCGGCGGAGTTCATTGAAGCAGACGACGTGGAGAGCCTGCTCGACGAGATAGACGGCTTCATGACTGAGAAGGGCTATGCACCGCCGGACTACCAGGAACTGAACGAGATCGGTCGAGAGGCTGAGAGGATCCTCGACCGCATTTATTACAACAACTAAGAAGACCACCAAGCTGGAGACAGCGAGGTGGTTTTTTCATGCCCAAAATATAAGAAAAGAGGACCAGAAACATGTACCAGATCTTTAACGGAGACTGCCTGGCGCAGCTCCAGAACATACCCGACGCCAGCATCGACATGGTGCTGACGGATCCGCCGTACAGCTCCGGCGGTCTCTTCGCGCGGAACCGAAAACAGGACACCCGCACGAAGTACTGCTCGAAAGAGTACGAAGGAGCTGCACGCTTCCAGAACTTCTCCGGCGACAATATGGACCAGAGGAGCTTCACGGCGTTCTGCCGCGAGGTCTTCACCCAGGTGCGCCCGAAAGTGAAGGAGGGGGGGATCCTGGGCGCGTTCATAGACTGGCGCAACCTTCCAGCCATGACGGACGCCTTGCAGATGGCTGGCTTCCTATGGCTGGGCATCGTTGTCTGGGATAAGCGCACGAGCCGACCAACGCCCGAGCGCTTCCGAAACGACTGCGAGTACCTGGTGTGGGGCTCTAATGGTCCGCGCCCCGCTCCTATGGTCAAGGGCTGCAAGGTAGCCGCTGGTTGCTACAGTGTCCCAGGAGTGCAGTCGAAAGAGAAACACCACCAAACGGAGAAGCCTGTGCCTCTTCTGGAACAGCTGCTGCAGCTTGTACCGGATGGAGGCACCGTGCTGGATCCCTTCATGGGAAGCGGTAGCACTGGCGTGGCCTGCATGAACCTTGGGCTGGACTTCTACGGCATCGAGCTGGATCCGGGCTACTTCAAAACGAGCCAGGAACGCATTGAGGAGGCTGAGTTCTAAAATGATGATAATCACGCTGACACAGAGCAGCCTGACAGTAGACGGCCACGCAGCGAGACCCGCCGGAGTACCGGAGGGCAACAACATCGTCTGCGCGGCCGTCTCTGCGCTGACCCTCACACTGATCGAGGGACTGAGCGCAGTGGCAGGCATGAAGATAGACACGGAGGAGCGAGAAGGCCACGTCCGCATCGGCTGGATGCAGATGAACGACAGAGGCCAGGCGCTCCTGGACACGTGGCTGATCGGGATGCAGAACATCCGCGACAGCTACGGCGAGATCACGATATTATAGCGGCCCCGGCTGCTTGTAATATGCCCGGACGGCTCTGGCTTAATGAGCTGGAAAATGTTCACGCACATTATAAAAACGGAGGAAAGACCAACATGAAGAAACACTTCAACCTACAGATTTTTGACGACGGCGGTCAATCTGGCGCCGGAGCTCAGGGAGCTCAGGGCGGAGCAGCCGGGACTGGAAACAGTGGCCAGGCATCCACTGGTAACAATGGCGGAGGCTATAGCTTCCAGCAGGCCGAGGAGATCGCGAACGCGAGAGCCGAGAGAGCCGAGAAGGCCGCGCTCAGTTCCTACTTCAAGCAGCAGGGCATGAGCGAGGAAGAGGTCAACCAGGCGCTCAAGGACTACAAGGCCAACAAGGAGAAGCAGAAGCCAAACGTCGACGCCATCACGCAGGAGAGAGACAAGGCTGTGGCTGAGCTGGCCGCAATGAAGCAGACCCAAACACTCCAGGCCAAGGGTGTGAAGGCTGAGGACATGGACTACGTCCAGTTCAAGATCGGCAAGCTCATGGAAGCAGACGACAAGCTCGACTTCGAGAAGGCGATGGCCAAGTTCTTGAAAGAGAACCCACGCTACGCTCAAGGCGGCAGCGGCTACCGCGTAAAGACTGGCACAGACTCCAGTCAGGGCAGCGGCTCGCAGCAGGGCGACAACGCAAGCATCAACGACGCGATCCGCAGAGCGGCTCGCAGATAATCACAAGGAGGATCAATTCAATGAGAAAATTCAACTTACAGCTTTTCGATGGTGTAGACATCATCGACAGATCCGGCGCTGAGGCACTCATTCCTGAGGACCGTGCGGCTGAGATCATCCAGGGAACCATCGAGCAGTCCGCAGTACTCTCCGCAGGACGTAAGCTCGCAAACATGACAAGCAAGCAGACCAAGCTCCCAGTGCTTGACTCTCTTCCTGTGGCATACTTCGTGGACGGCGACGCTGGCCAGAAGAAGACCACAAAGATGGCCTGGGACAAGAAGGTCATCTACGCAGAGGAGATCGCTGTCATCGTGCCTATTCCTGAGGCAGTGCTCGACGACTCCGAGTATGATATCTGGGGAGAGGTGAAGCCTCGCATCCAGGAAGCCTTCGGCAAGGTCATCGACGTAGCCGTTCTCTTCGGTGAGGGCAAGCCTACCAACTGGAGAGCAGGCCTCGTTCCTTCTGCCGTAACTGCTGGCGCAGTAGTTAAGGAGACAGGCGACCTCTACAAGGACATCATGGGCACTGACGGCGTGATCGCTAAGGTCGAGAAGTCCGGCTTCTTCGTATCTGGCCACATGGCTGACATCACTATGCGCGCGAAGTTCCGCGAGCTCGTAGACAAGCAGGGTCGCCCTCTGTTCATGTCCAGCATGCAGAACGGCGCGAACTACACTCTCGACGGCTCTGCGATGCAGTTCCCTCGCAACGGTGCAATGGACGCTACAAAGGCCGAGATGATCTCCGGCGACTTCTCTCAGCTCGTGTACTCCATCCGCCAGGACATCACCTTCAAGCTCTTCACTGAGGGCGTGGTTCAGAACCCTGACGGCACTATCGCGTACAACCTCATGCAGAATGACATGGTCGCACTCCGCGCTGTGATGAGACTGGGCTGGGAGATCCCGAACCCTATCAACAGCCTCGAGAAGGACAAGGCAAAGCGCTTCCCGTTTGCAGTATTGCAGGCGCAGGCGTAAGCCTCGCAGCATGATGGGAGGTGTAGCTCGTGTATGTAAGCTATGACTTTTACAAGGAGACCCTCGGCGGCATCATCCCCGCCGAGAGCTTCCCGCGTGCTGAGATGCAGGCAGAGGCTCACATCAAGGCGCTCACCTACATCAACGGCGACATCTTCGCAGTGGAGAGTGCCACCATCAAGGTGGCCGTCTGTGCCGCTGCGGAGGTGATCTACCAGCACGAGAAAAACGGCAGCACTGCGGGCATCAAGTCCGAGAGCAACGACGGCTACTCCGTCAGCTTCGTGGCAGAAGCCCAGGACGGCCAGACAGCTGAGGAGGCTCTTCGCAAGAAGGTCTACGAGGCGGTCAGACTGTACCTTCTCCCGACTGGATGGCTCGGCCGGAAGGTCAAAATGGGAGGAGGTGGCTGCGATGATCGCTGCGACTGTGATCACTGTCTTTAATGGCAGAACAGACAAAGCAAACCGGCGCGAGGTCTTCGTGCCGACCAGGATCTTCATGGCTTCCTACATGGAGGCGCGTGGATCCAGCCACTCCAAAGGAGTGAGCGGGGAGGCGATCCAGTTCAAGCTCAGGATCCCGCTGGACGCTCCGGTGCAGGACGACCGCACCTTCGTGAACGAGGCGACCTACAAGGCGCTGAGCGATGAGGAGGCGGCGAACCACTGGACGCTGCGCAAAGGGGACTACATCCTCGTGGCGCACAGCGATCGCGTGCCTGAGACGATAACACAGCCAGAGCTGGACGCTCTTGCGAGAGAGCTCCGGGCTGATCTGATCCGTGTCACTGAGTACGCTGACAACACTGTCAGAGGTACGGACGCGGTGAAGCACTGGCGGATCGGAGGCGCGTGATGTTCAAACAGATCGAGACGCCGAAGGGCTCCTGCATGCAGGACCCGAACGGCAAGGTCGAGCTCAAGTGGAGCCCAAACTTCCCGCAGAGGATGAACGAGGTGCTCAGCAAGAAGCAGGAGATCATCGACAGCGAAGTGCTGCGACTGTGTTCTCCGATGGTGCCACTGCGCACTGGTACGCTGGAGAGATCCGGCACACTGGGCACGGTCATCGGCAGCGGCGAGGTGAAGTACATCGCGCCGTATGCGAAGCAGCAGTACTACAACACCGCACAGACGCGAAGCTATGACGCGAACAGGGGCGGCATGTGGTTCGAGCGTATGAAGACCAAACACAAAGCAACTATTAAGCGGATGCTGGAGGGATAACAATGGCAGCTAATTCAATAATCGAAGCGGTGGCCAAGTTCTTCCAGGACTGCCCGCTACTGGGCGACGGCGTGTTCAGAGTGGACGCGCTGGGCGATGAGCCGCTGGAGTACGTGATCGAGACCGGGATCTTCGACCCGATCATCGAGACATACATCGACGGCAGCTCTGACAGGCGCTACCAGTTCAATTTTGGCAGCCGGGAGTACTACAGCATGGACCGCTTCCAGACAATAGCCAACAGCACCTTCTACGAGAAGTTCGCCGACTGGGTGGAAGCTCAGGATGCTGCTGGCATCTATCCGGACATGCCTCAGGGCATGCACCCGGAGAAGCTGCGCCTCCTCTCGCCTGGCTACATGTTCGACGAGAGCATGAGGAACGCACGCTACCAGATACAATTAGAACTTATTTATCACAAGGAGGCAGAAAGATGAAACTACAGCTTTTTGACGAGAGCCGTGCAGCCCTTCTTCGTAACGCCATCGCCGACTACATGGAAGTCGGTGACACTTACGAGCTCATGGGCACAGGCTTCACATCGTTGAACGAGAGCCCAAACGCTCAGACGGACAGCGAGACCTACATCAATGAGACCACAGCGTCCACTGATGTCACAGGCTACGAGACGGAGTTCTCCTATGAGAGCCGCCTCATCCCTTCCCAGAAGGCGATCTACAGACTCTACAAGCAGGGCCGTGATCATGCCACTGGAGAAGCAGCGAAGAACACCTACGTGCGCGTCGATCTTTTCAACCCGATCGGCACACCTGGAGAAGACAAAGCAGAGTACACTGCCCGCCAGTTCGTAACGGCCAACGAGGTCAGCGACATCGAAGGCGATGGCGGCGAGAAGATCAGCGTCAGCGGAACACTCCACTGCGTTGGTGATCCTGTCCTCGGTAAGTTCGACACCGTGACCAAGACGTTCACGGCCGGAGACTTCAAGGGCAAGTACGACAACTAAGAAGCAACTGCTGGATCCGGTGCGCCTGACAATATAGCAGGAACCGGACAGACGGCAGCATCCCAACAGCGCGGGATGCTGCCGTATTTTTAAGCGCTGACCAAAGGAGAGAACACAATGGAAATTAAAATAAACGGCGTATCACTCGAGGGCGATTTCATGGACGCGGACTTCGCCGGTCCTTATGAAGATGCAACTAGAAAAATGCAGGCCAAGGCACAGGCCAACCAGGGCAAGAAGTACGACCGCTTCGCGGATGGCATCCTCGAGCAGTGTGAAACAATCGACGAGTACTTCAACGACGTCTTCGGTGAAGGCACCGCCGCCAAGGTCTTCGCAGGTGCTGAGCACCATCTCATGATCCACCTCAAAGCGGTGGAGGATCTGACGAACTGGGCGCAGGGTGAGAAGAAGAAGCTCAACGACTTCACGAACAAGTACACCCAGCGGCAGAACGCCGCAACAAGGCGCCAGCAGATCCAGGCTCAGCAGCAGTTCACGGCCGCACAGAACGGCGGCGGAAAGCGTAAGCATTGAACCTACTGATCGACGGACTGCCGGAGACGGTCGAGGTGGCTGGCCAGGAGGTCAGCATCACCACCGACTTCCGCACTGGGATCCTGTTCGAGGAGCTGATGATGGACGACACCATGGACGACATGGAGAAGCTCCGCACAGCTCTCGACCTTTACTTCCCCGGGTACGACTTCTCGCCTGACGTCATCCGCGAAGCCATCGCGGCGCTGCTCTGGTTTTACCGGTGCGGTGCTGAGGCGAAAGAGGACGACGACCAGAAGGCAGGAGGAGCTCCCGCAGAGGATCCGCCCTACAACTACGAGTACGACGCCGACTATATCTATGCCGCGTTCCTGGGATCTTACGAGATCGACCTGGCACGCACTTCACTCCATTGGTGGCAGTTTCGGGCACTGTTCAGAGCACTGCCTGAGGACACGCAGTTCATGAAGATCGTGGGCTACCGCTCCATCGACTCCAAGGCATTGTCGAAGATGTCGAAAGAGCAGCGGCAGCACTACACGAAGATGAAGAAACTGTACGAGATCCCTCAGTCAGCTGACAGACAGCAGCTCGAGAGTGACCTGACTCAATTACTCATGAACGGGGGCAACCCTTCCGCGCTAATGTAAGGAGGTCAAGTCCATGGCATCAGATGGCACCCTAGTATTTGACACCTCGCTCGACACTGATGGCCTACAAAAGGGCACAAGCGGGCTAGGTGACATTGCCAAGAACGCGCTGGGCGTGTTCGCTGGCAATCTTATGACGAAGGCCACGGAGGCAGTCGTCAACCTGGGCAAGGAAGCCCTCAGCTCTGGCATGAGCTTCGAGACTTCCATGCACAAAGTCCAGACACTTTTCACCGGTACGGACGAGCAGTTCTCTGCTCTCAACGACGAGATCCTCAAGATCTCGAGCTCGACCGGTCTCGCAGCTGACGGCCTGGCCGAGGCTGCATACTCAGCAGAGTCGTCCGGTGTGCCGATGGAGCAGCTCGGCGCGATGCTGGAGAGCTCCGCACACCTGGCTGCTGCTGGTTTTACTGACATTGACACAGCTCTGAGCGCAACCGCGAAGACCATGAACGCCTACGGTATGGAGGGCGAGGAGTCCATCGGCAAGGTCCAGAAGGTACTCATGCAGACCCAGAACCTCGGTATCACTACCGTGGATGAGCTGGGTGCATCCCTGGCGCAGGTAACACCTACCGCCGCAGCCTTCGGCGTATCGTTTGAACAGGTCGGCGCGTCCCTGGCAGTCATGACTGCAGCAGGTACTCCAACAGCTCAGGCAACCACCCAGCTCAACAGCTTGATCGCAGAGCTGGGCAAGAACGGCACAGTGGCGTCGAAGAACCTGGCCAAGGCGGCAGAGGGTACGAAGTACGCAGGCATGAGCTTCAACGAGATCATGGACTCCGGTGCAGATCTCAGCGAAGTGCTCGGCATGCTGTCCGACCAAGCCGACAAGGATGGCGTGAGCATGGTCGACATGTTCTCCAGCATCGAGGCAGGCAAGGCGGCGCTGTCAATCTTCTCCGGCGAGGGTGAAACCTTCAAGAGTAACCTGGAGCAGATGGGCACGAGTGCCGACGTCGTGGGCGAGGCCTACGACACAATGAGCGACACGCTCGAACACAAGACAGAACGCATCAAGACATCATTCCAGAACATGGCGATCGGCATCTTCCAGACTGCTGCAGGACCTCTTGCAGATGGAGCCGAGGCAGCTGCCAACGCCCTGGGCCGTATGACGGACGCCTTCAACGATGGCGGCCTCCAAGGCCTGGGCGACGTGATCGTCGACATGATGAACGAAGCAGCGGACACGCTGGCCAACTTCGACTGGGAGGGTGCTGCTGATGCTGTAGTACAGAAGATCACCGACTTCATTGACGGAGACGGTGCGGGCAAGTTCCTGGAGAGTGCGACCAACATCGTGGTCAATCTGGCCGACGGTCTCGGCCGAGCACTGCCGAAGCTGATCCCGGCCGTCGTGAAACTGATCGCGCACATCGTGACGAACCTGATCAAGCAGGCGCCGAAGCTCATCAACGCAGCCTACCAGCTCATCGCCAACCTGGCCGTGGGACTTGTGCAGGCGCTTCCGGACATCGCCGCAGCTATCTGGCAGGTGCTCGGCGCGATTGTAGACGCCATCGCCCAGCTTCCTGGCATCATCGCCGCATACTACGACACACTGCTCACCGGCATCGGTGGCTGGCTCGCAGACATGGGCACGCAGGCAGGCGAGGGCATGGCCGACATGGTCAACACCATCGTCTCGTGGATCAGTCAGCTGCCGGACAAGTTCTGGACATGGCTGACCAACACCGTCACGAAGCTCCTGGCGTGGGGCCAGAACATGGTCACAAACGCAGGCACGGCGATGAGCAACATGCTCAGCACGATCGTGAACTGGGTGAAGCAATTACCTGGCAAGCTGTGGGAGTTCTTCCTGCAGGCATGCTACAAGACAACCTACTGGGGCGTCACCATGGTGCTCCGAGCAGGCGAGGCCATGAGCAACATGCTCAGCAAGGTCATCGAATGGGTCAGCCAACTCCCGGACAAGGTCTGGACGTGGCTGGTTAACACCGTCACCAAGGTCGTGACCTGGGGCGGCAACATGGTCAGCAATGCAAGCACGGCCATGAGTAACATGATCAACGCGATCATCAACTGGGTGAAGCAGCTGCCGGACAAGGTCTGGACATGGCTGACGAATACAGCCCAGAAGGTCGTACAGTTCGGCAACGACTTGAAGACCAAGGGCGCAGCAGCGGCCAAGGGTCTCTTCGACGCAGTCGTCGATGGCGTGAAGTCACTGCCCGAGAAGATGAAGGAGATCGGCTCGAACATCGTCTCCGGTATCTGGGAAGGCATCAGCGGCGGCTGGGACTGGTTGAAGGGTAAGGTCAGCGAAGTCGCTGGCTCTCTGCTCCAAGGAGCAAAGGACGCCCTCGGCATCCACTCACCGTCGAGAGAGTTTGCGAACGAGGTCGGCCGATTTATCCCGCCAGGAATGGCCAAAGGTGTGGACAAGGCTATGCCGTCCGCATTGAAGGACATGAAGGCGCAAGCTGCTGACATGGTGGAAGGCATGAGGGCAGCAGTCACAGCAAACGCTGGCAGCTTCTCAGTGAGAGCTGCGGGAAGCGCTGGAAGACTGGCACTCGCAGGAGGCGGCACGACCGTCTACAACGACTACCACACGGAGCAGGAAAACACCTACAACGTACCGGTGGCAACACCGAGCGAGGTGGCAAAGACACAGCGCGAAGCGTTGAGGAAAATGGTCGGAGGTGTGAAATGACAAAGAACAACCTAACAATCGAGCTAGACTGCAACGGCAGGAAGCTGATCATGGGGCCAGGCCAAGACATGGACATCACAGCCGTGTCCGGCCTGGAGTCTTCTGACATCGAGATCAGCACCTCGGACAACGCGTTGATCGACGGCGCGAGCGTGGACGGCAAGAAGATCAAGCCGAGAAACATCCACATCGAGGCCAGCTTCCGCAGCAGTCGCAACAACCCGGAGAACCGGGCCAACATTATCAAATTTTTTAACCCGAAGTACACAGGCAAGGCGCTCATCACCTGCATGGGCGTCAGCCGCAACATCGAGTACGAGCTGGAGGGCTGGACGTTCAAGAAGCAGGCCAACCTGGACGCCAAGATGGGCGTCGTGGTCGATCTGATCTGCCCGGATCCGTACATGCTCAACGTCGACAACTTCGGCAAGAACATGGCCAACATCACGAAGCTGTTCGCCTTCCCCTGGTGCATTACACGCGCAAGGGTGAAGAACAAGCTGGACTACCCAGCACAGGCCAGGGGGATGCTCCTGGGCTCCATGACGATGGGCTACAGAACGCTGCACAAGGAAGTAGTGCTCGCCAACGATGGCGACGTGCCGACAGGCGTGCAGATCCAGTTCGTCGCTACTAGGGGGCCAGTCACCAACCCGAAGATCACGGACGTCGTGACCGGCCAGTTCATGAGGGTCAACGTGGCCATGCAGAAGGGCGACGTGCTCCTGATCGACACGAACGACCGCCACCAGGTCATCACCCTCAACGGCGTGAACTACTACCAGCACATCGACCGCAAGAGCGAGCCGTTCAAGCTGGAGGTGGGCGACAACTATCTGGAGTACGATGCAGACGAGAACTACACCAACCTGGACGTCAACCTCTTCTACACGCCGAAGTATCTGGGGGTGTAGCCTATGAAACTAATCGTATTAGACAAAAAATTCGACACGCTGGGAGCGATCAGCATGTTCAACACGCTGATCTGGACGCCGCGCTACTACGCGACCGGAGTCTTCGAGCTCCACGTGCCTGCTGATCTGTTTGAGCTTCTCAACACTGGCAAGTACCTCTACAGAAACGACAGCCAACTGCTGGGCGTGATCCGCGAGGTCAACTTCGCCAAGGACAACAAGGGCGCCCGGGCGGCCTACTGCAAGGGCTACTTCGCGGAGGATCTCCTCAACGCGAGAGTCATCGACACGCAGCAGAGCATCACAGGCAAGCCCGAGGCGATCGGCAGGACACTGGTGAGCCGCTACTTCATCAACCCCAGCGACAAGAACAGACGCATCAGCAACATCAAGCTGGGCGCCGCCAAGAACCTGGGCGAGAGCGTCACGGTCACAGTGACCGGCGACAATGTGGGCGACAAGCTCTTCGAGATCGAGAAGACTCAGGAGATGAGCCACCGCCTCGTCTATGACTATCTGACCAACGACCTCACCTTCGAGGTGTGGAAGGGTAAGGACAGAACCGACGCCCAGACGGAGAACTCCTGGGCAATCTTCTCCGACAGCTTCTATAACGTGAAGAACGCCCAGTACAACAGGGACGACTCCTCATTCAAGAACTTCGCCTACGTGGCGGGGGAAGGAGAAGGCAGTGCCAGGGTGATCGTCACCGTGGACTTGAGGGCAAGCAGCTCGGAGGAGCGCCGCGAGCTATACGTGGACGCCCGAGACTTGCAGAGCACCTACACGGACGACGCCGGAAACGAGCACACCTACAGCGCGAGCCAGTACCGCCAGATGCTTCGGCAGCGTGGCCTGGAGAAGCTCGCAGAGTATGAGGTGCTGGAAGTGGTCAACAGTGACGTGGATCCAAACGCCAACCTAGTCTATGGCGTGGACTTCGATCTCGGCGACCTCTGCACCTACCGCTACACGGACGTCAACATCGAGTGCACCAAGCGCATCACGGAGATCCAGGAGGTCTTCGAGGGCAGCAAGCACACGCTCAGCGTGGTCTTCGGTGCTGAGGGTGCGACGTCTATCACCAAGCTGATCAAAAGGGAGGTAACGTAAAAATGAGATACGCTTATTTTGACTCAGAGATCACAGGCGTCGACGAGGAGGGCATGCCCATCTTCGACCGCGCTGAGAACTCTGAGATGTTCGCCCTGATCTTCGCCAAACTGATCACCAACGGCGTGCTGGCTCAACCAGCTGACTGCTTCCAGGTGCTCGCAGCATCTGGCTCCGGTCTGACCGTAGAGGTGCAGCCTGGCTTCGGCATGATCAACGGCCGCTTCGCCTATGAGGTGGCCAAGACCACGCTGACGCTGGAAGCTGCGCCGACACAGTACAGCCGCATCGACCGCGTCGTGCTCCGCTGCAATTACCTGGAGCGCCTCATCGAGATCATCGTGAAGACAGGCACACCGGCGTCATCGCCTCAGGCTCCTGCACTCTTGCAGCCTGCCAGCGGTGACTACTACGAGCTGGGACTGGCCACCATCCAAGTGGCTGCCAACCAGACAGCGCTCACCCAGAGCGCCATCACAGACACCAGAGCAGACAGCTCCGTCTGCGGCTACGTGACGCAGCTCATCGACCACCTCGACACGAAGGTCTTCTTCGCACAGTTCAACCAGTTCTACGCTGAGTTCGTGGAGAAGAGCAACCAGAGCTACGACAAGTTCAACGAGATGGCAGAGACGGCCTTCAACAATTACACAAACGCCATCGACGACTACATCGCCGGGCTGGAGCAGAAGGGCAACACAGACCTGACGGCCATCGTGGAGAGCATGAAGGAGTTCCAACGCCAGCAGCAGAACGCCTTCAACGAGTGGTTCGCTGATGTGAAGGGGCAGCTCAGCGATGACGCAGCTGGCAAGCTACAGAACGAAGCCGACGACCACGAGGCAAGGCTCTCAGCTCTGGAGCACATGTTCATCAAGAACCAGTTCAACGCTCCGATCGCGCTCGACAGCGACGACGTCGTCCTTGTGGATGATGACGACAACGCGATCCAGGCCGACTGGAAATATAAAGAACTATAAGGAGGAACACTATGGCACAACCAATCAATGGCACGAGACGTATCGACGAGCTCGCCAACACCATCGCCGGATCCGGAGACAATGACCTCTTGATCATCCGCCTCGCTGACGGTACCGGCACCAAGAACATCAAGATGGCAGACCTCAGGAAGCTCCTGGTCGGGGACTATGAAGGCCTCGAGACAGAAGACAAGACTGGGCTGATCGCAGCGATCAACGAAGTCCTGGGCGACGTCAACACACAGGCCGGAGATCTCAAAAAGCTCGACGACCGCACTGATGTCCTAAACTACAGCGGCGCAGGCCTCAAGAACTGCCTCTGGCGTGGCAAGTACCTGGGCGACAAGCTCACAGCTGCACAGTCCGCAGCGATCCGCGACGGATCCTTCAAGGATCTCTGGCTCGGTGACTACTGGACGATCGGCGGCGTGAACTACCGCATCATGGACTTCGACTACTGGTACCAGTCCGGCGACACCGCCTGCACGACTCACCACGTGGTAGTAGTTCCCGACACGGTACTCTACAACGCACAGATGAACACGACCAACGTGACGACCGGAGGCTACAACGGCAGCGCAATGAGAACCAGCAACCTCAACAGCGCGAAGACGACCATCAAGAACGCCTTCGGTGCTTCCCACATCCTCAGCCACCGCGAACTGCTCACGAACGCAGTCAGCAACGGCAGCAGCTCCGGCTGGGCGTGGTTCGACGCAGATATCGAGCTCATGAGTGAACACATGGTCTACGGCGCAAGAGCATGGGGCGGCGGCGCTCATGTCGGCTATGACGTCGGCAACGCAAAGAGCCAGCTCTCTGGCTTCAAGGCACGCGGCGACATGGAGCACACACGCTCGGGCTGGTACTGGCTCCGCGACGTTT
>Ga0129310_1000683_pt1 | contig 37337 bp, 30 predicted proteins | sample Go1ome_2_FD_94433 | JGI IMG/M metagenome (GOLD analysis project Ga0129310, IMG submission 94433) | Western lowland gorrila individual fecal microbial communities from Wisconsin, USA - Go1022A metagenome | ecosystem: Host-associated > Mammals > Digestive system > Large intestine > Fecal | place... | reverse complement strand
TATGTAGCGTGCATACATACGTTCGGCGCTTCTTATGAATTGACTGAGCGGTATCGGAAGTTTAAAGCGAAACAGGTGTAACTCAAATGATCAGCAATTCCGACACAACAGAAAAGTGGTGTTTAACCTAACAATTAAACACCACTTTGTTTACAGTCTGAAGAACTCACTCCGCCTAAATCGGCTCTGCCCATTGTAACTATTCACAAATCTTATATCAGTTTTTAACGTTTACACAAAACTTGAAACGGTCTCCTAAAATTCTTATTTTTATGAAACGCTCTGATTCCAAATCACTTCCGGATGACGGTTGTTCTTCATGCAATCACACAGGTACAGGTTAATAAGTGTCTGATATGGTATACCAACTGCATCGGACTGATTCTTAAAATACGCAATAACATTTTCATCAAGATTGATGGTTACCTGTTTCTTATTCGTTTTTGCATACGGATTTTTTCTCGGGTTTAAGTTCGCAATATCATATTCTTCACGCATGATCTCACCTCCAAAATGGTTGCTCATTGTAAACATTTTGCTCTGTTTTCGTTGCCCTTCTTGCGGATATGATTCTGATTTTTTCATCTTCTCCACGATAGCAATGGCTGACAATACAAACACCTTTCCTATCGGTCATACCTATAATCAGAAACCTATCTTCTTCTTCAGAATGATCCGGATCATCAAACAGAATCGCATATTCATCCTCGAAAACGGTCTGAGCCTCTTCGAAAGAAATCCCATGCTTTTTTTTGTTTTTGGTATTCTTTTCTTCGTCCCATTCAAATAGCGTTTCTTCACTTTCTTTATAATTATATTATAATTATAATATAATTATTTGTCAAGACACCTCAAAACTATCCTATATATTCATCTTTAACCATATGTTATGGCCAGTTTTGCTGCACAAAATGAACACTGAATTTGTGAGCTAAAGTGGGTTGCAAAAATGGAATGGATCGAGTCGCAAGAATTCCAAAAAACGTTATCCGCAAAATGGGTTAACGTTAGTGGAATGCATTTTGGATATGTTCCAAAAAATATCCAAAATAGAAAATGTATATCTTTATACAATCACAGAACTTACTCACTTGTTTATAGATATCAAGCATATAAGGCCGGTCACGGGATCTCACCTCAAAATTTTTGGAAAAATCCCCTGAAAAAAATCGATCGCACCAATAGTTAACGAGGGGGAAATCTTGGAAGAAAGTAAAACGGCATCGCGCGAAGTGATGACCAAAAAGTAAGATAAAGCGTTGGGTCATTGTCGTGCTTGCGCATTGTCATTTTTAAAAGGAAAATAACAGCCAACTTGTCACATACTGAAGAAAATGAACATCGAAAGGAGACCAACTATGGCAGTACCAGATCCGGAAGAACGGAAACTGATTGAACATTGTAAGAATTATATCGTGGCCTGTGGAGTCCTGCGCGGGATCCAGTATGAAAACATCGCTTCCGTGCAGGACGCGATCAAAAGAATAGCGGATGCCTATCAGGTGGATTTGACGGTCGGGGAGGGCCGGATGAAATTTCGGGAGAGCTGCAGGAAAGCAGCTTATGAATACCTGGAGGGAGAAGGGATCATCACAAAGGACGATGTTTTAAAGAAAAACCCGGATGGAACCGATAAGGTCACCTACCATATCGTACCTGGAAAGGAACAGGATTACAAAGACGCCATCTACCGGGCGGAGCATCAGCGGAAGAACGCGAGAAACCTGGGGCATTTCCTTGCCGCGGCGGAAAAGGCAAAGGATACGGGCGATCTCCTGATGAAGTGCGTCCATGTCCTGGGACTGTCTCCGCAGCCGGCTATCAAGCTCTTCGGCCATGTGGTAGCGTTTGCTTCCAAGGTATCCGATATGGCGGACCAGTTCGATGAGACAAAAGCGGATATCGTAAAGCGTGCCGCACAGGCAGCGTCGGATGCGGTGTACGGGACGGCAGACCATACCGAGGAACTGCAAAAGGGCATCGGAAATGCAAAGGATGTTGCTGCACAAATCGCAAAATCCGCAGATGAGATTCTATACAAACAGGCATGCGCCCCGACCAATTCCATCCAGGGTTCCCGTTTTACGAAACGGATGAAGAAAACGGCGGATCAAACGTATGAACGCGTCATGACACCGCATCCGGAACGGAGACAGAAGCTCTGGGAGATGGCAGAGACTCTGCGCCATATCACGGACGGACGCCAGGAAGATATCTTCGCGGCATTCGCGGACCTGGATGAAGCGCTCCGCCCTGGGCAGAAAAAGATCACCAGGGACGATATCAGCCAGGCAGCAAAGGACGACACCCGGTTCCGGCTGGGCGATGTGAACCCGTTTTTAGAATCCGTCTGCCGGACACCGGAGCTGCTCAAAAACGAACTGATGGCAATCCGGAGTTTCCGCTTCTTAGACAAGCTGACAAAACGGCGGTCGGAGCGCCTTGCAACGTGTCTGATGCCGGAGCCCGTCTTCCTCTGGTACCGGAACCGCCTGGCAAGAAAGGAATCCCTCCATTATGAACGTACCATGCAGAAAGAATCCGTCAAAAACAGCCGTTTTGACCAGGCACAGATCGGGATCGCGCATTTCAATGCCACTCATCAGGAGCAGGGCAGTGCCCAGGCCAGGGGAGAAAACTACGCGTACGAATACGCAGGCTTAAACGTATACCGGTGCGGCCGTTCCGGGTTTCTGGTATCCTCCATGCATCTGTTCCGTATGAACACCCTGGACCGGATCTGGGCGATGGCATACATGAAAGCCGGGATGATCGAAAGCGTGCAGGGTGTCCGCTACCTGGGAAGACCGAAGGATGAGGCCAGCATGGGGTATGGACGCAGCGAGGTACGCCGGAGAGCGGAAGCAGTCTTCCATTCCTACGTAGACGGGAAACCGATGCATGAATTAAGCCGGGTCTGCGATCAGATGGAAGCGGACTTTATCGGAGAACATTCTGCCATGATCGACCGGATTGCCGCGGAGCGGGAGCGGCAGGGCCTGACCCCTTTACAGGAAGTCTCCCACCTCAATGAGGATTTCGATAATGCCCGGGATGACGGTAAAAAAGACCATGCGGATGTGGAAGTCGTGGATGCGGCAGAGATCGACGGGCTGGATGTCACGGCTCTCCGCAAAACACTCGGGAAGGACGGCTTTTTCATCCGCGACAACGGAAGCGTGGCGCTTTATCTCTTTCAGGAGGATAAAGGTGTGGTCGCACTCGTGGATGAATGGGAGAACGTCACAGATATGCGCCTGACCCTGGATGGATACCATTGGAACAATGAGACAAAAGATGTGTTCAAGAAACGCTATGCAGAAACAAGGGACGGCCTTTTGACTGATAAAGCCTTACACTGCGTAGGTACCAAGATCCACGAACAGAACGTTGTGCGGAACCTGCGTGGACGCTGGGAACCGTTTATCGCAGACGCACTGAAAAACGGATGCGAGGCACAGGCCAGAAGCGCGGAACAGGGGACAGTTCTGGAACTGACGGACAAAAGAACCGGAGTATCCATGGAAGTCTGCGAACAGGATCCGGAGCCCGGATACCATGGGGCGACCGTGACACGCTTTGCAAAGGAAATTGCCGAAAAAGAATTCCGAACCATCATCCGGGAAGCGGGGATTACAGAAGCTGACGTAAACCGTTGTATGGTTTCAGCGGAGTCCCTGTCACCGGCAGAACAGAAGATCCTGGATGTAGCCGATCCGCAGGGACGACTGGAAGCACTCACAAAACAGGCGGAACGCTTCTTAACCCATGTGGATGCGGAAGAAATCTTACATACGGATCAGATGGAGAAGACAATCTCAGGGTTAAAGGAAATGCTCGCACCGGAACGTGTGGACGAATTGCGTACGATTGCGGAGCATTATCAGCAAAAGCTGCAGGACTATCAGGAGTTAAGCCGGACGGATCCGTTATTGGCATATTGCAGGATAACGATGCCGGACTGCGCCAGAAATGGAGATATGCTTGTTACGCATGCGGCAGATGGGACTGAGGTATGCATAGGAGAAGATATGCTGCCAGGAGGTCCGATAGGCAGTCGCGAAGGCAAAAGAACATACGCCATGATGGTACAGTGTCTGAATGAATTCGAGCAGGAAACATCAGGTCCGAATCCGCGAGATTTTGCGGAAGGCGAACAAACTCATGACAGGTAACACAGAGCTGATAGAGAGCACCGTTGAGAGGGTGTTCCCCGGGAACACCCCTGATGCATTCTTTAAAACGTCTATGTGGGGGAGTTGAAATCAACTGATCCTGTTCCATTACAACACAGAAAGGAGAAATACAATATGTTAGATTTAATAATACGGGCGGCTATGGTGGCGTTTTTTGTGTATGCAATTCACTGTGGCGTAAATCTTTTTTTACATTTTATGACTATTCACAGCGAACCAGAAAAAACATGCGAATGCGAGCTAAGCGGGGAAAGAAGAGAATTATACAGTAGCGTAGTTCATCCTTATATGAAAGCTCACAACCGAAAACTCAATTCAAAAAATATTGAATTTTATCAATCGGTATATGAATGTTTGCAAGAAGAAATGGAGCAGCGTCAAAATTCGCAATATGGACTAAAAATAGAATTTGAATATGAAATAGCGAGGATGGAAAAGCAATGCACTGTTACAAACGACATTATGTCATACATGGCTACGGTGACAAGCATAGTTGGGGTATGCGCGGGTTTTGTAAGTGACGAACAATCATTCCTATCAACATATTTCATGATAATTCTGTGCATCTCGCTTGGAATGTCGATAGTTTCCGTAGTGAATCATTGCAAAAATGAAGAAAAAGACCACCAGCGTGCTATTTGCGTCCGCGTTTTGGAACAACTTAAATCAGAAATGACAGAATAATACGAAGGAGTAGATCTGAAAATGATAAGTAATATTTTTTCATTCATCGCACAAGAATGGCACAGCGCAACGCACGATACATATTTCAAATTGATCATTTCGATCGTCATCATTTTCGAGGTGATTCGTTGCGTACTTGTTGTATTTGCATGTGTTACGACACATTTAGGCCAAATCATCAAAGATATACGCGAACAGATGAACGAAAAATGGAGTGTATGGATAAATTGGATAGGAAAACTGAAGAAAAAGAAAAGGAACAACCAACAAAAAGACATCACAAATGAAAAGGGAAATTGCAAGGAAGAAAAAGAAGAAACTAAAAAGGAAGACGTAATGAACTAAAATTCGTAACCTCGAAAGAATTCAGTAGATGCCGATTCTTCTTGCTTCCATGATAACGAAATGCGTTTTGTCGCAAAAATTGTATAGAAAATGCTACAGAACACTGGAACGCATGACTATTATGCATTGTCTATGCGTAGAATAATACGCAGATAAGGCTAATTACGGGTATCCGCAATAAGTGTTTGAAAATCCACCTTCGCCGGATCCTGTGAAACCGCAGATCAGGTTGAAATCTCTGACATAAACAATCATCACAGTTCCAGCTTCATTAATAGCTTGTGAGGACGAGGCAGGGATGCGTAAATCTCTACAACCCAGTCTCCTATAGAACGGCGGGTGGGTTTTGTATGTGCAGTCGCAAAATTAAATGGTGGGACAGCAGGAAAACTACCTCACAAAGGAAGTGGTACTATTGTAAATCGTCGGACTTTGCTTCTGTATTATCTGAATTTTCAGTGGCTTTGTCCTGTGGCTTTGCTTGTGCTGATAAGCGATCCAATAGGATATCGGTGGTGTTAGAAAGAATATGTATCCGTTCTTTCTTCATCAGTGTTCGAGATCTTTGGTTTGATTCATAATCGCGATCACCTTTTTCAAAAATGGAGCAACAAAGAAAATCACATTTTGATTCACCTTGCACATTTACCTTGATGATAAAGATGAAATTATCAACGCTAAAATGGCTGGATATTAAATAATCTGCTTTAATACTTGTGATGAAAGGATACTTGCGTGGCATGTATGAATATAAATTAAATTCGTTATCAAGAGATTCTTTCAAGCAAACTAATGCTTCAAGTCGGGTTTTATCATCTCATCGTACTGGGCTGCCTTTTGAACTTTTTTAAATGGTATTTTACTTCAAGAATTCTATCAGCAATTTTGGCGGAAGAACAATTTGGAAGTGAGATATCTTTCATATATTGGAAGCCAGCTAAATGTGGATAATCTTCCAAAGGCTTCAACACCGCGATAGCTGATCAACGCCGCTATCCTCTGACTTCATTATATCACAAAATGAAAAAAAACACTTTCCAGAACATATGATCTATGATACAATGACAGAATGAGATGTCACCATAACGGTAGGCGGCTTGGACCCTCTGGCTTTGCAACTGATAACCAGGAGGGTACATATTTTTGAGCCCTCCTTTTTTGTATATGGAGGGTACAGATATGGATATGATTCAAATAATCAAGGCGGTTTTAGAAATCGCCGGCGGACTTGCACTGATTGGTGCATGCGTCGCTATTTCCGTAAATGTCAAAATCGTAATTCACCTTGGGAAGCCAAGGAAAACACGAAAAAAGTCAAAAAAATAACCGCCCCCAGTTCCCCAACTTAGGCGGTTATTTTTTAATCATATAAGTTAGAGGGCTAACCGTCTATCGGTGGCATCTCTTCTGTTATCTATACTATACCATCCAGCTCGGAAAAATGCAAGTCTTCAAAAAAATCTCCAGCAAATTTCTGTTGCCAAAAAGTGTTATCCGCAAAACCAAAATCGAAAAACCATCTCGTATTCACCATCTGCGTCGCCATACTATTTATGCGACTATTGAACTTAAGGATATCGAGAAAGGGCAAATGCAAATGTTTAGAGTGCGAGGACCATGATGCTGATATAGAGTGAGATAAAATGATCATGCTTTCAAATGAAAATTTCGAGGGAGAAATGAAAATGAAAATAAATATAGCTGAACTGCCCAGTAAAATGAGTGATAAAATCATGGAAATATTATGGTGGTTTTTTAAACCATTGCTCAAAATGCTCCTTACCTTTTTAATGGTAGCATTAACAACAAGTATTTATTGCGTAGGATATGTTTATGATGCCTTTTTAGGAGACAGTTTTATTCGTCTTGGACATTTTATTGGGAAGAAATGCCCTAAAATTAAAAAGAAGGATCTAATCCAACAAATATGGAGTGAAATTCAACCAAAGGATTTATACTTACGTTATGAAACACCGTTACTTACGTACGATTTGTGCTATACGACAATCATCGTATCAGGGCTGGTATTCGTTAACAAAGGATTTTGGGGCATGATGGCGGTGGATTTTTTATATGTATTTATTTACCTCGTCGGAATGATTCGAAGATGCGGACGGAGAGAGCAGTATTTTGAAAAAATTCTTAATCACAATAAAGAATTTTTGACGCTATCATTTTTGCCGTTGGGATTTTTAGCTACATCTTTAGGAGCCGCTATTTCAATTTTAGAGTTTATTGATCCAACTTACGATGTCAAAATGATGGCATTGACTAATTTGCAGAGAGCGGGAGAAGAGATACTAGCTCTTTTTTTAGGCAGCCATGCAACAGCGAATGCATTGGCGGTGTTATTAGAGATTGCTCTCGTGATTATACTATTTTTCATAATGTGTTATGTTTTAAGTTTGCCGGTTCAGTTGATTGCGTACCTGGGTCTCTCGATTATTAATCATTTCAACAAATATAAAACGGGATATAAAGTTTTATACGGTACATATATGAAATTGTCAGCCCCAATTCTGAAGTTGCTGCATTCTTCTAAATAAAACCGATAAAAATCAATGCACATTTCGCAGGTCCATAAAGAAGAGCCGCGGCGGGATAATGCCTCTGCCGCGGCTCTTTACGCTACGCAAAACGATTATTTGAAATTTACACAAACACCAAAGTCATTCCAGCTATCAACACGGGAATCTAAACCACCTTTTTCTTTGTCATAACCATGAAAATGATTATACACCAAGCTGCCAAAAGAATAGCTGGTCATGCTCCAGGAGTGACCGATACCGATATCCTGATAACGATACTGGTTCGGATCCACATGATTCTTATCCGGAACATTGATGCTGGTAGCAACATAGAGGCATTCTTCAGAATGCGCTACCTCACGTCCGCCAATTTCTAAGACGCCATGCTTATTAACATAAAAACCATCCGGAGTAGTGGTATCCGCAAGCAGGTATCCTTCATCGTTCAAGGCAATCGCTTCGACATCTATATTGTCGTATGCTAAGAAATACCAGCCGCCATGAGTACGGGTCCATCTGGATCCGACATCCGCAATCATTTTAATGTTCGTCACCCCGTTGTCCCACTCAGGTTTGGATGTGTCAATACAACGAATATAATCGGCTGAGTCAGCACCCCATCCTCTGTATAAATAATCGAGAATCTCTTTAGAAGATGGCCTGCTTGTGTTGGTTACAATTGCTGTACTCTTTGTCTGCACGACTCCGTTTTGCATCCACTGACCGTCGCCATTTACTTGATACCCGTCTGGAGTTGTTCCATTGGTTGCGATATAACCGTTGCCATCGAAATAATAGCACTCAGCAACGCCATCCTCATTTCCGTCAACCCACTGCCAGCCGTTTGCATACCAAGTGCTGTTATCCGCATTGGTGCCATACCACCAGCCAGTGTTATTTTTCTGCCATCCAGCCGCAAAAGCCGGAACCGCCGCCATAACACTCATCATCAGTGCTGTAGAAAGAGCGGCTGTCATTTTTACTCTTTTTTTTAACATAAATAATCCTCCTCTTTTTATGCGCGATCCTCTGTATATATTATACGACATTTATCACCGTTTCCCAACAGAAAAAATCGAATTTTTAGTTTCAGATACAGTATGGATGATTTTCATGAAGATATATTTTGCGGATAACACTTTTTGGTCATTGATATCATAAAAAACCTGGCAAACCGTGTGATGTAAAGTTTGATTTAAAATTTTCAAAAAGGCAGAACAATCAATAAAATAAGACATACTGAAAATACGGATATTTTAAAGAGAGGAGACGGCTTATCATATGAAAAAGATGAAACGGGTTACAGCAGGGTTCTTTGCTGCGACTTTGCTGCTCGGAAACTCCATGGATGCCTTGGCGGCGTCCGGATATGGGCAGTTTCATAATGCGATCACCCTGCCGTACGTAGAACGGACTTTCGCAAACGATGCGCAGAGCCAGATTGATGCAGATATGGGCGCGAAAGGTGCCGGAATGTGGGTCGCCACCGGCCTTGCCGAAGAGATGACCAGTACCCTGCGAAGCTCCAACACCCCAAATAATATTCAGGAGCCATTCGGTTACGGCAAATGGTGGTACAGAGCGCACGGGGATGTCGGCATAAAAGGGGTTAGATATCGGAAAGAACCGACAAAAAAAATTAACGTGGATTTTTCCAAGCTTGCAGGGCATTATAATTCCTGTATTGAGAACCACGCTTCCAATGAAGTCAGTACTACGCAGACCACTGGGGTAAAATATGAAGGCCCTATCGGGTGTCAGGCATTTGCGGATTATGCGTATCTGCCCGTTCCCGGAGCCTATCCAGAGTTCATTGCTCAAAGTTCCGGAGATACCCAGACCTTAAAATTTAAGATGCTTTTAATGTCACTGCTTCATGCAAACCATCCGATTCCATCGGGTGCAGAATGGGATTCTAAATGGGACACTCAGTACAGTATTATGCTGTTTTATTTCACGCGTATTATAGAAGCAAAGGGATTCGGAAAAGGAGTATTGTCATCCCCTGAAGCGGATTATAACGAATTGTGTGGATATGCCCGTGGCGACATTGTCATGAAGTATATCAATCCCAATAATGCCGGAGAAAATCTTTTTGACGATTTCATCGGGAACCCGGAAGTGAAGGATTACTTTGTGAAACAATGGAAAGCAGCAGCATTTCTGACATATTTTGATTATGAAATTGCCGATGGCAGCAATTCCGGCGGTTCTTCCGGAGGAAAAGCATCGAAGGGGCCGTCAGATGGCTCCGGCAACTCCCCGGGAGCATTGGAAACCGGCGTGGCAATCACCTTGCCCCTTACCCCGACCGCACCGAGTGCAGATGGCGGATACGAGCGGCACTTTGATTATGGGGTTAAAAACTCTGTTGATAATGTGGAATTAAACCCGGCACCGGATATCATCCGTGATTATTTCGCGAACCTGACGGTAAAATTACCGTCGGACAGTAAGATCAAATTCACAAAATCCGGAACACAGTTGATCTTCACAGCCCCGACTGCAGAAGAGCTGGATAATGGGCTTGGCAATCTGAAATTCTGCTCGGTGAAGACGGCAGCGCGTTCCGTGAAGAATCAAAAACGATGGCTCCTGGCGGTCTGGTATCCATGCGTTCTGCATCCGTGTCAAAAGATATGACGGATCTGGCGATCGGCGGCGGGCAGCTGCGTTTCGGAGGATACACATTACCGTTCAAAGCAATTCCTGGCGGTTATACTGGTGGCGGCGGAGAAGACCTTCCCGATGAGCCGACCCCAATCGTCCGTTATCAGCACACCGAAACATTTCAGGCCGACTATACGGTCAATTTGAGGAAATTCGATTCTGAGACCGGAAAGGGGTTAAGGGACTCCCATTTTGATATCCTGGAGGCATTCCCGGATGCAGAAGGACAGCTTGGAGCCACGGAGCTTGAGTCAGAAGAAAACTGGGGCAATGACAACGGCAGCCAGTTTTTAAAATGGAAGGGATGGGACTATGGTTCCGGAAATCCGGATGGCGATCAGGGCAATGATCCGTGTAACATTGATGATGACGTAACGGATACCAATGGACTTTTAAAATATTCTGCCGGTACCGGAACGGTTCATACGGATACGAAGACGTATACATACACAAAGGGCTTTTGTGGCGGGCACCCGGCAAAACCGGAACCGGAAGAAGATCCGGAAACCGGGGAAATCTTAAACGAGGATGAAATCGAGGACTGGGAGAATGAAGTTGCCACTTGCGAACACTTGATTTCAGAATCCAATACCGGATATTTCTGTGCAACAGCAGAAAATGGTTATGAAGATGGTGAGGATGAAGACGGTTCGGAATCCAAGAAAGAAATGGAAAACGACCGGGATAAATATTACGAACAGTTCATCAGCCTGACATATGACTATTCCGCAAAAGAAATCAAGGCGCGAGATGGATACATCCTGCATGACATCCATACGGATGATATTCCGATTGAGACAAAGACTGTCACAAGCTCCCAGTATAAAGATTATAATGCTTCCTACGGTGGCAATGTGACGAACCTCCCACACCAGGACAGTCCGTCCGGTGGAAATTCCGGCGGAGGCGGAGGTGGCGGGTCAGAAGATCCGGATGAAGACGATGACGTGGATAACGATTACAAGTACGAAGAGTATGAGTATACCGGTACGATCACAGCGATAAATTCCAGTAAGATTACGATCAAGAGCGATGATGGGGACCAGTATCGCTACTCCACGGATAAAATATACGATCTTCTTTCCGAGGAGGATATCGAGCATTTAACCAAAGGATGCCGCGTATCCGTATCCATCATTGTATTTCAGGGCGAGGAATACATTGACTATTTCGAGTTTTCAACCGATCCAGATGCCTACAAAGACCATAAAAAATCACGTAAGTTGGTACAGCAGAGAAGTGATGCTGTCGCACTGGCAGCTGATACGGCAGAAGATGAAGATGCCGGGCAGTCCGATAAGAGCGCGACAGCAGATCTATACGTATCAAGCACGGCAGGGAAACGTGTAACGATTGCTACCGCATCGGATGCGGAGGGTATGCCGGATATAGAAGGAGATGAGTACTTCAGACATCTGGCGGACTTCGAAGCTTCCTATCAGGAAAGCAGTAAAAACGATGTGGAAGCGGAAGCAGAAGAAGACGATGACGCGGAAGAGACCATCTCGGATATAGAGTTGGCAAACGATCTGAGCCTGCGCGGTCCAGCCGCAGAAGTATCAGTTACAAAAGCGACAGCCTCCAATGCGACTGCTTCAGATGCGGATTTAAGCACTGCCATACAGGCAGAAAAGGAAGGCTGGATCCAGACAATCATTGAAAATGTACAGGAGCTTGTGGAACAGTTCTTTGCCATGTGCCAGAATGGAATCCGTTATGCGATTTCGTTATTGGCAAATGATGACGACAGTAGCTCCGGGGCATCCCATCCTGTCCGCGACAGTGTTAAATGGACTCCGGACGGTCCGGGAAATTATGTGACGCCGCTTGCATCCGATATTGTGGATCATACCTTTACCGTATTTGATCACCGGACAGAAGGCGAAATCCATATCAACAAGCGGGATCTGGATCTGGAAAAGAAACATTCGGATCAGTATGATTCCTATGCAGACGAAAACGGAGACGGAACACTGGAAGGTGCTGTTTACGGATTGTTTGCAAAAGAAGACATCATTCACCCGGACGGTCATACGGATGTCGTTTACCAGAAAGATGATCTTATGGCAGTTGCCACAACTGACCGGAACGGAGACGCCTCTTTCATGGTATTTACCGAGGCACCGGGCCGTACATATGATTACAACCAGGGCGTAATCGTAAAACGTACGGATTCTCCGTTTGATGGACCGGATAACCTGCATAAACCACAGGCGGATGGCGATGCTGTATCAGAAGACAATGAAGCTTATATTGGACATGATTCAAATAATCAGGAGATGTCACTGACAGATTCGGATGAAGGGGACGCTACCGTTTATTATAAGCATTCTTCCAATCAGGACGGCATTGAGGGACTTACTGGCGGCCATGAGGTATATCCGGTTCTTAATAATGAAGAGAACAACGGAAATTGTTGGATCGGGCGTCCTCTGATCGCAAATCCGAATGGCAGCAACTACTATATCAAGGAACTTTCCAGATCAGAGGGCTATGAGCTTTCCGTTACCGGCAAAACAAATGAAGTAACAAACGGAAAAGACAGCCAGAATACGGAAAAGGATACACAGATGGTTACAGTAGGAAGCCTGGCAGAAGATAATGCGAAAAACGGCTGGACATTTTCTGTCATCGGAAAGAATCTGACCGGAGATGTCCATGTCAGCGCGTCTTCTAAAGAAGGGGCCGAATTTGTTGCAACGACCCTTGTGGAAGAACCATGCGAAATTGAAGTGGAAGAAAAAACAGAAGTAAAAACACCGGTTATCGGGGTAAAAGGCACCCAGGTCATTTTAAATGGCGGCCCGGTGGAAGCTTCCGTGGGCGATTCCGTAAACGTCAATGGTACTTCTTATACGGTCACAAACGTAAGCGCAAAAGAAGAGCAGACAATGGGCGCGATCCCGGTCAACACCAAAATGTTCGGACTTCCATCTGCTACGACGTATCATTCGGCTGACGTAAATGATTTTATTACGAAGTACAACCAGGCATTATTGGATATGGGTTACCGGACGCCAGATGCAAATGCACCATGGATTCGCGTTAGGATTTCAGGAACATCCGACACGGACTGGATCGCTGTTTTATCCGGAGCCATGCGGGACTATGGACTGATCTATTTTAACCGCGTCCGCATTGTGGATGCAGTGGCAAATCCGGATGGAAGTACAAGTTTGATTATCCGGTATGATTATGCAGCAAAGAAAGAACCGTCTTCCTGCGTATATAACCCGGACCAAGCGGCATTATATATAAAACAGGATAGTGGAAGCGGATACTTTGTTTACGTGAAGATACCGTTAGACAGTGCGGATATCATTTCGGTAGATAGAAACGACGAAGGATTCGTCAAATCCACAATCCTTAAGAAGTTTACCGCATCATGCGGTACATCCTATCCGAACGCATTGCCGGCTCAGGATGGATACGCGAAAACTTATGCGGAAGCAAAATCCTATTGGCTTTATGATGGGGTAATGCAGCAGTTCAAGAACGACGGGACACTGGCAACTACCAGTTCCTGGGTAACCACAACGCACAAGGAGCCATCCACGCAGCTGGTGGAAAAAACGACGGCGCTTCCGTTTGAGTACGCAGATGGCAGCTATATGGTTACAATCCCGAAGAATCTGTTCGGTACGGGAACTGTCGGCAAGGTAACCGTCCGTATGCAAGGTAAAGAGGACAGTAAATGGTATTACCGGTTTAACAAACCGATTTTATCGTATGTACCTGTAAATGAAAATGAAGACAGTTATATCGGTACGGCGACTTTGTCCTGGAAAAATGAAAAGACGATCGTGGACGACGCAAAAACAATAACCACACCATTAGGTGTAAACGAGCGCTCCCTCCGCCAGAAGATCCGCATTGATAAGGACATCCAGAAACTCAAAGAATCCAAGAGCGTCTGGTACTGCTTAAACTGCGGATACGAAAACGCGGACGGAGATGCCATCTGCGGCTTCTGCGGTCATAACCGGACCACGGAAGAGACCAAGACCATCGACTATGCCCATGACACCTACGGGGCAGTCCATTCCGAAAACATCTCCGCCGACCGCGAGGATGGCTGGTATGAGACTGCAAAGGACTGGTTCGCAAAGCTTTTGAAACTTGAAAACAAGGATGAGAGCACCGAGAGCATCGGAAACTTCCGCTTCAAGGCATACTTAAAGTCCAACCTGGAACGCCTCTACCGGAAGGCGGACGGCACCATCACCTGGGTCGACCGGAACGGAAATGAGATGATCCCGCAGTATGAGGATAAGGCGGCGGATGACGGCAATTACGATACCTTTACCTGGAAGTACAAAGGCGCGTTTGACGGAAAGACCGTGGACTTCCCGGAAAAGGATAAGGCCTCTGCCGACGGCACGCTGGAATCCTCCAACGTCCAGAAGATCTACACGGAGGTGGAGCATAATAAGGATTCCAAGACCTCTTCCGCAAGGGCAAACAACGTATGGGCGTCCTACGGCACCCCGCAGGGCGGAAATACCACGGATGTCGGCGACATCCAAAGCTACACGACCTCCGAGCGCGGCGCGTCCGGAGAAGCCGTGAAGGATAACTCCAGCCTTTACAGCTACAATGGGAAGCTGGTGGACGCGGACCGTTCCGATAAGCTCAATGACACGGCCAACAGCGGCTACACCCGCATCTTAGAGTCCACCCTCACGACCATCGAGGATGAGGGAACGACCCGGGAAGTGGAGACGTACAATTACGAGAAGTTCTTTGACGCCATCCACGCGGCCAATACCGACATCTGGGATGACGACATGCACTCCACGTATACCGGGGATGCCATGAAGAACTACCCGGGCCAGCACTGGTTCGAGACCTTCTATGAAAAGTACCAGAAGGATGATACGGACCCGGGACACACGAAAGCCAATACCGACGGTGCGGATAAGGACAACACCGCAGGCGGCGATAAGGATACATCGTTCAAACCGTTCCGCTGGATCCGGGAGAACGTATTCGGGTACCGGGACGGTTATGAGAAGTACCCGGCGGACAACAACGGCGTGAATACCGAGGTGACCGCCAATACATCGGATTTTGCAAGGGCGAATGCCGAAGCCTCCGATGCGGTCCGCCAGTTCGCAGTCAAATGGTACCTGCAGGATGAGGCAGCCAAGCTCATGGTCGATAACGGCCAGGGCGAGAACGTGGCCTTAAAGGGCGGCACCATCGGATATGACGAGGCGGTCTACGATGAGGCACTCTTTAACGCCATCGCGAAAGCCTACAATTACTTAAAGCCGTTCTACTTCTACGACCTGGATACCATTTACAGCGTGGAATGGGACAGCGCGAAAGACGGCGGCGCGGATAAGGATTACACAACCCTTTCCGTGGATGAGCTGCATAACGGAACGTATTACAATACCTCCAGCTACCTGCCGTACGGTGTGTATGTCATCGTGGAACAGCAGCCGGAGAGACGGGATAAGGACGTCAACGACTGGAAGAACCGAAGCTATGACATCGAAAAGCCGAAGGAAGTCATCGTACCGAGTGTCTATGACGCGGAAAAGAGCAATGACACCAGCGACAACTACGACCCGCATTACAGCTTCGATACGGACATGTCCCTGCAGAAACAGGCAAAGGCATCCAATTACCTGATCCGGTTCGGCGAGGAGCTTTCCGCCAATACCGAGAACCAGGATGAACGCGAGTTTGTGATCCGGGCACATGGTTACTACGGAGACTTTGAGGTCTATAAATACGGACTGGATATCGACGGACTTTCCGGGACCATCACGGCACCGAACGGGGCATACGGCTACCACGGATGGGAACTGCGCCAGGGATACCGGGACCCGCTGAAGGACTATTATGAGAACGACCATCGCGGAGAGGCAGGCATCACGGAGATCGGCGCGGAACGCGGCGGCAACAATGAGAGTCAGTACCACGGCTACGAACAGGAGAACGGGAACGGGAAGGATACCGCCAACGGGGAAACCTATGATGGTGATACCCTGCGGAAACGGTTCTTCTATGCGTCCGTATCGGAAGATGACGGTACCGCGGACAACGTCCTCTATAAGGACGGGGCAAAGGATGACAATAACGCGTCCGGCATGAACTGGAAGGATGACATCCCTTCCACGACCGGGGAACTGACGGCTTATGATAAACTGTATTCGGCAGCCCTGGTACCGTGGAGCGTGACGGCACCGGCAGACCTTAATACCTACAGCTCCAAAGACTTCACGGGATATGCCGATGTGAAGGAGCGGAACAGCTATTACGTCTCCTACTTAAGGGTCAACAAGGTAGATTCCGAGACAGGGGAGTATATCCTGCATGATGATGCCATCTTCGGGCTTTACGCGGCATCCCGCTATACAAGCTTTGATGAGATCGAGGAGGACGCGAAACTGATCGAAGACGCAAACGAGAGGGCAAGGTTCCTGATGCAGTTTAAGCCGGGGGACGCCAAGTTCTATCTGAAGGATACTTACATCGTCGGCTCGAAGGAGTTCCTGGAGGCCATGGGGGCAACCGACCTGCAGATCTCTACTGGCAGGGCAAGGACCTCGATCGTGGAGAGCCAGGAAGATACCGGACATACCTATACGGGCCTTGTAAGGAAAGGCACGCCGGTATGCGTGGAATCCGAACGGATCGACTTATCCGACGACTTCGGAAAGAAGACCGGCCAGATGACCGTCTGGAGCACCAAGGCGGACGTGAAGATGGATGACCCGGTGACTGGGGAACTGAAAGACTACGGGGACCAGACCGTCGGTTACTTTAAGACCAGCCAGCCGGTCAGCGCCGGCGTGTACGTCCTGGCAGAGATCAAACCGCCGGCCGGATACGCAAGAAGCAAGCCGGTAGCCATCGAGGTGTACAGCGATGAGACCAGCTACTACGTGGATGGTGACATGTACGCGAAAGTGGCGGCGGTGCGGTATGACGGGAACCTCCTGACGGATATCCCGTACGAAAAGTAAGACCAACAGTGACAGGAAGCACGGACTGCAAAATGCGGTCCGTGTTTTCGCGTTCAGGAGCGTAGACAAATTTCCATACTGAACATGCGACAAAAATATGCAGGAATTGAGAAAGGAGAAGTGTCAATAACTCACGACTGAAGTCACGAGCTTGAAACGGTTATGTTTTCATTACTGTTTCAAGTTTACGATGGAGGGACCGGCGAGAGCCGTGATTGATTAGCCGGCGCTGCCCCGCCACGGCGGGGCCGTGTTAGACGTTATGCAGGAAATTAGGCACTCCGGGGTGCTCCACAAGCCCCGGACCCTGCGGCATCCGGTTAAACATCCCTGAGAGTAAGGGGAAGTGCTGGATGTGTTCAAACCCTGCAGAACATCGGCGATGTGGACCACCGTCCTTCGGGACGAGAAGCCGTACGGGCGAAGCTCTGCTTTGCCGGTACGGGAATGCGTAAGCATAACAAAGAAAAGGGGGCACCGTATGGTAGCCGTATTGAGTAAGACCGGCATCCGTCTGATGCCGACTTCCAGTTACCGGGCAAGGAAACTCCTTGCCAAAAAGAAAGCAGTCATCTGCGGGTACCGCCCGTTCACCATCCGTCTTACGGAGCGTGAGACCGGGGACGTACAGCCGGTGGAACTTGCAGTTGATACAGGATACTTCCATGTGGGGAACAGCTTAAAAACAGCGAAGCACGAATTAGCTGCCGTTGAGATCCGTACCCTGATGGACGAGAAGCAAAGATATGACGACCGGCGCCGGTACCGCAAGATGCGGCGCTCAAGGCTCCGTTACCGTGCCATGCGGTTTGATAACCGCAGGCGGCCGGAGGGATGGCTTGCGCCGTCCATCCAGGGACGTATGGAACAGAACTTGGCATTTTTAAGGCGGGTCTTATCCGTTGTGCCGGTCACCCGTATTGTTATGGAGATGGGACAGTTTGATACCCAGGTATTAAAAGCCGTGGAAGAGGGAAGACCTCTTCCGGAAGGAGCGGATTACCAGCAGGGGGAACGTTACGGGATCGCCACCTTACGGGAGGCAGTCTTTACCCGTGATAATTACACCTGCCAGTGCTGCGAAAAGACGATCCACGATGGAGTGATCCTTCACGTCCATCATATCGTATACCGGAGCCAGGGAGGAACCAACCGGATGGGGAACCTGATCACGGTCTGTGAGAAATGCCATACCCCGAAGAACCATAAACCGGGAGGAAAGCTGTACAAATGGAAACCGACGGTCAAAAGCTTCAAGGGGGCAACGTTCATGACTGCCGTCCGGTGGATCGTGTACCGGTCCGTGAAGAAGTCTTTCCCGGATGTGGATGTAAGAATCACATACGGGGCAAAAACAAAGCTGCAGCGACGGACGCTGGATATCACCAAGAGCCATGTGAATGATGCTTATGTCATGGGAGACTTCCATCCGAAGCACCGGGTCCGTCCGGTCATCCTGCAGAAGAAACGGCGGAATAACCGGATCCTGGAAAAGTTCTATGATGCAAAATACATAGATACCCGGGACGGAAGCAAAAAGACCGGACAGCAGCTCTTTAACGGACGTACGAACCGGAACCATAACACGGATACGGAAAACCTGTGGCTATACCGTGGGATGAAACTATCAAAAGGCAGACGGGCGATCCGTACCACAAGATATAGGATTCAGCCTCATGATATCCTTGTATATCAGGGACAGGAAATGGAAGCGTCCGGCTGTCATAACAAAGGAACCAGAGTCATGACGACTGCAAAGAAATCCCTTCCAATCGGAAAAGTCCGCGTCATACGGTATTCCGGAGGGTATTACGCAGTCGCAGAATAAGAAGAAAGGAGAAGCGGGGACCGGAACCGCCGGAAGAAAGAGGGATATGTTCATTAATCTTCTCTGTATTCCGGTGCGATTCCTCTCATGACTAAAGTCACGAGTATCCTCGCACCGAATTATGAATGGAATTTGGACAAAGCCGCCACTTCTGTTTATTCAATCGGCATACCGGACCATATAAGAAGATTGCGTGTCCCGCAAAAATATTATATAATATCATTGCAGGGCAGAAAGTTCTTGAAAGGGGTATCAATATGTGTGATATGAATAAATATTATCAAATGTATCAAGAAATCAAAAAATTGACTCCAGATGACACATTACAACTGATGATGCATGCGAATAGTAAGGATGCGCAGGAGTTTTTTGGAGTAGTAGGCAATTTTTTACTGCAAAAAAAGCAAAAAGAGTTGGTTGATAGGAAAGTATACTAATGAGAACGTATTTATTGTTTGCGGGCGTCAATGGCGCGGGAAAATCCACCCTTTATCGGACATTAGTGCCGGACGTTCTAAATATGCCACGAGTGAACACGGACGAAATTGTAAAAACATTCGGAGACTGGAGAAACTTAGGTGATGTAATTAAGGCTGGGAAGATAGCCATTCGACAGATTGAAGATAATTTTTCCAGCGGAATTTCGTTCAACCAAGAAACGACACTATGCGGCGCAAGTGTTATGAAAAATATCTTGAGAGCAAAGAAATCAGGGTATGCCGTCATTGTGCATTATGTGGGGGTTGAATCTGCCGCCATTGCGAAAGAGCGCGTTAGAAAACGAGTCGAAAATGGTGGCCACGGTATTTCTGACGAAGATATTGACCGTAGATATATTGAAAGTTTTCAAAAGTTAAGGGATATTATTCCTTTGTGCGATCGGGTGATTTTGTATGATAACTCTCGGACATTTGAGCGAATTGCTGTCTACGAAAAAGGTGTGATGCTTATGGAGATACCTCCACTGCCTAATTGGTATTTAAAACTCAAAACTGAATGATATTATTATCGTGTTAATTGGAATCTCCAACAATATTCCAATTAATAAAGAATTCAGAGAGGATGCGAGAAGTATGCGTAATCTGAGCGTGGATATTGAAGAAAAAGCAACGGAAAGGGCAATCAAAAAGGTAAACAACAGAGTGATTCTGAATATGCGCAAGCAGGGATATACCCTAAATCAAATCGCAGCCGTGGTCGAAGTGAGTCCTGAACAAGTCGAGAAAGTGCTGAACGAGGCAAAATAAGGACTAAAAAACAGGCAAGAACCCGGATGGCACATGAGCTGTCCGGGGTCTTTTGTCTGTAAAACTTCTGTCGGTATTTCTGACAAAAGTTCTCCAAGAAGCAACATAACATTTTTCATTTACGATCTCCCTGGATATTTCGGGGAGGTCTTTTTTTGACCAAAAAATGTTATCCGCAAAAATTGGTGTTCTGCGTATTTGCAAACTTCCGTCACTTATGTGCAGTATACCGCAATTTGAAAATTCGCTCATCGCACAAGATCCGTTCTACGGTTCTCAAAGAATGATGCATACTGTATTTAGGCAAACAGATGAAAAGCAAAATTGCGCCAATCGGCCTTTTGCCAGGAACGAAAAACTGTTTGGAAAGAAAGGAGGACACGATGTGTCAGAGCTAAGACAAAAGGGGAAAAAGATCATTGCCTGGGTACTGACATTCGTCATGTTGATAGCGAATGTCGACCTGGAAGCGCTCGCAGGAGGCATGACTCCATATGCATCCTATCTGGATGGTTGGAAAGTCGATGTGGCATGGAACACCATGACGCAGAACTATGAGTGGAATGCTACGGCGGATGAGGTGCGCCAGCCAAAGATCGTGGCAACCTACCGGATGGAGAATGCCGAAAAAGACTATCCGGCAGGAAGCCTGTCATTTACCATACCGGGAATAGGCGGAGTAAAGCGCTCCGGTACCGTGAAAGCGGACAAGCTGGCGGCAGACCAGGGGGATTCCGAGTGGAATTACACCTGGGATCCGATGACGGACACCTACCAGTTCACGAACAAGTTCGAGGTCAAGACCGGACAGTCTGTATCCGGCGGTTTCGAATTGCTCTGGACACTGGAGGCAAGGGACTGCGAGAATGGATTTCAGATGGAAGCAGCTCCGACCTTTGCGGTGGCAGATGCGGGCAGCATTATGACGGAACCGCTCCGGTTTTCCTTTACATCCGCCCGCGACCGTTACCGGATCCGTATGACAAGGCAGAATATTGATGGCTCCACCTACGAGAAAGAGGACAAAGATTACACCTGGTACGATTGCCGGATGTATTTTGATTATGACTGGCTCGCCAGAGGGCTTTACAGATCCACGATGTTCATGGCCGTATCCGGGGCAGACGGACTTTCCGATGGTGACATCATAGCCAAAGTGGGAGGAAACTATAAAACAGTAGAGACGGAAACGGTCGGCAGTCTGCAGACCTTCAATCTTTTTACAGAAAAAGATGGGGACCTGGTAACGAAATATTCGGATGGGACCAGAGATACGTATTATGTTCCGTTCCGGATCGGATTCAAAACCGATGTTCTGGAAGGCAAGGATGTTACCATTCTGGGACATTTAAGCCGGCTTTACAATGATGAGGAGGACTGGACTGATATTGCAGAAGCAAATGAATGCGTAGATGTAGAGGAAACGTTCACACTTCATGGATACCATTTCAACCATGCAGGATACATTTATAACCAGTGGTCGATCAACTATAACCATGAGATCTATAACTGGGCAAACCGGCACGATGCACCGTTGAAAGAAGCGGACCGCTTTAATGCAACCGGGCTTTATAACGGAAAGGTAATCCCGTTCCAGTTAAGCGGTATCGCAAACCGGAACTACGCATCCGGACAGAGCGCGGGAAGATCCCGCGTAAAACGCCGTGCAGTCAGAGCGGATGTTGCGACCGGTTCTGATGCATTGAAAGCCGCATCCATTGATGGGGAAGAAACCGGAGGCACATCGGATGGCGATTACGACCGGTACTGGAAAATAAAGTACAAAGCTGCGATTTCTGAAAACCGGGGAGCGGAGGATGAACTGGGCGATATCCCGGAAGACTGGAACGATCTGGAATGGTATGGCCACGATCTGGCAAAAGAAGCAGAACTTTCAGATGGAGTGACCTTCGCAGACCTTCATCCGGAAGAGCTGGAGCCGCCGACCGCGACCAGTTCGGATGCGGAGGAAGACGAAGACGAGCTTCCGGACATCACGTTAAGTAAGGCTTCGCCGTCTCTGTCTGACCGTCTGAAAGGACTGTTTTCCATTACCAGTTTTGCAGCGGAAGATGCACAGAAAGCGACCCCTTCCAATGCCCGCAAAGCAGCCAGTGCAGTCTCCAAACAGACATCAGGAGATATCACGGAAGGGTCCGTAAGCAGCAGTGGTATCGGAGAAACAGGCACATACAGCCTGGTAATGGGCGATGATCAGCTGGCTGTTTATTTAAAAAACGGCACCATGAGAAATCTGGAAGATAGTGAATACGACATTTCCTATGTGAAGGTTTATCAGAATAACGATTATGATGCTTACGATTATGAGGTTTACGGAGCAACTTCTCAGGAAGCAGATCCGGGAGAGTATACACGGCTGTGTACCGGAAAAACGAATGTAACGACCATTCACCAGCTTCCGGATGGGATCAAGACGGTGTATGTCCTTGTGAAGGGGATCACGGGCTCCTATTCCTATCAGATAGAACCGGGCATCCGCCTTCATGTCAACTGGCAGACGGAGCAGGATAAGGACGAATCTGAACGGATCGACCACACAGCGCGTCTGGTCAACTTTACTTACTTACGATCCCTGTATTATGATTCAGACGGCATTCTGAAAAATGACTGTGCCACAACCACGGATGACTACGGCGGCACGTACGGCAAAGCACTTGCAGAGCGGGACGGAACCGTTTATGGGGAGCAGCTGTTAAGAGACTATTCCAATGTATGGATGCGGGATCCGGTGACAGAATTATCCACGAATGTCACTGCAGATGAGTTTGCCGGGGGAGGAAAAGAAGGATTTACTTCTACCGTACATGCGACCGGAGCCATCAAGGCAGATACTTCCGGAAGCTTAAAGAAGTTCTCCCTGTATGCAGCCGTTCCGGAAGGCATGAACGTGGATGTTGATGAGGATGAGATCACGATCAGCGGAAGCGGAACCACCATTGACGGGCTTGAAGCAGGCGAAGACGATTTCGCCTCCCATGCAAGCATCAGCACCACGGAGTGGAACGGGAAGACAACGATCGTTGCGGATTTTGATTTTTCCGATGACCCGTTATCAGCAGAAGGGTACACGAAGATCCAAATGGATTTCCCGGTAAGCCTGGCCTATGCAGATTTTCTTTCCCTTGGAAACGCTTACCGCTTCGAATCCTGTGTCATGGCACATGATCAGGGTCTTGCGAAGATTACGGGAAACTCCGTCCAGAAAGATGAGTATGACCTGGATGCGGACGGCGATACCGGCGAAAAGCTCGCGTATGCGTCAACCAGGGTTGTGGTTTATGAAGACGCGACCGAATGGCGTGAGTACGTATCCAAGTGTATCGGTGGCAAAATTGCGCATTCTCCACCGGCGGTAGAGCCCGCGAGCCGTAAGGCATGATTCGGTGAAATTCCGAAGCCGACAGTATAGTCTGGATGGAAGAAGATTAGAAATGCAGGATTTTTTTCGTGCATGATAATTGCTCTGGAATGTTTTTATTCCAGAGTTTTTTATTTCAGAGAACTTCCGTTCTCGCAGTGCAAAAAGATTCATTTTATGCTGAACCCGAAAAATAATGCAGGTGCATATCCGATACCCTGAACCGTGAGTCCAGGGTATTTTTTATGGAATAAAAGAAGGTTGGAGGTGGTTTGATGTGTGACCGGGATTATATGGCGCTCGCATTGGAACTGGCGAAACAAGGCTGCGGGTATGTGGCTCCAAATCCCATGGTGGGAGCAGTGATTGTAAGAGACGGCCGAATCATCGGAACGGGATATCATGAGCGGTATGGGGATCTCCATGCAGAGCGGAACGCGCTGAAAAACTGTACGGAATCGCCGGAAGGAGCAGTGATGTATGTGACACTGGAGCCATGTTGTCATCATGGAAAGCAGCCTCCCTGTGTGGACGCCATTCTGGAGGCGGGAATTTCCCGGGTGGTGGTCGGTTCCGGTGATCCCAATCCGCTGGTGGCAGGAAAGGGAATTCAGATTTTAAGACAGCATGGAGTCGCCGTTTCGGAACATGTGATGGAGGAGGAGTGCCGAAAACTAAACGAGGTATTTTTTCATTACATACAGACGAAGCGCCCCTTTGTCGTGATGAAAGATGCCATGACAATGGACGGAAAAATCGCTGCTTACACCGGAAAATCCAGGTGGGTTACCGGGGAGGAGGCGAGAGCACATGTGCAGACCAAGAGGCATCGCTATACGGGGATCATGGCAGGTGTGGGTACGGTGTTAGCGGACGACCCGCTTCTTACCTGTCGTATGGAAGGCGGGAAAAATCCGGTGCGCATCATCTGCGACACCAGACTGCGGACACCGCTGGATTCTCAGATTGTAAGGACAGCAGACAGAGTGCCAACAATTCTGGCGACCTGTGTGGAGAACCATGAACACAGAGCATACAGGGCTTATGAAAAAGCAGGCTGCAGAGTTGTGCGGGTGGCGGAGAACGAGAGTCATGTGGATCTGAGGGAGTTAATGTCAGCTCTGGGCAGCGAAGGGATCGACAGCATTCTGCTGGAAGGAGGAGAGACGCTCAACTGGTCAGCGCTGAAATGCGGAATCGTGCAGAAGATACAGGCCTATCTGGCACCGAAACTGTTTGGGGGCAGGACAGCAAAATCACCGGTGGGAGGTACGGGATTTCCGGATCCGATGGAATGTGTGAAACTGAAAAACAGTACGGTTACGCGGCTGGGGGAAGACTTTTTGATAGAGAGTGAGGTGGATCCGGGTGTTCACGGGGATTGTTGAAGAGATCGGAACTGTAGAGCGGATACAGAAAGGACGGCACTCGCCGGACTTACGAGAGGCAGTCATGTGAATCTGGAGCGGGCGATGGCGGCAAACGGGAGGTTTGGCGGTCATATCGTTGCCGGTCATGTGGATGGCGTGGGGAAGCTTGAGAAAATCCGGCAGGACGATACCGCAGTCTGGTACACGATCCGGGCAGATGAGGCGGTGATGCGCTACATTGTGGAGAAGGGATCGGTGACGATTGACGGAATCAGCCTGACCGTAGCGGAGGTCTTTGAAGACCGGTTTTCCATCTCGGCCATTCCCCATACGGTTAAGGTGACGATCCTGGGAGAAAAGAGAAAGGGGGATCTGGTCAATCTGGAGACCGATCTTGTCGGGAAGTATATCGAAAAGTTTATGCGTGCGGAAGGAATGAAAAGCGGTCATGCGGATTCCGCAAGTTCCTCGCCCGCGCCGGAAACCGGAGGCGGACTCACGAGGGAATTTTTAGCAAAATATGGATTTTGACAGGAGAGAGATACTATGTTTCAGTTTAATACAATAGAAGAAGCATTGGAGGATTTAAAAGCAGGACGGATTATTCTGGTGACAGATGATCCGGATCGGGAAAATGAGGGCGATTTCATCTGCGCCGATCAGTTTGCAACCACAGAAAATATCAACTTTATGGCAACGCACGGAAAGGGACTGATCTGTATGCCCATGTCTGAGGAGTATGTGAGAAAGTTTCAGATCCCGCAGATGGTGACGACAAACACGGATAATCATGAGACTGCGTTCACGGTTTCCATTGACCATGTCAGCACTTCCACAGGAATCTCGGCGGCAGAGCGTTCGGTTACGGCAATGAAATGTGTGGAGGACGGTGTGCGCCCGGAGGATTTTCGACGTCCCGGATACATGTTTCCGCTGCTGTCAAAGAAAAACGGAGTGCTGGAGAGAAATGGCCACACGGAGGCGACTGTTGATCTGATGCGTCTCGCCGGTTTAAAGGAGTGCGGACTCTGCTGTGAGATTATGCGGGAGGACGGCACGATGATGCGCACGCCGGAACTGATTGAACTGGCACAGAAGTGGAATCTGAAATTCATTACGATCAGTGAGCTGCAGAAGTACCGCAAGGAGCATGATGTGCTGGTCGACCGTGTGGCAGTTACAAAGATGCCGACGAAATACGGAGAGTTCAGAGCGTATGGTTATGTGAACCGCCTGAACGGAGAGCATCATGTGGCACTGGTAAAAGGGAAAATCGGAGATGGGAAGGACGTGCTCTGCCGGGTTCACTCGGAGTGCCTGACCGGAGATACCTTTGGATCGCTGCGGTGTGACTGTGGACAGCAGCTGGCAGCCGCGATGACCATGATCGAGAAAGAGGGCCGCGGGATCCTGCTTTATATGCGTCAGGAGGGGCGTGGCATCGGACTTATCAATAAGCTGCGCGCCTATGAGCTTCAGGAGCAGGGAATGGATACGCTGGAAGCCAATCTGTTTCTGGGATTTGCCGGAGATCAGAGAGAGTACTACATTGGAGCGCAGATCCTTAAAGACCTGGGAGTAAAGACACTGCGGCTTTTAACCAATAACCCGGATAAGGTGTATCAGCTTTCTGAGTTCGGAATGGAGATTGCAAAGCGGGTACCGATCCAGATGGACGCCACGTCGCACGATTTATTTTACCTGAAAACAAAGCAGAAAAAGATGGGACACATTTTAAACTACAAATAAAAACAAGGATGGAACAAGGAGGAAATATTTATGAAGACATTTGAAGGAAAAGTAGTAGCGAACGGCATAAAGGTGGGAATCGTTGCTTCCCGTTTTAATGAGTTTATCACCTCCAGACTGGTGGGCGGAGCCATGGATGGCCTGCTGCGCCACAATGTGAGGGAGGAAGATATCCATGTGGCATGGGTTCCGGGAGCATTTGAGATTCCGCTTATCGCTTCCAAGATGGCCAAAAGCGGGAAGTACGATGCCGTGATCTGTGTTGGCGCCGTTATCCGCGGCAGTACATCTCATTATGACTATGTCTGCAGTGAGGTTTCCAAGGGGATTGCGTCCGTATCATTAAACAGTGATATTCCGGTCATGTTCGGCGTCCTGACCACGGAGAATATCGAGCAGGCCATCGAGCGGGCCGGTACGAAGGCAGGAAATAAAGGATATGACTGTGCGCTGGGTGCGATTGAGATGGTGAATCTGATCCGGGAAATTGAAGGTTAAGATGTGGAATCTGATTTTTGACTATGATGGGACACTCCATAACTGTATCCGGATCTATGCTCCGGCATTCCGGCTTGCGTATCGGTATCTGACGGATTCCGGATTTGTGCCGGAACGGGAATGGACCGGGGAAGAGATCAGCCGTTGGCTGGGGTTTTCTGCCGGCGATATGTGGAATGCTTTTGCGCCGGGTCTGCCGGAGGAGCAGAAACAGTTTTGCAGCACCATGATCGGAGAGGAGATGCTGCGCCTGACGGAATGCGGGGAAGCGCGGCTCTATCCCGGGGTGCCGGAGATACTGGAATGGCTGAAAGGACAGGGATATCGTCTGATTTTCTTAAGCAACTGTAAGCGCAGATATATGGAAGCCCATAAAAAACAGTTTGGACTTGATCGATATTTTGATGGATTTTACTGCGCGGAGGATCATGGCTGGAAGGCGAAGACTGAGATTTTCAAGACGATAGAACGCAGCTTTCAGGGTGAGTTTCTGGTGATCGGAGATCGCTTTCATGACATGGAGATTGCCAGAGTGCATCGGCTGAAATCCATCGGCTGCAGCTATGGATATGGAAGCAGGGAGGAGCTTTTGGGCGCCTCGGCCATTGCCGCGACGCCGGAAGAGATGGCTGAGCTTGTCCGGAAGAAGTGTCCTTTGCCTGCACTTCCTGAAAGATTGACATAATTTGATGTGCGAAATGGCATGAATTACTGTATTGAACGGGGGGTGTCGGGAAATACCGTTTTTTGACTCTTGGCACTCAGTAATGAAACAATCCCACAGGATTCAGTGTTTGTTGGAACTCTGATTCCTGTGGGTTCACTTTTCTTTGCCTCGGTCTTGTTCTTTTTGAAGCGGTCGAAAATTTCTTCTTCTCCGGCATCGGCGGGATACCACCGCGGACACTCTTGATTTCCGTTATGTACATACCGCTGATAACAACTTTTGCTTCTGTTTTTAACGGGAGCTGAAGGAAGACTTTTTCGTCGGCAATCATGGTCATGATTCTTGGTCCAACCTTGGCTTTCACAACCGGGATCTTTGCACGCTTCGCGTACTAGGGTGTCTGCTCGTAGACAATGGCCGGAAGACCAGCCTCCTTTATTTTCATTTTCTTCTTGTCAATTGCCATAAGGGTTACCACCTGTTTGGCAGCGTCGATGGTGGCCTGTGTTTCTACCTGACGCTTTTCCAGCTCCTGGCCGAAGTAATACAGAACACCGAGCACGATGGCAAGAATGACAAGCAAGACATTAAATACGATGCTCCAGTTCATGAGTATACATCCCATAATCTTCACGTTCGCCCCGACCCATTTGGACAGGGCATTACGAGTAAAATCATAACATTCATTGTATAAAAGCGCAAGCAATTATTTCATTCCGTTCCGTTCAGCTGTGAGAGAAACCGGTATTTTTATGATATGTCTCACAAATGCTCAGCCTTCGCTTTTCCAAAGCTCGCAGAGGTCAAATATAATCTTTGCATAGAGTCGGGCTGCCAGAGGAAGCACCTTTTCGTCAAAATCAAATTTTCGGGTGTGGTGAGGTGCAGTAATATCTCCCCCTATCAGTAGAAAGCTTGTCTTACCTCCTCTCCGCTTCACGTCATTCATCATAAAAGTAATGTTCTCGCCGCCTCCTATATTCATCTCAGGAAGAACAGTCTCAATGCCGTCAACTGTTTTTGCACTGGAGGCAATTTGACTGGCAAAGTCCATATCACAAACGGCATTTTCAGACTTTCCGGTGATTTCGTGACTGACCTCGCACTGATACATATCAGCAGCGGCTTTGCAGACTCGCATTGCATTTTCAAACATATACTCGCTGACCTCACTGTTGCTTCCGCGAACCTCAGCCCATAGGAGAACTTCATCCGGAATTACATTGCGCCCTGTTCCACCATAAATTTTTCCTATATTAATACGGCTGCTCCCTTTACTTGTGCGCGGAATTGCCAGCATATTAAGTATGGCATTAGACGCTGCCGCTAGTGCGTTATGTCCTAATTCAGGATGTCCTCCGGCATGGACGGCAAATCCTTTAAATTTTGTGTCAAATTTCACTCCGCTGAGAAAGCCATATGTACTTGCTGATACGGTGCCCAGAGACGATGATGCGATATGACCTCCAAAGAAATAGTCAACCCCCTCAAAAAGGCCGCTTCCGACGAGAGAACAGGCCCCTCTTCCGCCTTCCTCTGCAGGCTGAAAAATTATGATGACCTTTCCTTTTAAGATATCCCGGTTGGCAAGAATCAACTCTACTGTTCCAAGTCCTATGGATGTGTGCCCATCATGACCGCAGCCGTGCATGGCACCGGAATGTACAGAGGCAAATCCTTCTCTGGCCGGTCTGTGATCGCTATCGGCTGACTCATTAAGGTCATTACTGTCAATATCCACTCTGACTGCGATGGTCGGACCAGGCAGCTCGCCTTGAATTTCCACTACAACGCCTGTGAATCCGCCGCTCATTTCGGTAATCAGATCTGCCCGGCCTGTCTCAGCAATTGCCCGCTCCCGGCAGGCAGCCTCCTTTTTGGCATCAGGCTTCCCCATCATAAGGTCAGGAGTATGAAGGCATCTTCCCCATTTGGGGTTCAGGCCCATACCTTCCAGAGCTTCTATGATTTTAACAGTTGTGCGGTACTCAAGCCAGGCTGGTTCTGGATATTTGTGGAAATCCCGTCGATAAGCTATTAATTTTTCTTCAAATTCAGTGGTATATTTTAAATCAATCATGTTATAGTGTGCTCTCCTCTCTTTACGCTGTCAATTTCCTGCATTTTCATTTGCATAATCGGCAATTATTCTGGCAGCCATCAGTGTATTTTCGCTGTTCACATTTAAATTGAATACTAATCTTATATAACCGGGGACAAGATGCGCTCCTACCCCCCGTTTTGTGATACCGGCCAGAAATTCTTTAAAAGTCAACCCTGTATCTGCGATGTCCAGCAGAACAATATTTGATACAACCGGATGCCCGATTTTTATTTTTTCAGTCAAACTGGGTAATATCTGTGCAAATAACTTTGCATTTTTGTGGTCTTCCGCAAGACGATCAATATTGTGCTCAAGGGCCCAAAGGCCAGGAGCTGCAATTATACCAGACTGGCGCATGTTTCCACCAAGCTTCTTTCGAAGCACTCTGCAAAGCTTCATTCTATCTGCATTTCCACAAAGCAGTGAACCAATCGGCGCTCCCAGGCCTTTGGAAAGGCAAAACATCACCGTATCCACCGGAGCGGCCAGCTCTGATGCTTTCACTCCTAAGGCACATGCAGCATTAAACAGTCTGGCTCCATCCATATGTACGGGGATTCCCAAGCCATGGGCAATTTCAGCAATTTCCCCGAGGAGCGCAGGCGGCAGACAGGTTCCTCCTGAAAAATTATGGGTATTCTCTACACATACAAGCTTTGGAGAATTTTCAGAAATTGCTCGTTTGAGATCATTAAGGTCGGGAAGTCCATCCTTTGTCAGGCGATAAAAGCAAGGTATAAGCTGACCGAAGCATGGGTCAAAGGCTGTCTTTTCTGTGGCGTACATATGCATAATTTCATCTACAAGCACCTTGTCTTTTGGGCTGCAGACGGAAAGAAGGGCAGCTGTATTAGCCATTGTTCCGGTAGGAAAGAGCACAGCCTCTTCCTTTCCCATGAGGGATGCAGCCAATTGCTCTAATTTTTTGACGGTCTCATCACCACCGCTTCCATCCTCAGCCCGGCGACCATCGTCTTCCATACTGGCAGTGAGAATTGTTTCCAGCATTGTACGATTTGGAATTGTAACTGTATCACTTCGCAAATCAATCATATTTCGCAGGCCTCCTTATGCAGCAGTGCTAAAATGCTGGGAATATAGTCATAATCCATCCAACATTTACTATGATCAGCAGAATCGAGGGCAAAATGCTCATTTTTATCAGGTCTTTCTGGCTGTAGCCGCCCAATCCCATAATCATATTGACCGTAGCAGTAGCCATTGGAGTCATAAATGCAGATAATCATTTTGCTATCCATTGTACCCTCCTAAAGAATTAACGTATTAACCTTTATCGCGATGTAAGTTTAAATTAAGTATATACAATAATAGCTATAATGTAAAATTATAATAAATAATCTGCCCATTAACCGGACTAATATGGTAATCTTGTACAATAGAAAAGAAAAAACACCAAAAAAGGCCTCGATATCCCTTTTTGGTGCTTTTATTTATTACTTTTGATATACTTTATAAATGTATTCGCTGAAGCACTCAAGTGCTTTCCTTTTAAATGCACAATTACAGGCTCATATGTATTTTTAGAATCCTTTATATGCAAATAAGTAACTTTTTGATTATGGCGTGATATTTGGTATATATCACCGGGTACAAAACCTACTCCCATTCCAGCAGCCACATATCCGCCGATTGCTTCGGTACTTTGCGTTTCAAAGGCAATTTCAGGGATAAAACCTGCTTGCCTGCATAGTTCGTCAGCTATGAGTCTAAGCCGCTGTCCTTCCTTAAGAAGAACAAATTTTTCGTGTGAAAAAAGAGATAAATCTACTCCGTTTGAATCATCAATGGAACTGAGCGGGTGTTTATTGGGAACCGCCAGCAGGGTGTCTCCGCTAAAAACAGATGTGTCCATAATTTTTTCATATGCAAGATTGGAGGATTGTAAGGGGGCTGGAAGGATTGCTATATCCAGTTCCTGTCTCTCAACCATTTTTTCCAGAACAATTGAACGGTCTTCAACAATGTGCAGTCCTATATCGGGATATTTCTCCTGAAAATCAGCCATTAGATTAGATAAATAATACCGGCAATAATATAGGCAAATACCGACCCGGACAACATCTGATTTCTGTAATTCCGCTATCTTTTTGGGAATATCATTACAAAGCTTCATAATAGCATAGCTTTCCTGCAAAAATAATTCTCCCTCGCGGGTAAATGTAATTGGCTGAATTTCTCTGTTAAACAGTTTTACACCCAATTCCATCTCAAGTCTTTGAATACCCTGACTAAGGGCAGATTGGGTTATATACAGCCGGTTAGCTGCTTTTGTAAAACTGCCGCATTCTGCGATGGCTATTACATACTGAAAATCGCGTAGCTGCATGAATTCCCCCCCTTATTGTTTATCTGCCTTTTTTGATATTATATCTTATTTCTTTGAAGATTCCAACGCTTTTCTGTCATTTTCTCCATTATATTTATGAGCAATGGGCATTTAATATACGCAGCTGAAAGTTGACGAAAGAAGTCTGAAAATATAGACGATGACGGAAAGCAATGGTAAGATACAGTATATTTTATTAAGAAAGGCGGTATGGAAATGGGAAAACAGACAGCATGGGAAGAAATTGACAGAAAAGCGGCCGAAATCCTGGATGCCAGCGATCAGATCTGGGGATGTGCGGAGACGGCATTTACGGAGCACAAATCGATGCAGGTTCTCTGTGAGGTCCTTAAGAAAGAGGGCTTTGAGGTGGAAGAGGGCCTGGCAGGCGTTGAGACAGCGTTTAAGGGAACCTTTGGCTCCGGCAAAGGGCGGTGCATTTTCCGGGCTGGATGCGGCAATTACATGGCATCCGGGAGACATCACAAGGGCTGACACAGGAAGATCCCTTGCCAATTACCAGGTGGCATATAAATTTTACGGCACAAGCGCTCATGCGGTCGGAGCTCCTCATCTTGGAAGAAGTGCGCTGGAGCTTATGAATATGGGCGTTCAGTTCCTCCGTGAGCATGTGATCCCGGAGGCGAGAATCCATTATGCAATTACCAATACCGGCGGATATTTTCCAAATGTGGTACAGCCCTATGCGGAGATTCTGTACCTGATCTGTGCGCCGAAAAATAAGCAGATGGAGGAAATCTACAGGCGTGTCAAAAAGATTGCAGAGGGTGCAGCGCATATGACAGAGACGAGAGTGGAGATCGACTTTGTGAAGGGCTGCTCCAATCTGATCAGCAACAAGGTGATTGCAAAGAAGCTGTGGGAAAACCTGACAGAGCTTGGCGCTCCTGAGTACACAGAGAAAGAAATGGCTCTTGCAAAGGCCGTACATGAGAGTGTGGGAGACAGCTGCTATGAGTCTCTGGAGAAGATTGCCAAAACCTGTGACAAGGAGACGAAAAAAGAGGTACTGGCTCATAAGGGAGAGGTGATGTACCGGTTTGTGGCTCCCTTTGATCCGGTGGGAATCATGTCCTTTGGCTCTACGGATGTGGGTGATGTGAGCTGGAACTACCCGACAGCCCATTTTTTAGCAGTCTCAATGTTTGCAGTCTCGAAGAGGTTTGCAGGAAGGTTCTGGGAGAACAAGCCGTGCAGAAAGTTATGATTTCGGCGGATCGGAAATTACCTGACACCCGTTGCTTTTCAGTGCCGGATCTGTTGCAATCATATCTTTCCATAAATCGACAAATTTCACAGCGGCCGGGGACAATCCCAAAGACTGACGGTAGTAGGCGATGGACTTTCGACAGAAAACAGGGTTCTCGATCGTAAACCATGCCATTGGCCTGATCAGTGCTGCGCGTGCAACCGTATCGGCCAGGGCAAATGTCATTCCCATGCCGGCAGATGCCATGCGCAGAGCGGTGGAGTTATTTCTGAAAGTCATGATAAGATTCGGCTTAATTCCATGGCGCTCAAAGAACTGATAAGCGATTCGCCCCATTCCCTGCTCGCGCACCAGAGTAATCATATCCTGCCCATTGAGGCGGTGAGGCTCCAGATAATAGGGGGTAGCCGGACTGTTAAGGGACAGATCATATTCCCGGGCAATGGGGTGATCAGCCGGAACTGCAAGGATAATTGGCTCATCGGAGAGGAAAACAAAGTCCAGATCCGGAGCCAGCACCGGCAGAGTCCCAATCGCCAGATCGATATGGTTTTTCAGTATTTCTTCTTCCAGATACTGACTGTGGCCTTCACGAATCTGCAGATCGATTCCGGGATAGAGCTTACGATATGCAGGCACCAGAAGAGGAAGGCACCAGCTTCCGCGTTCACTGTTGATCCCTATGGTAAGTCTGCCGCGCTGCAGATGAGAAATCTCTCCGATATGCTGGTTCAGACGATTCTGCATTTCTAAAATTTTCCGTCCTTCCTGGACATACACTTCTCCCGCATAGGTAATCCGAATCGGATTTACTGTCCGGTCAAAAAGACGGACTCCAAGCTCCTCTTCCAGTTTGTTTAAATACTTTGTGAGCGCAGGCTGCGAAATAAACAGGTCTTTGGCAGCTTTTGAAATACTGGCATTTTCTGCAATAGAGATGACATATCGATAGCAATTCAGATTCATGGCTTCCTCCATAACAAAAAGTTATAAGAAATATGTAAATACTCACATTAGACTTCATGGCGCCGTTTCCTTATAATCATTATATAACATAGTTTTGCGCGGCGCAAATGAGAATCATATAAAATGGAAAGAAGGGATAAGAATGAAATCGCTTTCAGCGATTTTCGAGTATGTTGACACACATTTTCCTGAAATGTATCAGGAATTAGGGGAAATCTGCGCTTACCGGAGTACAGCTGAGAATGAAGAGGATCGGAATCAGGTACGGGATTTTTTGTGCAGAAAACTGGATTCCATAGGTATCATACCGCAGCAGTATCCGGTTGAAAACGGAAACAGCATTATTTACGGGGAACTGTCCGGAACCGATCCGCACAGGATCCTGTTTTATAACCACTATGATGTTGTGGATGGTGGAGATCCCAAGACATGGCATACAAACACACCGTACTGCCTGGAGACGGTACAGGATAAGATGTATGCGAGGGGCATTTCTGATGACAAAGGCTCATTGCTTACGAGAGTACACGCGGTTCAGGCAATTCTGGCTGTAGAAAGAAAGCTTCCGGTTGGTGTCAAGTTTTTGTGGGAGGGGGATGAAGAAATCGGGAGCCCTTCTATGGCAAGATTTGCAAAAGAAAGCCGGGAGACCTTTAAGCGGCTGGCAGAGGCGGACGTTTGCCTTTGGGAGAATGGACGTGTGGATGAGGAAGGACATCCGTGGGTACGCTACGGAGTCCGCGGCAGCTGCTGCTTCAACCTGACGGTCCGGACAGCCAAAGCGGAAGCACATACCCGCCTGTCTGCGGTTGTGCCCAATGCAGCCTGGAGACTCTGCGAAGCACTTGCCACTTTAAAGGACAACGAGGGACGAATTGCCATGGAAGGCTTCTATGATCGGGTGAAATGGCCGGATCAGGAAGATCAGAAAATCCTGGACGAGTTCCCGTATGATGCGGATATGGAAAAACGGAATCTGGGGCTTGCGGAATATCTGGCGGGAACTGAAGGAAATGAGGTAAAGAAAAAAATTTACACAGAGCCGTGTTTCTGTGTCTGCGGGCTTGATGCCGGAGGATTGTTCCAAAAGCCCAAAGGGATTATTCCCAATGTAGCCAGAGCCATGTTGAGCTTTGAGCTGGTTGCAGATATGGATCCGGATCTGGTTGAGCGCCAGCTGCGGGAACATTTCTGCAAACATGGATTCGGGGATATTGAAATTGAGTCCTGGGGAAAAAATGTGCCGGTAAAAACGCCTGTGGGCATTCCTTTCACAGATCAGCTGCGGGAAGCATCGGAGATTGCATTTGGAAAGCCACTGGTAATCGAACCGCTGCAGCTGGGACCGGGACCGGCCCATCTGTTCCGGAGTGTATGGCCGGAGCTTCCTATTGTAGGAATCGGGCCGGGAAATAACAGCTCCAACCACCATGGGCCAAACGAAAACCTGAAAATTGAGGACTATAAGAAGGCAGTAAAACAATGCATTGCATTATTGTACACGTATGATAAAGAAAGTGAGGAAGCATTATGATGGCATATGACGAAAACGGAAAGCATAATATTATGGGAATTCCACCTGCAATTTTCCTGACAGGTGCCGTGGTTGTTCTCATTGCAACTTATCTGGGGCGGCTTCCGAATAACCTGTTTGGGGGTCTGACGATCTGTGCAGTGATCGGTTATCTGATCAAATATGTCTGTGATCATGTAAAAGTTCTGGAAAAGACATTCGGACTTGCGCTGGTTGCGTTCCTCCCGGCTTTTTTGGTGTATTTTCATCTCATTCCGGACAGCACGGTTGACATTGTAAAGAACACAGTGACCGGAGGTGCTGATTTCCTCAGCTTCTACGTCGGAGCACTGCTCTGCGGCAGTATCCTTGGTATGGACAGAAAAGTACTGATTAAAGCAGGAACCAGATACTTTGTTCCGATTATGGGCGGTGTGATTGGCGCGTATGGCTTAAGTGCTCTTGCGTGTATGATGATGGGACAGGACTGGAGAGAAACTATGCTGTATGTTGCCGGCCCGATCATGGGAGGCGGAAACGGAGCCGGTGTAGTTCCCATGTCTGAAATTTATTCTTCTCTCACAGGAACAGGCTCTGACGTGTATTATGCGAAACTGTACCCGGCGCTTGCCATGGGAAACTGGGTTTCCATTTTCATGGCCATCGTATTAAATGCGGCAGGAAACAAATATTCAAAACTCACCGGCCATGGAAAGCTGATGCATGGAATGGAGCAGGAGACCGGAGAGAATAAGTATGACTTTAAGATGGATCTTCTGGATCTGGGAATCGGATTATTTATTACCGGAGTATTCTTTATCTTCGGCAATGTGGTATCCAAATTCATTCCTGCGATCCATGCATATGCGTTTACAATTTTAGGTGTTGCAGCAGTAAAAATTGCGGGCGTACGCTGACTTGAAAAAGTAAATTCCAGTGCAAAAGTAAATTCCACCGCTCTTTTAAAAGTTGCTTATAATCTAGTGATTTTTAAGAAGAAAAGCGGAATCTATGCTATAATACAAGTAATCTATG
>Ga0129310_1000679_pt1 | contig 37412 bp, 27 predicted proteins | sample Go1ome_2_FD_94433 | JGI IMG/M metagenome (GOLD analysis project Ga0129310, IMG submission 94433) | Western lowland gorrila individual fecal microbial communities from Wisconsin, USA - Go1022A metagenome | ecosystem: Host-associated > Mammals > Digestive system > Large intestine > Fecal | place... | reverse complement strand
GACTATCCCTTTAGCACACCAACTAAAAATGCGGTAAACAAAAGGATAATTGAGCGCCATACGCCAAGAACCTTAAGTTCTGTATAGCCGCTGTTTTTGTGGTGTGTCAGCGGGATAACCACATAACCGTATTATAATTATACAAAAAGGCTGACACCCGTGCGGGCATCAGCCTGTGGATATACTTATTTCTTGCAGGATATGATGATATCGCAGATGATATCTACCTGTTCTGCGGTGAGGTCTGCATAGAGGGGCAGTGTCAGCACTCTCTTGCTGATATCCAGCGCCACAGGAGTTTCAGCGGGGTCGTACTTGCCCGCAAAGCACTCAAATGTGTTGGTGAGCGGGTAGAAATACTTTCTCGCGAAAATGTTGTGACCTGCCAGTTCGTCAAAGACTTCATCGCGGCCACAGCCGAACTTTTCAGCGTCAAATACAGCGGGCAGATAGGCGTAATTTGGCTTGACATCCTTGCCCACTTTGTTGAGTCTTATGCCATCGATGTTATCAAGTCTTTCGTGATATCGCTCTACCACTGCCTTGCGCTTTGCTATCTCTTCATCTACGTGGCGCAGGTTGCAAAGCCCCATAGCCGCACAGAATTCGTTCATCTTTGCATTCGCGCCCACCGACTCGACTATTTCGGGACCGTGTATGCCGAAGTTTTTCAGGTCGTATATCTTGTCACCGAAAGCCTTATCCTTAAAGCACACCGCGCCGCCCTCGATGGTGTTGAACACCTTTGTGGCATGGAAACTGAAACAGGAAACATCACCGAAAGAGCCTATTCCCTGACCCTTGTAGCTTTCACCGAAAGTGTGCGCCGCATCGTATATGACCTTAAGACCGTACTTGTCGGCTATGCGCTGTATCTCTTCGATATTGCACACGTTGCCGTAAACATGCACAGGCACTATGGCGGAAGTCTTGTCGGTTATCAGCGACTCCAGCTTGGTCACATCTATGGTGAAGTCATCGGGGTCGATATCGCAGAAAACAGGTGTCAGCCCGTTCCTGACGATGGCGTGGGTGGTGGAAGCGAATGTGAAAGGCGTGGTTATCACTTCACCTGTCAGCCCAAGCGCCTGCATGGTAAGTTCCAGCGCCATGTGACCGTTTGTCAGCAGGTCTATCATCTCAACACCCAGATAGCTTTTCAGTTCCTCCTGAAATTTCTTGTGCTTGGGACCCATGTTGGTCAGCCAGCGGGTGTCCCAGATGTCCTTTATCTCTTCGCAGTATTCCTCATAAGCGGGCATCGATGAACGTGTCACCAGTATCTTGCCTGTCACGAATTTATCTATCATGCCCGTATAGTTCTTGTCATTTGAGTTCATTTGCATCGTATCTCCCTATCAGCATATTGTTACCGTCTTCATCAAGGACTTTTACTGTGCTGTAAATCGTGTCTATCGTGCGGATAAGTTCCTGCTTGTTATCCGAGCAAAGATAGATACGCCCGAACACCTGCGAATAATCCGCAAACCGTGTACAAACAGTACCCTCGCGCATTTTTTGTGAAACATAGATAACGCATTCTTCGCGGCTTATCTCGTCCAGTCCGCTGATGCTTGCGATAGTGCCTTTTGTGGCAAGCAGGGTGACCGTTACACCGTGTTTTGCAAAGCGGGGGTCGTCTTTTTCATCGATAAGACGGTCGTCACCCATCGTCCCTGTCAGCGCGTGGCGTATCATCATCTGCACAACGTTCATGCCGTTGATAAAGTCTGAGTAATGGAAGGAAAGCGAACCTTCAAGCCTGAAACCGAGATCAACACAGACAAAACTGCCGTTTTTCATCTTGCCCTGCATCAGCGCGTAGCCGTTTTTCATGCCCAGTGAGCTGAACAGTTCCCTGAACTGTCTGTCCTGCTTTTCCATAAAGCCGTCAAGATATTTGGAGGGGTAGACATTTCCGACAGCCTGTTTTATCATACCGCCGCCGAAGCCGAAATCTACCATGATCCTGTCAAGCGAATTTGAAAGTGTTGCTGTGCCGTTGTGTATGGTATAGAAAAAGACAGGTTCATATCTCGGATCATCACCATCGAGAAATTCCTCGATGATCGCCCTGCCGCTGACGGAACTATTGCAGGCGGCTTCGTATGCCCTGTTCAGTTCATCGCGGTCTTTGCAGACGGATACACCTCTGCTTCCCGCATTGTCAACAGGCTTGACTATCACGGGGAAAACAATATTTTCATCGTTGATGCTGTATGCGGCAGTTGCAGGTATGCCTGCATTCACACATGCCTCGCGGAATTTATCCTTACTGAATATCACTTCCAGATCGGCATCTTCGGTGTAGCAGTAAAAGCCCATTCTTTTGCAGAGCGCCGTCAGGCACTCGACACGCCGTTCGCTGTAGCCTGCCAGACAGCCGTCCACATTTCTGTCCCTGCATATCTTTTCCAGCGCATCAATGTCAGACCAGCTTATGTCGTAGGCTTCATCAGCCACATACTTTGCGGGTGCCAGTGACCAGTCGGTGTGGTTATCTGTGACTATGGTGTACACGCCCAGCTTTTTAGCTTCGTTTATTATCTCTATCTCGACATTAGTCGCGCCGAGTATCAGCAGTCTTTTACCTTTAAGTTCCATCACAGGACTCCTTCCTTTTCCAGTTTCGCGATGATGATATCCATGTCTTCACTGTCATATCTCTGGTCGATGGGCAGTGGGACGATATTTTTCGCATAATCGTATTCAAGGCTGTTCTCGTCACAGCTTTCAAATACATCGCCCCAGAGGGTGGGCACGAATATCTTAGCCGCACACAGCGCCTTTTTGACCTCAGCGCCGTTTTCAAGGTACAGCGGGTACATGAAAGCCCCCTCAGGCACCGTCAGCGCCAATTTGTTTATGCCGCCCAGCCTGTCATGCAGGTATCTGAAATTCTCCGTTCTGCGGGCGATGATACGCTCATATTCAAAAGACCGCAGCAGGTCTTCTGTCAGCTTTGACATCTGCTTTATCGGTTCATCGGCAAAGAACTTGTTGTTGTCGGCAGACTCCTTATAAAACTCGCCTGCACTTCTTTCAAATCTGCCGAGAATGTAGTGGATACGCTCGAAAGTTTCATCGGCAGTCAGTTCACGTTCAAGCCTTTTGTCGGTGTAAAGGAACGCACCGTCAGGCACGCCGAAGTATTTGCGGCAGGTGTAAAGTGTCGGCACATCTGCCGATGCGGGGCGCTGAAAGTAACTCTGCGAATTATCGGTGATGACCCGACCGAATTTGCGCTTGTATGCCGCTATCTCGTCATTTGTCAGCTGACCGTAGTAGTTTACGATATACAGCCACTCATCAGCCCCGAGCGCATCTTCAATGACTGGTCTGAAAGCCTCATCGATGCGGTAAAAACCGACCTTTACGCCGTATTTTGCACACAGATTTTTCACCGAACTGCAAAGAAAATACGGGAGCCTTATCTGCTTTATGCCGCAGGCTTCAATAAGGTATGCAAGACAATTCCTGCCGCAGTTGAGTTTTACCGCGCCCTCGTGGTACAGCGTGCCGTGATAGCTTTCAAATTCGATATATCCGCCTATCTCTTTCATTTAATCCAGAACCACCTTAATATACTCGTTCATACGGTCCATCTTGTCATACATCTCTTTTTCGCTGTCAAATCTGAGGAAGATTATGCCCAGCGCTTTAGCGGCGTTGTCGAAGCGTTCTACGGTGTCGCCGTCATTTTTATACAGTGCTTTGCGGAAAATATTTCCCTCTATCTCCTCAGCGAACTCAATGCCCCTGTAGATGCCGTCCCTGTCGGAATGCAGTACATAGTGGGCGCAGTACGGTATGACTATTTCGGGCTTGACATCCAGCTTTTCGCCCATAGCCGCCAGCACCGACATCTCAACTATATCAACGCCGAAGATGGCGCTCAGCTGTATTGGTATCATGTTGCCGCCCGCGCGGGGACCGATATCTATCAGGTAGACTCTGCCATCGTTATCCAGCATCAGTTCCACATTGACACAGCCGCTTACAAGCCCCAGCTTTGTGACCATGTTTTGCAGTGTGTCCTTAGCTTTCTGCATCTCTTCATCGGTGAGTTTTGCGGGGAAGACTTCTCCGCCGGGTACAAGGGGATTTGGAGAATGTCCGCGAAAACAGTTCATAAGACCCCAGATGATGACTTTGCCGTCATTTATGAAGATATCGCCGCCGATGTTGGTGCTGTATTTGTTGACTATGAACTTTTCGGCTATTATCTTCTTTGTGCGTGAGAAAGAGAACGCGAATTTTACCGCGTCTTCGTAGCCTGCGCTGTCTTTGAGTATCGTAACACCCTTACTGCCCGAAGAGTCAACAGGCTTCATAATTATGGGGTAGTCGAAGTTCTCCTTGTCAGCGAGGGCATCAGCCTCACAGGTATAGCTTTTTGCATCCGGACAGTCAAAGCCGTTTTCTGCCAGAAAAGCCCTGAACTTATCCTTGTTGCACAGTATATCCACCGCACTGTAGGGATTTGTGGGCAGACCCAGCTTTTGGGCAACATAAGCCGCCGTAGGTGCGGCGGGATCGGAGGCGTAGGCTATGACCCCATCGATATTTTCAGCTTTTGCGACTTCAAGCACTGCCTCTTTGTCAGTGGTGCTCACAAGGTAGAACTTGTCGCAGACATACTGTCCGGGATTATCGGTGAGGTAATCGCACACCACCGTGTAATAGCCCAGACGCTTTGCCGTTTCTATTGCAACTATCTGCTGTGCAGAACCGCCCAGCATCAGAATTTTTTTCAATCTCATCTGCCTCTTTTCAGAACCTTTTTTCCCATATTAAGGATATATTCAAAGCATTCCAGCTTGAAATATTTTGCCATACCCGCATATACCGCCACACCCAGCGGGAGCTGTATCAGCAGTGTCAGCACATCACTCAGTTTAAGGAAGTTTATCGAATACACTGCCGCGCCCATTATCACTGCTATGCCCAGCGACGGCAGTATATCCGCCATCTGCTCTTTATAGCCGTAGCCCAGCAGTTTTTTGTTTGGCGATGCGTTTACGAAGCATGACAGCAGTGTGGTAACACACTGACCCAGCACTATCGCCAGCGGTGTTTTGAAGAAAAATACTGTGATGACCAGTGATCCCAATCCGTAAGCCTTTTTGATGACTTCCAGTTTTAAGAACATGTCACTCCTGCCCTGCGCATTGAGTGCTTGCAAATTGGCTGTATGTATCGGCCAGAATGCGTACACGAAGCAGTAAGCCTGCAAAAAAGGCACACAGGGCATCCACTTATCGGTCAGCACGAGATGCACCATCGGCGGTGCTATAACTGCCAGTCCCATACATAATGGGAATATCAGGAAGGAACTGGTTACTATCGAACGCCGCATCATGCTCTTGACCTTTTCGTTGTCGCCGTTGTGCTTTGAGAGCGCAGGAAGCATGACGCTCTGTATCGAGCCGTTCACATTGCTTATTATGATATCGGGGAAACGTTTGCCTTGATTGTAGTAAGCGAGTTTTTCAGGCTTATATTTCTTGCCTATCACAAGACCCTGCATCTCACGGAAGATAACATCTATCAGTGCAGATATCATCAACTTCCAGCCGAATCCGAACAGCATTTTCACCCTGTTCCATTCAAACACCCGCTTCGGACGCCACTTGACTATCAGCAGCAGCAGTATACATATCGCCACACGGCTGGTAAGCTGCTGACCTACCAGCGCCCATGCGCCCATGCCTTTCAGCGCCATAACTATGCCCACTGTACCTGAGATTAAAACTGCGCCGATGGTGCAGAACATCAGTTCCTTGAAGCGCATCTCCCTTGCGACTTTGGCATTCTGTATCGAGTTGAAAGCACCGGGTATCAGCACCAGCGCCAGCACCCTCAGCAAAGGTTCAAGTCTGGGCATCTCATAAAAAGCTGCTATGAATGGTGCTGTTAAAAACAGAACTATATAAAGTACCACTGATATGAGAAGGCTCACATAAAAAATTGATGAATAATCGTTCTCGGTCACATCTTTGCGCTGGATAAGGGCTGTATTAAGACCGCTTTGCACGAACACCTGCGATATGCTGATGAATATGGTCAGCAGTCCCAGCATACCATACTCTTTAGTCGGGATGATACGCGCCAGCACCAGCTGCACCACGAAAGCTATGCCCTGATATCCTGCACGTTCAAGGAACTTGAACGCCAGTGACTTTATAACTACCGAATTTTCGGTCTGTGAACTTGGTTTCAAGAAAGCATTTCTCCTTTTTATGCCTTTTGCGGCAAGGGCTGAAAGCACAGTTTTCGGGGCAGGAGCGTATATGTCCTGCCCCGATCACCTGTTACAGCCAACTGTTAAAATCTGAACTGGAAGTGGTTTGATGCCGATGAACCGTATATCATTATCATTACATACCAGTGTGTCATCATAAAGCCCACCATAACTGCACCCGCGCCAAACTTTTCCTGCCAGTTGCGCAGTTTGAAAGTGCGGTACAGCATCGGCACCAGAAGTATCTGGAAAAAGTCACAGTACACCGAGATACGTGCGCCGTAAACGGTCTTGAACATCAGCAGCATGTAGGTGTAGAAAGCTGCGCCTATCAACGCTATCGTCTTGACATTCGGGTCAGCTTCGGAACTTTTATCGACATTCCTGAGCGCTATGATAGGAACTATCACAAACAGTATACGGAATACCCAGTCATAGAAAACGTGGAAGTTGAAACCGTGAAGTCTAAGGTAAACTGCCTGTGTAACATCGAAAACCGCATTGATGTTACGTGTGTACTTCTCAGGCAGCAGCGAATGTTCAAGCATGAACGTACTTATGCTCTTCAGGTTGAGTATTATGACAAGGAACAGCAGCATGATGACTACATTTGAAATCTGCGAGCGTCTTCTTTCAGGGATGAGCACAGGCGTCGCATACCTTTGGGGACGTCCCCTGCCGTTTCTTGCTTTCATGACCATCGGAGCGCGAGGCGGCTGCATCTGTCTTGCATTGCGCGGCATGGGCATGTTTCTTCGCCCTGACATAACACCTCTCGGCGGGCGAAGTCTTCTCGAACGGGGAACGAATGCAGCATTCCTGACAGGCGGTCTGCCTGCGGCTGCGGGCGGCTGCTGTTTGCCTGCCAAATCGGGCTGCTTGCCTATCATGTCGGGCGATGGCATGACCATCACAGACATATGCTTCTCCTTTCGGTTGATGAACATTGCCATCAGCACGAACAGCAGTCCTATAAAAGCCGAGTTGTGGAATGTCGTAGACAGCAGGAAGACAAGTGTTGCCTTTATCCACCTGTGTTCTTTTATAAAACAGTAGCACAGCATCACCCATGCACATGAAATGCTCTGCTTCATTATGTTGAATGAACTGTTGTAGAACAGGAACATATACGTACAGATAGGCAGCCACATCGGGTAATCCTTGCGGAACTTATATGCCGCTATGTACACGGGCAGTATTACCATAAACTGTGACACGAACAGGAAGTAACCTGTATCGTGGAAATACCGCGAGGTGATATATGCCATGAACGAATAGCCCAGCGGTTCGGTGGTGTATTCTTTCATGTAGGCGAAATTATCAGACTTTTCCGCCAGTTCAAAGGTACGCACCGCATATTCGAGAACATCTTTGCCGACGGTATCAGCACGCACACCTGCCAGCAGCGACGGTATCAGTATCGCCACCGCCGAAAACAGGAACGCGATCAGATTTTTGTTATATTTGAATTTGTTTTCTGCAAGATTTGTAAAGAAGCATGTAAGCAGAAAGACCGATAGATATAAGGCTGTGCTTTCCCCAATACTCATTAAAACTCTCCTAATTGTCTTTATATGTCAACCGCGCGGGCGCTGGACCTTGCGGTATTATAATACGTATGTTCCCCGATATACGAGCGGGGATAGTCATATCAAGTTTACCCTTTTTGTCGGCTCATTTCAAGAGCGCGGCTTATCTTTTTTGTTTTGCGGCTGTGCTTTCACCGCTTATGTGAGCTTGTCAGCCGATCTTGCTTTGCTGCCGCCTTTTAACTGCAAGCGGCGGCGCAGGCAGTACGCCTGTCATTTTTTTCCTTTAAGTTTCATGATAAAGGGCAGTTTGTCCTTTACCTCATATTTGAGTTTTTCATACGGTATCAATTCTTTGTATACACCTGTGGCTTTCATAGCCTTAAGGTCACCGAGATGCTGGTGATATATCAGTTCTTTGCGCTTTATCTGGTGTTCTATCTCACTGTGGAATTTACCGTTTGTATATTCATCGAACTCTCTCAGCAGGCTTGCATGCTTGTCGAGAAAATTCTTTTTCAGCTTTTCGGGCGAAGTCCTTATCGAACCTGATGCCGAGTGGGGATTGTTCGTCCTGTAAGCGCTCATTATCTCATTCATGTAGTGGGCTGTGCCGTCATAAGTGGTTACCAGCCTTACCAGCAGGTCAAGCGTGGTGGAAAAATCCAACAGCTGACGCAGGTTCTCGGTTCTGCCGACAGTGGAAGCGGTCGGCGTGAAGTCAAGCCTTATCAGATCCTCAACAGTGAGGTCTGCACCCTCAGGCTTTTCCAGCGCACTCAGCAGTTTTTTGTCGTTCCACATCTTGCGCGGGTAGAAATTTTTTATAAAATTGTCGTCGGTATCAACGACCTTTGCGTTGTGAAAACAGAGGTTGCATTCGGGGTGCGCTTCAAGAAAATCCACCTGTTTCTGTAATTTTCTGTCATCGCACCAGTAGTCATCGCCCTCACATATAGCAAAGTACTTTGACTTAAGGGCGGGTATCACATACCTCTGTACTATATTTATCCCCTGACTGTACTGGTTTTTCTCCTGATACAGCACCTCTATCTTATCGGGGTATTTCTCTTCCATCTCCTGCACCACAGCCTTTGAACCGTCAGTCGAGCAGTCTTCATGGACGAACACTTTGTACTCAAAGTCTGTTTTTTGGGTGCATATGCTGTCAAGGCACTGACGGAGCCATTTTTCGTGGTTAAAGCTGAGCACGCCAACTGTCACTAAGGCAGCCATTTGTCTTCTCCCCTCGTTTATAAGTTTATGCGGTCATCACAGTCTGTAACCGTCCAGCACGCCTTTGAACATGCTTTTCAGTTTATGGAACTTGTCATTCTCATAAAGCACAGTCTGAACCATGCGCTTGATGACCCTCACATCGGCTTTGATACCCAGTCTGTACTTGCGCTTAAGGTAGATGCTGTTGCGCACCCAGTAGTATTTTCTCAAAGGCGAGTGATTGAAGATTATTATATCCTTGCCGAAAAACCTCTTTGTGACGCTCCTGCCCACTTCGTGCAGGAAGCCTGTGTAATTCAGCCTTATTATCTTGTATCCGCCGCGCACCAGCGCATAGCAGATGTCGTAGTCCACCATGTCGATGAACAGTTTCTCATCAAAACCGCCCACCGCCTTTATACAGCGCACGTTGTTGAATGCGCCCGAAGTTATGCAGAAATCCACTTTCTCATACGGCTTTGTCAGCCCGAAATCCACCTTCACACTGCGGTCTTCGTATTTTGAAGTTATTATCGCCACATTGTCCTTAGCGCGGCTTGCAAAGCTGTCATACCGTTCAATGATATCAGCCTTGCATACAGTGTCCTGATCCAGTGTCAGCACCCATTCTGCGCCCAGTTCATCGGCTTTGTCGATTATCTGCGCCAGCGCCTTTGCGATGCCGAGATTATCGTCATTACGTATATAAGTTATATTCTGATACTTTGCTCTCAGTTCATTTATCTCATCAATGTTTTTTGAGCCGTTGTCAACGAGTATCAGTTCGCCCACCTGCGGGCTTATGGATGAAATATTCTCCTCCAGCCTGTTGATATCGGGGTTGTAGAGCACTATCCCTGCGGCGTGAGCCATAAAACTAACCACCCTGTTTAATTTCTGTATTCAGCGAGGAATATGTCATAGAAAGCCTCGCGCTTCTTTATCAGCTTTTCTCTGCTGAATTCCTTAGATCTATTGAAATTACGCTTTGCAAGCCTTTTCAGATCGACTTTCATCATGCGTTCGACCGCTTTGACTACCTCTTCGTCACTGCCCTTTCTGAAAAGGCAGACTTTCGGTATAAGTTCGGGTATGCCCGCGATGCTTGTGCCGATGACGGGACAACCTCTGCTCATCGCCTCTATGACAGCGCGGGGCAGACCCTCCTGCTTGCTGGGCTGTACGTAGATATCCAGCGAGTCATAGAATTCAGGCATCTTGTCAGCCGAAAGATTGCCCACGAACTTTACTCTGTCAAGCACGCCCTGTTCTTTAGCAAGGTCACGCAGGAAGTAGTCGGGCTGAGCGCCGTTGAAGCCGCCCGCCAGACGGTATTCCACATCATATCCCTTATCGGTCAGCGCCTTTATCGACCTTATCACATGTTCCTGACCCTTATAGCGGGTATCGAGAGCCGCCGCAGTGCCCAGCACCAGCTTTTTGCGGGCATCAAAGCCATCCAGCCTGGCAAGGCGCTTTTCGAGAGTTTCGCTCTTCGGCGCATTTATAACAACGTTTGAACAGCTTACCGTCACGCCCTTAGTGGGATAACGGTGCTGTAAGAATTTGCCTGTAACATAGTACACATACTTCGCCTGTGCGATGATACTGCGGGTCTTGAAATACATATACGGCGCTACAGCCTTGCCCAGCAGACCGTGATTCCAGTAGCTGTCCCACGAACAGCCCACGCTTTCGACGATGTATGGTTTATGGTATTTTCTTATGTATTTTACAGCAAGCTGTGCTATGGAACTCTGTGTCCTCAGCACGAAATAGTCGTTCTCGCGCACGCATTTTTCGACTATCTTTTCAGCCTTCGGCTTGTTTACCAGTATAGTTTTCGGGCTTTTGAAGTTCGGCACGCTTATCACCTTTATCTGCGGCGGAACGGGTGTAAAACTCTTGCCCTCGACGGGTTTAGTTCTTATCAGGAAGGTTATCTCGTCCGCCAGATAGGAATATCTCTCATAAAGTTCATGATATGCGAACTCATAGTAATTGCCTTCTTTGTCATAGAACAGCGGACCGTCGTGGATAAAAACCAGTTTCATTAAAAGTTAGCTCCTTTATTCTGAAAGTTCCCTGCGCCAGAAGTCAAGGTTTCTCTCAAAAGAGAAATCCTCCTCCCATTTTTCAGCCGATGCCTTGCTGAACCTCTCCCATCTTTCGCGGTCAGAGGACAGCTTCATCACTGCATCTGCCCAGCAGTCGGTGCTTTCGGTGTCGTCTACCAGATAACCTGTTTCGCCGTCAGCCACCACATTTTCGTTATAGCCTATTGCAGATGCTATGGAAGGCAGACCCGCCGACATATACTGTACCAGCTTGAAGCCGCCCTTGCCCATCGAACGTTTGATGTTCAGAAGCGGCATTATGCCGATGTGTGCTTTAAGCATCTCATCGCGGACGATATCCCTCGCCCAGCGGATATTCCTTATTTTCAGATGTTTCGCATCGTATTTCAGCGGCAGGTTGCATATCACGGTCAGTATGACGGTCTTGCCCGTCTTTGCCCTGACTTCCTCAGCCGCCTTATCGAGTGCGCCCACCACGTTGTTCATGTGTTTCAGCCCCGAAGATGCCCCCACCCAGAGGATATTTATCTTCTTGTCATAAGTCTTTGCACGCTGACTGTTCCTGCCTGTTTCTTCATCAACGATAAGGTCACCGTCGGTAGTAGGAAGCATCGTGACTTTGTTGCGGCACTTTTTGTTCAGCATATTTTTCAGATAATCGCTCGTGACTATTATCTCACTGCTGTACTTCTGCAAAAGCCTTGCCTCAGCCTTTGTTATCTCGTTTATGCCGAAGATATCGTCATCGAAATCCCATATGACCTTTGAATTTTTCAGCACCCGCTCATACATGAAACTCAGCGGGAAGAAGCAGACTTTCGGCACAGCCGCGCGTGATATCACGACAGTGTCGGGCTTAGATGCCATATCAGCCGCAAAGTTTGCCAGATTTCTGAAAAATATCATAAGGTGATATCTTATCTTGTTTATCAGGGTGGGCGCATCGGTATAGCTTCGGTACATCTTGTCGGTCACGGTGAACCTGTTGGTTATCTTAGCGTCCTTTATCTTTTCGGTATACTGCAATATCCTGTAATAGCTTGCCGCGTGGGTGAAGCCTCGTGTATACACCGATACCTTTTTCATGTGCGAACATTCCTCCGAAAAGCGTGAAAACTAGCCTTTTGCCGCTTTCTCGCTCTGTTTTTTTCTTGCCCATTTCTTATACAGCTTAAGTATGCCCGTGTTGTACATGATGGGGCGTATCTGCCGTTTTATCCTGTTTTTCAGTTTGAAAGTCGATGGGAAGTACTTCTTTTGCAGACCGTGTACCGAAAGTTCGTCTATATCAGCGAACATTTCGTCGCGGCGCGGGCTTGGCTTAGCCGAAGCCACCATCATTCCGCCGTTTATGGCGCTGTCGTTATCGAAATCCAGTTCCTCCACATCGAGGTTTTTCCTTATCTTCTCAAAAGCCTCAGCCGCCTTAGCATTATTGACCAATACCTGCGAAACGCCGATGCCGTCATCCATACGGGGGGCAGCGCCGCTGACATACCAGTAGTCACCGGCTGTGAAGCTGCTGCGCCTGAATTTGCCTTTGCAGTGGCAGTTATAGCATGACGGGCGAGATATCATCTCTTTGCTGTAGAATTGCAGCATGGGGTCAACATCGTAGGGTTCGTCATATTCGCTGCCGTCATCGAACACTACACGCATCGTTGTGCTGCCGTATCCGTAGGTCTTTTCGCGGAACCTTACCTCGCGTATCTCCTTGCCGCTGCGCTTTTTCTGCCAGTGCAGATATTTGCGCCAGAATTTCGGTGAGGGCACGCCCTTGCAGATTATATCCATCGTATAGAGGTCATCATAGTCCCGTCCGAGATAATTCAGCAGACCTTCGACCTGACAGGGAGTGCCTGTGAAAAGCACTTTTCTGCCGCCTGCAAGGAACTCTTTCACCTTGCGGTAGCTGAACCCCACATCGCTCTGCACATATTTCGAGCGGTTGAACTGCTTTATATCCTCCATACTTTCTATGAAGCTGTGGCGTACCCTGAAATTCTCGTCAAACCCAACGCCGAAAACGCAGCCGCCCTCTTTAAGCACGAACTCAGCAGCTGCCGCGAAAAATCCTCCCGAAGTCGAGGTCTTTCTGAGATCGTCATTCCTGTGCCTTACGAGATAAGCCTTCGGTCGGTCGTCTGTTTTGTTTTTGTTGAGTACGGGACAGACTTTGGTGCAGCGCCCGCAGTCGATGCACTTCGCGGCATCGGTGACAGGGTATGAAAAGCCCTCTTTATCGGGCTTCATCTTTATGCAGTCTTTCGGACAGCTGTTCATGCAGGCAGAACAGCCGCAGCAGTCTTTTTTTACCAGTTCTGATATATCCATTATGGTCACCCGCTCAGTTTTTCAGTGACTTTGAAAGATAGTTCCACGAATACTTTCTAAGTTTTTCTATATTTTTATCCACCTCAGCATAGTCGGTGCTGTCGGTTATAAATCTGTCTTCCCAGACATCATTGACGATACGGTCTTTCATGCCCGCGATGGAAAGCAGCGATTCCAGTCTTGAAAAAGTGTTTTTGCTGCTGTCGGCGCTGTGCCGCCTGAACACCATGACCTTCTTGTGGTACAGTATGGAAAATACTGTGCCGTGATATGAGTCGGTGCAGACATACTCCGCGTTCTTTATGGCACTTACAAAGTTTGACGGGTCGGGGTCATCAGCGAATTTGGCATCGAGTTTGTTGTCATACTCGCATATCTCACCGAAAAACGGCATCATCACGATGGGCAGACCTGTCTTTTTTGCCAGCTTGAGCACGCATTCACGCGGTTCTCTTCTATTGCCCAGAAAATAGCAGAAGATATATTTGCCTTCAGTCACATTCTTTTCGGGCAGTATATCGTCCCAATCCTCAGCTTTAAAGAGAATAGTCGGGTCGCACACAACGGGGACTTTCTCGCCCGTAAGATGTTTTACTATTTTCTGCCCCCTTATCTCGCGCACAGATATATGGTCAAACTTCTTAAGGAAATCCTTGTAGGACTTTTCCAGCAGGAAAGGCACATGCGACACCCCGAAACTCGGCGCATAAGCGACCCGCTTGGTGTTTTTCGGCAGCCAGTTCAGTGTGTAGAAATCCGAACCGCTGTTGATGGGGTTCCACACCTGGTCACTGCCCAGTACAGCCATGCTGTAGTTTCTGCCCGCCTTTTTCAGCGCATCATATCCCACTATCTTAGGCGAAGCAGTCATGTATCTGTCAACAAAGGCATCAAACACTTTGTTGCGCCTGCTGATGAACTCGCTGTTCTTTCGCTGGAAGAATTTTCTTTTAACAAAAGACCAGCGTTCAGCCATTATCGAGGGTATCAGCAGTTGGATAAGGTACTTGTACGCCGTCTTTTTTGTCTTCGTATATTTTATGTATTCGTTGTCATAGCCCAGCTTCGTAACAGCCTTCTGCGTCGCATAAGACTGCAAAACGCTGCCAAAATTGCGTATATTCGGGCATACAACGACCGCAACTTTCTTCATATCGGTACTCCTGTCTGATAACCTGAGATATCTTTTATTCCGCCTGAATGTGTTTTTATGTACAAAAAGTGTGAATTTTCGATGGTTTGTTTACATTCGCAGGCAGTATAAATTACATAAAAAACGGTGCACGATCACAGCGGACATGCACCGATTTCTGTTCTCGATTTATGAATTGCCGTTTTTGAACACGAAAAGAATAGTCTTTATGATTATTTTTACATCAACAGCTAAAGAGCGGTCAGCCACATACTTTCTGTCAAGGGCTATCTGCTCGTCTTTGGTCAGCGAATTTTTGCCGCCTACCTGCCAGTAACATGAAAGACCTGGATTAACCAGCAGTCTGTCATCAGGAAGATTTGCCTGCTCTCTCGGTATGAACGGTCTTGGACCTATCACCGACATATCGCCTTTAAGTATGTTCACCAGCTGGGGCAGTTCGTCGATAGAGGTCTTTCTGATAAAATGACCTATCCTTGTGATGCGCGGGTCATTCTTCATCTTGAAAGTTGCGCCCTTGCATTCATCTCTTGCCATAAGTTCTTCGCGTTTCTTGTCGGCTTTCTTGTACATCGAACGGAATTTGTAGATCCTGAAGATCTTTCCGTCCCTGCCGACCCTCTCCTGCGTATAAATGGGATTGCCGAAATCATCTATCATGATAAGCACCATGACTATCACCATCATAGGCGAAAGCACCAGCAGTGCCGTCAGCGAACAAATGATATCGCATATCCTCTTCACCACATCGTAAACAGGCTTTTCTTCATAGTCTGTCACCGAAGATGATGATATGGTTATATCCCTCTCCGCTGCCGCTGCATCATTGAAGCTGGTCACCTCGATGCTGCTGTTCAGGATATTTTCAGTTTGCACATTCAAAGTAGTCATTAAAATTCCTCATAACTAAATAATTTTACCCCGCACCGCAAAGGAGCGCCGCGTGGTATACGGATAGGTCAAAGGGCGCATGGCACACCTTTTTACCGCCTCACCATATCAGACCGATGGCATGCGAAAAGATTGATGAAGCTGAGAGAAACCGCTGTGTTACCTGATCTTTTATACATACTTTTTGTTAAATATTATACTTGTTCGCCCTTATTATAGCACACTTAAACGATAAAGTCAATATTTTTCCCTGTTTTCATCACTATAAATAATACAGCAAGTTTTTATATGATTATTATAACTAAAGTATATATTTCTTTAATTTTTTCTCAAACTTCTGTGTACAAATCGGGCTAAAAATGCCGTTTTTACCGAATTTTTTCGCCAATCGGTACTGTTTTTTTACCATCTTGGAAAATTTTCGCTATTATGTATATTTTATTTGAATTAATATTTCTTTTGGGGCGTTATTAAACGCAAATTAATTGACATATTCAGTTAAATGTAGTAAAATATTAATGAATATACAGATAGTATCATTTGCAGTTACATCGGGCATGTTATCGTTTACACGATGTTTGCTGCGAGGAATAAATAGAAGAATTTTTTCGGGTGATAGAATGAATATAATCTTACTGTCGGGCGGCGGCGGGAAAAGGCTTTGGCCGCTCTCAAATGATATACAGAGCAAGCAATTCCTGCGTCTGTTCAAGACAGATGACGGGCGTTATGAGTCGATGCTTCAGCGCGTGTACCGCCAGATAAAGTCGGTGAGTGATGCGCAGATAACCATCGCCACATCACAGCCGCAGGTGAGTGCCATAAGAAATCAGCTGGGCAACAAGGTATCGGTCTGTATAGAACCATGCAGGCGTGACACTTTCCCTGCCATAGCACTGGCGGCGGAATATCTGCATGATGTTCAGGACGTTGACAGGGACGAGTGCATAATAGTCTGCCCTGTTGACCCATATGTTGACAACAGCTACTATGAGTGTGTGCGTTCGCTGGAGGCTCTGGTAAAGGGCGGCGAAACTGCGCTGACGCTAATGGGCATAGAGCCTACATATCCGTCAGACAAATACGGCTACATCATACCCGAAGAGAAGTCTGATATAAGCAGGGTGCGTTCCTTTAAAGAGAAGCCTGACAGGAAGACTGCGGGCGAGTACCTTAAGCAGGGGGCGCTGTGGAATGCGGGTGTTTTCGCGTTCAGGCTGGGGTATATACTTGATAAAGTCAGCGAGATAACGGGCATTGACGGATATGATGCTCTGCTGGAAAAATATGAAGTGCTGGATAAGATATCCTTTGACTACGCTGTGGTCGAGAAGGAGAATTCGATACAGGTCGTTCGCTATTCGGGCGAATGGAAAGATGTCGGCACATGGAACATGATGACTGAGGTCATGGCTGATACCTCAAAGGGCGATGTCACACTGGACGAAACATGTGAGAACACCCATGTTATCAACGAACTCGGCATACCTGTGCTGTGCATGGGCTGTAAGAATATGGTCATAGCGGCGAGCGGTGACGGCATAATCGTTGCGGATAAAGAGCGCAGCGGCTATATGAAGCCTTATGTCGAGAAGATAGCAGGTACGGCGCACTATGCCGAGAAGTCGTGGGGCACCTATACGGTCATCGACACTCAGCCTGAGACCATGACAGTCAAGATAAAGCTGTTCGCGGGCAACCGCATGAAGTATCAGAGCCATCGTCACCGTGATGAGGTGTGGACAGTGCTGTCGGGCGAGGGCAGGTTCGTCATAGACGGAAAAGAGATATCGGTGAAGCAGGGCGACACTGTCAGCGCAAAGGCCGGGGTCAAGCACATGATAATCGCTGATACCAACATGAGCATAATGGAAGTCCAGATAGGCAAGGAGATAAGCCGAAAGGACAAGATAATATACGAACATGAACAGGGCAGGAAAAAAGATAAATGAGCGGCGTTAATGAGAAAAACTACCAATGGATAGCCACACTGAGGGGCTTTGCGGCACTTCTGGTCTTCACGGCACACCTGCCGATACCCATGCCGTATATTGTCAGCTTTGCTATGGGCAGGGCGGGCGTTGTGCTGTTTTTCCTGATAACGGGATATCTGGCGGTGCAGTCGCGGCGCAAAAGGTCGCGGCGGCAGTATCTGTTCAACCGTTTTGTCAGAATGTACCCTGTTTTCTGGCTGATACTTATAGCTACATACATTGTCAAGATAGTGGCTTGGGACGCAGGTTTCACGAAACACCTGAAAGAACTTGTACTGAATATGACGCTCTTCAACGAATTTCTGGGGGCTAAATGTATCATCGGCACAAGCTGGATGATGCCCATACAGGTCTGCTTCTTCGTGATGCTGGCAGTGCTTCCGGCTGACTTTTTTGACCTTGCTGACAAGGCAAAAGCAAAGTGGGCTGATCTTCTGTTTTACGGGATGAGCGTGCTGACGCTGGTGTTTTCTGTGCTGAGATATACGAAGAACAAGCCGTTCCCGACGGCTTCCGGTCTGCTGATACTGGTGTCGCTGATAGGCTTGCAGTACCGCGAATGCGGCGATATCAAGGGATGTGCGAAATATCTTGCGATATTCGCGGTCACATTCCTGCCAAGCGTTTTTCTTTCGTACAAGGGCGAGGCTGTGGGTTACATCGCGGCGTATGTCATCGGCATGGTGCTGTTTCTTGCGGCTGACAAGTCGGGCGTTTCTATAAAGGCGTTCAACATGCTGGGCAGTGTGGGATTTTCGTTCTTCCTGGCAGCTGACATACCACACATCATACTGGAAAATTTCATCGACCCCAAAGCATCTGTCGGCGCACTGGTGATATTCACGGTCATCAAGCTGGCGGCGAGTCTGGGGCTGGCATATCTGCTGACAAAGTTTGTTGAAGAGCCGATGCTGAAAAAGGCAAAGGCTTTTGAAAGCAAGCTGAAATAAATTTTACAGAGGCGGTAAAAATGAAAAAAGTACTGCATATATCCAAGTATTATTTCCCTTTTATAGGCGGCGTTGAGGAAGTTGCGGCTGACATAACGGCGGCGCTGAAAGGCGAGGATTACGAGCAGAAGATAATCTGTTTCAACGAGGACTCGACCACTGACGGGGTAACTACCCACAGGGGCGAAACTGTACACGACTACATCGACGGCGTTGAGGTCATCAGGTGCGGCACTGCCGTGAAAGTGGCTTCGCAGGCGCTTTCGGCGGCGTATTTTGGCGAACTGAAAAAGGTGATGGAGGGTTACAGACCCGATATCGTGGTCTTCCACTACCCAAATCCGTTTGTTTCGGAGATGCTGCTGAAATACAGGAAGATGGACTTCAAACTGGTGGTCTACTGGCACCTTGACATCACAAAGCAGAAGATACTCTCGAAGTTCTTCTATAAGCAGAATATCGAACTGCTGGAAAGGGCTGACAAGATAGTTGCCACAAGCCCCAATTATATCAAGGGAAGTCCGTTCTTAAGGCGTTTCAGGGATAAGTGCATCGTCATACCCAACTGCATAAACAACGAGCGGCTGACTGTGACCCCTGAGATAGAGGCGCTTGCGGCAAAGATACGCCGCAAGTACAAGGACAAGTTCATCTGCTTCGGACTGGGCAGGCACATACCCTACAAGGGCTTTATCAAGCTGGTGGAGGCGAGCCGTTATCTCGATGACAGGTTTGCCATACTGATAGGCGGCAATGGCGAACTGACAGGCATGCTTATGAAAGAGGCATCGGGCGACAGCAAGGTGCATTTTCTGGGCAAGATAAGCGACAGTCAGCTGATAGCCTGTCTGCTGGCGTGTGATGTTTTCTGTTTCCCGTCTGTTACTAAGAACGAGGCGTTCGGCATAGCGCTGGCTGAGGGCATGTATTTCGGCAAACCTGCGGTTACATTCACCATCGAGGGAAGCGGCGTCAACTATGTCAATGTCAAGGACGTTACAGGTCTTGAATGTCCGAATTCCGACAGCGCGGCTTATGCGAAAGCACTCGAAAAGCTGGCGGCAGACCCCGAACTCAGGAAAAAGCTGGGTGAAGCGGGCAGAGCAAGGGTGCTTGAAAAGTTCACCTACGATACTTTCCGCACAAACATACTTGATATGATGGAAAAACTGTGATATTTCCGCCGCTGACTGTGCAAAATGGTCGGCGGCGTTTTTATGCAGACATGAAGAAAGCACTTCCTGTGGGGAGTGCTTTTTGCTTTGGCAAAGTAAAAAGGCAGTCCCGCGACGGAACTGCCTTTTCTGTGTAAGTTATGTGCTTGGGGATAGGAAATTACTTTACAGTTATGGTAACAGCGTTCTTGATAGCGTTTACTGTATCCCAAGTGCCGTTTACTCTTGCGGCGATAGCTACCTTGTAGGTCATGTTTGGAGTCAGGTTCTTGGGAGTGGTGTAGGAAGTGGTGGTGATGTTGGAAGTCTGTATTCTCCACTTGCCTGCCAGATATACAGCGATGCCGTACTTGTCAGCACCGGGAACAGCGTCCCAGGTAAATCTTACCTGATGATATGCTTCGCTGTACTGTACCTGAATGTTGGTAGGATAAGTAAGAGCAGATGCGGTGGAAGATACGGCAACAGTGGTGCTTACAGGAGCAGTGCCGTATACGAATTCACCGAAGATATCGCTGCCTGTTACCGAAGCAGTTTCGGTATCCAGTGCGAGGGTAGTGCCCTTTACCTCAGCGCCGTCCTTAATCTCCAGAACAAAGTCACCGACCTTGTAGTCAGAACCGATGGTCATAGGAGTCATAACGGTGTACATGGAATATCTGAACTCGCCGTCGTCCTTGTAGTTGCCCAGTGCAGAACCACCGATAGCAGAATCGAACTCAGCAGAGTTGAACAGGCTCTTGTCAGTCTTCAGTGAGAAAGTCAGTGCAGAGACCTTGTTGTTCATGAAACCGCTCATGTAAACAGGAACTACCAGATACTTAGTGCCGTCATACTCTTCGATAGCGGCAGTGCCCAGCTTGGTCTGTACAGCCATGCAGGAAACGGTCCTTACGCCGAACCAGTCATCGTGAACTTCACCTGTCTTAGTGTTGGTTACTGCAACACGGAAGTGACGCATGTTCATTGCTCTGGTCATTGTATCGGAGTAGGTGTAGTTTGTAGCGCCGCTGATAGCAGTCCAGTTCAGTGCATCATATCTGTTGGTGCCGCCTACCTGGTCATCGCTGTAGTACCACTGGTAGGTGAAATCGCTTGCGCTGTAGTTGCCCAGATAAGTTTTGCCGAGATTTACCTCAAAGGTGAACTTCTCACCGACAGCAACATACTGGTCGCCTGTCATCCAGCTATAGCCCTCGCCCTGAGCGCTTGCAACGATAGCACCGCCGTTAACTGCGGTAGTCGCAGGAACTGCCATAGCTGCTGCGGGCATCATTACTGCTACTGCGCACAGAACAGCTGCACACTTGCTTGCTGCTTTTGTCATTTTCATAGTAAAGACCTCCAATATAAATTTTTAATTCCCATACCCGATATATCGGTGTTGTATGTAGTCGACAATGATATCCTCACATTTGCTAATATTTTGTTGCGTTTGCATTTGTGGTTCAATCTTTTTAACTGTTCACATTATATCATATTTTCAGAGTGGTTACAATGGTTAAAATATATAAAAATTAAAAACGTATATTGTTTCTTTAATGATATAGATATAAATGATTTATTCACACAAAATATTTAAGTTAAGATTAAGGTTGGTTTGTCTGATGCCGTGTGGTATGGTGAGGTGAAAGCCGATGTTTTCGGGTTATATCCGATTTTTATTGTGATGCCCGGTGCCGCTGTTTGCTTAAGTTGACTGCATAAGATATTGTGCAGCCGAAACATGAGAATGTCTTGACATATATAATAATATTAAACCAAAAACGATATGACCGATAGCACGTAATGGTATGGTGCAAAGTTTCACACAATACGCAAAACGGCAGCCCCGATAGGAACTGCCGTCATGTTTATTGTGTTATTGTCAAGAAGTCTGACATTACTTTACAGTAACGGTGATAGCGTTCTTGATAGCGCCTGCGGTATCCCACTGACCGTTTACTCTTGCAGCAACAGCTACCTTGTAGGACATGCCCGGAGTCATGTTCTTAGGCGAAGTGTAGCTGTTGGTGGTGATGTTGGAAGTCTGTATTCTCCACTTGCCTGCCAGATATACAGCTATGCCGTACTTGTCAGCGCCGCTTACCTTATCCCAAGTGAATCTCATCTGGTGATACTGCTCGCTGTATTCTACCTTGAGGTTCTGAGGAACAGTTGTGGAAGGTGTAGAGGAAGAAACGTTGATGGTAGTGCCTGTGTATGTAGCACCATATACCATGTCGCCCTCAACATTGCTGCCTGTCAGTACCATTTGGTTGTCATTGTAAGCTGTCATATTGACCTTTACAGCAGTTGCGCCGCTCTTAGGAGTAACGTACAGATAGCCGAGAACATTGTCAGAACCCAGAACAGTAGGAGTCATTACAGTTGCGTGCTGAAGAACATACGAACCTGCGACCTTGTCAACTCTGTCAGTCTTGCCGTCGCCATCGGTATCCTTAGGATCGTTCTCCTGGAAGAAGCCGAAACCGAAGCCGTCGCCCTCATTTACGAGATTGCTGCTGTATTCCCACTTGATAGCCGATACCAGATTAGCATCAAACTTGAAGTTGGGCATGAAAGTGGATACCATGTTCTTGTAAGCGCCTGTGATGGTAACAGGGATCTTGTAAGAACCGTCAGACTGCTTTACAGCAGTACCCATAGCAGCCTTGACAGCTATGTTGCTCAGAGTTCTTACTGTGGAATAATCAACAACGCCGCTGTCGGTGTTTGTTATCTTGCATCTTACGTGTGCGCCGTTGAGTTTATCGGTCATAGTGCCCTTGATGGTGGCACTTGTAGCGCCTGAGAAAGTCTGCCAGTTGAAGTTTGTGCCTGCATAAGCTATCTCCCACTGGTAAGAAGCGTTCTTTACCCAGCTGCCGACATTAACTGTGAATGCAAAAGAATCACCATTCTTTACATACATGTCACCTGTCATGCTGGTGAAGTTGTAGGTAGGTGTTGCTGCACTTGCTACTATAGCACCGCCGTTGAAAACGGTCGCAGGAACTACGGCTGCTGCTGCGGGCATCATAACTGCCATCGCACACAGAACAGCTGCGCACTTGCTTGCTGCTTTTGTCATTTTCATTCTTAAGACCTCCATAAATAATTTGAAAGTTTTTCACCCGACGATATCTCGCCGAAACTTTTTTGCCGATGTCAAATCAAGATAAACTGCCCTGTTAACAGCTTGTTAACAATGTATGCCGTACTCTCTCCAATTTACGGATATATACAGTTTAATAATTTAACTATCCGTATTATATCATGTTTAAAAATTCTTTGCAATAGCCACTTTCTCCAAAATTTAAGGGTTTCTTTTATGGGGTATCGCCAATTAATAGGGGTGATGGTATTTAAGCTGAGTTTTATTTATACAGAATATCTATAGCAATCCAACTTTTTAAATTCACAAAATCCAGTCGCAAAAGCTGGGATTTATGGGTTTTGTGACTGGATTTTGTCTGAATTTTAAGGCGGATTGCTATAATTAACAGGAAAAATGTCACTGCATTTTGAGGTATGCAAAAGGCTGACATGAGATCTGCTGCATTTGTTGTGCGGAATACGTACACTTCGGATAATATGGCGGGACAAACTCAAATTTACGCCATTGTCATTGACATGTCAGATAAAAAATAGTATAATAGAAAAAGCGGATATTTTTCGTGAACGCTTTTTGCCGCACCGATGCGGCTGGCGCAAAACTTATCTCATAGTCAAGACATGGCTGTGCAGGTCATTCCTGCGGTCGGTCTGAACACAAAGGAGAATTCAATATGAAAGGCATAATTTTAGCAGGCGGTTCGGGCACAAGGCTCTACCCGCTGACGATGGTGACTTCAAAACAGCTTTTGCCTGTTTATGACAAGCCGATGGTCTACTACCCGCTGAGTACGCTCATGCTGGCGGGCATCAAGGATATACTGATAATCTCGACCCCGACCGACCTGCCGAACTTTGAGCGCCTGCTGGGTGACGGTTCGGAGTACGGCATAAACTTAAGCTACAAGGTACAGCCCTCGCCCGATGGTCTTGCACAGGCTTTCATACTGGGTGAAGAATTCATAGGCGATGATGCCTGCGCTATGGTGCTGGGGGACAACATCTTCTACGGCAACGGTTTCGGGACACTGCTGAGGACTGCGGTGAAAGACGCTGAGGAAAATGCCCGCGCAACAGTTTTCGGCTACTATGTGCCCGACCCCGAACGCTTTGGTGTGGTGGAGTTCGATGAAAGCGGAAGGGCAGTTTCCATTGAAGAAAAGCCTGCACAGCCGAAGAGCAGTTATGCGGTGACAGGGCTGTATTTCTATCCTGCGGGCGTTTCTGCAAGGGCGGATAAGGTAAAGCCGTCTGCGAGGGGCGAACTGGAGATAACCACCCTCAACGAGATGTATCTTGATGACGGTCTGCTGGATGTTCAGCTTTTGGGACGGGGCTTTGCATGGCTGGATACAGGCACGATGGACAGCCTTGCTGAGGCTACAAACTTTGTGCAGATGATACAGAACCGTCAGGGCATTGAGATATCTGCGCCCGAAGAGATAGCTTTCATAAACGGCTGGATAGACCGTGACGGGCTGATGCGTTCTGCCGAAAAATACGGAAAATCCCCCTACGGCGCACACCTGAGAAAGGTCGCTGAGGGCAGGATAAAATACTGAGGTGTACTTTGATAATGGGAAATTTTACATTCAATGAAACTAAGATAAAAGGCGTTTACATAATCGATGTCAAGACCTACGGCGACAATCGCGGCTATTTCATGGAAACCTACAAGGAAGCCGATTTCAAGGCGGCAGGGCTTGATTACAACTTCGTGCAGGACAATCAGTCAAGTTCCCGCAAGGGCGTGCTGAGAGGTCTGCATTTTCAGAAGACCCACCCGCAGGCAAAGCTGGTGAGGGTCATAAAAGGCGAGGTCTTCGATGTGGCAGTTGACCTGCGCAAGGGCAGTGAAACTTACGGTCAGTGGGTGGGCGTACTGCTTTCCGAAGAGAACCACAGGCAGTTCATGATACCGCGCGGATTTGCACACGGCTTCGTTGTGGTCAGCGATTATGCTGAATTCGCCTACAAGTGTGACGATGTCTACCACCCCGAAGATGAGGGCGGCATCATGTGGAACGACCCTGCCATCGGTATTGAATGGGCAGATGTCGGTGAAGTGATACTTAGTGAGAAAGACAAGCATCACCCGTCGCTGGCGGAATCAAAGATAGAATTTTAAGGAGAATATGACATGAATATATTTGTAACAGGCGGTGCGGGCTTCATCGGCTCGAACTTCGTTTTCCACATGCTGGATACTTACCCCGACTACCGCATCGTATGTCTTGACAAGCTGACTTATGCGGGCAATCTTTCAACACTGGCACCTGTGATGAATAACCCGAATTTCAGGTTCGTCAAGATAGATATCTGCGACCGCGAAGCTATTTACAAGCTGTTCGAGGAAGAAAAGCCCGATATCGTTGTAAACTTCGCGGCTGAGAGTCACGTTGACCGTTCCATCGAAAATCCTGAGATATTCTTACAGACCAACATTCTCGGTACACAGGTGCTTATGGACGCATGCCGCAAGTACGGTATACAGAGATATCATCAGGTTTCCACAGATGAAGTCTACGGCGACCTGCCCCTTGACAGACCCGACCTGTTCTTCACCGAAGAAACACCGATACACACATCTTCGCCCTATTCTTCGTCAAAGGCGGGCGCTGACCTGCTGGTAATGGCATATCACCGCACCTACGGTCTGCCTGTGACCATTTCGAGATGTTCCAACAACTATGGTCCGTATCACTTCCCCGAGAAGCTGATACCGCTGATGATAGCAAACGCGCTGGCTGACAAGCCTCTGCCTGTTTACGGTGAGGGTCTGAATGTGCGCGACTGGCTGTATGTGGAAGACCACTGCCGCGCCATCGACCTGATAATACACAAGGGCAGAGTGGGCGAGGTCTACAATGTCGGCGGTCACAACGAGATGAAGAATATCGACATCGTAAAGCTGATATGCAAAGAACTGGGCAAGCCCGAAAGCCTTATCACCCATGTTGAGGACAGAAAAGGTCACGATATGCGCTATGCCATCGACCCGACAAAGATACACAACGAACTGGGCTGGCTTCCCGAAACAAAGTTTGCTGACGGCATAAAGAAGACCATCAAGTGGTATCTGGACAACAAGGAGTGGTGGGAAACCATCATTTCTGGTGAGTATCAGAACTACTATGAAAAAATGTACGGTAACAGAGGTACGATATAATGAAGTTTTTTGTGACAGGCGTGGGCGGTCAGCTGGGTCATGATGTTATGGCTGAACTGGCAAAGCGCGGCTATGAAGCCGTAGGCAGTGATATCCTCGACAGCGTGCCGCAGGATATCGAATATAAAAAGCTGGATATAACCGACAAGTCTGCTGTTGAACAGGTCATCACTGCGGTCAGGCCCGATGTGGTGGTACACTGCGCCGCATGGACGGCTGTCGATGCCGCAGAGGACGAGGAGAATATCCCGAAAGTACGGGCGATAAATGTTGACGGCACACGCAATATCGCGGAAGTCTGCAAAGCACTTGACTGCAAGATGATATACATTTCCACCGACTATGTTTTTGACGGCAGGGGTGAAGAAGCGTGGAAGCCTGACTGCAAGGACTATGCGCCCCAGAACGTTTATGGTCAGTCAAAGCTGGACGGCGAACTTGCTGTGGCTGAAACGCTGGAGAAATACTTCATCGTGCGCATAGCATGGGTGTTCGGCAAAAACGGCAGTAACTTCGTCAAGACCATGCTTAACGTGGGCAAAAAGCACCCCGAAGTGCGTGTTGTCAATGACCAGATAGGCACTCCGACCTATACGCCACACCTTGCAAGACTGCTTGTCGATATGGCTGAAACCGACAAATACGGCTATTACCACGCCACCAACGAGGGCGGGTATATATCGTGGTACGATTTCACATGTGAGATATACAGGCAGGCGGGACTTGATACGAAAGTCACACCTGTTACCACTGCCGAATATGGTCTTAGCAAAGCGGCAAGACCTTTCAACAGCCGCCTTGACAAGTCCAAACTCACCGAAAACGGCTTCAAGCCCCTCCCGACATGGCAGGAAGCGCTTTCTGAATTTATAATTCATAATTCATAATTGTTGGCAGGCATTCGGGTTTATATGTATTAATAAAATGCGTGGACGAAAGATCGCTCACGCATTTTTTTGTTGTTTTATTACAGCGGGTGTTAATAATAGTTGGCGGTTTTCTCCCCCCCGCCGCAGGCGGGGGAGAGAAAACATCTCAATAACTGTTCCTTGTAATACTTTTATTATTAGTTGTGTTTTAAAGTTATGACCATATAAAGAAAATGCGTGGACGAAAGATCGTTCACGCATTTTTTATGTTGTTTTATTACAGCAGGTGTCAACTGCGCATCTTTTCGTTCGGGTGTTTGTCGTAGTAGGCTTTTTTGTCGGTGTACATGCGTTCATCGGCGTTGTGCAGTGCGGCGCGGACATTCTTCACATCAGCTTCGTAGCCTGTACCGATTGCGAATACAACTTTATCGTATCTTTCGGATATCTTCCTCAGCTTGTCGGCTTTGCTTTCAAGTTCATCTTCGGTGACATCTGTCAGCACTACCACAAATTCATCGCCGCCTGCGCGGAATATCTGGTGTACCGCGAAGACATCGCGCATGGCATCTGCGGCATTCTTCAGCAGTCTGTCGCCTGCATTGTGACCCTCATTGTCATTGATGCGTTTTAAACCGTTCAGGTCAACAAAGATTATGCCCACCGATTTTGTAGTGTCTTCCTTAGCCAGTGCATCGATGAAGTTGTTCATCTCGTTGCGGTTCATGACTCCGGTCAGCATGTCGGTCGAACTGAGTATGTGCAGTTTGTCCAACATACGGTAGCTGTACAGTTCTGATGCCAGTATGAATGTGGTTATCTCCAGTATTTCCTTGATAAGATCGGCGGCTTCGGCGTTGAAGTTTATCGACCAGATATAACCCAGCAGTTCGCCCTTGAATTCCAGCGGGAAGAGCACTATATTCTTACAGCCCGCCCCTTTCAGCGATTCGTACCACGCAGGATTGCGCTCCTGCACCACCTTCATATCATGGGTGTTTTTGACTATCACGCAGTTGCTTCCCGCGATGGTGGCTTTCCATGAATCGGCAATGTCGTAGAAGTTTTCATCGAGGTAACTGTCCATCGGCAGGAGTTTCGAGCCATCAGCGAACGCTTCGCACAGCACCGAACATTTGCGCTTTTCAGTGTCCATAAGCATGATACAGCAGTGTTCGGAACCGCACTGTGCGCGGATATCACTGCATATCACAGACATGGTTTCTCTGAAATCCTCAGCGCTTCTCAGCTTGATGAAAGTTTCAAGCACAGCAGATGCGATATCAGCTGATATGGAGGACATGCGCTTTGGGTCCGGCTTTATGTTTATATCCATTATGTACAGGCAGTAGCAGATGTTGCCGTCATCGGGGATAAGCGGCAGGAAAGTCAGGTCGAACCACACATCAAAGCGGGTGGCATGGGCATATGAATGAAGTACCTGCTTGTGTACAGCCGCATTGTAGCATGCGTCCTCAAAATTCAGGTCGCGGGGGATATATTTGGTGTATAACTGGTTAGGTACGAACTTTTCCGACAGCATGGTTATCCGCTCAACGGGGTGCTCGATGCTGGCGATATAGGGCTTGTTGCCCGTGACTATGCGGACATTGCCGTAATCATCTTCCCCGAATTTTTCCACCGACATCACACAGGCGGCGGTGGGTATGTTGTCGCATATTGCCTGAAAATCCATAAATAATATTACACTTCCTTTAATGGTATGATCGCCGCGCGGTCACAGCATAACGAGTCAAAAAAATGTCATGAAATGACAAGATGCTGTGACATAGCTTTTATTATTCATATTATAACACATAATTTCCTTTTTTGCAACAAATTCTCCAAAAAAATAATTTATATGTATGCCAAAAAATGAACACTCTTCACAGCAAAAATGCAATTCAAGATACCTTTCCCGCATCGCATCACCTGACGAATGTTATCGCGGTGCTAATATCTGACAGTTCGCGAAGTATATTTCAATACAGGTAATGGAATAGAGGCACTCGTTATATTCTAAGCGAATATTTTTATGTTTTTTAGTATACTTTTACCTATTGTGTAAATGTTTAAGCAATTAGGCACAAAATGATAGTTTTTTGTCCGTATAACACATTGAAATTTGTAATAACATGTGCTATCATTATCTATATTGAATGGCGGAAGAGAAGACCGCCATAAATGCGGCACAACGCTCTGCCGCAAGATCTTAAACGAGGTGAGATCATGAAGAAAAGCATTTTCCGAAAAGGCATGGCACTGCTTATGTCGGGTACGATGATGCTGGCACTGATGCCTGCCATCTCAAATGACCTGACTGTAGGTGCCGCCGCAAACAAAGCCCGTGTATCGGTACACGACCCGTCTGTTGTGAAAAACGGCAGTACCTATTATGTGTTCGGCTCGCATATCGAGGCGGCACGCAGTTCCGATCTGCAAAACTGGACACGCTTCACCAACGGCTACACCACACCTAACAATGTGGAATTCGGCAACCTTTCGACCAACCTGAAAAAGGCTTTCGCATGGTGCGGCGAAGACCTTGAAGACTGCGCAGGCGGCTTCTCGGTGTGGGCGCCCGATGTTTACTGGGACGCGCAGTATCAGAATTCCGACGGCACAAAGGGCGCTTATCTGATGTACTTCTGCACATCTTCGACCTATATCCGTTCGGTGATATGTTTTGCGACCTCTAAGAATATCGAGGGTCCTTACACTTTCGCTGATACGCTGATATATTCGGGCTTTACCAAGAACGACCAGTATGTGACCAGTTCTACCAAGAACGTTAACAAGAAGTACACTTCGACCAATATCGACGAACTGATATCGTCGGGTGAAGTTACCATGAACAACAGCTGGTTCAGCAGCAACAACTTCAACAACTCACTGTTCCCCAACGCTATCGACCCCACCATATACACCTCCACTGACGGAAAGATGTATATGACCTACGGTTCGTGGTCGGGCGGCATATTCACCATTGAGATCGATCCGAAAACAGGCAAGTGCATACACCCCAAGACAGGCACGACATCTGACGGCAGAATGGTGGACAGCTATTTCGGCACAAAGATTGCAGGCGGCTACACCAAGTCGGGTGAAGGTCCTTTCATCGAATACAACGCTGATACAGGCTACTATTATCTCTGGACGACACTCGGCGGACTGACTGCAACAGGCGGCTATAACATGCGTGTGTTCCGTTCCACCAGCCCCACAGGTCCTTTCACCGACCCATCGGGCAACGCGGCAGTCATCGCCAGCGGCGGCAATGTCAACAGCATCGGTCTGAAAGTGATGGGCAACTACAAGTTCAGCACCCTTGACAATGCTTACATGGCGTGCGGTCATAACTCGGTGCTGAAAGACGATGACGGCAGATGGTATCTGCTTTACCATGCACGCTTCAACACAGGCAACGAGTATCACGAAGTCCGTGTACATGAGATGTTCTTCAACGAAGAGGGCTGGCCTACCGTCACACCTTTCGAGTATTCGGGCGACCATATCGCGCAGAACGGCTATGAAGAGGCTGATATCGCGGGCGATTACGAATACATAAATCACGGCAAAGCTACTGACGGCAACGTTATCAATTACCAGAGCATAAAGCTGAATTCCGACCACACCATATCCGGTGCGGTAAGCGGCACATGGTCGCAGGCGGCTGACAGCGCGGCAGCTACACTCACAATAGGCGGTCAGAAGTACAGCGGTTATTTCATCGCGGCGGCTAACGAAAAGGGCACAAAGGTGATGTCCTTCACCGCAGTGGGCAGTAACGGTCAGACCGTGTGGGGCGCTAAGACCAAGACTTATTCGGGCAGTGCAAGGGCGGCAGTCACCGACTACACCAACACCGATGCACAGCTTGTCATGTCCCCCGATACAGCAGGTGCTTCCAGTAAGGCATCAAGACTCAGCGGCACCGATCTTGTCAGCGGCGCGACATACTTTATCACCAACAAGAACAGCGGCATGTCCCTCGACCTGCCCGCAGGCGCACTGGACGCAGGCACAAATATCCAGCAGTGGGATTTCAACAAGTCATGGGCACAGCAGTGGAGGCTGGTCGCTGTTGACGATACTTATTTCAGGATAGTAACACTTGGCGATGAGTCAAAGTGCATCACCGTAGCAGGCAGTTCTTCAAACGATGGTACAAATGTTGAATTACAGCCCTACACAGGCGCAAGCGGACAGCTGTTCAAGCTGGTGAAGAGCGGAAGCTACTACGGCATAGTATCGAAATGTTCGAGCGGCAACAGCGCACTGGACGTTTTCGAGTGGTCTACCGAGAACGGCGGAAATATCGCCCAGTACCCCTACCACGAATATGACTGCCAGCTTTGGTCTGTACAGCCTGTTTACCCCGCTGTGGTAAGCGGCACATACACCATAAAGAACCTCAACAGCGGTCTGTACATTGCAGGCAAATCGGGCAATGTTGTGCAGACATCTGCAAAGAAGTGGAACTTTACCAAGCAGTCAGACGGCACATTCATCATACAGGATACCACAGGTCTTGCGATGACAGTGGAGAACGGTTCTTCCGCAGACGGTGCAAACATCACCCTTGCCGCACTTAAGGGCGATAATTCGCAGAAGTTTAAGATACAGTGCAACAAGGACGGCACCTATTCATTGCTGACAGTTTCATCAAACGGCGCAAGATGCGCTGATGTATACGAAATAAGCCTTGCAGACGGCGCAAACATCTGCCAGTGGGAATACTGGGGCGGCGACGGTCAGAAGTTCATACTTGAACCCGCAGTGCCCGAAAACACCACAGTCACCCGCAACGGAGATGTCAACCTCGATGGCAAAACAGATGTCATCGACTGCATGTACTTTGAGTATTATCTCACAGGCGGTACAAGCTACACACTTGAAATGCCGATGGCAGCCGACCTCAACAACGACGGCTTGCTCAACAACAACGACCTTGTACTGCTGAGAAAAATGGCACTAGCTTAACCCCTCCCCTGAATAAATGCTGCATGCGTTTTGTATATTCGCGTGCAGCATTTTTATATGGCGGCATAAAAGTTCATGACTTGTTGTCTGTACTATAGCAATCCGCTTTAAAATTCAGACAAAATCCGGTCACAAAACCCATAAATCCGAGCTTTAGCGACCGGATTTTGTGAATTTAAATAGTTGGATTGCTATAATTTTAATAGTTAGTTAATTATACAATTTGCAGTTTATGCACATATTTCTTTCACTATATTGCATAAAGCGTTTGGAAATATGTTGACGATTGTTAATAAATATGCTATATTTAATGTAAAAAAATAGCGCGCAAAAATCGGTATGTGCGCAGATACGCGGTAAGCAGATGTTTCGGGAACAATATCACGAATTGTTCGGAACACTGCCCTCAGTGTGTTGCATATGGTTTGCATAAAAAGATGCTCGGTGATGCCGCGCGGCGGGGTATCTGCCGAAATATAACAAAGCCATCAAGTTATAATTCCCCTGAAATACAAAGAAAAAAGCCCGACTGCGGTACAAACTGCGGCGGGGCTTTTTTCTGTTGCGGACACTAATGCCTGAAATAAAAACTCCCGCCGCTTTTTGGGGAAGTGACGGGAAGTTTTGTTTGAACTAATAGTAATAGTATAAACTCATATCAGGATACTTTGGTGTATATCTGACCGCCGTTCAGGGTCTTGCCCTTTGCGGCAAACATGTCGGATATGGTAACTACCTGATAGCCGTTTGCTTTCAGCCAGGGGAGAACTCTCTCCATAGCTTCGGCAGTGGTGGACTTGGTTTCGTGGCAAAGCACGATAGCACCGTTCAGAGAGCCGTTGTTTGCGGCGTTCTGTATAGTCCATACTATCTGGTCGGCAGATGCGTTGTCCCAGTCCTTAGTATCAAGTGAGCAGGTTATCATGGGAACATCGTACAATGTCTGCTGTACCTGCCAGTTAGAAGACAGATAAGGCAGTCTGAGCAGTTTTGAAGGCTCTTTGCCGATTATTCTCTTCAGCTTGTTGTATGTGGTGTCATACTCACTGCGTATCTGCTGAGAACTCTGCTTTGTGAGATCGGGGTGAGTTGTGGTGTGGTTTGCGATCTCCATGCCCTTGCTGTCAGCATAGCGTACCTGATCTTCCGAACCGATCCAGTTGCCTACATAGAAGAATGTAGCGCGGAAGTCGCATTCTGCCAGAGCGTCTATTATCCTGTAGCCGCTGTTTGTGGGGCTTGTGCCGTCATCAAAGGATATAGCGACCATCGGCTTTGATGGGTCAACATAGTAGCCGTTATGTGTCTGAGGCTGATCGTTGTTGCCGTTATTGCCATTGTTACCATTATTGCCGTTGTTGCCATTGTTGCCTGAGCGTGCAACGATAACAGAAGCGTTTTTGAGAGCACCTGCGGTGTCCCACTTGCCGTTTATCCTTGCGGCAACAGCTATCTTGTAGCTTGTGCCTGCCGAGATGCACTTGGGTGTGACAAAAGAAGTTGTGGTTATATCCGACTTCTGTACTCTCCACTTGCCTGCCAGATATACAGCGATGCCGTATCTGTCAGCTCCCTTTACGGGATCCCAGCTTATCTTGAACTGACGGCTTGGTGCGTTGTACTCTGCGGTGATATTAGTAGCGTAAGTAGTGTTGGTAGGTGTAGTGCTGTGTGTGTTGGTATTGCCGTTGTTTGAAGAACCGCCCTCAGCCTTGTAGCCTGCCTTTGCGCATATCGCTCTGTCGATATAGATATCGGTCAGGCTGTCGGGTGCTTCGATGTATACCTTGCAGTTCTTAGCGCCGGTCGGAATGGTGAAGTTTGTGTTCTCCAGCAGAGTCCACTTGCCCGCAGTGCAGTCAGCCTTAGCTATCTGAGCATATTTGGTAGTGCCGTCAGCATCGTACTGCATAGTCAGCGCCAGTGACGCACTTGTTGCAGGCATAGCCATCGTGCTGAAGCTGTACGCACTGCCCGCCTTGAAGTAGTTGCTGTCAAGTGCAAGTTCTGCGCCGTTCCAGTTGCTCGTTCTGCCGCTTATGTACAGTGATTTGCTGCCCTCATAAGCCTTAGAGGAAGAAGCAGCTATGGAAGCATTGCCCCTTGCCTGCCAGTAATCGGTGCCGTTCTCGAAAGAACCTGTGTACAGCGTGCCCTCTATAGGAGTCGGGTCACTGCTGCCGTTGTTACCATTGTTGCCGCTGCCGCCTATCTTGAGGTTATTGCCGTAAACGGTAGCCTTGCCGCTCGACCTGTAGCCCTCGATATTCAGTGCTACTTCGTACATCTTGCCCATCTTAAGACCTGCCTTTTCCCAAGCCTTGAAATGCTCGGAAACGCTTATGGTGCCCTCGATGTAAGAGCCGTTGCCCTGCGGCTTGCTCTTGCGGACGCTCCAGTACTGGTCAAATGTGGTGTCACCGTCAATGGACGGTGCATTCTCACGGGTGGTCTTGTAGATGTCATACTGACCGCCGTCAGAATAAACTGTGCCCAGCGAATATGACTGTCCGGGCGGACGCCAGTCACCCCACGATTCTACGATGTAATACTCGACCAGAGGATTTCTCGTCCAGCCGTAAACGCACATGTATGAGTTGCCGTTTGGCTGGAAGTCTACTGCGTAATCGATGGATATATCGCCAAGTTCCTGATAGGTCTTGGTGCAGTCGAACTTCTGACCTTTACGGAACAGGCAGTTGTTTATGTTGCTCCACTCGCAGGAGAACGTACCGCCGCCCGTGATGGTCATGCGGGTGTTGCCCGTGTCTTTCCAAAGCTCGAAAGCGTAGCCGTCTTCGGTGCCTGTCTTATTGTCGTAATAAGTCTGGTCGGCAAAGGCGGGTATCGCAGAAAGCCCTGTCAGGCACATAGCCGCCGCAGCAGCACAGCTGACAGCTTTTTTGATAAGCCCATGCTTCATGTCATCTTACCTCACTTTCTTCGGATATATTCGGGTAAGGCTGAGCCTTGCCCCGCTTTTCATGACTTGACAGCAGATATGCCGAAAACAAGGCGCCTTAAAGGTTTTCGCCGTTTCTGACTGTCTTTGTTTATTATTTTACCAAAATTGCAGAGATTTACAAGACGATTTTTTCGGTAAGCACTATAATTTGACCGATTATTGCGAATTATTGACGAATAATATAAAAGTTATGAGCAAATTTGATTGATTTTAGGGGATTTAAGTACAACTTTCATAGTCAAATTCGTAAATGTAAATATTTTGACCGAACAGATCAGCAATAAACAACCGATAATAGTTTCTTAACATTTGTGTCAGCTTTTCGCACACCGACTGCAAACGCCGATACACGGCTGTCACCGTTATACCGAAAACTTCGGTGTAATATCACACAAAAGTTCTGCTATTGCGTTTTGAATAAAAAAGTGAGCGTTCCCGCGCGGGGACGCTCACTTATATTATCTTGCTGACACAACGGACTAAACAGATTTTCAGCAAATATTAACGATAGCCCGCAGTTTTCTTTCCAATGTTGCCGGCGCGGAAAAGATAACATCAACTCAGTATTTCCTTGTTATAAAGGTATTTTTGGGTGGTGTGCTAAAGGGATAGTCATAATATTAAATGTCACAGCCTGAACCTTGCGGGCATAAGTTCATCAAGGGTGTGTTCGCCATCTGTGAGTATTATCCTGAGATCTCCGCCGCAGAACTCGCTCATAACTTGCAGGCATGCACCGCAGGGGTAACAGGGCGAAGACAGGTCGCCGTCACCGCCGACTATCGCTATGGCAGAAAACTCCCTTACGCCCTCAGATACCGCTTTGAATATGGCAGTGCGCTCAGCACAGTTGGTCAGTGAATAGGAACTGTTCTCTATATTGCACCCGCGAAAAACAGAGCCGTCCGCACACAGCAAAGCCGCACCCACCCTGAAATGTGAGTATTTGCAGTAAGAATTTTCAGCCGCTTTTTCGGCTTCTCTCAGAAGTTCATCATTCGTCATGGTATGACCCCCTTTTTGAGAATATTATATCACCCACACAGCCCGATGTCAAGCCGCAAAGGTCGTGCTGTTCGATCGGCGGGAGCAAGCACCAGCCCCACATGCTGAAATGCGCCGTATTCTGCATGGGCATGCGCGGCAAATGGTGCATCAGTATTTGACATTTTGCTAAAATGTGTTATAATAAAACTGTGAGCCTAAATAAATGCAGAGGCTCGTTATACAGACCACGAACGGAGGTATACCACATGAGAAAAAATTTAGGTGTTCAGCCCGCACTTTTCCCGATGCCTGTCGTGATAGTCGCGGCATACGGCGCTGACGGCAGTATATGCGCAATGAATGCGGCATGGGCACAGATCTGCGACAGCGATAAGATAGCGCTTTTCATCGATGCCGATCACAAGACCACAAAGAACATCATGGAAACAAAGGCTTTTACCGTTAACATCGCAGATGTCCCAAATATGGAAACGGCAGATTTCTTCGGCATAGCTACAGGCAACAAAATGCCAGATAAATTCGAGCGTTCGGGCTGTCACGCGCAGAAAAGTGAGTTCGTTGATGCACCTATCATCACCGAATACCCCGTCACCATCGAATGCGAACTTGCAGAAGAGATAAACACACCCAACATGCACGCGATAGTCGGCAGGATAGTCAATGTCAGCGCAGATGAGAACGTTGTGGGCGACAAAGACAAGATACTCCCCGAAAAGGTCAACGCGCTTATCTTCGACCAGTACCGAAGCGGATATTTCGCAGTGGGCGAAAAAGTCGGTCAGGCATGGAATGCGGGCGCAGGACTTATGAAAAAATAATGTGGTTATCCCTCTGACACATCAAAATAAACTATGTTATATCGGGAAAAATAACATCAACTCAGTATTTCCCCGTTAAAAAGTATTCTGGGGTGGTGTGCTAAAGGGATAGTCATATAAAATAACACATTATACCAAACGCGCAGACTTATCACAGCCTGCGCGTTTTTTGTGCTTTTATATAGCGAAAATATGCGTCTTTTCAGGCAGGACGTTCATCGCCATGCCGCGTCAATATCCCCGCCTGACAATTCGCATTTTGCTGAAAAATGAGTTTTCGCGCAAGGGTGTGCCGTCAGTTAGAAACACAGTTAAAACGGCATTCTTTAGCCCGTATCAGACATTTTTCATTGACGAACGTGCATCATTCCACCTGTTTGCCCAGAAACATTGCCGCCGCTTTACATAACATGGCTTGGTCGTCCGTAACAGAACGGCTGTCGTTTCCGCCAAGAAATGCTACCGCACCAGTTATATCTCCGCCCGAAATTATGGGCGATACAGCCAGCGCACGCGCATCTATCCCCTCAACAGGGCGGAAATTCTCTCCACCCCCGCGATATTCGTAAGAACGCCTGCTTTCCAGCATCTCTTCCATAGCCCGCGACAAGCGCCGCTGTGTGTATTCTTTCTTCGGTACTCCCGATACTGCCACCACATGGTCTTTGTCAAATATCACCGCAGGCGCTCCCCCCAGCTTTGAAATGACTTCCGCCGCCTGCAAAGCACCGTCAGATAATTCGTTTATAGGCGAGTATTTCTTGAATATCACTTCACCGTCAGAGTCGGTGTATATCTCCAGCGGGTCGCCCTCACGAATCCTCATGGTGCGGCGTATCTCTTTAGGAATGACGACCCTGCCGAGATCGTCAATGCGCCTGACTATCCCTGTTGCTTTCATTTTGTTTCCTCCGTTATTTAGATTTGTGGGAATAGTT
>Ga0129310_1000676_pt1 | contig 37545 bp, 36 predicted proteins | sample Go1ome_2_FD_94433 | JGI IMG/M metagenome (GOLD analysis project Ga0129310, IMG submission 94433) | Western lowland gorrila individual fecal microbial communities from Wisconsin, USA - Go1022A metagenome | ecosystem: Host-associated > Mammals > Digestive system > Large intestine > Fecal | place... | reverse complement strand
GCATAACTTTCTTCTAATGCTTTCGGTATCGTTATACTAGTAATCGCAGTATTTGCAAATGAACGGTCCCCTAGTTCTACCAGCCCCTTTGGCAGTTCCACATCACTCAGCTTTATACAATCCTTGAATACATAATTCCCTATTTTCGTTACACTGTCTGCTATATCTACCTTTACCAGATTTGTACAATCCTCAAATGCACCATAATCAATCGCTGTCACCGTATCCGGTATCGTTATACTGCTGATCGCAGTGTTTGCAAATGAACAGCCACCTAGTTCTACCAGCCCCTTTGGCAGTTCCACATCACTCAGCTTTATACAATCCCTGAATACATAATTCCCTATTTTCGTTACACTGTCCGCTATATCCACCTTTACCAAACTCGTACAATTACTAAACGCACTATCTCCGATTTCCGTCACCGTACCTGGTATTGTTACCACCGTTATTCCGGTTTTCCCCTTAAAAGCACCATATCCTATCTTAGTTACTGTATATCCATCAATCGTCTTTGGGATGCTCACGATGCTGGATGCGTTATTATATCCGGTAATAGTTGCATGATTGTTCTCATCCAGACTGTATGTGTATAGTGGATATAGCACTCCGCCTTCACCCATTCCATAGCTGCCACCATTCCCATATGTAGAGTATCCATACCGGGAGCTTCCCTGATTCAGGTACGTACTCCGCCTGGTAGTGGTGCCATACTTATTGCCTCTTGTACATTTTTGCACCTGTTTTCCATCTTCATAATGGAAACTGATATAGAATGGTGTATTCTTCTCATTGTATATCTGATATTCCTTGCTTGCTTCAAAGTTTAAATAATTCTTTAATCCAAATCGGGCATAAGCACCTACCGTAACATACATATAGGCGAGAAAGTTCACACAGGTAGACGGTTCACCGGAGTCATATTCCGTACGACTGAACTTCGCTTTTAATCCTGCTTCGGCATATAACTCTGCATAAGCCAGTAATGCATCAATATTTGCCGATATCTTAACTCCAATTGACGCCGTGATTTCTGAAACAACCGTGTACTTCTTCTTCTTAAAACTACTGATCAACCGGAACTTCGTAGATGGTGTATACTGCATACCCATCCGGAAATCCGCTTCATAGGTTGACACTAATGCGCCACCTAGACTCAGATTCAGGGACAAGGTAAGATTTACTCCATAGATATTCACAGTTGCCAGAATCAGATTATTGATTCCAAGTCCCTTGATCACATCAACGGTCAGACTGTTAACGACTGTCATTCTTCCACTGACTGCTACTACATAATTGTTCGTTTTGGAATTCAGTTTCTTTTCAACCTTTATGTTATCTACCGTAACCGCTATATTATAGGATGCTCCATCCTGCACCTTGATAGATTTCTTTACAACTACAGAGTCCTTTCGGACGGTCACTACACGATCTGCCGGCATTTCATCTGCATACAGTGCGGTCAGCTCCTGCTCCATCTGCTCTGCCTGTGCTTCTGTTTCTATATAAGTAACCTCAGAGTCGTCGACTCCCTCTAACAGTTCCAGATCAAGATCTGTCATTTCCTCTACATCTGCATCTACAATCGCAGCATCTTCATCAGCCTCCGAAGTTGTAATCGTTGTAATATTCCCCGACTTCTGAATACTCTGCGCTACAAATAAGTATGGAGAAATCTCTGTATATACAGCAAATGTATCTCCCTCACTGATTACAATCGGAAGATCTGTAATCGTTACGGTTTTATTTTCATCAATCGTGACCTGAGTTCCCTCCGGCACTACCTTTACATAATCCGCAAATGTATAATTACTCTTCTTACCTTCTTCAATCTCTGCCGATGCCTCAAGTGTCCCCGCATTCCCCAGCATAGCATTCATTTCTTCTGCGGTGATACCCTGTTCCGGCAGGAACTTTCCATCCACCAGCGTGAGCCATCCCTGATTAATCGCAATCTGCGCATCAACCGGATTCGTGCAGTCTGCTGCATCTGAAAAAGTATAATCGGTCGTATCCAGCTGAATTCCCAGACAATAATTCAACGTGGTAGCCGCAAATCCTCTGGTTGCGACTGCATCCACGTTCGCTTCGCCACCGGTCTCATCTCCAAGCACACCAAACTCAACTGCCAGCAGGAAGTCATGATAATACTCTGAACTGCTATCCAGATCTGTGAAATAGTTATCCGGATATTCATCGTCTTCTACTGTCATGTCAAAGGTTGTGACCAGGTTGTGGATCCATTCACCTCTGGTTACATTACCGGCTCCATCTGAAGATGGTTCCTCTCCATCTTCGGCCAATAAATCTTCTGCATTATCTTTCCCTGTGTCACCTTCTGTATCCTCGGTCACCGCCTCCGTAGTGATGCCAAGAATCATATTATTTTCTGTAGATTCTTCGGTATCAGTGGTTGGCTCTTCTGATTCCTCTGTCAATACGCTCAGCGACCCACTCATCTCAGAATCTTCGTCCGGACTCTGCGCATATGCACTACCATCTGCCGGCAGTACCGTCAAAACCATTGCGATTGTCAACAGAATTGCCAAGCCACGTTTTGCAATTGTACTCCATTTCATGTGTTTCATATACAGCTCCTCTCCTTTTCCTTTTTATTTCTCAATATATTTTACTTTTAATTTTATTTGTAAGTTTATTATTGACATTTTTATGTATTTATAATAATATATTCTTATAATTATTTTTATATTTTAGACAGATTCCCTTACTGTCTATCCTCTGTATCATCATTCTATGCAACAGTATCTGATGATTCATTCATGCATTCGCATGTTTTACTAACTTACCCTAATTCACACAGGAGGATTTTATGTCACTTTCTTTTACTTCTTCGGCTTCTGGTGCCATCTTTTCAGAGCAACTTCAGGCTGCCATCGGTCCGATTGATTACACATTATTAAACGATTACATGTTTCACATCGTATTGCAAAACAATGAATCGGTCTTACGAGGCCTGATCAGCTCTCTGCTTCATCTTCCACCGGATGAGATTCAATCCATTCAGATTATGAATCCGGTTCTGCCTGGAGAAAGCATCTCAAGCAAAGAGTTCATTCTGGATATCCAGATTTTTCTCAATAACAATACATATCTGAATCTGGAACTGCAGGTCGAGAATGAGGGGGAACTGGCCCGACCGTTCTTTAAGCTATCTCTGTCGAAGCTTTGACCAGCTTTATCATGGACAGCCCTATGAGACGGCTCTGCCAACTATCCACATTGGTATCCTAGATTATGACCTGTTTCCGGAATCTCCCGCATTCTATACCAAAAATATGATTATGGATACTATCACTCACAAAGTTTTTAATGACAAATTCGTGCTAAGTGTGCTATGCTTAACACAAAGGAACCTGGCAACCGAAGAGGATCGCCTTTGGCAGATTAATACCTGGGCCGAACTTTTCAAAGCAAAAACATGGGAGGATATAAGAATGATCACACAAACAAACCACACTCTGACCAATGCGGCCGAATCCCTGTTTCAATACAATAGCGATGACATCATCCGTCAGCGTTGCCGCGCCCGCGAGGATTACGAGCGGCATGAGCGTACCGTTAATAAGAAGATTCAGGATTTGACGCAGGCATTGGAAGAATCTGAAAATGCACGGATTGAAACCGAACGTACACTAACAGAAACAGAACATTCTTATCAGCAACGTATCGCCGAATTAGAGGCACAACTACAAGCTCACGGCATACAGTTATAACTTTGAGGTCGCTATATAAGCGACCTCACTTGTCCTACCAACCCTGAATTGCTGTGCGGAAGCTATCCAGATCCGAATAACCACCCATTGCAGCTTCTTCTATTCCCGATGAAAACGATAGCCATGACATTCCCTCTTCTATTTCATATGTAACATATATGCCCTGCTCTGCCAGTTCACTACAAATAGTAGTATAGTCTGCCGGTGTTTCTGTACCATTCTGATCAAGTGTTACTGTCGGGTTCATCGCTTCATCCCAATAAAAACTATACTTTATTCCATCCAGATAATTTCCAACCTTTTGTCCAATATATATCCTCATCCCACAGCCAAAACCTTGTCCGCATTCATATGAGATCAGTTTGTTTCCCCGCAAATATGTTGGTCCAAAATACATATGATATCCCATTGATACCACCTGACCATCTGCATACGTATAAATATCCTGTCCGGTAAAATATGTACCTGCAAGCATTTCCGGTATGCCATCCTGATCCAGATCCGCCAGCCATCCACTTACAGTATCTTTATCATCCATCGCCTGAATCTCTTCAATTTTAGCAATATACGCATCTTTCCATGTCTGACCGGTCGTTGCACCTGCTGACGCTGTAGTTGCGGCACTTTCTGTATTTTCTTCTCCATCCGTTGTTGATTCAGCGGCATTTTCTGCGGCAGGTTCTCCGGACTTTTCCAACTCCTGCTCCGGAGTTACTTTATAGGTATAAGCCCCCTCTGCAGTTTTTATAACGATTCCATCTTCATAAACAACCTCTGTCATATCATATTGTTCCGGTAACATTCTGCAGGAAATAGTTGTTCCTGTCTCTGCAGGTTCTACAAACAGCACCAAATCCCGTTTACTTTCTTCTGAGAAGCAAAACATTTCATCCCCAAGTGTCATATCCTGATTTACCCGATTTATCCACATGGTCGGACAATAATCATTTATTACCAGATAATATTTTCCATCCTCAGTATTTAAAGGGTAGACGGCCTGACTCCTTTGTTGCAATGCTTCTGTCAACGTATTTGCTACAGTTTCCCCACTCGCATTCGTTGATACCGATAACATTTCCGCCAATTGATTTTGTATGTCTCGAAGGTTTAATGCCTTCTCATTTGCCATCCATTCATCTTCTGTAATTTCTTTTCCATCCCAAATACAGGTCTGTGCTACTCCATCCTGCATTTCATATACTGTATTAGCACTCCAACCATCCTTGGACCATGTATTATAACCTGTATATGCATACATAGTTGCATATATTTTCTCCAGATACGCATGGTGATTTTCTTCATCAATCCGGATTTTAGAATCTCCGGCCGCACTTCTGTCTGACCAGATACTGCATACTCCATCATTTGCATCAAATATCACTTCTGTTGCATTTGGTCCATCTGTGTTGGTTCTGGCAGATACGATCAAAAGCTCATTTTCTCCATCCGCATCTGCATCATACATTTCAAACCCGGATATTACCTCCTGTGGTGCCTCCGGCCCGGATGGAAATTCAGCATAGTTTGCCTCATTACAGTTCTTAAACATCTCTGCCAGAATCATATATTCCACCTGCGTTGTTTCTGTAAACGGAATAGCCGCTTCCGTTGTCTTTTCTGTTGTTGCTTCTGTCTTAGCAAGATGCGTTGAATTTTCAGTATCCTTCTGTCCACAGCCTGATACAAGAATTGCTGTCAAAGCCAGCACTGTTATCATAAATGTACGCTTCATAGACTATTTCTCTCCTCGCATTTAACTATACAAATCTTTTCCTAATTCAAATAATCCCACACATTAAACGTAACGGCCCCAGGCACTTCACCGTCTGTAATTCCCGGTACATATTCCGTAGTCGTCACATTTCCGGATGCAATATCCACATGAAAATACATAAAAGCCCCGGTATAAGAACGGTAGGTAATCGTATATTCTGTATCCGTCACACCTGTCAGTTCCCAGTAAAGATAATATCCTTCTTCTTCTACAAGTCTTAGATCCGGATTTGATACATAGCAATAATTTTTCACCCCTGTATATGCCTGCTCCTGTGTAAGTGCAGGTGTCGGTGTTTCTGTTACAGGCTCCTCGGTAACAGGTATTTCCGGCGTTGTTTCTGTCTCTGTTGCCGGAGGAGTATTTTCAGATGATGCTTCCGGCATAGCTGCTGTTGTTTCTGCCACATTTTCGGATGCATCTTCTGCTGTACCTTGTGTGCTATCTTCAGTCGTAATTTTTTTCGCCTCGGTTATTCTCTTTTCAGTAGTGGTTATCTCCGAACCCTCTGTCGATTCATTACTCGCCACCTGTTTGTTATTCTTCCCACATCCTGCCAGCAACAATGTCATCAGAATCAGAGATGTTATCCAATAAATACGCTTCATATAAACTCCTTTATATACCAATGACCTTTCATTTATTATTCTCTGGTTTCTTATCTTCCAATATTCTGGAATACCTGTGCCATATTTGCCGCTGCATTGATTGCAGAACTTGCACTGATATTATTCAGGGCACTATTCTGCTGCCTCTGAAGTGCAACCATCTGCTCCGATCTCTGTTCCTGCCTCATCCTGTAAAGTTCTTCTTCATACAGATTAATCGCTTCCTTCAATGAATCGGCTCTGCGATTCACAAAGTATGCATACATACATTCAACCGCCATTAAATATCGATAATTCTCCGGAACAACCACTATCCTTTCCGCCAGAATATCAAATACCTTTTCTAAACGCGGTTCCATAATTGCTATCTCTTTTTGAAGACGTGCAATTTCTTCATTCAGCTTTTTGGTCTTGTTTTTATACCCACTTGATTCAAGTGCATACACGCAGATAATTACCAGCGTTGCAATGATCAGATATCCAAGAAAAATTCCAATTCCTGCTATTGCGGCAGAAACCTCTCCAATTCTAAATAGTAACATCATAATTGTTGCAAAAAACGGAACTAATACGACTCCAATTATCAGGCATACAATGAATCCCGTTTGATCCTTACTTTTTAGCAACTTCTGATCCTGTTTGATTTTATTTTTGTAGTTTCCGATCTTTGCGTCTAAATCATCAAATTCACGCATGAACGGAAGCATTTCCCCAAACTTTTCTTTCAATTCCTGTGCTTCAGCTGTCATAAATTTCTCCTCTCGTTCCCATGAAATGTCCTCATATCCCAAACACGGCATCGTATTAGCCGTTATTTCACTTCTACAATACCGTATCTGGATTTTCTATTTCATTTAAGTTAAATCACTCTATGTAATATTACAATCTTGATCCACCATTAGGCCATGTAATACTCCTAATATATTTATATGAAGAACCATAATTCTTTATAATTGCAGAAAACTTGATATTAGTTAATCTAGTATTTCCCTTTCCATCATAATTTCCTTCCAAGAAATATGCTCCATCTCCACTAGAATTCATACCACAATAAATAAGAGTATGCCCCATACCTTTTCCACTGTTATCACCATTTGGATCCGGAGATATTCTCAAAACTGCACCTGCAGGCGCATAACTCAAATATTTTTTCAAATTTTCAGCGGTCAGTTTTCTATTGGCACCATCTACTTTAGACATCATATTATTTGCATTGTTAAGAACATAACTTTTTCCCCAAATTCTATAATATGCTTGATTTGCATATAACTGACAGCACCAATGCCCACTTGTTTTATGGTTTATTCCACATTTACAATATCCTGATGTGTCAGATTTAGATTTTATATCCGTTAGTCTTTTACCATTTGCATATCCGTTATATACCACTCCACTTGGTTTCGGTAATGCCTTCACTACGAACTTCACATTCTTCAACGTCAATGCCTTCCCGGATGCATCATGTGCTGTGATCTTGTAATAATATGTTCCCGGCTTTAATTTGTTAAAGTCCAGATTCCGGTCCACTACACTATTCTTTAAGTTATATGACTTAGTATTTGGCTTTGCTGAAGACGAGTCTACAATCGACTTATTATTACTTGCTAAAATATATCCACCTACCCAAGTAATATTGTAATTGGATGTGATCGTACCGGTTGCCGTCCATGAACCACCCTGTGTCAGTGTCGGCGGATTCCCTGCTCCGCTGATTTTTAAGCTACTGGCAGCTTGTGTTTTGGAGACAACCTTAAATGGAACATCTATCAATGCCAGTGCTTTCCCAGATGCATCATGTGCTGTAATCTTGTAATAATAACTACCGATTGACAACTTATTAAAATCAAGATTACGATCCACAGCGCTATATTTAAGATTGTATGATTTCTTGTTTGGTTTCACTCCGTATTTATCTACGACCGTTGAATGATCACTTTTCAAAATATAGCCACCAATCCAGGTAATGTTATAGTTTGATGTGATCGTACCGGTCACTGTCCATGAGCTTCCAACCGTAAGTGTTGTCGGTGCCTTCCGCTCATTAATCGTCAATGTACTCTTTGCTGCCGCCATAACCTCTGTGCTGTTCAGATTCAGACAGCAAATTGCCATAACTGCTGCAATCACAATTCCGCATAATCTTCTAAGTCTCTTCATATGCCATACCTCCATTCTCCTCTTTCTTTGTCTCCTTTGTCATTTTTCGAACTTCCTGCCGTACCTCTCTGGCATATGTCCTGCCAATGGGTACTCGCAATCCATGAATTCCGATCAGATATCCATCTGCAATACAATCCACCACTGCCAGATTTACTATGTAGCCTGCATGGCAACGCATTAAAGGAAACATTAACTTTTTAGAAATGCTTTGTAACGACTCATAGGTCGTATACTTTTTGTCTCTGGTTACTACCTCCACCTCCCGTTTTTGTCGCTCTATATAAAGAATATCTTTCTGTCTGATGTATACTCGGTGTCCCTGACTAACCAGTTCCAAGATTCCAACTCTTACCTGCTCCTGAAACTGTGTCAATGCTTTCTGAACTGCCCGTTCCAGATAATCCGCTATATGTTCCCTCTGAATCAGATAGCAATGTCGAATCTCATATAAAGAAGAATCTATTTCCGCGTTATCTGATATATAAATAAGCTGACAATCTGCATATTCAGCATTCAATTTCCGCCCCAGCTGGATACCATCCATCTCCTGACGGCGGTATTGTGTATTCAGAATCATGACATTCCGGTCAAAGACCTGTTCTTCTATATCCATCATCACTTCATTTGGTAAATACCCCTTAATCTGAAATTTCTTCTTATCCGGAAAATGATACATAAATAACTTTTTTATCTCGTTTATTTCTGTCTGTGTGACTCCGCAAATACCTATTTTCATTGGATATCACACCCATTTTTCTTACGTATTTTCACCGCTCTCACCTCTTAAAAAATAATTATAACAGGATTTTCTCGCATTTTATGGACCTTGCATAACTTACATTAATTCATGTATAATTTCCATTTCTTTTGCTTTTTGGGTTCATTTTTTATAAACCCTGTGTCTATATATCCTATCTCTGCCACCATAGCATGCCTCCGGATCCTGTATCAATATTCTTAACGCACTGACTTTCTAAGTGCAGTTACTTTCCTTTATTTACAAGGGTTTGCGCGTGTGCACTTCATCTGCACCGGAGTCTGTGCACACCCGATTTCTACAATTTTCTATGGTCATTTCTATCCCCCCTTCGAATTTTCTCTAGCGCTTTACAATTATTTTTCGTTGTGCTATAGTTTGCTGTATATATATGACACTTTACTCATAGAGAAACTTCACTGACAAGGGGGCTATCCATATCATGGTGTTACGTGATTTTTTTACAGAACTGGAAGACATATTTGGTTTTCACTTTGAGAAAAATAAGAATGGCAGTTACCGAGTAAACACGGTGATTGCCTCCCTTGTTTATCCGGCCTTTTATAAAGACGGTACATTTTCAGATAATGACCTCCGATATTTCCTTGCTCATCCGCAGGATTCCTACCAGAATTATCCAAACATCCGTAATTCCTTTTCTGAACTGATGAATCCAAAGGAAAACAGTCATCGGTTTCCGATTTTAGAGTTTTGCAATCAGATCGATATTCCGCAGATGTATGATTATTATGATCTTCTCTGCTCGAATCTGATGAACCATTCCCCTGAAAAATATCAGAGACTGCTCCGTTTTTTGAAACGAATTTCCGATAATGATCCCATTTTTCATGCGAAGCTAAAGCTAATCTGTGATAAACCCTGTCAGTTTCTTACCTGGATCCTGATTTTTTCAATGTTTAATTCTGAACTTGCAAATGGGAAATTTGAAGAATATTTAAAATTAAAAGAATCTTATATTCCGAACATCTCTATTACGGAATCCGATGTTCGGCACAAACTTAGTCTGGTTATCCAGAAACGGCGTCATCGTCTGAATTTGCTTACCATCCTGCTGATCATACTGAACGGATGCATGGTAATCTGCTCCCTGATGCCATATTTTCTGCTGGATAAATGGGATTTTCTTGCCACACCGTCGAATCATAACCTCTTTTACCTGTTCCTTCTGATTTTTTCTATTCTGATTCTTCTGCTGTGGAAATGTCATACCTATGCAGCCGAGCAATGCTCGAATCTGCAGTCTCTTCATGACTACATGGATCTGTTTCCATCCACACCGGCTGCTCTGAATCAGGTATTGGCTCAGAAAAAGGTATTTATTATTCCCTTTCAAAACGAATCATTCAGTCATCAGCAGCGAAATCGTACCAGAAAAATTATCACACCGGTTGCTATCGCCGTTTGTCTGATTGCCATTATTCCATCCCTGCAATTAAACAGCTTTCCTTTGCTGGTTGGATTCACTGCTTGCATCATCCTGATCACACTTTATATTGATCTGATGATCCACAACTACCGCACCCGTACCTACTATGATCTTTTAAGCGAACCGGACGGAACCAAAGGCAATCAGTACCGCGGTCTCGCCAAGATTTATCGCTGGGAATATGAGAAGACGGGGTTTAATTTCAAAGATGATTATTATGATAATCCGGTACAGGTTCATAGTTCGGCCTGTTACAATCATATCTTTTACATTGCATATGACCGTATCCGCTACAGTCTTTTCTACCGCCACAGTCTATTCCTGTGGTTTAATATCTGTATCTTGTTTTTAGATGCGTTGAACTTCTTTTGGGGGGATATTACAACTTACCTGAGACTTCCCGGTATGGGGTTTTTTGATCTATTTATCACAATCTACTTAATCGCACTGGGTATTTATAATATTACGTCCTTGCTTAATGATGTAAATTCTTATGGCTACCTCTCCCTGTTAGCCTACGGAAGTTCTCATGCAGAAGAGAATGCCCATGAATCCGAGCGTTTATTTCTCTCACTTAGAGCTAAAGGCGTAATTCAGGAGGCTGACTGGGTACGTGGAGTCTCTACTTATGACATGGCATTGTTTGAAAAAGGATATCAGGCAGAAGATATCTTTCCGGAATCTGACCGGATGCAATTCCACCACCGCACGTATCAATTAAAATCTCTGTCCTTTTATACTGCCTGCATCGGATATGTGATCCTGTTCTGCATCTTTGTATGGCATTTCGGACTCTACTGGCTGACCATCCCGCTCTCGATTCTGGCACCCCTCGGCTACTATTTAACCAATAAATTCTACCTGGAACGCCGCCATCAGAAGCGGGTCATCCGGGAAATCAGGAAACTGCAGGCAAGAGGTGCGACCACCTCCTAATAAGTATGGATATAAATTGCGTTTTGTGGAGACAACTCTGCTCGCCGACGCTCCGGTTGTAAGCGGATGCAGGATTTAGCATTAAATATGAGCTGTCGCCTTCTGTCCTATATTTCATGTGCGGCAAGCTCTCGCACCTGCCAGCACGTAGCGGTACATAGGACTGCAAAATACGCAGTCCAAGAACCGACGTGCTTCTAGGGCCGCACATAAAACAAGGTCAGAGGCTCCATTTTCACTGTACTGAAATCCTGCCCGCAAAGAACCGGAGTCTGGTGCATGTCAATCCCACCTCATCAAATTCGGTTTGGAGAGATGAAAAACTGCAGCAACCGGAGCTTCTGTCATATACTCCTGTGGGGCTCTAGAAGCACGTTGGCACTTAGGCTGTGTTCTTTACAGCCTTACGTGCCACTACGTGCTGGCAGATGCGAGAACTTGCCACACAGGAGTATATGACAAGAAGCGGCGACGAGCAGAGTTATCTCCACAAACCGCAAATTTGCATAAAAAAATCACCCTAATCCATCTGAATCAGGGTGATCCTATATCTCTTATTTCGCCAGTCTCTGTCTGACAATTGCCCGCTTTAATGCCAGTTCCGCACGATCCATATCGCCATCCTGACTTTGCAGTCTGCGTTCTGCACGGATCTGTGCTTCCTTCGCCCGGTTTGCATCGATTTCATCCGGCCATTCTACAGCCTCCGCCAATATCACAACCTCGTTTGGAAGAATCTCAGAGAATCCCTCCAACAATGCTGCCTCTTTGATTTCACCGTCGGTTGTATGAATTCGCACAACACCCGGTGCAATAATAGATGTCAGCGGAATATGCCCCGGATATACACCGATCTCTCCTTCTGTTGTCCGAAACTCTACAAAAGGGACATCATCTTCATAAAAGATTCGCTCCGGTGCTATGATTTTCAATCGGAATGTTTTATCTGCCATAATGCACCCGCCCTTTCATATTATTTCTGAACTTTTGCGAGTACATCCTCGATACTTCCGGCATTCAGGAAATAACTCTCCGGAATATCATCATGCTTACCTTCCAGAATCTCCTTAAAGCCCTGAATGGTATCCTCGATCGGCACATACTTACCTTCCAGTCCTGTAAACTGTCCTGCTACGAAGAACGGCTGTGACAGGAATCTCTGTACCTTTCTGGCTCTGGATACTACCAGCTTATCTTCCTCTGATAACTCATCCATACCAAGGATTGCAATAATATCCTGTAACTCCTTATACTTCTGCAGAATCTCCTGTACACCACGCGCTACCTTGTAATGCTCCTCGCCTACAATTCTCGGATCCAGAATTCTGGATGTAGACTCAAGCGGATCTACCGCCGGATAAATACCAAGCTCTACGATCGATCTGGACAAAACCGTGGTTGCATCCAGATGTGCGAATGTGGTTGCCGGAGCCGGGTCTGTTAAGTCATCGGCCGGCACATATACAGCCTGTACAGATGTAATAGAACCATTCTTTGTTGATGTAATACGCTCCTGCAATGCACCCATCTCCGTCTGCAGAGTCGGCTGATAACCAACCGCACTCGGTACACGTCCAAGCAATGCAGATACCTCAGAACCTGCCTGGGTGAAACGGAAAATATTATCAATGAAAAGCAGTACATCCTTACCGCCCTCATCACGGAAATACTCTGCCATGGTCAGTCCGGAAAGACCAACACGCATTCTGGCTCCGGGTGGTTCGTTCATCTGACCGAACACCATGGTTGTCTTATTAATAACTCCGGAATCTGTCATTTCATGGTACAGATCGTTACCCTCACGGGTACGCTCTCCAACACCGGTAAATACAGAATATCCACCATGCTCAGTTGCAATATTTCGGATCAGCTCCTGAATCAGGACTGTCTTACCAACACCTGCACCACCGAACAAACCGATCTTACCACCCTTCTGATACGGACACAGAAGGTCTACAACCTTAATACCGGTCTCCAGCATCTCAGTCTCAGTTGCCTGCTCTGAGAACTTCGGAGCCGGGCGATGAATCGGATAATGCTTTTCTACTTCCGGTGCCGGTTTATTATCAATCGGCTCACCCAGGACATTAAACATTCTGCCTAATGTCTTCTCGCCAACCGGTACCATGATCGGATTGCCGGTCGCAACCGCATCCATTCCACGTACCAGACCGTCGGTCGGTCCCATAGCGATACAGCGCACGGTATCATCTCCCATATGCTGGGAAACTTCTACCGTCAGCTTTTCGCCATTCTTACGTGTGATCTGGATTGCGTCATTGATCTCCGGCAGCTCGCCCTCTGCGAACTTGATATCCAGTACGGCACCGATAATCTGGGTAATTTTACCTATATTCTTATCTGCCATCACGTTCTCCTTTACTTATATTCATACTCTTAGCTGATTGCCTCGGAACCTGCAATAATCTCTGTCAGTTCCTGTGTAATGGAAGCCTGTCTTGCCCGATTGTACTTCAAAGACAAATCAGCGATCATATTATCTGCATTCGTAGTTGCCGAATCCATAGCCTGCATTCTGGCACCGTTTTCACTTGCCAGCGCTTCAATAAATGCTCCGTAGAGCAGATTGCCTACATACTTCGGTACTAATGCATCCAGAGCCTCATCCGCCTCCGGTTCATAGTTCATCAATACATGATCATCCTCTTCCTCTGCCGGAAGCTCGTCCACATTCAGCGGAAGCAGCTTGATCAGCTTCGCCTCCTGGGACACTGTATTTTTGAAATTTGTATAGGCCATGTAGATTTCTCCTACTTCGCCTTTTGTATAAGACTCCAACACCCGCTTGGTAATATCCACCGCATCCTTATATAGCGGATCATTGATCGCTTCCGAATCATCCTCTACAATCCGATACCCCTTTCGGGCCAGTCCTTCTACGCCTTTTCGTCCGACTGCATAAATATCTACATCCTCTACCGGAAATCCTGTGCCGACTACCTCCTTTATGACATTGGAGTTATAGCCGCCGGCCAGTCCCTTATTGGATGTAATGACGATCATTGCTTTCCGGCTGCTGCCGTTGTCCATCATATACGGATGCTCCATCCTCTCTGTCTTGGACAGGATGGAACAAATCGTCTTATACAATGCATGGAAATACGGCTTATTCCGTTCCGCCCTTGCTTTCGCCTTTTGCAGCTTTACGGTAGAAACCAGCTTCATTGCCTTGGTGATCTGCTGGGTACTGGTGACACTCATCTGTCTTCGTTTTATATCACGCATAGATGCCATAATCTGTCACCTCCGCTACTTCACAAATTCAGCCTTGAACTCTGTGATTGCCTTAACCATCATCTCTTCCAATGCGTCATCCAGCTTCTTGTTGGTACGAATGGTCTCAAAAATCTCCGGATACTTGGTATCAATGAAATCAAACAGCTCTTTTTCAAACTGCTGAATATCCTCTACCGGAATATCAAGCAGATACTTCTTTGTTGCGGCATAGATGATCACTACCTGCCGTTCTACCGGCATTGGTGCATACTGTGGCTGCTTTAACATCTCTTTGATCCGCTCGCCCTGTGCCAGCTTCTCCTTGGTATCTGCATCCAGCTCGGAACCGAACTGTGAGAATGCTGCCAGCTCCCGATACTGCGCCAGCTCGACACGGATCGGAGCTGCAATCTTTTTCATTGCACCGATCTGCGCGGAACCACCTACACGGGATACTGAAAGACCTGCATTTACCGCCGGCCGGAAACCTGCATTGAACATCTCTGTTTCCAGATAAATCTGACCATCTGTAATAGAAATAACATTGGTCGGAATATAAGCAGATACATCACCTGCCTGTGTCTCAATAATCGGAAGTGCTGTAAGCGATCCTCCGCCTAATTCATCGGATAATCTGGCTGCACGCTCTAACAGACGGCTATGCAGGTAGAATACATCACCCGGATAAGCCTCTCTGCCCGGTGGTCTCCGGAGGAGCAATGAGAGTGTACGATAAGCAGTTGCATGCTTACTCAAGTCATCATATACAACCAGTACGTCCTTTCCTGCTTCCATCCACTCTTCGCCGATCGCACAACCTGCATATGGTGCAATATACTGCAGCGGAGCCGGTTCGGAAGCTGTTGATGCAACAATAGTCGTATAATCCATTGCGCCAAATTCCGTTAATGTCTTAACGATCGATGCAACCGTAGACGCTTTCTGTCCGATTGCCACATAAATACAATTAACGCCCTGTCCCTTCTGGTTAATGATCGTATCGATCGCGATTGCCGTCTTACCTGTCTGACGGTCGCCGATGATCAGCTCACGCTGACCTCTTCCGATCGGAACCATGGCATCAATCGCCTTAATACCGGTCTGTAATGGTGTATCTACAGACTTACGGCTGATAACACCGGATGCAACTCGTTCAATCTGTCTTGTCTTGGTTGTCTGGATCGGACCCTTGCCATCAATCGGCTGTCCTAATGCATTTACAACTCGTCCAAGCATTGCATCGCCAACCGGAACTTCTACTACACGTCCGGTGGTCTTTACGGTGTCGCCTTCATTTACGTTACTGCTGTTTCCAAGTAAAACCGCACCAACGTTATCCACCTCTAAGTTCATGACCATGCCATATACATCATTCGGAAATGCAAGAAGCTCTCCCTGCATTGCGCTTTCCAAACCATGAATACGGACAATACCATCTGCCACCTGAATAACCGTACCTACATCGGCGGTTTCCAAATGAACCGAGTAATTCTTAATCTGCTCTTTGATGACAGAACTAATCTCTTCTGGTCTTAAATTCATGGAGCCTTGGCACCTTCTTTCTTCTAATATTCTATCCCTGAGAGAGTGCCGTTGACATTCTCTCCAGCTGTCTTTTCACACTGCTGTCTACTACCCGGTCATCGATCCGGATCACCAGTCCGCCGATCAGAGCCGCATCTGTCGAATAATGCATCTCCATCTCTGCATAACCGGTTGTATTTAACAGTTTTTCTTCTATTTCCTTCTTCTGTGCAGCTGACAGTTCAAATGCGGAAGTTACATATGCGATTCCAATATTCTTATATTCCTTGATTCTGGAAATCACATATTCGCAAATGTGGATCAGTTCACTGCTTCTGTCATTTTTCACTACGATCAGAAGCATTCCCATGACTGCATTGCTGACTCTGCCCTTGAAAATATTCTCAAGCATCTGCTCCTTGTCCTCTTTCAGGATCTCAGGATGTGTCAGCACCTGAAGAAGTTCTCCGTTTTCCCGCAGTATCTGAAGTAACTCTGTGATTTCTTCCTGAATGGAATCCACCCGGTTCTCTTCTACCGCCAGTTCAAAGAGTGCATCGCCATACGTAGTATTTACCTGCTTAGCCATGTATCATCACCCATTTCCTTCAAGGTCTCCTCAAGGAGTGCGTTCTGCTGCTCCTCCGTCAGGCTCACCGTTACGATTTTACCCGCCATTGCAGTTGCAACCTTGATGATCTCCTGACGGATCTCATCCTCTGCCTTTGCCTTCTCCAGCTCGATCTCCTGCGTTGCACGGTTCTTCACTCTTGCTGCCTCTTCGTTTGCCTCATCTATGATGTCGTTTTCCCGTTTCTTCGCCTTTTTACGTGCTTCACTTAATATTTCCTGTACTTCCGTATCTGCTGTCTGAATCTTGCTGTCATACTCTTCCTTCAGCTTCTCAGCTTCTTCCTTATCCTTCTTTGCACTTTCGATATCGTTCTTGATCCGTTCTGTCCGGTTATTCAGCAACTTCTTGGTTGGCTCAAACAGAATGTATGAAAGAAATGCAAACAGGATAAAGATTGCAATCGCCTGAAGCAAAACGTCTGCTGCCAGCTGTGCATCCAGTCCGAAAACTCTTCCTTCCAGCACTGCAGTCATACCGTTCATCATGCATATATTTAACACGTCCCAGCCTCCTTTCCGTCTGTTCGGGAATTATGTTCCCTACAGCTTCAGGAATCTGCTTAATAATGGGTTTGCATAGAACAACAGCAATGCAATAACCAGACTGTAAAGACCGGTGGTCTCGGCAACTGCCTGTCCTAATAACATAGTTGACATAATGTCGCCCTTAGCACCCGGATTCCGTCCAACAGCGGCAGCACCCTGACCGGCTGCGATACCCTGTCCGATACCAGGACCAAGACCGGCGATCATGGCAATACCTGCGCCGATGGCAGAGCATGCTAAAATTAAACCTTCGTTCGTAATCTGATTCATTTTTAATTCCTCCAATTTCTTTTTTCGTCTTCTTACTATGAGGCAATAATACACTATCCCTCTATCTTATTGGTAATAAATACCATAGTCAGCATAGTAAATACATACGCCTGGATCGCTCCGGAGAACACATCCAGATATGCGTGCAGGGCTGCAGGAATACCAATCTTCACAAAGACCGGCAGCAGCGAATAATACAGTGTGATCATAACGGTACCTGCCAGAATGTTACCGAACAAACGGAGTGACAGAGATACCACCGATGACACTTCACCAATTACATTGATCGGGAAGAACAAAAATACCGGTTCAAACAGACTGGTAAATGCTCCCCATTTATTCCATTTAATATTATTATACTGTATCATGATTACAGAAATCACAGCCAGACACAGCGTTGTTCCATAATCCGCTGTAGGCGGCCGCAAGCCGATCAATCCGGAAATATTGCACAGGAAGATCAGCAGGATGATCGTTCCGATATAGTTCACATAGCACTTCGTACCATGCTTTCCCATGGAACCATACACATATTTCTGCAACGTCTCCACAAGCAGTTCCACAACATTCTGGAATCCTCGCGGGACTTCTTCTGCATGCATAATTTTATGTCTTGCGATCAGGGCAAATACAATGATGCCCAGAATAATGATCAATTCGCAGACATGCGTTGTTGTAATATATACTGTCTGGCCAAAAAAGTTATACGGAATCAACTCATGGATAAAGAAATCCACAGTCTTCTCCGCCGCCAGAATCGCCATAGGTTCACCTTCCTTCCTTAAATAATTTCGAGGTAATCAGTTTATGAATAGTCGGCTGCAGAAATGCTGATACTTTCAGCCCGAATACCATAATCAGCATTGCAATCACATTCATCTGTGGCACATATGCTACCAGACATGCAACCCCCGCAACAATCACATAGCGTATAATGTTACAGGTCATACTGTATTTAACCGCCTTCGATGGCTCCATATCCAGTGCCTTCTCCAGTGTCAGATACATATGGCAGGTAATAAACACCACACAAACATAGCCCACAAGAATTCCCAGACTATAAGCCAGACGATCCTTTACAATAAACAGACCGATCACCTCTGCAAGGACTCCATACAGCAAGCCTCCAAACAGCAGATCTCTAACGGTCGGATCCAGTCTCTTCATCATTCTGATTCTCCTTCTTCTTAATGAACTGTTTGATCAAAGAATAAACCGCGCGATAACCACCCGCCACTCCAAGTATCAAAAGAGGCAGAAACAGATGGGTTCCAAAGCGATTATCAATAAGATACCCAATCAGTCCACAAATAAAAACAGATGATAACATGGTTATTCCGATCTGGGAAATCAATGCTATCATCTTGAAAATTTGATTATGTTCCCTCATGGTTCTCTCACCTCGTAGTAAATTATACTAAATGTGACGGTCAAAGTCTATAAAAAATACGTAAATTTTCCCAAAACCGCACAATAATCACATGCGTTTTCGGTTCTTTTTACCAAAATATCCGGACTTAACTTTAGCTTTCCCCATGAGGGTGTTTCTATTCACTTCTTACAACCGTTTCCGGTTACTCTCTATCTCCATGTTCTGTCCTGATCATTCGATCATGGAGATACGACGGACATGGCGTTCTTCATTTGAAAACGGAGTATCCAGGAATGTATCCACGATCTTCAGTGCGAGACCCGGTCCGATCACTCTGGCACCCATTGCCAGAATATTTGCATTATTATGCTCTCTGGTCGCCTGAGCACTGAAGCAATCATGGCAAAGTGCCGCCCGGATACCCGGAACCTTGTTTGCAGAAATGGAAATACCGATACCGGTTCCACAAATGATAATACCAAACTCACACTCTCCGCCGACAACTGCCTCTGCTACCTTCTTACCGTAAATCGGATAATCACAGGATTCTTCACTGTAGCAGCCGTAATCCTTGTACTCGATCCCGCGCTCCTCCAGATGCTTGATCACTTCCTGCTTCAATCCATATCCACCATGGTCACTTCCTAATGCTATCATATCTGACTCCTCTCATACTCCTTAATTATTGATTATATCGTCGGTGCCTGAATCACGCGATGTCCGGCCGCCTTGATCAGCCGGTTCATGATCGCATCACCCAGTCCGTCTCCTTCAAAGGACTCCGAATATATATAATCCACACCTCTGGCATCAAACTCACGCAATGCGCGATACAGGTTCGATGAAATCATCAGCTCATCTTCCCGGTCTCCGATCACGATCACCTCATCTGCCTCATATGCAGATGCATTTCTTCTGGTTGCCAGAACACCGACCTTGCAGCCCGCTGCCTGACGCTCCTTTACCATTCGGTTAATGCAACGGATAATCCCATTGGCAGAGTTTCCCTCTACAATATACATAATGCCCTTTGGTGCATAATGCGTATATTTCATACCCGGTGCCTTTGGTCGGATATTCAGCGACGTACTCTCAAGTCCCGGATCCACCTGAACCTTTCCTACAACCTCTTCCAGCATATCCCTGGTGATATAGCCCGGTCTTAAAATAGTCGGGATATCACTTGTCATATCTATAATAGTTGACTCGATTCCATAATGACAGGCACCGCCATCCAGGATCATATCAATCTTGCCATCCAAATCCTCCTTTACATGTGCGGCATCTGTCGGACTTGGTCTTCCGGAAGTATTCGCACTCGGTGCCGCCAACATGATTCCGGAACGTCTGATCAACTCATATGCAACATGATGGGACGGCATACGCACAGCAACCGTTTCCAATCCTCCGGTTGTCGTTGAAGGGACCAGCTCGGTCTTATTAAAGATCATGGTCATCGGCCCCGGCCAGAACACATCCATCAGCTTATAGGCAGCCTCCGGAATATCCTTTGCGATCTTCTTCAGATCCTCTTCATTGGCAATATGAACGATCAGCGGATTATCCGACGGTCTGCCCTTTGCCTCATAAATCTTTCTTGCCGCATCCGGGTTCAGAGCATCTCCCGCCAGACCGTATACAGTCTCTGTCGGAATCGCTACCAGTCCGCCCTTTTTCAATATTTCTGTTGCAGCATCCAGTGCTGCATTAGGTTCATTGCCTGTAATATGACTGTCAACTTTTTCAATTATCGTATCCATGTCTTTCTTTCGCACTCCATCAAAAATATTATTCACCTATCGGAGCATTTCATCCTCAAACAATGTCGCTGATACGTGCATTAAAATTATACCACAAGAATATACTATAACGACAGATTTTTTATAAAATTATTGAGGCAAATATGAAAAAATATCACCTGCCCGCACTTTTGACCGTATTTCTTCTGCTATTATTGGCAATCTGCCAGCATTTCCCTCTGAAACAGGTTCTGCAGACATCCCGGAAAACAACGGTCGTGGTCATAGATGTCGGTCACGGTGGTTTTGATCCGGGCAAGATTTCTGTTGACGGCACACCGGAAAAGGATATCAATCTCGCAATCGCCCTGCGCCTTCAGGAGTATCTAACCGCTGCAGACTGTCAGGTCTATCTGACCCGTGAGACAGATTGCAGCCTGTCTAATTCCGATGCCTCCAATAAAAAGCAGTCAGATATGAAAAACCGGGCAGCTTTCATAGAGCAGATCCGGCCGGATCTTATGATCAGTATTCATCAGAACAGCTTCCCTTCTCAGACGGAATACGGTGCTCAGACATTTTATTATCATACCTCCGACAACAGCAGTCAGCTCGCCGGTGCGATCCAGACCTCTCTGATCGAGACTGTCAACCCGGAGAATCACCGCCGGGAGAAGTCCAACGACTCTTATTATATGTTAAAAAATGTCAGCTGCCCTGCCGTGATCGTGGAATGCGGATTTCTGTCCAACCCAACGGAAGCGGCTCTGTTAAATACGGAATCCTATCAGGAGCTGATCGCTTATGCGATTGCCCGTGGTGTACGGATTTTCTTAAATACGGCAGACACCAATGGGACGGTGTCTGCCCGTCATCGCCAATCTGTATGCTTGACCTGTTGTTTTTAAAATAATTTATGTGTGATGTTACGATTTATGCAGGCTACTTCTGTGTGAGCCATATCAGATTGTCGCTGCTGATGTTTATTTCACTGTATAATCTGCCGATCTGTCACCTCCCTTCCGTCATCGGCATCGGGATTTTATACCGGCATGTATCAAAATCCTGATGCGGACAAGCGGCTTACCTTTAAGATTACCGTGTGTCAAATGCAAAGACTAATTCCCCTGCTTCCGGGTACCGTGAGACATATTTTCGGTTATTATGCACCTTTTCCGTCACTAGCCGGAGCTCTTACCGATAATGCCGCTTATCCTTACTATGATATTGTTCTTTGAAAATCGAGATAATACGAACAAGAAAAAATGAAATCTATATAGAAAATAGATCCTTAGATTGATTATCTCTAAGCAATAGTATAAATTATTTTTTGACATAGTTCAAGGAAATTTTTATAATTTTTTATATTTTTTACATATTTACCGTATAAATCCTCTTTACTTATGAGCATTTTGTGTTAAACTAATAATACACCTATGGACGAAAGCATTGCAGAACCATATATAACGAAAAGGAGATGATTCCTATGAAAATAGAAAAATTAAATGAGAATCAAATTCGTTGTACTTTAAGCAAGGCAGATTTGGAAGATCACAACATTCGTCTGACCGAGCTGGCATATGGTACAGATCGGGCAAAGGCTCTGTTCCGTGACATGATGCAGAAAGCTTCTGACGATGTCGGTTTTGAAGTTGGCGATATTCCATTAATGATAGAGGCAATTCCCGTAAATCCGGATTGTCTGGTTTTAATTGTAACAAAGGTTGAAGATCCGGAAGAACTGGATACCCGTTTTTCCAAATTTACAAAACCTGCTCCGGATGATGATTATGAAGACGAAGATGAGGATGAATTTTATGAAGACACCGATGAGGATGACGATTCTCAAACTATCTTCGATATGTTGGACAATATAGTAGAGAACCTTGAGGCTGTAAGAAAGAATGCTGCTACCGGCACGGATTCGGTTCCTTCTGCATCTGCTGCGGATACAGGCACTTCAAAGTCCGAGTCCGCAGATGACACCCAGAAGTCAAATTACGATGTTTATCGCATATTTGTATTTTCTACATTGGACAGTATTACCATGGCTGCCGGCCAGCTGAACGGTCTTTACAATGGGGAGAACTCTTTATTTAAGAATGATTCTGACTCCAGATACTATCTGATCCTGAATCGTTCAGAACATACATCCGATGAGTTTAACATGGTATGTAATACCCTGTGTGAATTCGGCAGTAAGATAAAAACTTCCTATGCAATGCCTTATCATATGGCAGAGCATTTTCAGTTGATCATTCAGGCTAATGCTTTACAGACATTAGGTGTATTATAATCATCTGCCGCATGCTTATATTGATAAAAGGGACTTTTTACAGTCCCTTTTATTTTTCTTATTTTCTGTTGTTTTTCCTTCTGTCCCGGGATAAGCAGTCTTTACTGTAATGTCTTCTTAACTGCTGCCACCACTGCTTCTGTTGTGATTCCAAAATGCTCAAACAACAGATTTCCCGGCGCTGATGCTCCAAAGCTCTTCATGGAGATGATTTCTCCGTCAAGGCCTGTATACTTATTCCATCCAAATCCGGATAATGCCTCTACCGCAACACGTGCCCGGACATTTTTAGGAAGGATCTCCTCTTTATATTCCTGTGTCTGCTGTTCAAACACATCCATAGACGGCATACTGACTACCCGGATATCTACTCCTTCTTCTGCAAGGATCTTCTTTGCTTCAATACCAAGCTGAACCTCGGAACCGCTTGCGATCACAATTGCATCCGGTACTGCTTTGGTCTCCTTTGCAACTACATAGCCACCCTTCAAGGCCTCTCTGCCGGAGCCTTCCAGCTGCGGAAGATTCTGTCTGGATAATACCAATGCAGTTGGTGTCTTTTCTGAAGTAGCCGCATAATACCAGGCTGCTGCCGTCTCAGTGGCATCTGCCGGACGATATACGGTAAAGTTCGGCATTGCCCGGAACATTGCCAACTGCTCGATCGGCTCATGCGTCGGTCCATCTTCTCCAACACCGATACTGTCATGCGTCAGTACATAAGTCAGTGGCAAGCCCATTAATGCAGACAGACGTGCCATCGGTTTCACATAATCACTGAATACAAAGAATGTGGATACAAACGGACGTAATCCGCCATGCAATGCAATACCGTTGCCGATAGCAGCCATTGCCAGCTCACGGATACCGAAATGAATATTATTTCCACTTGGATTCTCTTTCGAATAATCCCCCATATCCGCCATATAGGTCTTTGTAGACGGCGCCAAATCTGCAGCTCCGCCAAACATATTCGGAAGCTCTTCTTTCATAATATTGATCAGCTTACCGGACAGGCTTCTGGTTGCCTCTGCTTTCTCAGGTACTTTCCAGAATTCTGCATTATCCCAAAGCTTCTCAGCCCGCTTCTTATCATAGTAAGTATCCCAGAGTTCTTTCATTTCCGGATACTTCTGTGCATAGTCTGCAAACATTGCATTCCATGCCTCTTCTTCCTTTGCATTTGCTTCTGCAATCTTCTTGCAGTTATCATATACATCCTGTGGGATCACGAAGCTCTCTTCGATATCCCAGCCCAGATTCTTACGAAGGGCTGCCACATTCTCTGCACCCAAAGGCTCTCCATGTGCAGATGCTTTGCCTTCCTTCGCCGGGCAGCCAAAACCAATCTTTGTCTTTACTTCGATCATCGTCGGTCTGGTTGTATCTGCCTTTGCTTCTTCAATCGCCTTGCTGATTTCTTCCAGATTATTACCATCCTTTACCAGCAGCGTCTGGAATCCAAATGCCCGGAACCGCTCCTGTACATTCTCACGGAATGCGATATTGGTGTTACCCTCGATTGAAATATTATTGGAATCATATAATACGATTAATTTGCCAAGACCCAAAGAGCCTGCCAGAGAGAATGCTTCATAGGAAATTCCCTCCATCATACAGCCATCGCCGCCGAGTACAAATGTATAATGATCAACAACCGGATATCCTTCTTTGTTAAACGTAGCTGCCAGATGATTCTCTGCCATTGCCATACCGACAGCCATTGCCATACCGGCACCCAGCGGTCCGGTTGTCGCTTCTACACCAACCGTATGACCGTATTCCGGATGTCCCGGAGTCTTAGAGCCTAACTGTCTGAAGTTCTTCATATCATCTATTGTCAGTCCGTATCCAAATAAATGGAGCAGGGAATATAATAATGCGGATCCGTGTCCACCGGACAGAATAAATCGATCTCTGTTCGCCCAGTTGGGATCTGCCGGATTGTGCTTCATATGCTTTGCCCACAATTCATAGGCCATTGCGGCTGAGCCTAACGGAAGTCCCGGGTGTCCGGAATTTGCTTTCTGAATCGCATCTGCTGACAAAACCCGAATCGCATTTACAGATTTCATATCAATATTCATTGCAAGGTATCCTCCTTTGTCTTATACAAACTATACCAATTTGATATTCTAGCATCATTTTCATCAGATAGCAAGTAGCTCCTATATGAAAGAAGAACAGAAGCTGTGAAAATTTTTCACAAATTCTGTTCTTCCGATTCTTTTCGCAATTTGCTAAATGACCTTAAAATAACTCAGTGCCGCTACAACCGCTATTACTACAAGCATGATGATAAGTGCTATCATCAGAATTTTTCCCACCTTAGATTCTGCCTTGGACTTATCCATTTTCTCGTAATTATATGCCGTGTTATACGTGTTGGTCGCCACCCCGCCTTTTAATACAGACGTCATGCCTTTCTTTCCGGATGTGCCGGATTTGGCTTGATTTATTCCGTCATTGGTTTCCTCTCCCATATTGTAATCCTCACTTTCCTGCCACGTTTAATCCCAATTAAACCTTTTATCTAGTATCAGAATCATACCATAAACAGGGAAAAACCTCAAGGTTTATGCTTCCTTTTTAGCCAAATATTCGTTTATTTCTGTAATAACCTCGTCTACATCCATACCATGAACCATACATGCTTCCTCCAGCGGTTCACCCTGGGATGCCGGGCATCCGATACAGTGCATGCCTGCTGCCATCAGAATTGCCGCATTGCCCGGATCAATTGCTAAAATATCTGCGATAATCATATCCTTTGTTACTACCTGTGCCATTATAAGTCCTCCTTTAAACGCTGTAAATCGCGTATTTTCATATAAATTCTACTCGTGTCCTATACATTTCGACACATATTCATAATATAATACACACCTGTAAAGAACGCAAGCAGGATTTTATTTTCAGAAATTTCCGCATATCAATTCTTTAAGAATTGCCAAAAATTCTCTGGTATAATTCGTTGGGATCAGCCACCAGACAGATCTGGCGGGATTCCCGGATATATGCTGATAGCCACATTTTTGGGCCAGCCGGAGTGCCCGGAACAGATGGAAATCCGTAGTGGTCAGAACGACCGTATCCCGCTCCGGATCCAACAGCTTCATTGAATTCGTCAGATTCTCTCTGGTATTCACCGATGCCTCCTCCAGCCGGATTCTCCCGGGATCAATCCCCTGACGGATCAGCTCCTGATAAATGCACTGTGCCTCCGATATATCCTCATCATTTCCCTTTCCGCCGCTTGCAACTACCATTGTTCCCGGATTTTGTTTTAAATATTCTGCCGCTGCATCAATCCGGTATCTGAGTATCAGCGAAGGGTGCGTGCCATTCACTTTTGCCCCCAGAACGATCAGATAATCTGCCTGTTTTAATGGCTTGCTCTGTCCGGCATGAATAATCACTGCCTCTGTCAGAATAAAAACCAGAAAGCTGATCCCGACTATCACCTCTACCGGTATCGTCACCCATTTGGGCGGTATCTTATTCCGAACTGCATAATGCCGGACCAGTATGATCAGTCCGCCGCATATACAGGCCAATCCCAGCCAGATATAATTAAACTTGTTATAAAAGCCAATCATTATGATCAAAAATACAAAATATCCCAGACACACACTGCCAACCGTTCCCAGAAGTGCGATCCAGAACCTATACACCTTATTCATATATCCTCCGATCCGGATAGCCACTCCGCCATCCCGGGCTGCCGTTTCCGTTTCTTTTATCTGTCGCTACCTTATCTTATCCCAATATAATTCAAATAAAAAGGGGCATTTCTGTTTTTTCATTTTTTCTTATGATTTTTCACTCTTCGGCATTCTCTGTAATCCCAAACCATTTGCCCTTATTCGTGTTTTCTTCTCAATTTTCCTGAAAGTTCTACTTGCTATAATGTATAAAATGACTTAAAATCAAAGAGTAGATGATAAAATATTAAATAAGGAGGATATACATTATGGCATTTGTAATTTCTGATGCTTGTTTATCATGTGGTGCTTGCGCAGGCTCTTGTCCTGTAGGTGCTATTTCTGAGGGTGATGGACAGTTCGTTATCGATCCGGATACCTGTATCAGCTGTGGTTCTTGTGCTGGTTCTTGTCCGGCAGGAGCTATCTCTGAGGAATAATTCAAGTATTATAACTATGAAAAGGGAACCATATTTTATGGTTCTCTTTTTAATAATCCGTAATAAGTGAGGGGGATGTTATGTTAACTGCTTTAAAAATAACCGGTATCTGCATTCTTTCCGTGATCATATTATATCTATTGCTTCTGGCAATTTCGGCCCTATTGGTCCATCCCGGAAAAGAATATACGACAAACAGTCGTTTTTACCGTTTTCTTTTAAATAGCTCAACGGCAATTGCATTAAAACTGATCCGTGTCCGCCCTCATTGCAGCGGCATGGAGCACCTGCCTGAAACCGGCCGTTTTCTTCTGGTCTGCAACCATCGTTCCAATTATGATCCGATTGTCACTTGGCATGTCCTGCGTACAAGCGATCTCGCCTTTATATCCAAGGCCGATAATTTTAAAATTCCGATCTGGGGACGCCTGATCCGGAAATGTTGTTTCATGGCAATTGACCGTGAGAATCCCAAAAAGGCATTTACAACCATTCAGAATGCCGCGCATCTGATCCAGGCGGATGAATGTTCCGTTGCCGTCTATCCGGAAGGAACAAGGAGCAAGAATCTGGAGCTTCTGCCGTTTCATCACGGTGTCTTCAAAATCGCCCAGAAAGCACATGTTCCGATTGTTGTCATGACAATCCGCGGAACCGAATCCATATATAAAAACATTCCGTTTCATCATACGGATGTTTCCTTAAATATAATAACCACCATCTCTGCAGATGATGTGAAAGCACATAGAACCAGCGAGCTGGAGCAGATGATCCGGGACCTTATGCTGGAAGATTTATCGCACCCGATATGATGCGGCACATTCGCTTAACGCACCATATCTCTTATAAACCATAATGAAATACACATAGGAGGCACTTATGAACTACCACATTTTATACAATCCACTGGCCTGCAACGGACAGGGAGAAGAAGAAGCAATGAAGCTTAAAATGCTTCTGGCCGGAAATCAGCTGACCTTTCACAATGTAACCGAAGCAATCGATTACAAAGAGTTTTTTGACAGTCTCTCACCAAAAGATCACATCACGATCTGCGGCGGTGACGGAACCCTGAATCATTTTGTAAATGATATTGCCGGTCTTTCCGTTCAGAATCCGATTCTTTACTATTCTACCGGCAGTGGCAATGATTTTCTGCGGGATTTAGGCAAGGAAAAAGGCGGATTGCCTATCCAGATCAACCAATATCTGGAGCATCTGCCAATCGTATCCGTGAACGGAGAAAACCACTATTTTCTAAACGGTATCGGTTATGGTATTGATGGTTATTGCTGTGAAGTTGCAGATAAACAAAAGGAAACCTCCAAAAAGCCCGCCAATTATACGGCAATTGCGATTAAAGGTCTGTTATTCCATTATGAACCAACGACTGCAACCATTACTGTCGACGGCAATGAACACACCTTCCAAAAAGTATGGCTGGCTCCTACCATGAACGGTCGTTTCTATGGTGGCGGCATGATGATCACTCCAAAACAGGATCGTCTGAAGAATCAGACCGTTTCTGTGGGTGTGATGTATGGAAGCAGCAAATTAAAAACTCTGGCCGTGTTCCCTTCTATTTTCAAGGGAACCCATGTGAAGCACACTGAAATGTTCCAGGTACTGACCGGCCAGAGTATTACGGTTGAATTTGACCGTCCAACGGCTCTTCAGATTGACGGAGAGACCGTTCTCGGTGTTACAAAATATCAGGTAACGGCAGCTGCTTTCTAAAGGAGCTGTCCCTTACCTAACAGAGTTGCCATGACTGCTTTCTCTGCATGTCGGCGATTCTCTGCCTGATCCAGGATGTGCTCCAGATTCTCATCTACCACATCCTGTGAGATCTCATATCCGACATGCATTGGCATATCGTGAAGCACGATTGCATGACTTCCTTCCAGAAACTCCTTATTGATCTGATATGGCATCATCATTTTCAGAGTTTCTTCTTTCTTCTGTGCATATGCAGGATTATTAAAGAATTCCATGTCTACCCAGGTGTCTGTATATAATACATCCATATCCTTTACATATTTTCTGGCTTCTTCCATGGACATTGTCGGATCCAGCTCTACATAGTATCCGGTTGCCTTTGCCTTTTCATAGAAATCCGCATCGACTGCGGTATCGTTTACAAGCGGAGTCAGACCATAGAGTGTACCCATTTCCATCTTTGAGAAAAATTCTACCAGCGAATTGAATACATTGTTTTTCGCTCCGATGTATAAAAACTTCACATTCAGACTGCCGAATTTCTCCAGAAGAGTTAACGCATCTGCCAGAATCTGGCATGGATGATAGGTGCTGTCACATCCGTTTATAAACGGAACTGTGGTATTGGCACCGAACAGCTCAACCGTCTCATTCTTCACCAGACGTGCCATGATAATATCTACATTCCGTCCTACATAACGGAGCTCGGATACCGGCTCACCCAGCACAAAGTTGGAATCCTTCCACAATTGATTATAATAGGTACCACCCAGCTCTGTAATACCGGTTGTAAAGGACAGAAACGTTCTGGTCGATGTTTTTTCAAATAATGTATATAACTTTTTACCCTTTAAAATCTCTGCATATTTCTCCGGACTTTTCTTCATGTCCAATGCAAGATTTAAGATGTCCATCAATTCTTCTTTGCTATGTTCCTTAAAGTTCAGCATGTTTTTCATGGTCTCAATCCCCTTATCTCTCGTCTTATTTTTATAATTCCCGATTTATATTTATTCATTACTGAATCTTCATGTTAGCACATTTGTTTTTATTTTTCAAGCATTCGGTCTATTGTTGCGGCTCCCCCGCGCAGGCTTCCCAAACAGTCCCCGTTTCTTCTTTTTGCGATTCGCCTCTTCCAATGCTGCCGCCGCTTCTATATTTGCTCTCTGTCTGCTTCGGATTGTTTCATCCAGCTTGCGGAATCGTTCCTCCTGCCGCTCCTCATTCTCCCGGAACGTATAATCCATCTGTTTGATGATCCGATCTGATACCTTGTCCGATACTTCATTGCTGATAGCTCCGCTTAAGGAGCGATTATTTGCCTCCAAAGCTTTCCCTATGATTTTAGTCATGATTTCCTGAAATTGTTCCATCTTAAACTCGGCAGATACTGTTTCTACCGCTGTCCGGTTCTGTGCATTTACAATCTGTCGGGCCTGCTTCATTTCCATGACTTTTCCGGATGTTCCGCCAGTGATCACTCCACTGATTGCAGTCCCGCCCTGCGGTTCGGACTGTTCCGGTGCTTTATTCTCCACTGCCGGAATCTCCTGCTGTCTAATCATCTGTTTATAATTTAACTTTGGATCTGCATATAGGTCCGGAAGAATCTGTTTGATCGCTTTTAATAAGATTCCCTGCTCCTTCATTTCCTGAACCACCTTCAGCACACGAATATCTTCATCTGTATAATATCGATGCCCCATCTGATTCCGCTTGATCTTCAGTTCCAGTTCTTCCTCCCAGTAACGCAGAACATGCGGTTCTACATTCAGCATATGGGAAGCATCAGAAATCAGGTATCCAGTCTCGTTCATAAAAAATCCCCCTCATCGTGTATTCGTTACTGATTCCATCATACACCGAGGGGGATTTCTCCTACAATTTCTATCGTATGCTATTATATTGGCTACTTTGACAAAATATGTGCTTCTGCTTTCACATCTACAGAATCCTGTCTATATCCTGTAAGATACGCGTACTGTCATAATAATAAATGATATTTACTACCCGGTTAGAGGTATCATTGATCACCAGTACCAGCACACTGCCATCCACGCCCAGAAAATATTCTGCGGTACTGCCTCTCTGACCTATATCATCCAGCATTGAAAAGTAATACGTATACCTATAGCCCGTACTTCCTTCTCCGGCCAATACCTTTGTTTCTTCTGCTTTTGTCAGAAGATGACTCTCTGAGTCACCGATCGTAATGCCGTAGGCAGAATACTTTTTCCCGTCAAAACAGATGCCGGCCTGTTTACCGTTATAATAAATAACGCCTATATCCTTCTTAGGTCCGGAATATACCTGAAATCCTGTATGATCCCGGTTGGGAATACTTAAGTAAGACGGTCCTTCCGGATTCTCTGTCATTTTAACTCCAAGTGTTTCTTCCAGTTCTGCCTGTGGCAGCCTGAAATAAGGCTCCAATGCCGTCTTCCGGTTCCAGGGAATGTTCGTCAGTATGAGTGCGACTACTACCGCTACCGCAAGTACAATCACAAATCCGGGAATATGCACCTTCTTTGTCTTCGTATTAGTGTCCGCAGATACCCGTGTTACCGTATTATCCGACTGTGGCAGATGATAATAGCCATCTGCGTCCGCACCGGATTCTGTCCCTGTTTCTTCTGTCTTTTCCTCTGCTTCATCATTTAATTTAAATTCCATCCCTCAAATAATCCTCCTCTATGACCTGCGGCTATGCTCCAGATTTACAAACTTCGTATACTCACCCTGCCAGCCTAACATTACTGTACCGGTCGCACCGTTTCTCTGCTTGGCAATGATGATCTCCGCCTTATTCTTGTCCTCTTCCGGCAGATCATCCCGATATTTATCTTCACGATATATGAACATAACCACATCGGCATCCTGCTCGATAGATCCTGACTCTCGCAGGTCGGAAAGCATCGGTCTGTGATCAGTTCGTGCTTCTACGGCACGGCTCAACTGCGACAATGCAATGATCGGAACATCCAGCTCTTTTGCAAGCACCTTCAGTCCACGGGAAATCTCTGATACCTCCTGTTGTCTGGAGTCAGTTCTTCCATTGCCACTCATCAACTGCAGGTAATCGATAATGATCAGTCCGACGTTATGCCTCTGCTTTAACTTGCGGCACTTATTCCGGATATCTCCAATCGTTACATTCGACTGGTCTTCAATAAACAGCTTCGTGCTGCCGATAATGTTGGAGCTTTCATACAGCTTCATCCACTGATCGTCCTGCAGATTACCGGTTCGGATATTCTGCGAATTCACCTGTGATTCCATCGCGATCATACGCTGCACTAATTGCTCCTTATTCATTTCGAAGTTAAAAATAGCCACCGGCACGTCTGTTTTCAGGATTACATATTCTGCAATGTTCAGTACAAATGCTGTCTTACCCATGGCCGGTCGTGCTGCGATCAGGATCAGCTCCGATCCGTGCAGACCTGTCAGCATATCATCCAAATCCAGAAATCCGGTCGGCACACCGGTAATATTTCCCTGCTGCTTGGATGCTTTCCGAATATTCCGCAGCACGTTATCTACCACTTCCCGGATTGGTGTGAAATCATCCCCATTACCGCCGCTCTGTGACAGCTCCAGCACCTGATTTTCAACATTGCTTAATATGTTTGCCGATGAATCTTTTAAGGAATAGCATTCATTAGCCGTTGTTTCCGCCATTTTGATCAATCGGCGCATGTTTGCACGATCTTTTACGATTTCTGCGTATTTTTTCGCATTGGTGGAAACCGGAACCACATTTAACAGCTCCTGCATGACTTCAATGCTATATACATTCTCCGGAACGCCCTTCTCCTTCAGCCGTTCCGTTAATGTGATCATATCTATCGATGCACCTTCATGATACAACTCCACCATAGCCTCAAAGATCACGCCATACTGCACCTGATAGAAATCATCCTTCATCAGCATATCCGCAACATTAACCACAGCCTCCCGGTTCATCAGCATGGATGCCAGTACCGCCTGCTCTGCTTCTACACTATGTGGTTGTACTTTACGAATGATTGTTTCTTCCATCTTCTCTTCCTGTATCTGTTTCGATTATTCTTCTACAACCTTAACTTTTAACTCAGCTGTTACCTTTGCATGAAGCCGGATCGGTACATTGTGTACACCAAGCGTCTTAATGCTTTCTTTTAACTGGATCTTCTTTTTGTCAATGTCATATCCCAGCTGTTCCTTTGCTGCATCTGCAATTTCCTTTGAGGATACGGATCCGAACGTCTTACCGCCTTCTCCGAGTTTTAACTTCAGTACAATCTCTTTCTCTTTAATCTCTGCTGCCAGCTGTTCTGCCGCTGCCAGCTGTTCTGCCGCTACTTTAGCCTCATGTGCCTTCTGCAGCTTCAGGTCATTTAAGTTCTTGCTATTCGCCTCTACACCAAGCTTCTTTGGTAAAATGAAGTTTCTGGCATAACCGTCATTCACTTTCACGATCTGTCCCTTTTTACCTAATGCTTTTACGTCCTGTAATAAGATTACTTCCATTTTATATATCTCCTTCCGCTATCATAGTTTTCAATAAATCTTCCAGCTTCTGTTTTGCTTCCTCTGCCGTACAGTCCTGAAGCTGTGCACCCGCAACGGATGCATGGCCGCCGCCGCCCAACCGTTCCATGATAACCTGCACATTAACTTCATCAATAGATCTCGCACTGACATAAACGGTGTCCTTCACTTTTGTAAGCATAAAGGACGCTTTTACGCCATCCACATCCAGCAGTTCGTTTGCAATCTGTGCCGCCATAACTGTCGGACTGTCTACGCCTTCTGCCGGAAGAATGCCGATTGCATAGTTATCCATAAATAATTCCGCATTCTCAACGCCTTCCACCTTATGCTTATAGGCATCCAGATCCGTCCGGAACATCTTACGGACTCTCGTAACATCCGCTCCACTCCGTTTTAAGAAAGATGCCGCTTCAAAGGTACGTACACCGGTCTTGGTAACAAAGGTGTCTGTATCTACCAGAATTCCGGAATACATGGCATCTGCCTCGATTGGGCGAAGCTTCGGCTTGTCAATAATATACTGCAGGATCTCCGCTACCATCTCACAGGCCGAAGATGCGTACGGCTCAATATAAGAAAGAATCGCGTTCTGGATGGAATCGCTCATGGTTCGATGGTGGTCGATCACCACAATGGATTTCGTCATCGTCAACAGCTTCTCGCACTCCGTAAAGCTCGGCCGATTAACGTCCACCACAACGACTGCAGTATTCATATCCGCCAGGTTCATTGCCTGCTCACTGTCAATAAACATATCATCGGGATACAGATTGTTTCCGATGAAATTGTTCATGATCGGCCGTATAGCCATTGATACTTCGTTGATAACTATATGTGCCTGCCGGTTCATGGCTGTAGCCAGCCGGTAAATACCGATTGCGGAACCGATGGAATCCGCATCCGGATTCTTGTGTCCCATGATCAACACCTGATCCTTGGTCTCCAGTACTTCTCGAAGGGCATGTGCCTTTACACGTGCCTTCACACGGGTATTTTTCTCAACTCCCTGCGATTTGCCACCATAATAATAAATCTGCTCGCCATCCTTGACAACCGCCTGGTCGCCGCCACGTCCGAGTGCCAGATCAATGGATACCCGCGACGCATCATATGCCTGAATATAAGACGGGAATCCGACACCCAGTCCGATGCTTAGTGTTACGGCAATCTCATTACCAATGTTGATGGAACGTACTTCATCCAACAGTGCAAACTTTGTAGTCTGCAGCTGCTGCAGATACTTCTGCTGAAATACGACCAGAAACTTATCCTTCTCCAGCTTCTTTACGATGGCATCAATATTCTGAAAATACTTATTAATCTTCCGGTCTACCAGCGCTGTCAGAAGAGGCCGGCGCACTTCTTCCACGCCCTCTAATGCTTCCTCATAATTATCAATATAAATCAATGCCGAAACCAGCTTCTGATCCTTATTCTCCTGAATATAGCGCCGCAGCTCTGTCTCATCGAACAGGTACATAGCAATCAGAACATCATCTTTATCTACCTCTACATCCTCCGGTAAAATATCATGGATAATGACCCGGCGCATCTCTACCCGGTAATACCCTTCCTGATAATGCATACCAAACTCCGTCAGATCATTCTTCTGTGGAAATAATTCTCTGGTAATCTCCGGAAAAATCTGGATCACACTCTTCTTTGCCGATTTCTCACTACCGACAATCCCATAGAACATGCCGTTTGCCCAAAGGATTTTACCATCCGGGTCAATCAGGGCATAAGGAATCGCCAGATCCTTCAGAAGCTCTTTCTGAACCTGTCCCTGTTCAAATGCGAAACTGATCAGAGTACTCATTATATTCGGCTTATTATGCACATAAATGAATATCACAATCAGAGCATAAATCATCAGACCAATGGATAGCCCGATACCGGTCTCAATATCCCGGAAGTAAATGACACAATTCAGCAACACCAATGGTATCAACAGAAAAAACGGTATGCGTAAATACCTCTCTATTTGATTTTTCAGAACAACCTTTTTCGGTTTCTGTTTTACCGTTACAGTCTCCTGCTCGTTACTCATTTCTTACTGCTCCTATTCCGATTATTACAAATCTTCAACCGTAATCTCCAGCAACTGTTCCTTGTTTACAGATGCTGCCGCCACCAGACGATTCGCCTGCCGTTCAATCACCCGGCTTAAATAATTCCGGACATCCCTGGCATTTCCAAAGTTCTCATCTTTTTCTTTTACCATCTTCCCAAGCACTTCTTTTAATCGAATCCTGCCGGAAGCACTCAGGTGATAATCCTGTTCCCGACACATATGTTCAAAGATTGTAAACAAATCTTCCTCTGTATAATCCGGAAACTCAATTGTCTTATTAAATCTGGATTTTAAACCCGGGTTGGCATCAATAAAATCTTCCATCAAATCCGGATATCCGGCTACTATTACGATCAGATCATCCCGGTAATCTTCCATCGCCTTGTTCAATGTATCAATTGCTTCCTGCCCAAAATCACCTTCCGGTCCGTGATTGCTCAATGCATACGCTTCATCGATAAATAGCACGCCGCCTTTGGCTTTATCGATCACCTTCTTGGTCTTCAGTGCCGTCTGGCCCATATAGCCCGCGACCATACCGGAACGGTCCACCTCTACCAGATGTCCCTTGGACAGAACACCCAATGCACAATAAATCTTAGATAACAGTCTGGCAACTGTCGTCTTACCGGTACCAGGATTGCCCGTAAAGACAAAATGCTTCGCAACCGGTGCTTTTTTCAGTCCGTTCTCTGCACGCAGTTCATTAATCTGGAGCAGATTTACAATATTTTTCACTTCTTTTTTTACACTTTCCAGTCCAATCAGACCGTTCAGCTCCTGCATCAGTGTTGAAAGATCGTATCCTTCCTCCGGCACCTCCGTGATATCCCCCACAAACGGGATCTCTTCTTCTGTATCCTTTGGATTTTCCTTGGTACGATACGGAATGCTATCCGGTGTCTCTACCCGTTCTTCTCCAAAGTTCTGGTAAGCATTGATCTGATTCTCCAGCATCAGCAGATACCGGGTCAGACTGCGGATTTCCTTATCCTCCACCCTGCGGTTACACGCAATAAAATCTCTGCCCAGCTCCTGAAACGTATGATAATACAACCGTCGTATATCGTAATATTTTGACTGATATATCACATCCGGAATGTTCTTATCCTTCATAAAATAATGAACCGACAGTGGTGGATTGCTCAGAAAATCCCGGTCACCAATCTTATTTCTCCGGATGCAATCTATAATCGTATCTTCATCAAACTCATATTCCAGCAATTTATTGATATAACGGATTTCTTCTTTATTCACGACACCATCTGAAATTGCCAGATAGCAGAAAAAGTTTCTTAAATCCATGCGCAGCTGTTCCACCGCACTGAAATCCCCTTCCAAAAGGATTCCGTTCGCATCCATCTCTCTGGCTATTTTCTTGCAACACCGAAAAAGTGTTATGCTATCCTGTTCCATTGATTCTCCCCATTGTTTTATAGTATCGGTTATGTCTATTGACCTCAGTATACATTCCATAATACTATACTACTTTTCCATGAAAACCGCAAGCACAGCGGTGAGGCTTTCTTCGCAATGATGGCTTTACAGGTGACGCGTTCTCCGCAATGATGGTTCTACAAGTGACGCGTTCTTCGCAATGATAGCTCTACAAGTGACCCGTTCTTCGCAATGATAGCTCTACAAGCGACCCGTTCTTCGCAATGATGGTTCTACTCCGGGACCGCTCCCGCTAATTTGCCCCTCGCAGCGGATACTAAATTCGTGCTCCGCACTCATTAAGTACCGGCGGGTGCAAACGTCCCTTCGTAGAATCATCATCCGCTCCGAAGGTTGTTAGCTGAGCAGCCTAAATACACTTTCACTTCTGTCAGTCTTGCTTTTATACATGTTATTATTGAAGAGTGTTGATAACATAACTACATTACAACTACACGACTGGATTGAAAGGGGAAAAACCTGTGCATGCCTTCTCAGTCCCAAGATACAGGAGCAAGTGGCAGGACCATGTAGGAACATCGGCACTTAGATGCCGTTCTTTGGCATCTTATGTGCCGCTATGTTCCGATTTGAGCGGG
>Ga0129310_1000675_pt1 | contig 37580 bp, 32 predicted proteins | sample Go1ome_2_FD_94433 | JGI IMG/M metagenome (GOLD analysis project Ga0129310, IMG submission 94433) | Western lowland gorrila individual fecal microbial communities from Wisconsin, USA - Go1022A metagenome | ecosystem: Host-associated > Mammals > Digestive system > Large intestine > Fecal | place... | reverse complement strand
TTACATATATTTATCTGTTCCATCTGAAATACGGTGTTTTCAGATGGTCTGTTAAAATTACCCATTTTTAGGTCACAAATGTTTTTCAAAAAACACTTGACTATTTATAGTTTGTCACCTCCTATTATTTGCCGCCTCTTCTTTCAAAGACTTTACCAATTTCTTAAGCACAGCTTTTTCCTCATTTGTAAGATTCTCCTGACTCTTCTTTTCAAATGCTGTTATCAAATAAGTCACTTCATATTCTGCAAAATCTGTATAGCAAACTCGAACGCTTCCACTCTTTCCTCTGTTGACTAACGGAAATCTAACTTTGCGAATGCCACCTGTACCTTCTATCACCGGGCCTGATTCTGGATCTTTTAACAACATAATCTGTAGCACTTGTAATTCATCATCACCAAGTCCTATCTCTTTCCATCTTTTCGTAAACAAAGGCACTTCAATAAAAGTTCTTGTCATTCGCATATTTCCTTTCTCTTTTTATTATAATATACCCTATATTATAGGGTGTCAATATTATATGAATTAGTTTGTGAAAATTATCTTCTTACAATTATGCGTCATAATCCCGCAATGTGATCTTCAACTCTTTCAAATGATCACGATATTCCGCAGCCATCTCAAAGTTAAGCTCTGCTGCGGCCGTCTCCATCTTCTTCGTGTACTTCTTGATCTCTGCCTGCAATTCCTTCTTCGACATGGATTCTACATCCTTCTCGTTGCGGCGTGCATTGAGTGCATCCACATCCTCATCCGTTCCCGTTGTGATCAGATCACGGATCGCTTTCTTGATCGTAGTCGGTGTAATGCCATGTTCTTTGTTATAAGCATCCTGTATCTGCCGGCGTCGGTTCGTCTCATCGATCGCCGCTTTCATGGAACCCGTGATCGTATCTGCATACATGATTACCCGTCCTTCATTGTTACGGGCAGCACGTCCGATCGTCTGTACCAGTGATGTCTCAGAACGCAGGAAGCCCTCCTTATCGGCATCTAAGATTGCAACTAGCGTAATCTCCGGAATATCCAATCCCTCACGCAACAGGTTAATACCTACTAACACATCAGATACACCAAGCCGCAGATCTCTTACAATCTCGGTACGCTCTAACGTATCAATATCCGAATGCAGGTACTTGACTTTCACGCCCTGCTCCCGCAGATAATCTGTCAGATCTTCTGCCATCCGCTTTGTCAAGGTGGTCACTAAAACCTTATTTCCCTTATCGACTTCCTTATTCACCTCGGACAACAGATCGTCCACCTGACCTTCTACCGGCTTGACTTCGATCGATGGATCCAACAATCCGGTCGGCCGGATCAACTGCTCCGTCCGCAGCAATTCATGCTCTGCCTCATAGTCCGATGGTGTTGCCGATACAAACATGACCTGATCTAATTTGTCCTCAAATTCATCAAACCGGAGAGGACGGTTATCCATCGCCGAAGGCAGACGGAATCCAAAGTCTACCAAGGTCTGCTTTCTCGAACGGTCTCCGGCATACATACCCCGGATCTGCGGCACCGTAATATGCGACTCATCAATGATCATCAGAAAATCATCCTTGAAAAATTCCAATAAGGTATTCGGTGTTGCTCCCGGCTCTAAGCCCGCTAACGGTCTCGAATAATTCTCAATACCGGAACAGAATCCTGTCTCCTTGAGCATCTCCATATCAAAATGTGTCCGCTCACTGATTCGCTGCGCCTCTAGCAGCTTATCATTTTCTTTGAAGTAGGCAACCTGCGCATCGCATTCTGCCTCAATCTCTTTCACTGCACGCTCAATCTTGTCCTGCGCTACTACATAATGGGATGCCGGGAAGATAAATGCACAGTTAATGCCACGTTTGACCTCTCCTGTCAGCGGATCAAATTCCACCATCCGGTCAATCTCATCGCCAAAGAATTCCACACGGATGGCATCCTCAAACGTAGATACCGGAAGAATCTCTAACACGTCTCCATGTACCCGAAATGTTCCCCGTTTGAAATCCATATCATTGCGCTCGTACTGAATATCAATCAGATCTGTAATCAACTGCTCCCACTCGTACGACATTCCGGTACGAAGTGTCAGCATCATGTTCTCGTAATCTTCCGGTGAACCAATACCATAGATGCAGGACACCGAAGAAATAACAATAACATCCTTCCGCTCAATCAATGCCGCAGTTGCAGAATGCCGCAGCTTATCAATCTCATCATTGATAGAAGAATCCTTCTCTATATAGGTGTCCGTCGATGGCACATATGCCTCCGGCTGATAGTAGTCGTAGTACGATACAAAATACTCGACTGCATTTTCCGGGAAGAACTCCTTGAATTCACTGTATAACTGTGCCGCTAACGTCTTATTATGTGCAATGATCAACGTCGGTTTATTCAATTGTGCGATGACATTTGCCATGGTAAATGTCTTACCGGAACCGGTCACACCAAGCAGCGTCTCAAACTGGTTGCCTTTCTTAAATCCATCTACCAATTCCTGAATGGCTCTTGGCTGATCTCCGGTTGGTTCAAATTCTGAATGAAGTATAAATTTGTCCATTATTTTCCTCCTAGTCTAATCCTTCCAGCTCTGCCCGGAACATGATCCGCCTCGTTCCCCGCAGCTTATCAAACTGTATATCATAAGTCTGTGCCGGACAATCCACTGCCACGACCGTACCCTCACCAAATACCTTGTGTGCCACCCGGTCGCCCTCTGCAAACATCACCTTCGGAAGCATCTGTTCACCGGCACCGGATGATACAATCCGGCTTCCATTGATACATTCCAACTGAGTCGCATCCATGTCACCTAAGAACACAGACTGCTTCGCACGATAGCCGGTATCCTTATTCTCATACGAACTTAAGTAAAGCATATTCTTGGCACGGGTCATTGCCACGTAGAGAAGCCTGCGTTCCTCTTCTAATTCATCCTCATTTCTAAGACGGTAACTTGGAAACTGTCCGTCCACTAACCCCGGCACAAATACCGTATCAAACTCCAATCCTTTGGCAGTATGTATCGTCATCACCCGCACTACATCATGCTTCGTATCATCATCCTGTGCCGTAAACAATGCAAAATGACTAAGCAGATCTTCTAATGGCAGTATCTCCTGATTCTGTTCTTCTAATGCATGTATGATACTGACAAGCTCCGAAACATTATCTAACCGTGTCTGGTCAATATCCTGTTCAAGCGACACACGCAGTCCCATGTCTAAGCAACGATTGGCAATGTCTGTACAGGAATACTGCTGATACGTCTCATGTAATTCCTTCACATTCTGATAGTAAGTGATCACCGATTCTTTCTTAATCTCTCCGGATTCAATACATTGTCCCAAAGCTTCAAACAATGAGATTCCGTGCTTCCCGGCATATTGCTTCAACTGCTCCACTGATTTCTTACCAAATCCTCTTCTTGGTCTGGATATCGTATAAGTCAGATCCGTATCCCTCAGATTATATACCAGACGCAGATAGGCAAGTACCGTGCGGATCTCCTCACTCTCATAAAACTTCGCCCCACTCAATATCTTATACGGAACCTTCTTCTTAATAAATGCTTCCTCAAGTGAACGCGTCTGGGATGCCGCCCGCACCAATACCGCATGATCCCGATACGGAAGATTCCTCTCTCTGTCCTGTAGAATCACATCTGCGATCCATTCTGCTTCCTGCCGTTCCGTCTTCGGGCAGTTGTAGACCGGCTTGCCACCATCAGCCCGGTTGCTGATCATTACCTTATCTATTCGGTTCTGATTCGCCTTGATCAGCGTTCCCGCCGCCCCGACCACCTGCGGTGTACTCCGAAAATTCTCCGTTAATGCATAATCCTGCACATCCTCAAAATCTTCATCAAAACCAATCATAAATGACGGATCGGATCCTCTCCAGGTATAGATATTCTGATCATCATCCCCAACAACAAACAAATTCCCATATAGACCACTTAATATCTTCAACAGCTCATTCTGCTTATAATTCACATCCTGATACTCATCGCAAAGCAGATACTGACAACGTTCCTGCCATGTCCGTCTCGCATCCTCATAATGACTCAATATATATAATGCAAAGTTAATAATATCTTCAAAATCCAACGCATAATTATCGCATTGTCTCTTCAGATAATGGTACAATACTCTCTCATTGGTATCTGTTGCCGTTGCTAACTTCTCCTTCAAAGCAGTCTTGCCGGAACCCATCATCAATTCCACATATCCTAACATCTGCTTACTTGCATCTACAAATTCCATCAACTGTCTGGCAGTGTTATCTTTCATGGAAATGCCAAGTTCCTCTGCCACTTCCCGGATCATATCAATCTCTGCCTTCTTGTCTAAGATCGTAAATGTCTTCGGGAACGACATGCGGTGAATCTCTTCCTTCAATATATGATTACAGAATCCATGAAACGTTCCTGTAAAACTATTACAGTTATCTCCTACAATCTTCTTCAGACGCTGCTTCATCTCTGCTGCCGCCTTATTGGTAAAAGTAAGTGCCACAATGGATGCCGAATCAATATAAAGTTCGGTGATCAGATATGCCATCCGATACGTCAATACAAATGTCTTACCGGAGCCCGGCACCGATGCAACCCGGATATACCCTTCCGTTGCATGAATAATATCCAATTGTTCCTTCGTCACTTTGTCCGGCAGTTGCATGTGTATCCTCCGATATGAAATCTCATTTGTATTTATTGTACTATATAATATCAAAAAAGTACAGAACAAACATTCGATTTGTTCTGTGCTGGTGGTTGCCTCTGATATCCCTTAACGTATTCAGCGAAAACAAGTATCCTATGGATAAGAATAACCAAGTGACCGCCTGGCTGCCCCTGCTTGCCACCCGCAATGTAGACGATCTCACAGAGATTCTCGCCGTCTATCCATGGCTGGAGGCAATCTATCAGGACATGGCGTCGTATCTTCACAAACCGGAGGAGGTGCTGACAATGTTTTCCGATGCTTTGAAAATCTTAGATCACAATACCGTACAATATATGATTGACGAGATGCAGAATACGATCGATGACCAGAAGGCACAGATTAGTGATGCCCATTCACAACTTGCCGACAGGGATTCACAGCTTACCGACATGCATTCTCAACTTGCTGACAAGGATTCGCAGATTGCAGCTTTAAAAGCCCAACTGCTTTCCCAACAAAAATAAAATCTGTTATAGCATAATGCCCGGAATATATCCTTCGATTATTCCGGGCATTTATTATTTTTATGTCAAATTCTAACAAAAACGTCCTGACAGCAACAACTATTTGGGGAAATGGATTTACTGTCAGAACATGGAAAAATGGCTATATGATTATGTATTTTCTACTCCAAATAATCAAATATATTAAATGTTTCCGGATCATCGGTCTCATCAAGAGAAATGGCAGGTACAACAACTGTGGTTGTAACATTTCCCGTCGATTTATTTATATGATAATATGTCAATGCCGCCGTATAAGATCGAAATAGAACTTTATACTCCTCATCCGTCACCTGATCCATTGTCCAGTAAAAATTATATTCTCCATCCATATTATTTAAATCCGGATTCTGACTTCTACAATATCTTTCTACTGCTGCCACAATTTGATCGTCAGAATAGGCATCTAATGTTACTTGTTCCTGTGTTGTCACCTCTTCAGTTGTTGCCTCTGTTGTGTTTTCCACCAGGCTCTCGGTTGTTACTTCACTTGCGGTCTCAATTTGTGTCGTTTCACTAGATTCTTGCACTATCTCGCTTGTAGGTTGCTGATCATTAACCACGCAACCTGAAACAACAGATATCACAAATACAACCATTAACAATACACTACTTTTTTTCTTCATAAATTACCTTGATTCCTTTCATCTTCTTATGCCTTTTATCATATATGTAACAGATTCTTTATTAATGATAGAATGGTATGATTCACCCGCCCGGTTCCTTTGCACTTATAACACATTTGAAATTTCCAAACAGATCCTTTGTCAGTTTGGTCAACCCTGGACATTCTGCCTTTTCCTTTGCACACGGGACATACTGTCGTGTATCTATTCATAATATTATGCTCCTGATTATCCTCTATTTTTCCTTAATCTTCTTAACTTTATTCTAAGCCGCCATTGTTTGTCATAAAAATATTCATTATTCGACCCACATTTCTCTTAATTAAATGAACTATTTAATTACCATATACACGAGAACCCACTTTCCATAAGGATTCATCACTTAGATTCACCCGTATCACTGGATACACATATGGTTTAATATCATCTACCTCCTCCGCAGATGAAACCATCCCCCCCGTTCCGCCATATTCACAAGTTGACACGCTTGTCATCATATTACCCAAACCATCCCTAACATATGCTGATGTCGAAGTTGCCATATCGCGAAGCCAGAAGCAATTTCTTGCATCTTTTGTAGTATATAAACTAGTCCTACTCTTTGCGTATTGCGTTGGATAAAAATCCATAGCATTTAACCGATAAGAAGCAGTCTCAAATTCGCTCTTAGATAAAATATAGACCTTATCTGTCGTACTATTTCCCGTGATTCCACTATTAACTACTTGTGTATCTAATATCATTGTCTTTTCTGCATCTGAAAAAGCTGTATTATAAAAGGATGTATTATAACTATAATCTATCCCACCCACATTATATGAAGCCGCATATCCATTCAACCAGCTTCTTAATGTGCTTGTTTCCCAAGTACATTCTTTCGGCATCTCATAAACCCAATTCCCAATTTCATTAGGGTGACTGTATCTTTCGTTATATTCCTTTGCATCCAATCCATTCTCTGCCATCAACAAAGCCTCATTTCCATTTAGAGACAGTACCAACCAAGATATCGGTGTCTCATCACTTGAATATTTATTAGGATATGTTCCAAACTTGACTGTACTCCATACAGTCGCCTCTTCCTTTTTATCCCAATGCGGCTCTTGCAACATATAGATTGGACTTTGGTACTTCCAATGTGCATACAACGTCTGATTTTTCTTTGCCTTCTTCTTTGCTGTTATCTGTTTTCCTCCTGTTTTCTTCGTGTACCATCCAAGAAAACGATATCCTTTTCTCTGTACAGTCGGAAGCTTTCCATACTTTGCTCCCTTCTTGACTACCTTTGCAGCCGGATCTGAAACCGATGCACATGTATCAAACCAAGTAACGACCTTATTAGTCTTTTTGACAATTATTTTTGATCCAGAATATTTTTTTGTAATGAATTTAAACGCCGGACTTCCCTTTACAACCGTATAAGTTTTTGCCGGAAATTTCGATGTTTCTGAATAGTAATTTAATCCACTTTGCTTACCCAAACTGCGTAAGGTCATTGGAAATGATACACTTTTCAAGGACTGCATGTCATAAAATGCCATATTTTCTATTTTTTCTACACCCTCTGAAATAACCAACTTCTCAATACGTTTATTTCCGCTGAATACTGAACTCTCGATTTCTGTCACTTTTCTTCCCTTTATCTTCTTAGGAGTAACAACCTTTTTGTTTTTTCCTTTGTAAGACTCTAAAACGACATTACCTGTGTCCTCATCATATGAATAGCCAAAACCTTTGTAAGTTCCTCCATCAATTAATGTCTGTGCACACACCTGCACGCTTGGCGCAAACAATAACACAACAACACATAATGCTATACATTTTCCTATTGTATTTCACAAATTCTTCATATATTTCACCTCTCTACTTTATAGATATACTGTGCATTTATCCCTACCTTTTTGGATGAGCCACCGCCACAATCGTCATTACAATTGATCGTTTTTGTCACATCCTTATTTACATATATATATCGAGGAACCTTCCCCACATATTCCGAATCAACACACCTCATATATCTCACCTTTCCAGAAATAACACCTGCTTTTATCACTTTGTACTGGTTTCCATCTACTTCAAAAACATCACCCTTTTTATAATTCAATGCTGCTTTTTTCTTATTTACCTAATTATAATTCTTAGACCGATATACATTTACTTTATTTGCCCCATTCGACGGCCATGTTTTCATATTGTTCCATGCCCAGAAATGCTTATACCATACTTTATTTTTCTTGCCAAAATTACATTCGTATAGATAAACCCCGCTCTTATTACTGGAAAGATATATCGCAAAATGACTGTCAGTGTATCCATTTCTCCATCGGATCACATCTCCTATTTTCGCTTTTTTAAATAATTTCTTCATATCCGAAACATTTCTCGTTGAAGTAGTCTTTCCAATTTGTGAAAATGTGTTTACACCCGGTACATATGCATTATGAAAAACCTTGAGTGTCGTATACATAACTAATGCGTTGCATCCTCCACCTTCCGTTCCATTCACCCAGACTAGATTATTCATAACGGATTTGTCAGGATATTCTTTTACAACCTCTTCCAGACGTTTCTCTACTATTGTCTTTGCATTTACAGGCAAAGGAATCAAACATAGAATACCTACTATCAAAATGATCTTACCTATTGTATTCTTCACAAAATTCCTCCTTTCCTACATCCCGCAGTAATTATCTAACTTTGACTTTCTTTGCTTTACTCCATGCACCATATTGATCGTTTGCACAGACACGAACCCGTATATAATATTTTTTCCTTATTTCAACTTCTTCAATGTGAGTTTTGTCTTGCATGCAACACGAACTGTATTTCCGCCACAGGAATTATAGTATCTTCACCCTATTTTGTTACTATACAGATTACTACTTCAAAACTTTCTTAACCTTACCCTTAAATCCTGCTTTTTTTAGAATCTTCTTGAAACGTTTGAGGTTGCTGTTTTTCATCTTCTTATTTACTTTAATAACCACTTTTTTGCTATTAATTCCTTTGAATGCATTCTTTTCTATATTAACAGGCTGTTTTGTATTGATACTGATAACGGCATTTTTTTTCATTCCTTTAAAAGCCTTCCTGCCAACAGATACAATTATATATTTAACGTCATCAATCTTAACAACCGTAGGAATTGTAATTTTCTTTTTACCAGACGGAAGTTTAATGACTTTCGCCGTTCCATCTGTCGACGTCCTGACCGTCACACCTGATATCTTTGCTACCTGTGCTTTTGGTCGCTTTACCGTATTCTGTTTATTGGCAGTCGTTGTATTTGTGCCCGCATTGGTTGAGTTGTCTTTTGATGGCTTATTGTTATCTGAAGGAAGTGTATTGTCCTGCTTGTTATCGCCTGACGGTGTATTACCAGCTGAAGGCGGTGTATTATTCTCGTTCTTATTATCTCCTCCCGCTTCCTGATTTCCATTATCTTTCTTTTCCGTCCCATCATCTAAAACATCCACAATAAACATTGTCCTTTTTGCCGTAGATAGATTGATAAATGCCCCGTATATTCTCCCTCCTTTATTTCCTGTCACTTTTGTTGCACTATTGTCTACCGTAACTTTACCCTCTGAAACATCCGACTTAATAACTATTTTTGTTGTTTCTTTTTCAGCATAACCAACACTATCATACACATCTATTGTGTCCCCCACATTTAGTTGAGCATAATAAGTATCAGAAAAATTATCAAAATTATATGTTGTAGAATGTTTCTCTATAACCTTGCCATTCTTGTCTTTCAATTCTGCACTAGTTGTATAATCATTATTCGCATTTGCAAAGTCTTTTCGATCCACCAAAACAAAAAATTTATTTTGTTTTGCAGGCTCTATTACATAATCTATTGTCTTATTGATAATTTCTCCATCGTTGTTAACACTCGTAGTTACAGTTAAAACATTACCTTCATCATTCTCCGTAGCTACGACCTCATACTCAACTATTCTGGCATCTTTACAATCCATGGTTAGTAAACCCTGACCATACTGTTCATAAAAATATAATGCACGAACTGAACACAAAATATCTTTATATTTTGTGTTATCATTCTTATATGTAGCTCTAATAATACCCTGTCCCGGCTTAAGAGCTTTAATCCAACCATCTTCAATTGTTATAATATCTTTATTAAGAGATTCGTATATTATATTGTCTGTTTTTCCACCATAAGTACATAATCCATTCAACGATTTACTTAACCCATATTCCAAATCTAAGTTATCCGGTCCTTCCAATTTTTCATCTGGTATATTATTCACATGATATATGCTAAACTTTTGTGATGGATTATTTTTAACTTCATATATTATTGCATTACTTCTCCCTCCTGTATTGTCAATTGTCAGTCTTGTATTCAACGCATTTTTGGGTATAAATACAAACAACTTTTCATTATCGTATTTAAAATAAAACTTTTGATTATCTTTGCCAGTAAATTCACCCACCTGTATATTAGTTCCATTATCTGAAGACAATCCTTGCACCTCCAGATATTTTCCATCCAATAAATTCTTTATGTAATACGACCCGTCATTATTTCTTTCAAACAACCAATACTCATTATACGAACCTGTTTCATTCCCCAATTCAACATTGGAATTATTATTAATAAGTGTTGTCCATGTAGAACTTTGAAGAATTTTTGCATAAAATTTATTCCCTATATTTTCAAACAAAGGCATATCATCAAAATGATATATTGCAAATCTTTGCGCCATGCTACCGTCTACTTTTTTCAAAAGTGCTTTTGCTCCAATATTATCTGAATCTCCCTCAATACTTATTCTTGATTCCTTAGCACCTTTAGGAATTAAGGCAAAACCACCATCTGTTGCTTTCTTTATATAAAATTGTTGATTCTCCCCACCTGTGTAATCTCGCACGGTAATATTTGTTCCCTCACCTGCTAATCCATCCTCAACATTTAGATATTTCCCATCATCCATGTTTTTAATTGTATATGCATTATCTGACTGTCTAACAAAATACCACAATTCATTAGCATTACCTTTTTCTTTTCCAATTTCAGCATTGGAATTATTATTAATTAAAGGAACCCAACCCTTATATCTTAATATTTTCGCCATAAACGCATCACCCGCATTAATAATAGTATCCTCTTCATTTTTCAACTCATAATTATAGTTAAACTGGCAATTACTAGAATTGTAGTCGTTATCAACCGATGCATCATACCAGCGACCTTTATCTATTTCAAAATGAGCGTGAGTTCCGAAAGAAAAACCTCTATCACCAACTGTTCCTAAATAAGTTCCTGCAGTAATAGTTTGACCTTCGGTCAAACTTGACGAAACACTATCCATATGTGCACATTGAATATAATATGTTTCTCCACCTATGTTACTTTGTATTATAACCCCATTACCAAAGCCATAATTACAATAATTTCCTGCATACAAAACATTACCATTATTATCTTTATAGGTCATATAACTTCTGCCATAATTCGGACTGCAACCCGTATGACCACTTGTATTATAACCATTTGAATTACAACCTCTAAAAACCTTATAAACCGTCCCACCATATGCAGCGTACCAGCTACAACCCGACGAATTGTTTATGTCAATACCATTATGGTATCCTTTAGTATAACCACGACTTAATCCAGTCACTGCATTCCCAGCAGAATTTCTTACCGGCCAATACAACGTTCCAACTGCTGCTTCAACTTCTATTGAAAACAGTCCCACGCACAACATAACCATTGCACATATACATATAGTCTTTATTGCTTGTTTTAATAATTCCATCATCTCAAATATCTTCCTTCCTAAAGTTATCTCAATACTGATTACTGCTTTAAAACTTTACCCTTAAATCCCACTTTTTAAGAATCTTCTTGAAACGTTCAAGGTTGTTATTGATTCCTTTGAATGCATTTTTAGTATTTATGACAAATTCAACTATAATGCATTGTTATAAAAATGATTTCTTAAATTAGCTGCCACATCTTTTCTATTCATATCGACTAACCGCTGCCTGCACACTCTACGGTCTATACACGAATCATTCACTGTTTCATTCATGCATACTCTGCCTAATGCTTTCACCACCTCTTCTTGTTGTAAATCATCTTCTGTTTTCTTTGTTAAGTACTCTGCCTCAAAAACATCATGCTGCCATTTTAGTTTTTCGAATACATCCGCTACATATTCTTTTATATAAAATTGTTCAATATCGCCATATTTTTCTCTTTTTATCGGTTCTATATGTCTTGTAATTAAATAATATACTGCCGTCGCCATTTGATCCCTCAAATAACTGCTTATACATTTTATATGATGCTTTGTATCTTCCTTTTTCCCCGGAAAATACCGCTGTATATCCAAATGAAGTGTTTTCTTTTCCTTGCCTTGTGTGCGAACCTCCGAACGGATTTTTTCTTCCATAATTTCATACACCCGCGGTACAATTGCAAAATAATGAGGCTGAAACACCTGAAATGCATTTGCTAACTTTGTAGAATCCATATTATCAATCATGTCCATTTCACATCCCAGCAAAATATGTTGTAATGCCCCTGAATATCCTGCTATATGATTAAATGGTAATACATATAAATATCTATTTCCGTGTTTTACTCCGGTTAATTTCTGATAAATTGAAACGGAATACACAATGGACTGATAGGTAATACAGATTCCCTTCATGCGCGCTGTTGTTCCCGAAGAATAAATGATTGCAATCACTTCTTCATCCTGATCACATATCCTGCTTCCCTTTGTCTTGTTCAACCCTTTATCTGACAGTGCAAATGGCTCACTCCCATTCAAATTAAAAATCGGATATTTTTTCAGATATTCCCATCCTATTTTTTCCCGCAAGGATTCATCTACAAAGGCGGCTGTTACATCCGATTCCTCCAATAACCTTCGAATTTCCTCTACCGGAAGAGAAGCATCAATCATTACCGCTGTGCATCCTGCATACGCCAAAGCTGTCCCTGCCATCACCGCATAAGGAGAATTTGGTGCGATAATTGCAACTCGGTTTGTTTTTTTCACTCCTACACGATTTAAATTTTCTTCAATGGATTTTATATAATTAAATAAACTTGCATAATATATAGAAAGAATCGTCTGATCATCCTTTAAATATGAAAATACCACCTTATCCTTACGCTTTTCACATACTTGTCTAATCCAATATCTGAATATTTGTTTTTTATTTTCTGTTCTATTTAGTAATTTTTTCATCTTTCGAATCCTCTTAATCTCATATATAATTTATAATATAATCAACAATTTTTTCACGTTCAATACAATTCCAACCAAAGGACCGTTTTGCAAACGAAAAGTCACTTTTTAAAGCATATTTTCCAGATATATTTAACAATGCTACTTTCATATTGCAATTTGATATAAATAAAAGAGCAAAAAAACCGGATATGCTCTTGTCAAATAGACAAGAAATATATCCGGTTCTTTCACTCTTACTTATAGTAATTCCACAATATTTACTTTATCAGCTTGCAGTCAACCATTATTTTTTTGACCGCTTCCCATACTGCCAACGACGGATTTTCCTTATAATATGAAAAGCCCTTATATTTCTGTAGAATATATCCATTCAATTCATTTTGTTTTATTATGTACTCACTTCTCTCAACTGCCTTCACTACATCCCGCAAACATAATTTACCTAAACAACGTTTGAAGTTGTCTTCATGTTTATACTCATCCATATTTTCAAAATTTTCTTCATAGGCTTTATTAATAAACGGTAAATATGATCTTCTATGGGATACCGCCCCATAGCAATCTAATCTATGAAGAACAATCCATAAGTCAAATGTAAAATTACTATAACCAAACTTATACGATATCTGCTTACCTAACTTAGTCGCTTCCTTCATTCTATCCATTGTCTCTATAAATTGCTTTACATGAATTGCTTCATCACTTTCATAATCAGACAGGTGATATATCTCCGTTTTAGTAGTTGTGACAAGTCCCTTGGCTCTTTTCAGCGGATCTTTTTCTATTTTACAGTCAATTGCAACCTTATATGCTGCCTCAACCGTCGAATTAATTAAGTCTCTCAGCCAAAACAAATACCATTGCTCCGTTTCACCCTCCACACTAAAATAATATTTTTTAACAGTCTTTCTGTATGCCATCCTTTTCCTCCTCAGCAACTATATTTTCAAACACAGGAGAAAAATCAATTGTCTTAATGGCACCATATTGACTAACAAAATAATTCTTCATATAATCATCTCCCTTTCGCACTCCATTTTCCCCCGCCGTTCCGAAATCTGATAATGCATATACTTCACTAAGTAATGTATCATCATTTTTCTCTACAAATTTTATCTCATCTCTTCTAAAAATATTTGAATTTAGAAAAATAGGATTATGTGTATTAAAAATTAATTGTGCATGTTTTTTATTAATATCATCATTATGAAAAATATTTATTATACTCATTAATGCCATTGGATGAATGGATGCATCAAACTCATCCACAACCAAAGTACCCCCTGTTGCAATTGCCCTAATAACCAGTGGAAATAAATTAATAAATCGAATTGTTCCATACGATTCAAATATATCGGCAAGTACAGCCTTTGCACTATTTCTATTATGTTTATCTGGGAAAATAGAGCACAATTGTGCTTCACCATCCTCACCATTTGTTACATACGCTACGGAATTTGAATTAATTCCAAATAGGTGCGCTGCCTCATCTATTGTCTTTTCAACAAAAACTGTTTTCTTTTGTGGATCCGAAAACCTTCTGATCAACTGAATCGCATCAGCTCTATATACCACCATGAATTTTTCATTAAACCAATCCATGATTCTCTTAGAAATATCAGAAGAAATCAATATTTTAAACCCATTAGAAAGGAATAACTCATCTTCTATCAGCCCTTGATTTGCAACCATCTTGATCGTATCAAGATTACCAACCACCTGTGCCGATACAAAATCACTTATTTTTTTCAAATTACCAAACCTTATTTTACTATCCCTATCAAAAACCAGATCATTATTAATTAATAGTTGCTCATGCTCTACATATCTTTTATATTCATCGTCCAAAAAAGTACCTAACATCATGCTCAATTCATATGAAAATTTCATTCCACGATCCACAAATTCAATATTAAACTTTACCGGTTTTTCTTCGCTGCATAGATTATTAGGAATTAACTCCAAATTGTAAGCCGCCTTGTTAGGCACACCCTGCTCTTCTGCATTACGGATATTACCACGCAAAACAATAGCGCGCAAAACATCCATGGCTCCAATGATGTTTGTTTTCCCTGACGCATTCGGGCCATAAATCACAGATGAACTTAATGCCTTAATACTTTTATTCTTAACATTTTCAATTAAGATACTATAATCCAGACCATGCTGTTTTGGTGCCGGAGTCATTGAAAAATCTGCTTTTTCAAAGAATGATTTGTAATTTTCCACTTGAAAATCTAATAACATATTATTACCCCCTGCAAGATAATGCATTAATATAATATCATTATATGATACTAACGTCAAAGGATTTTATTATTATTTTGCAATATTTTTGCAAAATAATACAGTTTTTATATTAAAATTCATTATTATTTTAATTTATTTGCAAAATACAATCCATATGACATACTTATCATTTTCTTCATACTCCTTGCATTTTCGGACATACTATACTACAATCATGCTGATTACAGACAATATGATCCACAAGAAATGAGGTCACAGCGAACATGATACAATCCCCTATCTTTCAAAACATAACAGACAAGGACTGGAACGAAATGAGACAGCACGCTTTGTTGCGGGAATCTTCCTATGAAAAAAATGCTGTCATTTTCCATACCGGACAGATGACCGAAGAGATTGGTGTGGTTGTGAATGGCTGTATTCATATTGAAAACATCGACCTCCTAGGTAACAAAAGTATTCTAAGTGACATTGCCGCCGGACAGGTATTTGCTGAGACATATGCATTTTGCGAGGAACCGTTGTTGGTGGATGTCGTAGCCGCAGCAGACAGCACCATTCTCTTTCTGAATGTAAAGAAAATGCTCCTGCCACAATACAATTCGTATATCTGGCAGACCACCATGCGGAACAATCTCCTGATCAGTGCCATGCACAAGAACCTGATCTTATCACAGCGAATCTTTTGTACCACCCCTAAGACGATCCGTGGACGTATTCTGACCTATCTTTCTGCGCAGGCACTTAAGCAGAATAATGCCCGCAGCTTTGAGATTCCCTTTGACCGGCAACATCTTGCCGATTATCTCAATGTGGATCGCAATTCCCTTTCCAAAGAACTTGGCAAGACGCAGATAGCAGGAATCATCACCTTTCGTAAGGATTTCTATACCATTCATAAATAATTCTAAAATTTTACTCATATTTCTTATATTTTACATATTTCTGTTGTATCGTTTCACCAGCATTTATGTGCAGGGAGAATGAGTACAATGAATACAAAAGATCGAATTGAATATTTAGATATCGCCAAGGGAATTGGCATTATTATCGTAGTATGGTTTCATGCAAGAGGTCCGTTTCATCCATATTTCAGTCTGTTTTTCATGCCTCTTTTTTTTCTGATATCCGGATATCTGTATAATCCGGCTATTTCTCTGTGCGATTTTATCAAAAGAAAATTCTTAAGCCTGTATGTTCCTTTTGTATTCTGGAATCTGTGTTTCCTTTTTCTACGAAGTCTGAATGGCTTTTCATTATCCCACGCCATCCATTTCACCGTAAAAGTGCTGCTAACACTAGACAAAGACGGCGATTATCTTGGTGCTATCTGGTTCCTCGGTGCATTGTTTACCGAATCTGTTCTGTATAAGGTATTGGACACCTTCTTAAACAGATGGCAATACCGCCGGGCATTTATTACAGCTGTATTCTGTCTGCGGGCTGTCTTTGCGTTCCGGATAGATCTGCCATACCGACTGAGTCGCACACTGATTCTTGGCATGTTCTTTGCAATCGGCTACCTCGTTCGGGAACAGCATACCTTCTTTCTCAAATTTCACAATTTCTGTTCCATCCTTCTGTCCGGCATCGCATTTGTGCTGATCGGAACCTTTACGGAACATACCATGGGCGACAATGAATATTCTTCTGCCCCACTATTTGTAATCGGGGCTTTAGCCGGATCTTATCTCACAATCTGCCTTTCTAAATGGATCGAATCAAGCCTTCATCCTGCCATAAGAAAATGCAAAAGCTTCTGTTGCTATCTCAGCCGTAACAGTATTGATATCGTCATATGGCAGTTTGTGTTTTTCCGAATTGCGATTGCGATTCAGCTTATCGTATATCGTCTACCAATTACAGATGTTTTGAAATACGGCAACCGCTTTGACACAAGTGGTGGATGGTGGATTCTTTATCTGATCACCGGACTTTTTGTTCCAATCCTGTGGACAAAGCTCCTTCGGTTCGGAATCTGGGGTAAATATCTGAAAAAATATCACATAATCCGGTAAGTTTCCCTAGTTATTCTTTACCTTCTTTGTATTTTCGTGTATAATTATGGGTAATTATTGGGTATTACAGATGGAGGTATTTTCTATGAAGAACAAACCAGAGAACAAACTCGCATTTTCCGTGTTGGCTACTCTGACAACAGGGATTGCACTAGTCTATACATTTATTATGTTTCACCGGATTGTATTTGCTGTTGTGGGAGTCGGGGTTCTATTCCTGATCACTGCCTACATACTGACACAGAATATTATTGCATACGTAACCATGCGTAACAAGTCCATGAATGTGCAGATCAAGAATTATATTGATGATATTTCCCATCAGATCGAGACAATGAACGGTGTACAGTCGAAGCTTGGTAAAGCTACATATCTCTATACCAGACAGGCCGCTGAAAAGGTAACAAACTTAGAGAACAATTATACTGAAAGTCAGGCTGCCTTATATAAGAATCTGTCTACCATTACCAATACCCAGAACAAAGCAACAAAGTTAATGATCAAATATGACCTCAACAATACCACGAAGCTGATCTCCACGATCAAGGATATGCGGAATCATTTATCCGAGACTATGGTGCAGGGATTCGATCAGATCCAGCCTAACAATGATGACGTAGTTGCTGTATTAAATGATATTGTATCTTATCTGAAATCCCAGCCACAACAAGTGAATCAGGGTTTAAGTGTTCAGCTTAACAACGTTGCACATGAATTACAGAATATCTCAACCAGTATCCAGCAGGTTCAGATGCCAACAGGTTCCATGCAGACGCAGACATCCGTCGGTGCAATGAATTACTCTGCTCCATCTGATACCATAGCAGATATTGTTAATCCGGAGATGGTTAATAATACAGCGACCGCTTATGATCAGGAACCCGTACCGGAAGAGACAAATGTGATAACCGAAGCAGCCGCAATTCCAGAACCAATCATTACAGAGGAAGCGGCATCAGTACAGGAAACCGCATCTACAGATATGACAGAGACTGCAACGGATCCAATCCTATCTGTAGATACCATAGATAAGACCGCAACACCGGATATCTTTGCTACCGATATTCCAGCTACAGAGAATACCTCAGAAGCATCAGCAAATACCATAACAGACGATACAGTTCCAGAACCGATAGAAACTGCTGTTGCAGAGAACTCTGCAGACGATATCTCGACATCAGATAATATGTTAGGCATCGAGGGCAAATCATCCAACGACATGCTAAGTGCGGATGAGATCGCAGCCCTATTTGCTGCAGCCGATCCAACACCGAAGAAGGAAGATCCTGTAATAGAAGGTGAGAAAGAGGAACCATTTACCCCTACCTTTACCGTGGTTGGCAAATCGACAGATCCGGTTGCGGAACCGGAAGAACCAGCCAAAGTAGCTACGATCGGTGATGTAATCGCATCGGATGACCCTAACCGTCAGTTAAGTGCCGACGAGATTGCCGCTCTATTTGCCGCAGCAGACCCGGCACCGAAGAAAGAAGAGCCTGTTGCTGCCGAAGAAGCACCAACCACTCCGGTAACAGATGATCCAAACCGTCAGCTTTCTCCGGACGAGATTGCTGCTCTATTTGCTGCTTCAGAACCGACACCAAAAAGCGATGAAGAAGCAAGAATCGAAGAACAGAAGATGGACGAAGCTCTTGCCGCACAGGCAGCCGCTGCTCCAACCGTAACTCCTGTTTCCGATGATCCGAATAAGCAATTGTCACCGGATGAGATTGCAGCATTGTTTGCGTCCCTTGGATAGATTGTAATAACTTATTGACAGACAGTAAAATACCCTCACTACAGAATAACTTTCCGTAGTGAGGGTATTTTAGTTTCATCTAATCTCTTTCTCAACAGAATCAATGTAATCCGGCATAACCACACCTTTCGGGGTTATATAATATACATTCTGGCATACTACCACCTGATAATTCTCATAGATATACGCATTTGCCTGTTCCCCGTTCCATTGCACCTCCTCCATACTTTGTGCCTTATCATATAATTGATCAATCGTTATTTTCTTTTGCTGCAATGCATCTTTTAATCTAATTGTTTTTCCCGTCCAACATTCCACATATGGCATCTTCAGATTGTATGTAGCAATCACTTCCTGTTGATTCTTCCATACTTCTATCACCCCACTATCATCTATCTCAATCACCAGATATCTACTTGTTCCATTCCAATTATATTGTTGTCTGTATAAAATTCCTGCCCCACAGACAAGTAATAATCCTACAAATATCGCCCCTATAATTAAAAATCGTTTCATATATGTCCCCTCCTTCGGTTATGCATTATTCTTGTGTGACAATTTATCTCATTTCAAGGTCAATTATAGGCTCTGTCAATTAAAATCTTCCGAAAATATCTCCTGTTACGCAGTAATTATAAAGTAAAAAAGGCCGCCGCATAAATGCGACGACTTTCTACATTCCGTCTTAAGCTTACAGGAACTTAACTGTGTTAATCTTAACACCAGGACCCATTGTTGAAGATAATGTTACACTCTTCATATACTGTCCCTTTGCTGCTGCTGGCTTAACCTTAATAATCTCATCTATTAACGCTTGGAAGTTGTCTGCTAACTGCTCCTCTGTGAAAGAAGCCTTTCCAACTGGCACGTGAATAATGTTGTTCTTATCAAGTCTGTATTCAATCTTACCGGCTTTGATATCGTTAACTGCCTTTGTTACATCAGGAGTTACAGTACCAGCCTTTGGATTTGGCATTAAGCCCTTTGGTCCAAGTACACGACCAAGACGTCCAACAACACCCATCATATCCGGAGTTGCAACAACAACGTCGAAGTCTAACCATCCATCATTCTGAATCTTAGGAATTAATTCCTCGCCACCAACATAATCAGCACCTGCTGCAGTAGCCTCGTCTACCTTATCTCCCTTAGCGAATACTAAAACCTTAACAGTCTTACCAGTTCCATGAGGAAGAACTACAGCACCACGAATCTGCTGATCTGCATGACGTCCATCAAGACCCATTCTTAAGTGTGCTTCTACTGTCTCATCAAACTTTGCACTTGCTGCTTTCTTAACAAGTGCAACAGCTTCTGGAATATCATAAACCTGAGTTTTGTCTACAAGCTTTGATGCTTCAACATATCTTTTACCTTTTTTCATCTCTTAAAAACCTCCTGTGGTATTATCGGGAGCGACCCTCCCACTAAATCTACTGTTAATCCTCAACTACGATTCCCATGGAACGTGCTGTTCCGGAAATCATACTGATTGCTGCTTCAATGCTACCTGCATTTAAATCTGGCATCTTAAGCTCTGCGATTTTCTGAACCTCAGCTTTAGAAATGGTAGCAACCTTAGTCTTATTAGGAACAGATGAAGCCTTATCAAGCTTACATGCTTTCTTTAATAAAACTGCAGCCGGTGGAGTCTTAGTAACAAAACTGAAACTTCTGTCAGCGTATACAGTAATGACAACAGGAATGATCATTCCATCCTGATCTGCTGTCTTAGCGTTAAACTGCTTTGTGAACTCTACGATATTAACACCATGCTGACCTAATGCCGGTCCAACCGGTGGTGCAGGAGTTGCCTTACCTGCAGGAATCTGTAATTTGATATATCCTTCTACTTTCTTAGCCATAATCGTTATTTCCTCCTAATTCATGTGGTATACGGGACAATGCCCTCCCACTGTTCACGAACCAAAAATCTATTGATTCTATTCGTGTATAAATTGTCTTTGCTCTGGTGTTTGCCACACCATAATAATAACTGTTGAATTAATCCAACTTTGAAACATCCATAAAACTAATCTCCACAGATGTTGCACGACCGAAGATATCCACTTCAATCGTAACGGACTGCTTCGCTGTGTTGATATCCGTAATTGTTCCAACCGTACCTTCCCAGGCACCGGCTACAACCTTAACGGTATCTCCCAGTTCCACATCAATCTCCATCTCAGGAACTCTGATTCCCAGATTCTTCATCTCCTGTTCGGTAAGCGGTACCGGCTTGGATCCCGGTCCAACAAATCCGGTAACACCTCTTGTATTACGGACAACATACCAGGTTGCATCGTTCATGATCATATTGATCAATACATACCCCGGAAAGATCTTCTTCGATACGGATCTCTTTCTGCCATCCTTCAGTTCAACCACTTCCTGTACCGGAACAAGAACTTCGAATATCTGGTCCTGAAGCTTTCGATTCTCAATTGTCTGTTCAATATCGACTTTAACCTTATTCTCATAGCCGGAATAAGTGTGTGCCACATACCATCTTGCTTCGTTATTACTCTCTACCTCTGCCATGTGTTCACCGCCTTAACCGATAATAAATGAAAGACCAATCTGGAACAACCAATCAATTGCTGCAATAATACAACCGATCACAATTGCTGCAACGATAACTGCTACAGACTGCTTGCCTAAAAGCTTCTTGTCAGGCCAAATAATTTTACGGAATTCACCTTTAAGCTCTGTGAAAAAGCTTCTCTTCAAAGATGCTGATTCATTCTCATTTGCCATTTGAAATCACCTCCGCAATCCGAATTATTTGGTCTCTTTGTGTAAGGTATGAGCCTTACAGAATGGACAATACTTCTTAGTTTCCATACGCTCTGTGTGGACTCTCTTGTCCTTTGTCAGATTGTAATTACGCTGTTTACACTCTGTACATGCCAATGTAATCTTAACTCGCACAACTTCCACCTCCATCTTAAATTGTATATGCTTTCTTTTGTCTGCAAAACCAAGCGTTAACAGAAGTTTTTGCACACAAAAAAAAAGCTCCGACATGCGTCGACCGTATTAGAATATCAGATGATATGGCAAAAGTCAAGAAAAACCTTGATTTTTCTTGACTTTTTCCCATTTATTTCCGAATTATCCACGACCGGTAATCGCGACCACAATATATGGTATACAATGTCTTTCATCCACATAGACTAACCGGCTTTGCAATCGTGTAGATCCTTACTCCTTTTTCACAACGATGTTGCCGTCTACCACTTCTAACCGAACTTTCTTCCCTTCAATGCCCGCCGCTTCCATCATATTTTCCGGCAGCTGTACCCGCCCGAACTTGTCTAGAATGCTATATTCTTCATGTGTGTTCTCTGACAGATCCAGTTCACCGAGCGACATCTGCCGCAGGCTTTCCTCATATCCCTCTTTCATGATCTGCTCTGAACTGATCTTTCCATCCTGAATCCGCACCACACGCTGCACCATCTTTGCAATCTTATTATCATGTGTCACGATCACGATCGTCAATCCCATCTCTTCATTAAACTTACGAAACAGGTCAAAGATCCTATTCGCCGTCTTCACATCCACTGCCCCTGTCGGTTCATCTGCAAGCAGGATCTTCGGTTGATTTGCCAATGCAATTGCAATTGCGACCCGCTGCTGTTCTCCACCGGATAATTGTTTCAATGTACTGTATCTTTTATCGGCCATTCCCACCAATTCCAACAAATGCTCCGCACGCTCTCTCCGTTCCTCCTTATTCCCCTTGCAAAATAACATCGGTGTCATTACATTGTCCAGGGCATTCAGATAGGGAAACAGATTTCTGGAATTGTTCTGCCAGACAAAACCGACCACCTCTCTTTTATATGTAACTAACTCTTCTTCCGTTAACAGACTCATATTCTTATCGTCTACAAATAATGTTCCTGCCGATGGACGTTCCAGCCCGCCTAACATATTCAGGAAAGTTGATTTGCCGCTTCCGCTCTTTCCAATGATCGCCATCATTTCGCCCCGGGCTATCGTAAGTTCCAGCCCCGACAATGCCATAACTTCAATCTCTTTTGTCTTATAGATCTTGACCAATCCATCACAGGTAATGATATCCTTTGTTTCTTTCACTGTCATCACCTCCCAATCATACCATCTTCCATCTCATATACCACATCCCCTAGTTCCATCAGATTGATATCGTGCGTTGTCATAACAATCGTAACATTCTCTCTTTCAATTAATTCCTTGAATAAATGCATCACCGCAAGACCGGTATTGGTATCCAAAGCTCCGGTCGGCTCATCTGCAAAGATGACTTTCGGCTTATGTGCAATCGCTCTTGCAATCGCCACTCTCTGTTGTTCACCACCGGACATCTCCCCCGGCATATGATTCATTCGGTTTTTCAATCCGACCAGTTCCAGACATTCTCTCACACGTTCCTCTCTTTTCTCCGTTGTCTGTGCCAGCCGGAGCCCAAAATCCACATTCTCATATGCATTCATCACGGGTATCAATGCCACGGTCTGAAAAACAAACCCCATATCCTTGCGCCGCAGACATTCCCTCTCCTGCTCGGTCGCCTTGCCAATCTCCTTATCTCCCCAATAGATCTGTCCCTGTGTCGGACGATCCAAAGCACTTAACAGATTCAGTAAAGTTGTCTTTCCCGACCCGGACCGACCTTTCAGAATGGTAAGTTTTCCTGCCGGCACGATCATGTCAATTCCATGAAGTACTTCAATCTCTCTTCCACCCCCAAGCGGAAAAGATCTTGTTACTCCTTTGGATTCAATCATAACATCTGTATATTCCATACTACACTCCTATCTCTTTTTTCCATAGCCAATCCCCAAATTTGCATTCTCTCATCAATCCTCTCCCATCTTGATCGCCTGTGCGATCTTCATATGAGCCAATATGTGTGCCAGCACATATATACCACCACCAAGCATACAAAGAACAATAATGCCGATCCGCAGCATGTCACCGGCAGATATATATAACTGATACGGCAATACATGTTGTTCCGGTGCATATGCGATCGTAATCAATGCAATAAACAATCGTGATGTGATCATTCCACTGACTACTCCCGACAGGACTGCGATCATGGAACAACATATCTGTTCATTGATCAACATTTGTATAATCTCTCTCATACTCATACCCATCGCCCGGTAAATGCCAAATAACAACTCCCGTTGCCGGATGGATGTGATCCAATAGATCAGAAAACCGATCATACACAATATCATAACAACCAGAAAACTTAATGTGAGCATTCCATTCGTAATCTGTATCATTGCCGTCTGTTTTGCCAGAATCAGTTTCTGCTCCACATCTTTCCGGTATTCGAGCACCGCACCACTATCCCGGATCACATCTAACACTTTATTCTGGTGTCCCCCCGTCTTCATCCAGATCTCCGTCGGTTGAATACCGAATATATTCGTCACATAACCATAATTGGCTACAATCAGATATGTTTCCTCCTGTTTGATATTCCCATTGTCATCCGTCACCATCTTATATCCGGTGAATCCCGGCCACGCATCCACAAATCCGCAGATCGTTCCGGTCAGATCTCCTAACGTATCCTGATAAGAATTATCCTCCGATAACATAGAATACCGGATCGTATCTCCCACCTTCAGATTGAATCTCTCCCGTGCATTTGATGACACCAGAATATTACCTGCACCATCTGCCAGATCATTTAAGTAGTAGTACCAATGTTTATCTAATAAACCATCCCGCATCCAGGCGGTATTTCCAAATTCCTCCGTCTGAATCGCCATCAGCACTCCATTATCCGACAATCCTTTTGCTGCCGCCAGACTAACATCCCGCTGCAGTACCTCTGCCGCTGCCTCTGTATGTTTTCGAACTTTTTCAAACAGATTCGTGTCCGGTTCCACATATACCAGATCCGTCATCTGTTTGTCCCCGGAACGGTATGTCTTCGACATAGTCATCCACTTTTCTTTGACAACCAGATCTGCACCTGTATCATACCGGATCCGCTCCTCCTCATTCCGGTTGATCGTTCTTGCAACATTGGAATAAAAGATTCCCATAGCAATGGATACCACTAAGAACAAGGATATAAATGTCTGTTTTCCCCTTGTTCTTAATATCTGCAAAAAGGAGGCATAGACTGCCGGCGACCAACGTGCTTTTCCCACATGATAGATCAGCCGTGCCGCTGCCCGGAACAAGCGAAGAATGATCATTCCTGCTCCCGTCATAAACAATACTGCACTGATAAACAGTACCGGATCTAATCCCTTTCCATTCAGAACCCGCTGGGCAATCTCCTCTTTTTGTTTCGTAAAACTATAATAAAAGTATCCAGACACAAGCAGTAAGATTACATCTACATAATACTTCTCGAAAAATGCTATCTCCGAAGCATCCCTCTTTGATTTCTTTGCTACAATATCGATATTGGCCCGTTTCACTAACGGCAATGTCATAAATGCTATCGCTAACACCGCTCCCGCAATCGCAAAACATACACTCTTTCCTGTAATCGCTGCCATAAGGTTCTTCCGATTTACAAACTCCAAGAATGCATTTGACTGCCCCATCAGCCGACAGATCGCATATCCAAGGGGAATTCCCAGCACAATGCCGCCGCATGCTAGCACGGATGCCTGACAGAAATATACCCACAAAATCTGTCTCATGGATACACCCCGGCTCTTCAGCATTGCAATCTCATTGCCCTCAAGTTCAAGGATCTGTGAAGCTATCATATATATAAATATAAGGATCAGGGCAAGAATGGGTAATTCTAGCACCCATAAGATTGCCGCAATCTTCTTCGACTGCTGTATGCTGTCCTCTAATAACTGGGTAAATACTGTTGTAATCTCAACCCTCTGTCCATCAAATCCCGCCTTTGCATATCGTTTGAGCACCTTATAATAGGATGAAACATCCTTTGCTTTCATCTTCGTATAATCATATAGATAATATGCATAGAACCGAACCGTAATCTGCTTTTGAGCCGTCATGATCTTCTCAAGATCTTGTTTCGATACAAACACATTTTTCTGATATTCTTCCGGTGCCTGTACCCAATATATATCATCCGACTTCTTCTCTTCAAAGACACCTGCGATCATCAGTTGCAATGGATTTCCTTTTGCATCGGTATAGTCTTTCATCTCTATCGTCTGCCCCACATACAGTTCATTGTTTTCTAACGCAGATGCAGACACATAACATGGAATCTTTCCGGTCTCTGCCTTTTCCGAAGCAATGATCTTCCAATGTTCTTCCATATCTGACATATAACTGATCTTCAGATATTTATCATTTTTACGTTTTGCAACATTAACAATTGGTATAATGGCAGATTCCTTCAATGTATATAGCCCAATTCTCTGCGCCGGTTCCATCTGTAGATCTCTTTGCAGGATATCGTCCCAGCCCTCTATGGTCTCTGTCACTTTAGAAAGACTTTCCTTTGTTTTCTTATAGGTATTACCCTGAAAGACGGAAACAACACACGGATAAGTACCATTATCCTGAATATACTGTTTCATCTCATTCTGAAACGCCTGATTTTCCGACATATTCTGATACATTGGGAGACAGGCAGCCACTGCCACCAACAGTATGATTCCGACAAACAGACAGATATTTAACCATTTCTTATAAAGTAGTTTCTGCTTGATAAATGTAAACACCGGCTACTTCACCCCCTTCAAAAGTACATCACCTTCTGCCAGGCCACCAAATATCCAATATTGGTTGTTGGAACCTCGCAGACAACGTACATACTGTTTATAAGGTTTTCCATCTTTCAACGTCCATACATACCTGCTGTCATCTTCTCCCTTTTTGATATCTTCCTGTTCCACAACGAACACATCGGATATCGGGTTAGATACAATAGAAACAGAACCTTCTTTTAAGTCTTCCACCGGTTGATCCAATTGGATATATGCCTTTGTCATCTGCTCCTGCGGTTCGGAAATATAGTACACTGCCTGACCATCTGCCCCAGTGTATTCCATCTCCTGCGTTGCGGAAGAAAACGCACCGACTACTGTTCCCTCATAGGTATCATTTACTTTAACGCGGTCGCCATAATGATACTTATACGCATTATTGCCTGTTACATAATAAGAAATGCTGTCATCCGTAACCGTTCCTATATAATCATTGGAATTCACTATAATGTGTTCCCTGCCCGCTTCGTACATACCGCGATACGTCCCGCTGCACGGAGCCGTAACCGCAACCGTACCCGTAATCTCTTTTTGTGCGGATAACGCACGTTCTAAAGTATTCTGCTGTCTGTGATATACCTTTTCCTTATATGTCTGTTCTAACTCTGCTAAAGACAATTCCACAGAAGACTTCTTTCCCTGCTGCTTCAATTGTTTTGTCATCTGCTTGATGCTGTCTTTTTGGGCTTTCTTCTGCTGCTCATACTGACGTTTCAAAGATGCAAGCTGATTCTCAACATCTGTTACATCTGCTTTTCCGCTCGTCACTTCTAACGTAGCTAAGACATCCCCTTGTTTCACTTCAGTCTGATCTGTTGCAGATAGCAATTTTGCTTCCCCGACACCGGATGTAACATCGACCAGCCGCGGATATTCCTTTTTAATCCTGTTCTCATCTGCAAACAATGAGATCGCCGACTTCTTAACCGTTTCCGTCCCGGAATATTCCAACTCCGTTTCTACCGGATAATATACCTCTTCGTCCACATCCAATCCTTCCAGAATTTCTGTGTCAACACCATCTGAAATTCCCTGTTTTACAATACACTTTTCTTTTCGTCCATCTACAATCTTATATATGTAACTGCTTTCCTGTCCTGTATATACGCAGCAACTAGGCACGGTAACTGCATTCGTTGACTCGTCTAACACAATATGTACATCCAGATAATCACCTAAATGAATGGCATCATTTTTTAATGCAAAGCGCGGTGTCAGTTTCATATTATTCCTTAATGCGATCCGTTGTTCCTTTTCAGAGTAAGGAATATTCTCTAGCTCCTGTTCACTGCCAAGATAAGTGGTATATGCTCTTACAAAGAAATTACGTGCCCGATCCGACAGTTCATCCTGTAATGCAATATAATAGTCATCATCCCTTGAGATCATGACTGCATTTTCCATGGACTGTACGGTTGCAGCATAACTCATATATGCAACATGACCATCCGCAGTTGCTCTTAACGTGTTGTCTTCTATCTTCCCCTTTACACGCTCTATCTCCTGATTCAACTGCTGTATCCGGATATCCGATACCTGTTTCTGATATTCCAGATCTGCCTGCAATCGCTTGATCTCTGTCTCCACCATATCCTTCGTCTGGTCATCCGCCTCATTCTTCTGCTCTTTCTTTTGTTTGATCTCAAGTGTAAGATGTTTCTTCTGATAAGACATGTCTTCTTTTTCCGCAGATAATTGTTCCTGTAACTGTTTCAATTGTTCGTCATATTCTGATGTATCCGACACCGCCACAACTTGTCCCTTCACCACTTTATCGCCTAACGCTACCGGATAGGATACATTTTCTTTGGTAGAAGTGTAATAACAGCCCGAAAAACTTCCTGTCACATAACCAACTACAATCTCCTCTTTTACAATATCCTTACAAACTGCTTTCACACTCTGTATGCTTTCACTTGCCGGTGTCTTTAATTTCGGAGCTGCCGCCTGTTTTCCACAGCCGGTCATTGTAAATAATAAAAGCAGCACCAACACATAACATTTCACTCTATTCACTTACAATCTCCTCCCCTTCCTCTAAGTCACTCTCAACAACATACTTTCCATCTATCGGTCCGGATACTGTAATCTCTTTCACACGGGCAAACCCATCCTCCCTCACGATCATGACATAAGACTTTCCATTTTCCTGTGTAACGGCATTTTCCGGAATATATAAAACATTACTGCGTTTCTTTCCACGAATATGGATTGTTGCATTCGTATGGTCATCATATGTCTGCTCTGCGGTAAATGACACCTCCGTCTTATTCTCCTCTGTCTTCTGCACATCCTGTACGGTAACCGGTATCTCCTTCTTCTCTATCGTTGCCTGAAATGTGTCCCCAATTTCCGGGGCATCCTCTGTTGTGTCCATTGTGCCACGGAAAACGCCTCCTGCCGCCGCAACCGTAATATACTTCTTAGAAGAGTCAAAGCTGCCGAGCATCGCAGCATCCGCTAAATAAGTAACCTGACCATCTTCCTCCGCATAGATCCGGTAATCTGCAATCCTTTCCTGTGTCTCCGCAATTCGCATGTTCAGAACATGAATCTGCCCTTCCTCATCCTTGATCGTTTCTTTGAGCGATACCGCCTCATCCTTGTCCGCCATCTTCAGAAGCTGCTTGTTATACTTCATTGATTTTTGCAACTCCATGACCTGAAACCGGTAATCCGAAAGTTGTTGTTCTAACTCTTCACAAGGTGCCTCTGCTAACAATTCCCCTTTCTTTACCTGATCTCCGACCGTCACATAATTATGGATTTCCAGTCCCCATTGATTCGGTTCCCCGACATACTGAAGATAATAGTCTTTTTCTGTCGTGTACTGATAAACTGCCATAATCGTGATCGACTCATCCACATCTCCCCGTTTCACTTTCACCAGTTCACGCTGATACGGTATATAATGCTCTATATGTATCGTATCGTCTATTTCTGCCTCATCCGGAAAAAGGCTGCATCCGCAAAGACCCAATGAGAGTCCGGCAAATGCAGCCAATCCTGCTACATAAAATCTTCTCATACCATTCCTCCATTTTTCTTCTATCACAATTATAACAGAATAAAATCTAAAAATGGGCGTACGAAAATGAAGATTTTCTTACAATTATTTATTTCATTTCATCAACAAATACAGATGGCGGGAACTCATTGGTGACCGGTTCCCCTATCTCCAAAAATTGATCCCAAACTGTTTCCAGAATGCCTCCATAACATCCCAATAATACTTATATTCCTGTTCTCCCGTTGAATAAATGCTACAGGAATCCGTAGCAATCAACACCTTTCCACAGGTACCATCCTCCATACGGATATAAATCGTCTGTGTAAATGGACAGTCACTTCCCCCCTTGATCTCCTCAACCGGATTTGAAAACGCATCCTCAAATATAACTAACAACTCTTTATCCCGCACAGATCGTGTCGTATTGTCTTTGTATAAAAAGATCTCCTGCACATCATGAATATCCTCCGGTGCTAACATACCGTCATCCCCTTCGTGCTCACTCTCCCACTTCATATACCAGTCCGGTACGGAATGCTCGGCGGCTGCCTGCTGCTCCTTGCCTACCAGACGCTCGATCTCCTCTTGTTTCATCTGTGCATCCCCCGATGGCTCTTGTGTTGTGCCTGTGTCCTGCACCCCGATCATCTCCTGAACCTTTCCATCCTGTCGCTCTTTCGCTTCACGAAGCTGTTGCTCCGCCTCATCCGCTTTCTGTCTGTCCTGCGGGATTGTCTGTGATACCGGACCGGTATTTGTTGTATCATTGTTTGTATTCATCCCCTGCGTAAATGCTGCCACACCGGCAGCAGCCACAACCAGACCGACCAATATAAGCAGCCACGTTCTCTTATGTATTCCTTTCTTGATCATCTCGATCCGCATCCGCATCTCCGAAGTCTTCATCTTCATCGTCGTTGCTGTCAGAAATATATTATCCTTTCCATCCACCCGCACTAACATAAGCAGACTATTCCCATATGCAATCCGTTCTGTCTCATTCATCCGGTACATAACCGTATCATCGCAGGCATATTCACAATCTCTCTTAGATAGAATTGCCGCCAGCCAAACAATCGGATGAAACCAGTAAACTGCAACTAAGAGATTACGCAGATACCCCCACCAGATATCGCCGTGCCGCATATGTATCTTCTCATGAAGAACCGCATGTTCTAATAACGCAATCTTCCCGCTATTCTTATGATCTTTGCCATCCTGTGCATCTTTTACCGCCTGCATTGCCAAAACATCCGGTACATAAATATCTAAGGTCATTCCTTCACTTCGGAACAATAACGGTGTTGCAATCCCCTTTGTCCGATAAATCTGTTCTCCCTGATATACCAGTCTTTCCCTGTTCTCCACAAGAAAGATCCGCATCCGGTGTTCCGTCCCGATCTGCAACCCCAAAATAATCACAAATCCAATCAGCCATATTCCATACAAAATTCTCTTAGAAAATATCGCCTGCACAATCACATTCCATACATTTGCAGATAACTTCTCATGTTCTATCACCACATCGGGCTGCTGTTTCTTCGTATCCACAACCGTCTGCCGGGATGTCCGTTCTCTATCTGCCATCACCTGCCTCTGTTCCCTTGCGCTCTCTGATTCCTTCTGCACACGCTCCTGTATTTTCTGATTCCACGCCTTCTCTAGTGCATATTGTGCATTGCCAATGCTGATCGGACTTGAAATAGTCATAGATGTCATACCAAACACCTGCGTTCCCATATATTCGACTCCCGGCAGGATCAGACGCACCGCCAACACCAGCCACAACGCATAGATCACAATATTGCTGATCCTCCCCCGGCAAAACTGCCGGATCACCACGATTACCAAAAACAAAAATGTAACAGCAATACAAGTATCAATCATGTTGATCCACCCCCTCATTCAAGATTCTGCGAAGCTCCTCCAGATCTTCCGGACTGATCGACTCCTGTTTCACCATCGTAGTCAGCATCAACCCCATACTTCCCTTATACACCCGCTCTAAGAAATCCTTGGTCTCCTGCACACACGCCTGACTCTGCTCTACAATCGGATAATAATGCTTCGCCCTGCCAACCGTTTCATAAGCAACCGCCTTCTTTGCCTCCATCCGTTTCAGCATCATAATGATCACATGCCGGTCCCAGTTCGTACTCCCCTCAAAATGTGCCACCATATCGGCAATCGTCTTCGGACTTTCTTCCCATAAATAATCCATCAGTTTCCATTCTGCATTCGATAATCCAATCTTGTCTTCCATTCTCGGTTTCCCCTTTCGTTTCACTCCACACTCCAAAAGATTAGTATACATTTGTTTACATATAAGGTAACACTTGTTTACTATATTGTCAAGAACATTTCACGGACATTGACAACGATTCGAAAACTCCTTGTCAATCCGCCACCGCTATACTATAATGAAGTGAGATATGCTCGGGTAATCCATTACCCGTATTATATAGAAGGAAGAGGGATTTCATATGTATCATATTGATTTTAGTAAACCCAACCATGTACACTTTATTGGAATCGGCGGTATCAGCATGAGCGGATTAGCCGAGATCCTATTGAAAGAGAACTTCAAGATCAGCGGCTCCGATGCAAAGAGTTCTGATATTATTGATAATTTAATTTCGATGGGTGCCATCGTAAATATAGGTCAGTCCGCAGATAATATCACAGATGATATTGATCTGGTTGTATATACCGCAGCCGTACACCCGGATAACCCGGAATATGCTGCCAGCGTTGCAAAGAACATCCCCATGCTGACCAGAGCACAGCTCCTTGGTCAGATCATGAATAATTACAAGTACTCCGTTGCCGTATCCGGAACCCATGGTAAGACAACGACTACTTCAATGTTAAGTCAGATCTTCATGGAAGCCGATGTTGATCCAACTATTTCCGTTGGTGGCATCTTAGATTCCATCGGCGGCAATGTAAGAGTCGGACATTCCGATTACTTTGTCACAGAAGCATGTGAATACACAAATAGTTTCCATGCCTTTTATCCATATATCAGTATTATCTTAAATGTCGATGCAGATCACTTAGACTTCTTCAGCGGCATTGATGAAATCATTGAAAGTTTCCACACCTTTGCAACCAATCTCCCGGATAACGGAACTTTAGTTGTGAACGGTGATATGGATTGTCTTCCTCGTGTGACCAGGGATCTGACCTGTAACATCCTGACCTTTGGTATGAAGGATTCAAACCGTTACACGGCTGCTGACATTGAAGCAGATGAGAAGGGACACATGAATTATACGTTAGTTGTAGACGGCAAATCCTGTGAACGTGTCCATCTGAACATCGGTGGAACACACAATGTAACCAACTCTCTGGCCGCAATTGCCGTTGCCGACTTACTTGGTATTGACCGCGAGCATATCTTAGCCGGCCTTGCCTGCTTTGGCGGTGCACATCGCCGTTTTGAATTGAAAGGAACCTTGGGAAATGTTACCGTGATCGATGACTATGCACACCATCCAACCGAGATCAAGGCTACCCTTACTACCGCAACACATACTCCACACCATGAGCTGTGGGTTGTGTTCCAGCCACATACCTATACCCGTACCAAAGCATTATTTGAGGAATTTGCAGATGCGCTGAAGGGCTTTGACCACGTTATCGTTGTTGATATCTATGCAGCCCGTGAGAAAGATACCGGCTTAGTTCATGCCAAAGACTTAGCCGCACGAATCAAAGAATTAGGAACCGATGCCAGATATTTCAGCTCCTTTGAAGCCGTAGAGAATTATTTATTAATAAATTGCAAAAAAAATGATTTGTTGATAACTATGGGGGCTGGAGACGTCTATTTAATTGGTGAAGAGCTGCTTGGAAAATAGTTATGCACAATATCCACAATCCAATTTCCTTCCTAGCGGAGGAATAGGTTGTGGATATTTCTGTTTACATAAAAGATTACCCTGGACTGCATCAAATGACAGCAACGCACTAGAATACAAATCATTTTATAAGAGATACTAACAGATAACGGATTATGTCTACCAGTTGTCCACATTATCCACATTTTCCACATTTAACGACTAAACAAGCGAGGAAACAAGCGTTCTATTTCCTTTTTGAAAGCACTATGCTATAATCCATTTGCTTATGAAAAAAGGAGGAAAATTCAGTGGATACGATAACAATCACAACAAAAAATAAGGAGACCTATTCTGCTGTTTCAGACTTCTTTATCGACTACTATATGACTGACGCAAATGGTGAGTTCGTAAAGATCTATCTCTATCTGGTAAGACTATTGCACAGCGGTAACGCAGTGACCGTAGCAGGAATTGCCGATCATTTTAATTTAACAGAAAAGGATATTTGCCGTGCAGTCAAATATTGGATCAAACAAGGCGTATTACAATTAGAATATACAAAAGATAAGAAATTAACCGGTATTACCCTGCTTCCACTCTCCCCAAAGGAAGAGGATGCAGAAGATGATATGTTAGAATCACTTTTTAGTGCGGATGCCTCCGGAGAATCGAATACTACTGCGGACAATAACGATACGACCGGATCACAGACTAAGGCAAGTGCCTCTATGACCGCAGCCACGCAGGATATAAGATCATCCGGAAACAATACCTCTATGCAGCCAACAGATGTGGCCTCTTCTATCGCAGATCCTGCGACAGAACAGATCGGTCAGTCTGCCGTTCCAAAGAAGATTACCTATAAGCCATCCTTTGTTGCTTCTAAAAAAGAGGACGAAGACTTTGGCAATCTGTTATACCAGACCGAGACATATTTTGGAAAACCATTGACACAATCGGATATCCATAGTTTACTATACATATATGAAGAATTAGCATTTAGCCCGGAGTTATTAGAGTATCTGGTGGAATACTGTGTATCCATCAATAAGAAAAGCTGCCGTTACATAGAAGCAGTTGCCATTGAATGGTATAAAAATGGTATCGTTTCTGTAGAAGATGCAAAAGTGGCCTCTAAGAATTACAACTCCATCTATGTAGCAGTATTGAAACAGTTAGGAATCCCAAGACGGGTTCCAACTCCGACCGAGACTGCATTTATCGACACCTGGTATAATACTTATTCTTTTAACAAGAATATTATTATGGAGGCTTGCAAACGGGCTATCACTGCCAGACCACATTCCGCGAACTTTAATTATGTGAATGGAATCTTAGAAAGCTGGCACAAACAAAACGTCCACAAATTATCCGATATTGAGGAATTAGACCGCAAATGGGCAGCGGAGAAAAAGAAGAAATCCACATCTAACAAGACTTCTTCGAACCAGTTTAACAATTATCAAAGTTCAACGGACGCATCCGTTGTTGACGAATTTGAACATTTATTCTTACAGGAGACCAATCAGTAATTATGGCATTTAGTGATTCCCAGTATGATGAACTAATGAACATCTACTACCACAATCAAATTGAAAATCGTGCATTAGAAAAGGAACGCAAAGCACAAGTCTATGAGAAGCTTCCTCGTATCAAAGAAATCGACCAGACCATTGCAGCTTCTTCTATTGATGCAATCCGTTCCCGATTAAGACAAGGATCCGACAAGATGGCTGATACCAAGGAACAGAACCATCAGCTAATTGCTGAAAAGGAACAATTACTTACAGCAAATGGTTATCCTGCCGATTATCTGCAGCCAATCTACACCTGTCCTCTATGCAAGGATACCGGACGGATCGGTAATGAATATTGCAGTTGTTTCAAACAGGCGGCAATCTCCCTGCTGTATCGCCAGTCTACTTTAGACCGGATTCTGCAGACAGAGAACTTCGATCACTTTGACTTAAGTTATTATTCCGGGGAACCGGATGGCAAGCATCCCTTTACACCTTATGATAATATGAATAATATTCTCAATAAGACACGTTCTTTCATCGAATCATTTGACAAACAGGGTGGGAACCTTTTATTCTATGGAGAGACCGGGCTTGGGAAAACATTTCTTTCCAATTGCATTGCCAAGTCTTTATTAGATACCCAGCACACTGTGCTTTACCAGACTGCCATTCATCTATTTGAAGATGTCTGTGGCGATGTCATTATGAAGAAAGGAAAGAATCCGGATAGCCGCGACACTTACCGCTATCTGTATAACTGTGATCTGTTGATCATTGACGACCTTGGTACAGAGTATACAAACTCCTTTGTATCTTCTGAACTTTATGATATATTAAATACGAGAATGCGGACAGGAAAATCAACCGTTATCTCTACCAATCTTAATCTGCAGGAACTAACCGAACGGTATTCCGACCGGATCACCACCCGGATCTTTGCAGAATACAAGGTCTTTCACTTCTATGGCGGCAACATTCGCTTAGCCAAACGAAGAAAAGCAATACAACAATAATGCAATCATTTTAACGGAGGAAAACAAAACCATGCCAAATGACAGTAATTTATTATCAACCATTCCTGTAGGACAGTTAGGCATCATCGCCCTCAATAGCTGTACTAACTTAGGTGAGCGAGTAGACTCTTACCTTTCTAGATGGAGAGCAGCCAGAAATAATGTGGAGAAATCCACGATCGCATTTAACGGGTATGAAAAGGATTCTTACCTTGTAAAGTCTGTATGCCCTCGTTTCGGTTCCGGAGAAGCAAAAGGAGAACTCTTAGAATCCGTACGTGGTAAAGACCTGTATCTTCTTGTAGATATAACCAATTACAACATTACCTACAACCTTTACGGTCACGAATGTCCAATGTCACCGGATGATCATTATGCGGATCTCAAGCGTGTCATTGCTGCTTGCGGCGGAAAAGCACGTAAGATTACCGTCATTATGCCATTTTTATACGAAAGCCGCCAGCATAAAAGAAGCAGCCGTGAATCTCTTGACTGTGCCCTTTGTCTGCAGGAACTTGTAAGCTTAGGTGTCGATAATATTATTACATTTGATGCACATGATCCTCGTGTACAGAATGCCATTCCTCTTCACGGATTTGAAAATATCCGTCCAACATACCAGTTTCTGAAGGCTTTATTGCTTACAACACATGATTTAGAGTTAGACAAGGATCATTTAATGGTGATCAGCCCGGACGAAGGGGCTATGAACCGTGCCATCTACTTTGCCAACATCTTAGGCGTAGATGTCGGAATGTTCTATAAGAGAAGAGATTACTCTACTGTTGTTAATGGCCGTAATCCAATTGTTGCACACGAATTCCTTGGAGATTCCGTAGAGGGTAAAGATGTTATTATTATTGATGATATGATCGCATCCGGCGAAAGCATGATTGATGTTGCCAAACAGTTAAAGGCTCGTAAGGCAAAAAGAGTCTTCTGCGTATGTACGTTCGGGTTATTCACAAGTGGACTTGGCGTATTTGATAAAGCGAAAGCGGATGGCATCATCGAGAAAGTGATCACAACCAACTTAACTTACCAGTCACCGGAACTCCTTTCCAGAGACTGGCACATCACTGCCGACATGAGCAAATACATTGCATTACTCATTGATCACCTGAATCACGATGCATCGATCTCTGACATTCTCGATCCAAATGATCGCATTCAGGATCGTGTAAATGAGTATCGTAATAAACATACGATTCGCGAAAACTACTAAGTATCCCCTTGCACAGCGTAAGTGACGGACGCACGAAACATTCAGGTTACAAATCGGTTGTTTGGGATATAACATATCAACGCAGGCACGCTCTCGCTACTCATCACTCGCAGCGGTACTAGGCTCGA
>Ga0129310_1000674_pt1 | contig 37581 bp, 48 predicted proteins | sample Go1ome_2_FD_94433 | JGI IMG/M metagenome (GOLD analysis project Ga0129310, IMG submission 94433) | Western lowland gorrila individual fecal microbial communities from Wisconsin, USA - Go1022A metagenome | ecosystem: Host-associated > Mammals > Digestive system > Large intestine > Fecal | place... | reverse complement strand
AGCTGTTTCCTTCATGTGTGCGTTGAAGAAATACTCCCCAGTGTAAAGGCCACAGCGGTGGCCTGCCGCTTTGATGACAGCAGCGAAGGCTGCGAAGTTTGCTGCTGACACCTTTGCAAGATTGCTCTCTTCTGCATCGAAGAAAATAGGAAGCGCCAGCTCATAGCCCTGGATCAGGCGCAGAACATGCTGAGCTTCGGACTGTGCCATCTCTTCGGATCCTGCGTAGCTGTAGAGATACGGGCCGAACGGGATGCCCAGACGTGTGCACTCGTCAGCGTTCCGCTTCCACTGCTTGTCGTCCTGGTTTGTCTTATCGGATCCGTACCCGCAGCGGATGATAGCTCCCTCAATGTACGGCTTGACTTTTTCCCAGTCAATCACGCCGTTGTGAACTGATACATCAATAATCATAATTAGTTGCCCTCCTTCTTATAAGCTGCCGTACTGATGCCAAGGATCACGCCCAGGAAGGTGTCCACAGCTGTGATTGTGCCGACGATCTGCTCACCATAAGGCAAGCCCCAGATGCCCGCCAGCGCAAAGTACAGCGTACCGGCTGCCGGCAGTAAGTACTGTGCGGTCCACTTCAAAGTGTCGTAGGTTTTGTTATTCAGTTTCATGATTTTGTCCTCCTTTATACTCCGACGCCTCTGATCTCCAGCGCCTTTACTTTTGCCATTAGTGCGTCAAGATAGCCGTTGCCTTTGAGCTTGTCATGGTAGCAGGAGTGCATCGCCATAAGATCTTCAAGCTCGTCCTCATATATCCAGCCCTGCTCGATATAGTGGACGCACAGCACCCGGATCTTGTCCTTCATAATTAAGCGGAGCCCTTCAGAGGCTCCGCTCTTCTTCTCGGCCCGTCTCTGTATCAGGCCGCAGATCTGACTCACTAAAGTCGAGAACGCGCCTGATCCGATGACGGCCACGATGATGGTGGTTGTGCTCTCACTCATTTATGCCTCCTCATACGCCTCACCGGTGATCTTCTCGTATTCTTCGGGGGTAAGTTTTCTCGCCCTCACGAACTTGGCGACGTCTTCATTGGAATAGGTCCCCTTGTCATAGTAACGCTTTACGATTTTGAACATGTTACACCTCCGTCATTGTGCTGAGTAATATTTCGGCCAGAACCTCATCCTGGTCGGCCTGGGTTACCTGGATCTCTGCCTGCTGCAGGAGCACCTCGGCGTTGACCACGTCGGCTGCCTCCTGCTGATCCATTAGTGCCTGATAGGTAGGGCTTGCAAGCTCCTCCACCAGTGCCTCGTAGACGTCATTCGAGATCATGCGGCTCATGCAGGTGTAGCCGGGATCAGGAACGTCTTCCTTCTCCGGAGCTCTCTGGATGTCCTTGCGCTGGATCCACGTCTCAGCGTTCAGTCTCTCAAACTGCTCCGGCTTGGAGCTGCAAAGCTCCTCTGACCATTTTGTTTTCATCGTTCAACCTCCTCTGGTATTTGCTGATGATATTCTTCAGGGCTTTTATGTTGATCCTGCCCTTGATGTACTTTTCCCAGATGTACCGGGTGTCGGTATGCTTGAACCATCCGGCTCGTGATACCATTGACAGCGCCTGGCGTGAAGATATTATTGCGGCGTGTGAGAGCTTTCTGGCGAACCTCGTGGCTCGGATCATGATGCTCTTCCGCAGGATGGTGTTCTTCCCGGTAAATACGAAGCCCATGAAGTCGATCGGCCTGCCTATGACCTGCCCGTTCTTCTTTTTATAGATGAACCTGGCCACAGTCCAGTTGTCCTTCAGCTTTAGCCGCAGTGAGCCCAGCATCTTCTTGATCAGCACTACAATCTGATGCAGGTGTCTCTTGTTGTTATCGATGACGACCATGTCGTCCATATAACGCACAAAGCCCATGGGCTTCTCATCCAGCACAATCCGGTCGAGTCTCCGGAGGACGAAGTTCGCAAGCCACTGGCTGATATAAAAGCCAAGCGGCAGACCCTTCGGAAACTGCAAAAAGATCCGGCGGATCAGATAGATCAGCCAGCTGTCCTCAATCAATGCCTCCAGTTCTTTGATCACTACATCCAGGCGCACGTTGTTGAAAAAGTGCCGGATGTCCAGCTTTGCAAAATGCCGGAAGCCCTTTCTGGTCAGCCGCTCCATGTACCTCTTGCCATAAATAGAGCCGCGGTTCGGCATGGACCCGCAGCTGTATCGATACGCGTGTTTTGTGATTATCGGCGAGAGCACCTGCACTACTATGTGATGCACCCACTGTTCCCAGATACTCGGGCAGTAGATCCGGCGTTCCTTGCCGTGCTCATATATGACCCGGCCGGTCTTGATTGAAGGCGTGAACTGTTTCTCCGGATCTCCTCCCGGTCTTGTCTCTTTTAGTGTTTCAATCATTAAGTCAACGTAGTGGTCGAAGTCCGCCTCTATGATCTGGACTTCTCTCCTCTTTGTCTTCCCTTTTCGCAGCTTCCTCCATGCTGCAAGTATCACATCCCTGTCCTGGCATTTTGCCCACAGATATTTATACCTTCGCAGTTTTGGTTCAATCATTTCTCCTTCTATTGGCCTCCATCCTTCGTAGTACGACCGCTTCTTCAGGACGGTCTGCTGTGGCTTATTTCCATTCCCGGTACGATTGATCGCCGGCTAGACTTGTCTCAAAGTCCTGAGATGTAGGAAAGTAGGCGGCGCTGGTATATTGCCATAATATACCCGCTTTTATTGCTATAGAGTGGCGCAGCCGACCCCGCAGTTCCAGTTCGCATTGCTCGCCTCGTTGTTGAGATTAACGTACGCAGGGCCATCAATCAGGTCGTTGTTCGTATTGCCGAGACGATGGGCCGAGGTCTTGGCCGCCTACATCCCCTCATTATTCATTTATATCTGTTTGTCATACCATCGGCCGGGGGAAGACCCCCGGCGCCCCCTGGGGTTACGCTGGCGCGTAACCCGCAGAAGGAAGAAGGGCGCAGCCGACCCCGCAGTACCAGTCCGCATGGCTCGCCTCGCTGTTGAGATTAACGCACGCAGGGCCACCAATCAGGTCGCCGCCCGTATAGCCGAGACGAAGGGCCACACGGGTGCCGCTGGTGTTGTAGTACTGGCCATCGCATAGGCCAGTGGAGCTTGTTGCGTCCTTGCTTGCAGGATCCGGGATGGATCCATTCTGCAGAGTCGCTCTTGTCTTCTTCGCATATGTCCAAGCGCTGTTTGTGGTGACCGTGACGCCGGTGTTCTCATAATCGGCACCACTGAGGCTGTATTTATATCTGCCACTGAGATATAAACGGCCGCCGATTGTGATCATATAAGGGTCACGAGTAAGCTGCTGATATGACCCCAGGACGATGCTGTGGAAGAGTTTGTTGAGGCTTTTCTTGTCGCTGGTTCCATAGAAGCGACCACCTCCGATCACAGCGTTGGCCTTAACTCCCGTAGAAGAATCTGAGCTGTAGCTTTTACAGTTTCCGTGTCCGGCATAGGTCTGAATGTCCGTAGACCTGAAGATCATGTACTCGAGGTCGCGGAGCACATTGAGGATGGGGCCACCCAGGAAGATGGCGCGGCTGCTCACTGCGTTGATGATCGCCTTCTCCTGGTCGCAGGTCCTTGACGCGATCGGAGTGGTGCCGCTTCTAGTGTTTCCGGAAGCGTCCATGTAGAACATCGGGATCCAGATGCCGTCGAGCTCCGCACCGTCCTGATCGTAAAAGCCGACCGGAACGAAGTCCTCCGTGTTGCTGTGTTCATTGTCTGCCGCAAAGTATACGTCGCGACCGCGGCCGTCTGCTGCATACACTTCCTTCATAAAGAGCTTATTGACCCATGCGCCTGCATATTTGCAGGAAGTGATTGCTGCTGCAGCTCCGTCCTTCATCTTTGTGTAGTCATCCGGATTGAGCTCCCCGACTGACTGCTGCGTGGTCACATCTACAATGTGCGGGAAGTTTTTCATGACGTTGTCCATGAAATCATCCCAGGAGCCGGTTGTCACTGTTCCGGTGCCGCTGTTCGTCATTGCCGGAGTGAAGTCTGAGTTCTCAACATCCTCCGGGTAGGTGATAGTGCCGGTTCCGTCATTCGCCGGGCTTGTGTTGGTGAAGTCCTGATGGAAGCCCCACACTGGAGCATTTTCAGAGGGCACCACGCTGGCCACGTTCTTCTCGTTGAGGTTGTAGATGCCGTGGTCTGAGTAGGCGAAGGCCTTGTAGAAGTAGGTCTCCCCATTGACGAGCCCGGTGTCGATGTAGGCTTCTTTTTCGTAGTCGTGAATGTGCTCACCAGTCGCATCGAGAACAAGGTCTCCGTCTGTAATACCGGCAGGAACCTCTCCCTGCTTTCTCCGGATCATCACACCCTTGACGGTGCAGAGAAGCTGCCCATCCACCACCGTGTTGTCCGGAGCTCTGAAACGGATCTTCGCGCTCTGGTTGTCGCTCTTAATACTGAAGCTCGCCATGTTCGTGGGAGGCAGCCCCGCGATCTGGTTCTTCTTGATGCCCACAAGGACTTCGTCCGCTGCATACTGGGCGCCAGTAAAGTCTGCCATATGCTATTCCTCCTTAATATTCTGAATATATGACTCCGTGATCGTCTTGCTGCCGTTGGCGTCAGTAGTCTCGAACACGGTCGTCTTCGTGTAGTAATAGTTGCCATCTGCCGGAGTGATCACAGTCGTGATGCTGGACGTGTTGCCCTGCGCATCTTTCTGGAACGTAGTCACAGCTCCGACCTGATCGTCCTCGCTGGTCTCAGAGATTAGGGCGGTGTTGCCCTGCTCGTCCTTATTGATTGCGGTCACTTTGGAGCACAGCCCGTACTTATTCAGGAACACGGTCTGCGTGAGGCCGTCGATCTGGTTCTGAAGTGCTCCAGCAATATCTCCGGCCAGCTTGTTCTTGATGGACTCAAACCAGTCGTCGAAGTCGCTCTCCGCTGTCTGCTCGAAGAGGTTCAGGGTGCTGACAATGTCCCGGCACATGGCCAGGTATTCCTCCCGGCTCACCTGGTAATCGGTCTCTGTCTTGCTGACAAAGTCGGCATAGAACTGATCCAGCTGGTCAAAAAACACACTTGTGTCCAGGTGGTCGATCAGCTGCGTTATTATACCGCACACGTCAGAGTCCATGCGGGTGTCCGTGATGTTTGCCTGTGATAGAGCCGTAGCGTTAGCGCTCACGGCTACAGTGGCCAGTCCCAGCTCATAGTAGTCACCGGCTGCCGGCTGGACAATCTCCGGAGCCACAGGACCATTTGCGACTGTGCCGGTCTTGACCACAAGCTCGCACAGCCTGTCGGCGTAGTTACACCGGAGAACTATGCGGTCAATGCGGCTGTACTGCGTCGGTGCCTTCTCCAGTATGAGCGTCTCCTCCGCGTCGGAATAGGCAAAAGCTCCGTTGATCATGCCGAAGCCCGGGCGAACTGTGAGGTTCATGCCCTCCGCAGCCACTACCTGGAAACAGTCTCCGGGATCTGACAGGACGCCGTTGCTGATCAGCTTCGCGAAGAGCAGCCGGAACAAGTCGGAAGTCTCTGCCCTATCGAAGATTGGCATGCCTTCCGTATCTGTCCCGACAATCTCGCTGTCAAAATATCCGTATCTCATTAAGATGTCTCCCTCCTTATTATCTTAGTTATGGATGTCATTTCATCGTTGCCGAACGTGATGTTCAGCGTACTCTTGCTTCCTTCATAGACCTCCTGGATCTCTGTGATCCTCTTGACCGTCTCGATCTGGACGTCCAGGTTCTGGTACGTGCAAAGATCTCCGAGGTCGAAGTCTTGCATGTAGATGAGGTTGGCCGCTGCATCCACGTCGCTGTTGACTGTTTCCACCATGGCATACTCGTCCAGCTTCTCCAGTCCTCTCTGCCGGAGCAGCGCTTTGTACTGTTCCGCCGTGTAGGTCTTTTCGTTTCCGGCTGAGTCTTTGTAGGTGCTCTGCAGGTCTCTTGCGTCGACGTATATCTCACGGCGTTCTTGGCTTGGATCCGTGCGGCTGTCCACCTCTACCACGACACGGTCGCTCCCCTCTCCCTCGCCGGCCACATAGGCATAGTTGGCAGCGGAGGAGGAGTCTCTGTCATAGACCACATTCTTGACATTATAAAAAGCGTTTGAGAAGGTGGCCGGCGAGTTCACATCCTGGTTGTCTGTGCGATCCAGTCCTGCCCACGTCTCAAAGGTCAGCGTGTTCTCCTCGAAGTCGAAGACGAGCCGGTGGCTGAGCTCCTGCGTGCGCTCTATCTCGTAAAGCTTGTCGCCCACAGCATCCCCTGTGCTTTGCAGGGTCACGCTCGTGCCCAGTCCGGAGAACTCGCCCAGCTTAATCTGTGGGAAGCTCCTGCCGCTGTCGCTTGGATCGATGAAGAACCGCTGCACAAGCTCCCGGCCTATTTCCTCCGGTGTGCCTGTGATATTAACGGCCGGAACTGTCACGCGGTTATTGAGTAAGACCTCGGAGAAGTAGCCCTTGCAGTATGCAGCCCTTGCCCCGTCGCTTGTCTGTTCATAGTTGACCTCGCGGATGACTCCCAGATCCGTCCTGTCGTGCCGGTACACGTACCGGGCATTGTTTAGCAGTGGGAAGTACTCCACAGCGGTGTGTATCTCGAACACGCCCGCCTCGTGGTATCGCCGATCCCATATCAGTGACCGGTAGATTGAAAACTCCCCGAGCAGCTCGAAGTTTGCATCTAATACTGAAATTCGCATATATTACACCCCCAGATACTTCGGCGTATAGTAGAGATTGACGTCCAGGTTGACATAGTTCTCGTCGGCCGCATATTCCAGATAGTTGTCCCCTACATCCAGCTGGAACGGATTGCTGGATCTGTCCACGAGCTGGTAGCAGTTGACGCCGTTGAGCTCCACAACCTGGTGCCGCTCATTGGTGTCAATCACTAGGACATCGCCCATCTCCATGTCTACCTTCACACGCATGAAGTTCGACGTGCCGACCTTTGCGATCTTCGGATTCTTTACCGGTCCGCGGGTCGCTATAAATTTAATAATCACACCGGTCTGGACGTCGCCGTCATTTGCGAGCGCCACTTCCTGGTGTAGCGTTCTGTAGGCCATAGCCATGCCGCCAAGCGCCAGCCCCGTGTACGGCTTCGGTACGTTCAGGATCTTCTGGCTTGTTACCCTCCAGGGGAAGGCGAACATCGCTGTGAAGGCGGCCATATTCTTGCCAAAGTTGTCCACGTTGAGCATGTACGGATCCGGACAGATCAGGTCGACCACAATCTTCAGGCGGCTGTTGAGGCTGACCTGCTCCGCAAAGCTCCAGCCCTCCAGCTCGTACTCGATGTTGCGACTGACGCCCATGTTGGTGATGAGCGCCTTGCCGGTGTACTTCGGGTTGAAGAACTTGATCACCCTCTGCCGGTTTGCGGCGTTGTTTTTCATATCTCTGAAGGCGGCCTCGATGTGGATGGGGCGCGCCTGTATTTTCTTTCCGTCAATGGTTACGCCATCGACAAGTGCATTGTCTGACGTGCTCAGCGAGATGTCCGAAGACTCCAGCCCGCTGATCTTGGTGATGTCAAGATCAGCGCCGGGCCCCATTGTCAGGGTCCGGCCATTACATGTGAGCACGATCTTAATGGTTAAGTTACTCATTTAACACCTCCGAACAGTTTGCGGACAGCTTCCCGCTGCGACTTTGCCACCTCGCTCGGCGTTGCCACCGGCGTGTTGTAGGTGTTCTCCTGCTCCACATGGTTGTCATTGTAGACAGTGGTGCCCATGTTGTTGGATGCCCGCAGGGTTGCAGAGCTTCCTGCCTTGACGGAGAAGCCCTTCATGTTGCTGCTGACGGCCGCCTGCATGTGCGCGACCATTTTCTCCGCCTGGTTCTCCATATCTTTGAGAGCGTCAGGCATTGCTTCATCAAAGCCCTCAGCAATCCCGGGAGGAGCCCAGCGTCCGACCTCATCCCTGAACTCTGTCGAGGGAGAGTTGATCCCCAGCGCATCCTTCGCCGCATCGAGCAGTGATGTTGCCAGTCCGCTGACCTTATCCTTCAGCCAGCCCCAGCCGCTGCTGATACCATTCCACAGTCCGGTCACGATGTCCGCGCCGATGCTCATGATCTTGTCCGGGAGGCCCTTGATGCCATCCACCACGGAGTCGAAGAGCATCTTGGCTGCGGCCGCGCCCTTCTGCGCAAGCTGTATGCCCCACTGGACGACCTTGTTGGCCGTGTTGATCAGCCATGTCCAGACCTTGTTCGGAAGCTGCTGCAACCAGGACACGATCGAGCTGATCATCTCGCTCATTGCTGTGCTAGCGTTGGTGATCATCTGCTGACGCCATGCCAGGAGCTTCGTCACAGTGTTGACCAGCCATGTCCAGACCTTGTCCGGTAGCTGCTGGATCCAAGAGACAATTCCGCTCACGAGATTGCTCATGCCCTCACTGGCTTTTGTCCACATGTCGGAACACCACTGGCCGATACCGGTCAGGAGCGTGTCATAATATGCCCCGATAATCTCCGGGAGCTGTGCAATCGCGTCACCTATGCAGCAGATAACCTCCCAGATCGCACTCGCGATGTCTGGAAGTGCCTGCACCAGTCCGACCGCCAGGTTGGCGATAAGCTGGAGCCCTGCGTTGATGAGCTTCGGTGCCTGTGAGATCAGGTTCGTCGCTATGTGAGTGACCAGCTTCACGAGTGCCGGCAGCAGTTTCGGGACAGCCTGTCCCAGTCCCTGCGCAATGCTTGTCACTATGTTGGAAGCGGTCTCTAGGAAGCGGCCGACGCCGTCTCCTTCAATGAAGCCTGTGATACCTGACACAATCTTGTCAGCTGTGCCATTCCAGTCGAAGGCTGTGATCTGCTGTGCAGCGTTTTCAAATATGCCCAGGAGCGCGTCAGCGACACCAGAAACGCCGTTCTCATTGAAGCCCTGGGTGATTGATGCAAGAGCATCCGCAGCGCCGTCTGCGGCATCAGCAAGAGGCCCGGAAACAACCTCGAAGAGGCCGGTCGCCATGTTACTGAAGGCTGTCTTGATTCTCTGAGTCTTGAACTCCAGAGAGTCGCTCACTGTGCTGTAAGCATCGCCCACGACGTCTGCACTTGTTGCCATCTGCTCCAAGTCGCTCCTGAAAGTTTCACCCTCTCCGGAGAATATTGACAGGGCAGCTTTGCCGGCCTCGATGGAACTGAACATATCCACCATGCTCACGCCGTCCTTGTCTGCCTGCGCGCTGATCATTCCCAGCACGTCTCCCAGGTCTGCGCCGGCGTCCATCATCTCATTGAATGACATGCCGGCATACTGGGTGCCCTCTGCCGCTTTGGCCAGATTATTGGATGCGATCGTTCCGCTCTTGCCTAGCTCTGCGATCAAGCTGTTGAGCTGTGTGGTAGCCTGCGCTGTTGATGTACCCGATGCAGTCATGACTGCTAGGGATGCGCCCACCTGCTCGAATGATACGCCGAAGGCTGACGCTGTAGGTGTAACCTGCGCCAGACTTGCGCCCAGCTCGTCCACCGTCGTGATACCGAGGTTCTGCGTCTGTATGAGTACCTTCTGGACTTTTCCGATGGACTCCTCGCCCTCCATGCCGTAGGCGTTCATGGTCTTGGCCGTTGCGCTCAGTGCGGTGTCGATGTCTGTGAAGCCGGCGGCTGCTAGCTCTGCGGAGCTTTGGAGCATCGTGCCCAACATCTCCATCGGAACACCGGCGGACTCTGCTGAGTATGCGGCCTCCGCAAGCCCGTCAGCCGCCAGACCAGTGGCGGACGATAATTCTAGTATTTCATCACTCAACGCCGAGAACTGTTCGTCCGTACCGGTGAAGAGTGTCTTGGTCTTTTGCATGGACGCCTCGAAGCTCATGCCAGAGCTGAGGGCTTCCTTGCCGAGATTGACGACGGCCTCCGTGGCCTTCGTCATGAGGTTGCCTGTGAACACGCCCAGCGCGTTCTTGGCCACGTCGCCCAGTCCGCTAGTGCCTTTCTGTAGGCCAGACGTGTCGAGCGACGTGTCAAAAGTTAGTGTGCCATCTGATGCCATGGACTTGCCTCCTTTACATTAGCGCGGAAGGGTTTCCTCCGTTCATAAGTAATTGAGTCAGGTCACTCTCGAGCTGCTGTCTGTCCTTTGATGCAGGAAGAGCGTACAGTTTTTTCATCTTCTGGTAGTACTGCTTCTGGTCCTTCGGCATTTTAGCCGGGATGGACATTGTGCGGTAGCCTATGATTTTGATGAACTGCGTCTCCTCCGGCAGTGACTTGAACAGTGCCCGAAACTGCCACCAGTGGAGTGATATGCGTGCAAGGTCTATCCCGAAGGATCCCAGGAACGCTGCGTAGATATAGTCGGCGTCGTATTCGTAATTATAGGGCGGATCTTCGGCGGATCCACCGCCTTGGCCTGCCATTGCAGGCTCTTCATCGGCTCCGCATCTGTAAAACCAGAGCATTGCCTGGACTGCTTCGCTTATGATGTCGCGGGAGAACTTCACGCCCGGGAAATAAAGCTCCAGAGCTGTCCGGAGCTTCTCCTGCGGGTCCATCGAGTGGTCGAGCATGAGCTCCTCGAAAAGGATCCCGGTGCGGAAGCCGGTGTCGATTGGAACCGACTGGCCAGCAATCTCTACTTCATCGGGCAGTCCGTCAATCAGGAGGTTCAGTGTCTTTTGCCTCCGTTTTTGCGGTCAATGAACTGCTGAGCCTGGGCCTGCTGACGCTTGACTGCTGCGTTCTGGCGCTGGGTGTATTTATTGGTGAAGTCGTTGAGCTTCTTGCGCTCACCCTGCGCCCAGTTTGTCAGGTCCTCCACCGCTTTCAGGTGGATCATGAGGTGCTGCTCAGCCCCCTCAAAGACACGAGCCGCGGTGCCCTCTCCGAAGATGTCGTCGAAGTACTCGTCCACAGTTGCGCACTGCTCTCTGATGCTATCAGCGAAGGATGTGTACTTTTTGCCCTGGCTTTCCGCTGCTTTCTTCTGCATTTTGATGGTCGCCGCTTCGTAGGGTTCCACGAAGTTGGCGTCCATGAAGTCGCCCTGTAATGTTACGCCGTTTATGATAATTTCCATGCTTTTGTCTCCTTCTGGTCAGCGCTTAAAAATACGGCAGCACCCCGCGCTGTTGGGATGCTGCCGTCTGTCCGTCTCCTGCTAATAAGTCAGGCGCACGGTTCCAGTGGTTGCTTGCCTATTTCTTTGCTTTACTTGTTGTCGTGTCGTACTTGCCGGCGAAGGTTCCGGCCGTGAACGTCTTCTTCACGGTGTCGAACTTGCCCTGCACAGGATCGCCGACAGCGTGAAGCGTTCCGGACACGGAGATCTTCTCGCCGCCATCACCTTCGATGTCGCTGACCTCGTTGGCCACGTTGAACATGCGGGCAGTGTACTCTGCGACTGTATCGGACGGTGTGCCGATAGGGTTGAAGAGATCCACGCGGATGTAGACACACTTCGCATCCTCTCCGGTCGCATGATCACGTCCCTGCTTGTAGAGCTTGTATATTGCCTTCTGGGAAGGGATCAGTCGGCTCTCATACGGGAACTCTGTCTCGTAGCTGGTGATGTCCGTACTCGTGGTACTCTCGTTGATGTAGGTCTCGCTGTCTGTCTGAGCGTTGGGGCTCTCATTCAGCGATGTGAAACCCGTGCCCATGAGCTCGTAGGTGCCATCCACGTCCAGGTAGTCCGCGATAGCGTTACGAAGCAAAGCTGCACGAGACTCATCAAAAGTCTGTAAATTGAACTTTCTCATCTTTCTGCCTCCTTGTGATAAATGAGTTCTAACTGTATCTGGTAGCGTGCGTTCCTGAATGACTCGTCGAAGAGATACCCCGGCGAGAGGATCCGCAGCTTCTCCGGATGCAGGCCTTCCGGCATTTCCGGAAACACGCCTGCAGCATCCTGAGCCTCCACCCAGTTGGCGAAGTTCTCGTAGAAGGTGCTGTTGGCTATAGTCTGGAAGCGGTCCATGTCATAATACTCCCGGCTTCCGAAGTTGAACTGGTAGCGCCTGTCAGAGCTGCCGTCGATGTAGGTCTCAATCACTGGCGTGAAGATCCCGGTCTCTACGACATACTCAACCGGCTGATCGCCCAGCGCATCCACCCGGAACACGCCGTCCTTCAAAAGCGGGCACGCTGCTATAAAATCAAATACCCCCTCGATGATAGAATTGGCTGCCATGTCTTAGCCCTCCAGTAGTTTCTTAATATGGTCTTTGTTTGCGGTTTTCATCCGCTCGAACCACTTGCCGCCACGGCGTGGGTCATAGGAGCGCGATGTGGCCGTGTTGTAATACTGCGCCCGGGCGTATGGTGCAATGTACTTCACCTCGCCCGAGCCGATAACTGTGCCAAGCGTTCCGGATCTCTCCAGCGCTCCGGTGCGGTGTGGCACCATGGGGCTGCAAAGACGCAGCACCTCGCTGTCGATGATTTTCTGCTTTTCTGTCATGAGCTTGTTCATCCGCGTCGGGAAGTCCGCGCTCCATGACAGTCGGCAGCTTCCTCCGTTCGCTCCCTGGAAGGAGCTTTCGCTCGGCTGTTCTATTGGCTTGAACGCCATCATACACCTCCTATTCTCCAGTGCTTCACCGCATTGGATCCTCTGAGAGTGTTGTCCGCATATTCAGAGATGCAGATCAGAGCTGTGTGCCTGTCCTTTGCAAGAGCGTCAAGCTCCTGCTGGGTCAGTGCCTCACTTCCCTCATACTTCCCGGCGATGACGTAGTCACCCTTGCGCAGCGTCCAGTACTTTCCAGCATCGTTACCGCTCAGGGTTCTATAGACCGCCTCGCTGATGTAGCTCCTGTCATCCTGCACCTTTGCCATGACCGGGATCCTCAGCTTGAAGCTGAGGCTTTCAGAGTGGACGCCCTTGGAGCTGCTCGCTCCTCTGCTCTCCTGGTAAGACGCCCCGCTGATCACTGTCGGCAGGAACACCTCGCGCCGATCGGCGCCTGGTCTGGCATTAAATACCGTCACAGCAGTCTGCACATCCATCGCAGCATCCTCCTCCCATCTTGACCTTGCGGCTCAGCCATCCGGTCGGGAGAAGGTACACCCTGATCGCCTCGTAGACCTTCCTGCGAAGGGCTGCTTCGGCAGTCTGGCCATCCTGCGCCTCTGTCACATAGGTGACGCTGTAGCCGTCATTGCTTTCGCTTTTGACACCCGCAGCGACTCCCGCCGTGTCGCTGGTCTTGTAGTTGTAAATCACATCCGCAGCGGAGCAGACCGCGAGCTTGACGCGGTCGTTCTCCACTGCAAAAATGTCACCGTTGATATAAGTTAGATAGCTGATGTGCGCCTCTGCCTCCGCCTCAACAGCCTGGAACTTATCCTCGGGGATAGTTGCTCCCCCGAGAGTGTTCTTATAGAAGTCATAATTGACATACATCAGCCGCACCTCCTTCAGCTTAGGCTGTAAGAACTGCAAACGGGAAGCGCTTGCTCTTGTCCTTCTCCAGTCCGTTGACAGGGTTCGGAATCTCCCAGCCGAGTCTCATGACTGCACGGAGCGCAACCATGTCGTTCTGCATCAGGTTGTAGGCGATGGACCCGTCAGGGTTCTGCACTACGCCTTCAGTGAAGAGCTTGAAGGTGATGTCCTGGCGGATGCTGTAAACCAACTGAGAGAAATCGCCGGAAATCATGAGCGCCTGGGTCTTATCGAAGGCACCATTGCGAGGGAACTGGATGGCGGAGCCGTCGAGGCTGTAGTTGCCAGCGTTCTGCATGCTGCTCAGGAAGAGAGGACGGTCACTCTTATCCTTCAAGCCTCTGAGCTTTGCTCTCATGGAGATGTCAGCCACGTGACCGGTCACGAAGTAGCCAGACTGCTCGACTGCTGCAATGGAGCCGCCCTCCCCGAGAGTAGCATCAAAGAGATCGGTCGCAGTAGCGAGGGAAACCTTTGCTGCAGTCGGAATGGAAGGAACAAGTCCATTTCTCCAGTTAGTAGGCTTTCCGGTTCCGAAGAGGATGGCTTCATCGATGACCTTGCCGAACGCTTCCTGCACGCGAGGTTTAACCTCTGCCCAGATGTCGTACTCAGAGTCGTCGAGTACTGCTTCAGGAATCGGAACGATGACAGCGATCTCTTCCGCGTAGATCACCTTCTTGTCCCATGCCTGGCTCGTTGTCTTCTTCTGACCCTTGTCTCCGTCCACGAAGTATGCAACCGGCAGAGAGTCAAGCACCGGGAGCTTGGACTGCTTTGCGGTCATGTTGGCCAGTTTGCGGCCCATGGAAAGAACGCAGGACTGCTCAATGGTTCCCTGGATGATCTCCTGCGCACGGTCTTCGGGAATGAGAGCCTCTGCACCAGTTCTGTCGATGCCAGTGGCCGTGGACTCGTCAAAAATCTGTAAGTTAAAAATTGTATTCTTTTTCATTATTTTCCTCCTTGTTATACTCTGTAACCCGCAGCTCTGCGGATTGCGTTGTTGATACTGTCGTTCCCATCTGTTCTGGATCCGGAACCCTGCGATCCGTCCGTTCCGGTCTTTACCTTGTAGCCGGAAGCTGTAAAGCGCGGATTGTCCTTCAGGAACTTGGTGACAGCCTTGTCGAAGTCGAGCTTGTCGTCTTCCTTCATCATCGCGCCGACCTTGAACTGCACATAGTCAAGATCTTCCTCGCGGACGCCCTTGGAGCGAAGCGTCGCCTGGTTTTTGAGAGCCTGGAGCTCTGCCCTGGCGTCGTCTCTTTCCTTCTCGATTGCTGCGACGTTCGGCTGGTTCTTGGCCTTGTTGGCCTTAAAGTCTGCAATAGCCTGCTCGATCTCTGCCTCGCTCATGCCCTGCTGCCTGAAGTAGCTGCTGAGTGCAGCCTTCTCCGCTCTCTGGACTCTCGCGTTGGCGATTTCCTCAGCTTGTGCAAAACTGAAGCCTCCCTGGCCTCCATTGTTGCCTCCGGAGTTCTGGCCTCCGTTGCCGTTCCCAGCGTTTCCACCCTGTGCTCCAGAGCCGCCCTCGCCGCCGTCATCAAAGAGCTGTAAGTTGAAGATGTTCTTCTTCATGTCGTTTTTACCTCCGTTTTTGTGATGTGCGTGAACATTCTCCGTTTAAGGCCCGTCGGCCATAATTAAAAGCGGCCACGAGGGCGCTCAAATTATCGTTATCTCTCCATAGGCTTCCTGGATCTTCAGGATGCCTAGGAACCAAGTGTCAACCAGCGCCCGGCCGACAGTGCCCAGCTTCTCCCACCTGACAGCAATGAAGCCGTCGTTCTGGCGCACCTCTATGCCTTCTCCGGCAACACCGGTAAGACCTTCGACGAGCGTCAACGTCAGCGCTGAGACAGCTGCGCAGATTATGTTGGCACCAGGCGGAGCTCCTTCCGGGCGCTTGGCGTGTCCAGAGACCTCCAGCTGGTTGGTGGTTAGTAATATATTGATCAAAACTCTGCCTCCTCAATCCTTTGCCTTGCCACTTGGAAGTAGCCCGGGTCGAGTTCTATGCCGTAGAAGTCGAGCCCCATATTCATGCAGGCCACGCCTGTGCTCCCTGATCCCATGAACGGATCCAGCACCGTACCGCCATCCGGTACAAGTTGCAGAAGATTCTCCAGTAATGGCACCGGCTTCTCTGTCTGGTGGTGCTTGTCCTTTGACTGCACGCCCGGTATGCTGTAACATCCGGCCGCGGACTTGCATCCCTTGACCATCTCAGCCTTGCGGCTTCCTTTGGAGCCCCAGACAAGATACTCGCAATCATTCCGGAAACGATCCGGTGTTGGTCTGCTTATGCGCTTATCCCAGACTACAATGCCGAGCCAGATGAAGCCGGCCGTCTGAAGTGCGTCTGTCATGGCCGGCAAGTTTCTCCAGTCTATGAAGGCGCCCAGGATCCCCCCCTCCTTCACTTTAGGGCGCAAGCCCATGAAGACCTCCCTGAGGAAATAGATGAGGCTCCTCTGGTCCATATTGTCACCGGTGAAGCTCTGGAAACGAGCCGAGCCGTTGAACTCTGTGCTGCAATACTTTGACCGGGTGCTTGCTTTACGTCCTCCGGCATGCAGCGCTCCGGAGCTATATGGTGGATCTGTCAGCACCATGTCGATGCTGCCGTCTGGTACGTTGTCGAGCTGCAGCAAGCAGTCGCCGTTGAATATCTGGTACATGTTTTTGGTCTCTCTTTCACAATTTTGGGCACTAAAAAACCACCTCGCTGCATCAGCTTGGTGGTTTAATTGTTGTTATAAATGTAATCATACACGCGCTCGGCTTCTCGGCCGGTTGCGTTTAGTTCGTCATAGTTTGGCGGAGCGTAGCCCTTCTCCGTCATGAAGCCGTCAATCTCTTCGAGCAGGCCATCCACGTCGTCGGCTTCAATTAGCGCCTGCGCTGCTTCGATATTCTTAATCAAGAACTGCTTGTCTTTTTCGTCTATCTTCATTTTTGACCTCCTCTCGGGTTTGCTTGTATGAGTCTATTGTCTCGGACGCTCACAGTCACGAACGCGCCGGCGCCTTTGTATGTCCTGCGGACATCACCGTCTGCCAGTGTCCTCTCCGTGATCTTCTCGGGGTTGGCCATTGCATCGTTCACGATCTCAATGGTTGCACCTTCTCGCATGCCTTCATGTGGATCGGCCGTCTGTCCTATCACTCGGTCGATGAAGTGGGTCGCGTAGGAGTCTATTCTCACGCCGTCTGATGTTATTCGACCTACAACACGAGCCTGGACGTCCTCCGCTGTCTTCTTGTATTGATCAAGTCCGACCAGAGGACTGATGTCACCCTTTTCGACTGCTAGGCCATATCCACGAAGGAGCTGATACTCCTCTGTGTTATTGTGCCGTGCTTCCTTATATTTGTCAAGAGTGTCGAGCGTAGTGCTCGTCGCGCCGATGTCTTTGAGCCACTTCTTGTGGTCGGCCGCTTTCTGTGCCGCCTCCATGTCCTGGCGTCTTTTGTTTTCCTGGCGTTCCTTCTCTTGGTTGATCTGTTCAGCCTGCCACTCGGCGTACACTTTCGGGCTCGGTGAGATCCTGCCCGGTGTTCTTCCGGTGTAGATCCTCTCGGTCTGTTCTTCGAGGCCCATGTATCTGCTGAAGCTCCGGTACTCTTCAAGCTGTGCCTGGTACCGGCACTGTGCCTCGACGATGTCGTCGTGGTCGGCTCCGGCCTGCCTGAGGAGCTGTACCTGTTCGCGCTTTGCCCTCATGGCCGTCTCCATCTGCCTCTGCTTCTGGGTCGCCTGGTAGGCGTTGTATTCTCTGCCCCGGTACTTCCTGGGCGTTTCTTCTCTTGCCGCCAGCTCCTCCAGGTACTCGTCCGTGTAGTTTCGCTGGCTCACGCCTTTGATGAACGGGTAGTAGCTGTGCCGGCAGTTCCATCCGCAGAGGCCTCCGCCGGATCCGAGACCGCAGACCTCAGTCAGCTGCTGCTTCGTCCAGACGCGCCCCTGCCATGCCGCATGCGACGGCCTCGCTGCTCCATGGGCTGACACCTCGAAGAGATTGGTGCCCAGGCTTTGCGCGTTCATGTCAGTCACCCGTCCGGCAAGCTGACCGAACCCGGTGAGAAGTGAACGCCTGACAGCCACATCGATGCGGTTGTGCCATCCGCTCGCATAGTCGACGCCGTAGTCTGTGCCGGTATCACTGAAGACGTGATCCGTCCGGAGCCCTGACCTTGTCATCATGCCGGTCGTTTTCCTGACCAGTGTGTTGTAGTCGTAGGCGCCGTTGGCCATGCCTGTGATGGCGTCGTCCAGATAGCTGTTGTAGATGTCAGCCAGCGGTGTGTAGACCGTCTTGCCGTTGGCCATATCCACCATGAAGCCGGTCGACTTGGTAATGTTGTAGAGCTCCTCCGTGGACTGCTTGATCAGCGCCTCGGTGATCTGCTGGAGCTCTGCGTTCTGCTCGTATGGGATGAACTCCTTCCCGACAGACTCATAGATGTCTTTCTGGCTGGTGTATTCGTTCCGGATGACTTCCTCATAGAGCTGGCGAACCGTTTCCCCGTTGCCATCCACAGCCTTGGAGATCAACGCCCTGATGTCCTCCGTGGAATTGCCCAGGATGATCAGTCGCTGGATCTGCCAGTCAGCTGTCGAGGTGATTTTGCCCGCCTTCTGGATGCGCCGCACCACGTCCTGCATGATGTTGACCTCCAGGTCTCTGTATTTCTTCTCGACGCCTGCCGCTAGCAGGCTGTGATAGCTCTCGTCCATCTATCAGAAGAGGACACCGGGCTGCTGCTCGGGGAGCTTGGCCACTGCGGCTTCCTCTGTCTCCCCGTACCACTTCGCCCGGTACTCAGGCAGGCCCATGACGCCGATGGCTACGTCCTGGCGGTCTTCCTGCCGCTCTGTCTGCTTGTCCACGATGATGCTGTCGTCGAAGTCGATCGTGATGTCAGTGTCCTCTGACAACTCAGCAACCCCGGCCGCTTTGCCCAGTCGGATGATCACGCGGATGAGATCCTTCAGGACGTCCTCCAGGATGATCTCGTGCTTCTTAATGGTGCGATACATGTCAGAGTTCTCGCTGATGACCTGTGTGGCCGTAGCGATTGCTCCCTTCTCGAACCGATAGTACTGCGTACCGAAGCCGCACTTGAAGCTGAGGAGGTTCAGGTCGTTGTTAATGGCCTGCTCATGCTCCTCGACTCTCAGCTCCATGTTGACCTCGTGCATCGCTTCCTTTGACTCCTTGAAGAAATCCTCCGGGAGCTGATAGAAGACGCTGTCATCCGGATCGAACACCTGCGAGCCGTTGGCGTCGGTCAGCATCTCAGGCGCCACGAAGATGCGCTTGCGTCCCAGTGTGAACTCGTTCGCATAGCTGTCATACTCCAAGTCCAGCTTGGCCAGCACGTCCACGCTGTTGGCATAAATGCTCACGCCCATCGGGTTGGTGTCGTCCTCGTCCACATTGTTGGCGATGTTGAGCTTGTCAATGACGAACTGAGGCTTGTCGGATCCGGTCTCTACTCTTGGAACCAGCCCCTCAAAGTGTGGGATCTTGTTCCACTCTTCCTCAGTGATCTCCTTGCCTGCTCCGTTGGATGCTAGCACGACGCTGTTCTCGATGACATACTGGAAGCCGAGATCCTCACCATTTTCTCCGGTCATCTTCTCCAGCTTATGGTACTGAATATGCGCGTACTTTTTACGCTGGTATGTCTTTTCAAACACGAAGACGCACTCCGTGATGCGGGAGTTCTCCCAGGCGGTCGGGAAGATGTTCTTGGCCACTACATAGTCCAGCTTGACGTCTGCGCTGATCACACTGCCATCCTCAGCTACGACCATGTTGGTCAGATATGGCACATAGGCCACAGTGCCGCATGCGGCCTTTCTCTCCTGGTATTCATTCCCCTGCACCATGAAATTGGCGCCTTCCAGAACCTTCTTCACGAAGGCGTCAGTCGCTTCGTCTTTGATGGTGATCTTGACCTTCTCGTTGAGGAGCAGGTCACTCATGTCCTCGCAGATCTTCTTGGCCATGCAGAGGCTCTTGCGGTGGCAGCGTGTGTAATTGCTGGCGCCGTGATAGATCCGGTACCAGTGGAACTTCTTAACGTCCGCTCTGTACCAGCTGTCCCACATTGCTATCTTGCTATAGAATAAGGCGTCGATCGTGTCGATGCCCTTCTTCTTGAAATAGGCGAAGATGTTCATGTTTCCTCCTTCTCGTCCTGCACAGGCAGGAAGCGTTTGATTTTATTCCAGAAGCCCATCACTAGGTAGCGGATCGCGTCCATGCAGTGATCCTTTACCTTGACAGGAACCTCCCGGCCCTTCTCGATTGACTTCTTGTCGTATTCATAAGTGCCGAACTCGTCGATCGCGTTCTCCTGCGATGGATCCACGGTGATCATCTCAAAGGTCAGGAGCTTCTGCACTCTGGATATGCCCAGTGCCACATCGTTCTCAGCGTCTCGGAGCAGTACCTGATAGCCGACCATCCTGGTCGCCCTTTTGATCTCCTCCGCCAGACCTTTGGCCGACGGATCGATGAAGACGTAGAAGAGGTTGCAACTGTACTTCTCATGGAGCCCATCAGTGAACTCGACGAAGTCCTTGGCGTACTCGCTGGGGCTCTTCTGCTTTCCGGTGTCCCGGCCGCTGTGATAGTACTCTTTGAGGCCCTCAATCCTATGGGCTGACATGTTAAGGCCGGCCGCCTGGAATGTGGTCGCGTTCTGCTGGCCATAGTCCACGCCGATGCCGATCATCTGGAAGGCTGTCTCCTCTGTCCGGCGGATTGCCTTCTCGCCGAACATGTAGTAGATCATCTCGTCCACACCGATGCACAGGCCAAGCCACAGCCAACGCCACTGCCTCTCATCGATCTGCCTCAGGAGCTCGGCAGCCGCCACCAGCTTCGCGCCCAGCCACTTGGCTGGGACGTCTCTGTAGTCCACATGCACATGCAGCACATCCGGACGCTTCTGCATCTTCCGGAGCCACACCATGACCGGGGCGTTCGGATTCTTCGGAGGGTTGAAGAGATAGAGCATCTGGAAGTCTGCCTCGTTGCCTCTGATGAACGTCGCCTCGATGTTCTGAAGCTCGTCCTCGCCCTCTCCGTCTGTAAAGAACTCGCTGACCTCATCGATGAGGACCAGCTTGATCGGCTTGCTCTCGTCGATGATGCCCTTGGTATCGTCGATACTGTCCGATCCGGAGAAGTAGATGGTGTTCCCGTTTGGCTTGTATGTGATCTCCATCGGGCTGACGGTGATCTTGAAGGCGCTCTCCGGGATCCCCAGCCTCTTGATAGCTCGCTTGATCTCCTTGTAGACCGTCTTCCTCAGTTTGTTGTGTCTCTTCCGCAAAACTACGACAGCACAATCTTCCATGCTGACGACCTTGTACACTGCCTCGATGGCAGCCTCGCTGGTCTTCGTTCCAGCACGCCCCGACGTCAGGATCTTGTGGGTGTGCGTCGTATCATTGAAAGAGTCCCAGAAGGCCGGGATGATCAGGTCACTGATCCGGACTTCTTTGCGTGTCATTGATTATGACGACAGGATCCTCCTGACCGGCTCCGTCGTTCAGTTTGGACTGTAAAGCCTTCAGGCGGGCTTTCTGTTCCTCTGTTGCCAGTTCCCAGTCTTTGTGCAGCATCTCATCATACTGCTTGATCATGGTGCGCAGCTCTGACTGAGCTCTGGCCTGCGCCTTCATGAAGTTCGCCTGTTTGTCCCATGCTTCCTGCACCTCCCACTTCTCGCCCCGGGATTCTGCACCGCTCCGGTCTTCAATCTTCTCGATCGTCTTGTCATCCTGATCCTTGACGAAGCTGACCCGCTGGGCTCGTATGATGGCCGCGTAGGCTATCATGATCTGATCCCAGAGAAGATCGAGCGGAGAGCTCTCCGCTGCCATGTTCATGATGTCCAGTGTCTCCTGTGGTATATAGCGGGAGAACAGGCCGTGCCGCTTTGCTCTCTGGTTCCCAGGTGGAGCACCGGGGCCGCCCTTGTTCCCGACGGCGTTCTTGTTTCCAGGCTGTCCGCCGCTCTTCTTTTTTCGAGCGTTCGCTTTTTTCGAGCGTTCGCTGTCGTCCCATTTGTATGTGCACTTCCACCTCCGGACAGTTCCTTCCGGAACATCGAGCTGCTTGGCTATGTCGACCAGTTTGAGGCCCTGCTTATAGAGCGCCAGAGCCTCGTCTGCCTTGGCGTTCTTTGCTTTTGGCACCTCATCACCTCCATGTTCTCGTGATTGTTCTGTATATAGCAGAAAAGCGAGGCCCTCGCCCCGCTTCTCACTTTGTCCATCCTAAAGTATATACTATAGGCTTACTGCAATTCACTGAAATCTTTCAAAATCTGAGCGAGATGCTGCACGCCTTCCTTCTTGTAGTGATACATCCTCCGCTCACTGTAGCCGATATTGCTGGCGATCCTTGGAGGCTTCGTCCGGTTTATGTACCACTCCGTCAGCACGGCCTTCTCGATGTCGTTCTCCAGCTTCTCGATCACGTTGTTCACTTCGATGATCAGAGCCGACCGCTCAGCCTTCAGGGCTTCCACCTGCCGCTCCAGTTCGTCGATCTTGGCCATTGTCTCGCTCAGCTGGTCGCGGGGACTGCTCTGCACCTTGTCCTTGTCGTACCTGATTGCGCCCGGCAGCAGGCAGCTCCTCAGCTCTGCGATGATGTTCTCCTTCCTGGTTATCTCCAGCCGCTTCCGGTGCGGACCTGCTAAAAAATCATATACTTCGCTTAGTTCTTCCTGCATGCACTTCCGCCTCCCTTCAGTTCAACGCCCGCCTCTTCCATGCAGGCCGTCCTCAGTGCCTTCACGTCAAAATTGAATTTCCTCTCGACCTCTTCGATCTGCTGGAGTACTCTCAAACAGCGAACGTGCCCGAAGCTGTACTTGCGATAGAGTGACAGGAGCACACAGGCGACGACCTGAGGCCCCACCCATTCCTTCTGCCTCTGCCTCATGTATATCCACTGGGCTCTGTTCATCCTTCCCATGTCAATCTTGGCGTTCAGATAGGCTAGCTCGTGCCAGCTCTTTCCCTGCTCATGGTTCCGGATCTCGATGCCGGTCTCGTTCTCCAGCATTTCCAGCATGCTCACCTCATTGGAAGCCCCGCACTCGTCCCAGGTCTCCTGCGTCTTGTCCATCAGCCTCCGGATCCTGAGAGCCCCCCCCCAACCCCAGTACCGTCTGAAGGAGATAGCCATGGCGCTGTATATCATGTCGACCTGCTTCTCCATTTCTTTCTGCAAGTCCTTGTCTGCTTCTCTCAATGCGTCCTTCATGCCAGTATGCCCTCCAGTTTTATGATGATCTTGTCGGCCGCCAGTGCGTAGCCGTACTCGACGTTGGCGCCTCTTGAATTTTCCCACCCGGGCAGCTGCACCATGGCGTCGCACCGGCTCAGAAGATCCAGGTCGATGGCAAGTATTTCGTCATAAGTGAAGCTGTCACCGATGACCGCCGTCAGTTCTGCCGGGTTCACTACGTCGTACCCTTTGGCCGTCAGGGCGTCCTTCGCTCCCTGGAAGTATCTCTTGTAATTCTTGACCCCTGTGATGGGTCCGCTGATGTATATCCTGCTCATGTTGTTCCCTCCGTTTCTGTTCTCTCATGACCCTGGCGACGGCGATCTCTGCCGTCGGGTCCTTGCATCCGCTTTTATTCATCCCCATGCCTCCGTCGCTCTTTTAATGCTGCCAGCAGAGCCGCTTGGCTTGTGTCCTTCGCCTGGAGCGCTGCCATGGCCTGCTCGTCCACCGTGCCCTCTGCAATGAGGTGGTGGATGATGACTGACTTCTCCTGCCCCTGTCTGTACAGTCTGGCGTTTGCCTGCTGGTACAGTTCCAGGCTCCACGTCAGCCCGTACCAGATGATGGTGTGACCGCCTTCCTGGAGGTTCAGACCGTAACCCACACTAGCTGGATGCGCCAGAAGCACCTGCACCTTCCCGTCATTCCATTCCCTGATGTCCTCCGGGCCTTCCAGTACTCTGGCACCGGCGACCGCCTTCAGGATCTTGTCCAGGTCATGCTTGAAGCTGTAGAAGACAAGCACCGGGCTGTCCGTTGTGTCGATGATCTCCCGGAGTGCTTCCAGCTTCGCGTCGTGGATATTGACGACCGTGCCGTCCATGCTGTAGACGCTGCCATTCGCAATCTGCAGGAGCTTTGTCATGACTGCGGCGGCGTTAAGTGCCACCACATCGTTGTCGTCTATCTGGAGAAGCTGATCCTGCTCCATGCGCTTGTAGAGTTCCATCTCCGCGTCAGACAGCTTCACCGGAATCACGTTGTCGATCCTCTCCGGGAGTGTGAGGTAGTCTGCAGCTGACATGCTGATGCAGATGTCGCTGATCTTCGCCTCGATCTGCGCCCTGGCTCCCTTCAGAGGCTCCCACTTGTAGACCACGTAGCCGTTGCGAGCTCCGGCTCTGAAGTACTTCTCCCTATAGGCTCCAAGTGTCAACCCCAGACGCTCGCCCCTGTCTAGCAGGTATATTTCCGCCCACAGATCCATGAGACCGTTGGGCGATGGCGTACCGGTGAGGCCCACCACTCTGGAAGTCACTCCCAGCGTCTTGCGTAGCGCCCGGAAGCGTTTGGCCTGCGGGTTCTTGAAGCTGCTCAGCTCATCGATGACGATCATGTCAAAGGGCCAGTACTTCTTCTTGCTGTAGAGATCCACCAGCCAGACCACGTTGTCCCGTCCGATGACGTAGACGTCCGCGTCCTCCTCCAGTGCCCTGCGCCTCTGCTGTACAGTGCCCAGCGCTCTGGCGATTCTCAGATCTTTGAGGTGGTCCCACTTCTCATGTTCTCGCGTCCAGGTGTCCTCCGCCACCCGCTTGGGTGCAATCACCAGCACCCTGCTCACCTCGAACCGGTCATAGATCAGCTCGTTGATGGCCGTCAGCGTGATGACTGTCTTCCCGAGTCCCATGTCGAGAAACAGGCCGACGCTTTTCTTCCCTACGACCAGATCAGTCGCCCTCTGCTGATAGCTGTGCGGTACATATTGCACGATTGATCACCTCCTCAATGAACTGCCGAGCCTCGTCCATGCCCTCGACAGTCCTCACATCACAGCCCAGTCTTCTCAGTCTGTTCTGTTGCCACACCTGCAACTTCCTGGGCGTCTCCCCGTCTTTCTTCAGCTCTATGAAGTAAACCTTCCCGCCTGGTAGGATGGCGATCCTATCAGGCACACCAGCATTGCCGGGACTCACCCACTTCATGAACACACCGCCGAGCTGTTCGATTTTCTTTCTTGTCCAGTCTTCTACATCTCGTTCGTCCTTTTTCATCCTCTACCTCCTGTGGAACAAGTTCGGAAAAACAAGTCCCAACATTTTTCTATATACGCGTATATGCGCTATCGTGTGGGCGTTTTTCGCGCATTTTGTAGAAATATAAATACTATATATAGAAGTATTTGTTCCACTTGTTACCACCACCGCCAAACCCTTGTTTTTCAAGGCTTTCAAGTGTCAACAATTTAATGCACAACTACTGGCACAACTCTCACTTGTTTCCATATTGTGGTATTTTGCAGCGGTGGCTCTTGTTACCACTGGTAACTTGACCCACCACGCCGCATTTATCTTTCCACCTTCGTGTATATGCGCTGCTTTCCATAGCCTGAGATCCTCGCCGTTGCTCCGGTTCTTTCCCATCCGGGGATCCTTGCCATCATTCCGGATATTTCATAGCCGTCCTGACGTCTCCATGCCGACTTCGGTCTTCCGAAGCACTCGCAGAAGATCTCCATGGCGCTGACCTTTGTTCTCTCCATAGTTGCGGTCGTCTGCTCCACAGCGCTGAGTTCATCATGCTGCTGGAAGAAGTCCATGCGCTTGTAAACGTCCCAGCTGTACCAGTCCTCCGGCAGCTTCGCTTCTAGGTAGTCCACCAGATCGCCTTCTCGCTCGTCGTATTCGAGCGCCGCCTGCTGCTTCTTGGCCGCCTCCTTCTCCAGCTCTTCGTCCAGGAAGGTGTCTTCACCCTCGACTGAATATATGAATGCTTCCGCCCATATCTGCAGCCGTGTTTCTTCAGTCATGTCCCAGACGGACTTTGTGCCTCCCTTCACGGAGACCGGCCAGAAGCGCCGGTTGCCGGTTGTGTCCCGGAGGAAGCCGGTGGTGCTGTTGGTAGTTCCACAGATGATGCAGGTGCGTGGGTGTCTCTCTACTACCCGACCATATGCCGCACGGTACTCATCCACCTGTCTGCTGATGAAGCCCTTCAGGATGTCCACGTCGGCCTTCCGGGTGCCCTGCATCTCTCCGATCTCCATGATCCACACGCCCTGCAGCTTCTCTGCCGCTGTCTTGTCTCTGGTATCTGCCAGGCTTAGGCTGTCACTGAACCATTGGCCGCCCAGCTTGCTGAGCAGCGTGCTCTTGCCGATGCCGGGCTTGCCATCCAGCACCAGTACGGTGTCGTGCTTGCATCCGGGTGTCAGCACCCGGTTGATGGCTCCGACCAGCGTCTTCCTGGTGACTGCCCTGGTGTACGGCGTGTCATCTGCCCCCAGATAATCGATCAGCAGCGTGTCCACCCTTGGAGCCCCATCCCACTCCGGGAGATCACGGACGAAGTCACGCAGCGGATTGAAGCGGCGGTTGTCTGTGACAATGCCCAGCGCCTTGATGAACTTGTTCTCCGGAAACTGCACACCGTACTGGTCGGCTATGTAGCCATACAGCTGCGCATCGTCCACATCCCTCCAGTATTTGCTCGGACAGCTCCATGGCAGTCCGGTCGCTTCGATGAACCCGTTCAGCTCATTGAACCGGATGCCCTGAAGCTCTGAGTCATTCTGCAGGATCAGTATGGCATTTGTGATGGTTGGTTTTATGGATCCGCTCTCGCTGTACTCCAGCCTTGCGCTCCAGTTCTTCTCGATCTCCGGAGCTGGTGCCTCGCTGCTAAAATCCAGCACCGCCTTGGCTTTCCTGTCGCTGGTCATTGTGAGCTTCACCTGTTCGTCGTTGGCTGCGAAGCCAGCCATGGCTTTATAGCTTGGACGCTGCACTCCGTTCTTGTCCATGGCGTCGTCGTCCAGATCACCGAAGAGATGGATGCGCACCAGGTCGAAGGCGTTGCAGTCCTGATTGCTGGCCGGGTCTGTTGAGTGGTTAGAGTATGCAAAGGTGTCGTTGTCATATATAACCACACCGCCTGACGTGGATCCGGCCTTGTATGTGTAACGATCCTCCTTGCCGGGCGTCTGCTCATATACGTCGGGCAGAAACTTCTCGATCGCCTGGGTTATCGTATAAGTACGGCAGAACGCTCCGACGATGTTGTCCTTGCTGAGCGGATCCTGCTGCTTGCTTCCCGGTCTTCTCTTCTCAATCTCGCCCTTGGCCATCGGCCAGTAGCTTACGTCCGTCCAGTCCGGGTACTCCTGGAGGATTTCATTGGCTGACATGAACGGCGCGTCGTAGTACTTAAAGAACGGCTCCACGTCTGCCGAGTTGCTCGGCCAGTACATCAGCCGGGTGGGCTGGAAGGTTGTCGGGTCGAACCAGTCCATGCTGATCTTTTCCGCCAGCTTCCTGGCGATCGCCTCGTATTCGTCCGGAGTGACGTCCCGGTCAAGCGGTATGATTAAACGGAAGCGCGGCGTCTTCTGGCTGTGCTTGTGCGTACTGTAGACGGTCAGCGCCCCGTTGATTGTCAAGTTATCCATGAGCTGATCCCAGAAGTCCGCCGGAGCGAAGTCCAGGTCAAGCGTGACGATCTGCCTCGTGGCCACGTAGCCGGTCTTGCGTCGTCCGTCTTTCAGATGACCGCCGACGAAGCCGCCGATGTCCTTGATACGATCCTGCTGCTCTTTGCTCATCTTCATGTATTCGGCGTGGGTCTCGCCGGTAGTCTGTGACTTTTCGAGTCTGGCCAGCAGAGCTGACCAGAGCATCTTCTTGTTTTTCCAGTGGGTCTCGTAGCGGCTCTTGCCGGTTGAGATCGACAGCTTGCCGTCATTCTCGACGGCCAGGCTGTACTCTTTCATGTCCATGATGGCTGCTTTACTCATTCGCCCCACCTCCTCACGCAGTCACGGTGGAAATAGTTCCCCGTGCTGCGCTTTGTTTTGCAGTATTCTGTCTTGTCGTCCTCAGGATCCAGCGGCTTGCCACAGATGCAGCAGTCAGCCTTCCAGGATCTGGAGTCCTTCAATTTGATCAATTTTTCTTTCTGCGACTTATTCAGTGGCATGTCGTTGTCCCTCCGTTAATCCTTTTTATAGAATGTGGTCTCATAGCCGTCGCCCTTCAGAGGCAGACCGGGCGCCCAGTCAATGGGCTCCGCCATGCAGGCGTTGATCACATCCGGCGCTTCAGTGTCTTCCACCGGCACGTCGACGATCATCTCGTCGTGGACGTGCATGACTATCTTGTAGCCCAGCTTGCTGACCCTCGTCATGGCCACAGCGAGGCAGTCCCTCGCGGTTGCCTGGACAATATTCTCGACCAGCTTCCCGCCGTAGGTTTCCGTCTCTCCCCACTGCTTTGTCTCCTGGTTCACGCCCATGTAGACAATATGCTCACGCCCATCGCGCGGATCCATCTTCAGCTTGGTGTCCCAGTAGCAGAGCTTCCGGCCGCCCGGCAGCTTGATGAAGAGATTGTGGTTGATGTAACTGAACTCCAGGCCGTGCTGTAGCCGCACGGTGCGGTGCTCCTCGATGGCTGTCCGGACTGCAATCTCGCACAGCCTCCACAGCTTCACGACCTTCGGGTTCGCAGCTCTCCAGCTGTCAACGACTGCCTGGAGTTCTTCCTCCGGAATGGAGCCCTCTCTGTCCATTCTTTTCATCGCTCCGACGCCGCCCTGGTAACCACAGGCCAGCTCTGCGACCTTGCCCTTCTGCCTCAGCTCTCCATTCTCTCCATGCTTCACAACCGGCACCTTGTACATCTGGCTGGCAGTCTCGCAGTAGATGTCCTTGCCCGCCCGGAACGCTTCCAGGCGCCACTCCTCGCCGGCGATCCAGCTGATCACTCGTGCCTCGATGGCGGAGAAGTCACTCACCACGAAGCGGCAGCCCTCGGATGGAATGAAGGCCGTGCGCACCAGCTCGGAGAAAACGAAGGCCGTCTCGCCGAAGAGTGTCTGCATGGTGTCGAAGTCGCCCTCTGCGGCCAGTTCCCTCGCCAGGTCAAGATCCGGCAGGCTGTTCCTTGCCAGGTTGTGCGTCTGCACCAGACGTCCGGCCCATCGTCCAGAGCGGTTGGCTCCGTAGAACTGGAGGATCCCCCTGAGTCTATGGTCATCGCATACAGCATCGAGCATCGTGCTGTACTTGGCCGTGCTGGTCTTTCCGAGAGCCGTCCGGATCTCCAGCACCCTGCGGACGTTGTCCGGAATGTACTGGAGGGACAGAGCTGCCGCGATGGTGTCCTTGGTGACTGATGTCATCGGCATGCCCTGATCGTCCAGCCACTTCTTCAGCTGTGCCAGGCTGTTCGGATTGTTCAGCCCGGTGATCTCCTGCGCTTCCCGTTGCAGCTCCTCTTTTCTGACTGCGTCATAATTCACAATTTTGTCCACCATATCCACATCAATGCGGACGCCCTGGTCGTTCATTTCCTGGTCGAGGTTCCAGAGCTCCTGCTCTGTTTCTGTTGTTTTATAAATTGACAGCATTGAGTCGATCGCCATCTCAGTGACTACATCCTGCCGGTTGTATTCGATGTAGAGCTTCCACTTGTCTGGAGCATGCTCCGGCAGGTTCCTGGTCCTCTGTCCGTTCACCCTCGTCGGCTTGCACGGCTTCGAGAAGTACTGGATCAGAGCCTTGCCTTGCGGATCCTTCAGCTGTTCCTCCGGGAGCCCGAGAGCCATGCCGGCCCCAGCAAGGTTTCCCGGCAGTCCCATCGTCAGGCATTTGATCATCGTGCAGCGCCACTCCCTCGGCGGCATTTCCTTCCCCAGCCACTTGGCCAGACAGGTGCGCTCGAAGTTCGCGTTGAAGGCCTGCTTGATGCACTCCGGATCGTATAGGTGCTTCTTAAACTGCACCATCTTCCGCTCTTCCTCGTAGTTATTGTGGCGGTCGGTGCAGTCAATGACCTCCACCGGGCCGCCGTCAACACTAAAACCGATCAGCAGGATGTCGAAGTCCGGCGCTTCGACGTATCTGTAGACGCCGGACTTCGTCAGGTCAATGGATGAGTAGGTCTCAATATCCACTGACATCCTGCTCATATTAGAAGTCCTCCTCTTCAGTGAAGTCATCGCCTCCGAAGTCATCCTCTGCGGATGCTCTGCTTGCTCCAAGGTGCTCGCCGTCGCTGAGCTTCTGGATGTTGTTCAGACCTACACCGACGCCTCTGTTGCCGTTGCTGTTGAAGGGGTAGAAGTTGATGCTGGCTCTGCCGTAGCTTCCGCTGTACACTTCATCCGGGTCAATGACCTCCACGAGATCGCGGTCAACGATGCCAGGCTTCTGGGTGCTGTTGGCATTGATGAAGTACATGCCGGCATACTCCGGAGACTCCGGTCTGTCCTCGTCTCCATCTCTGAGTGGGAGCTTCAGGTTGGCCGGTTTCTTGCCGTTCCACTTGGAGCTGATGCCTTCCTTGATGGCTTCCTGAACTGCTTTCTCGATCTTGTCGAGTGTTGCCTGGTCATCCTTTGGGATGAGGAGGCAGATGCTGTACTTCTCATCGCCGCCGTTGATGCTGCGAGCTTTGAAGATGTTGACGTAACTAAAACGAACTTTTCCTGTGATAACTTTTGTTGTTGCCATGATAATGATCCTCCTTCTTAATTAGTGAAGTCAGCCTTGGCTGCTTCTGTAGTGTTGATTGCTTCTCTTTTGTCGCTCTCCGGAACCAGGACGGGCTTGCCTGCGGGCTTCACCAGCAGATTGCCCAGGAGTTCGGTGAGCTTCTTCTTGCCGACGAGCTTCTCCATGTTGGTGATACCGTTGAGCTTGCGCTCGTACAGCATGGCCTCGTCATACCCGGCAGCCTTCAACGTGTCGGCCACCTTGATCTCGTCCGCATACTTGCGGATGCTTCTGCCTTCCACCAGCTTCCAGCCATCGTACTGCTTACCGGCCAGAACCTGTTCCAGGGCGTAGGCGCTGACGTCAGACACCCACTTCTGAACCTCTTCCGCCTGTCTGAGCACCTCTCCGATCTCTTCATCTGTGATGAGTGCCGGCTTCTTGAAGTCATAGCGTGCCAGCTCCAGGTTGGCTTCAGCTCTTGCCCGGCAGATTGCCTTCGCCGGACAGAACTGGCACCAGTCACCGCACTGCACGACGTCGCTGTTGTTCATGGCCATCTGCGCCTTCGGTGCGACCTCGTTCTCCGCCCATGCCCTCAGATCTTCCAGGCTGATCTCTTCCGTGCTTACGTGGTCAAGTCTCGGCTGGATGATGGTCACCCGGACGGTGTCGAAGTCGTACAGATCACCGAAGAGCTCAGCAGCTCCCAGACCGTACAGTCTCAGCTGGGGGTTGCCCACAGCGTCAACCTTGACGCCCTTGCCGTACTTCAGGTCGCACACCTCAATGGTGTGGCCGGCAATGATCACCGCGTCAGCGGATCCGAAGCTGTCCGGTACCCACTTGTCGAGACTGAAGCGCTGCTCGATCATGAGCTCCGCATCCGGGCCGCCCTCGATCACCTTCTCGGTGACGATGTCGAAGTAGAAGTTCGTCGCCTCATCCATCTCTCCGCAGTAGTACTCGAACTCGTTGCGGGCGTTTTCCAGCTGCTTCGCAAAGAAGTCGCTGGAACCTTCGTCGTTGAATTGTCTCAGCTTCAGCTCTGCCAGCGCATGCGCCTGGGTTCCTTCCTCCGTGTAGGAGCTACCGCCCTGAGGTGGGCACTGCTCAGCGAGGTGTACGGATCCTGGGCAGTTCATCCAGCGGTGCGAAGCTGACGGACTCAGTCTTGCATGATCAGCCATTGAGCACCTCCTCAGCTTTCGCCTTCAGTGCCAGGAGCTCTTCAGCGTCTTCCACCTGGGTGAGCTTCTCCACGTTGGTCAGCTCTTTGATCCACTGACTTGCCGTATTGGATCCGGTCTTCTTGTTCACCTGGGCGAGGAGCTTGCGTACCTCAACCTTCAGAGCCTCGGTGTCTGTCGGCTTGTCCTTCTCCGGTGCCGGTGCTGTTGTCTGGGTTGGCTCTTCCTTTTTCGCTGCTGTGGCCTTTGCAGGAGCTTCATCCTTGCCCGTTTCCTTCTTAGGTGTAGACTTCTTTGCCTTCGGTGCTTTTGGCGTTTCCTGTGGCGTCTCAGTGCTCTCTGCAATCTTTCTTACGAGACCCGGTGCGACGGCGATGCCGTTGCAGAACTCATCGAGTTCCTGTAAACTGTTAAATCCGACTGTAATCTTCATGTCGTTCCTCCTTAAATTGTGGTATAATATAACTGTGGTTTCTCTTGTGAGCCTCCGGACACTGCTCCGGGGCTCATTTTTTATTGCTCATACTGCACCACCTCCTTTGCTGCGTCTGACAGATAGCCGAAGTAGTGGTCGCCGTGTATGTATGCAGGCGAGCAGCTGGCATTGTATTCTCCGGCCGTGAAGTAGTAGATGTCATAGTCCAGGCGCCCGCCGGTGACTTCCATCATCACCGCAGTGTAGTCATCCTCCTGCATGTGCCAGCCGGCGTACTCGACTGCTCCGTTGCTCATCGTGGAGAACTGTCCGGGCTGCTCTAGCACCTCTGTGATGGTGTCCGGGAAGAGCGGGCTGTCCACTCTGTTGAGTACCACGTCCACGACCAGACGCTTGCCGGTCAGGTCCTGGTTGCCTGCCTCAGCTTCCACCACCAGAGCTAACAGTTCCAGCTCGTCCCAGTAGCGCTCCTCTTCGATGTCTTCTTCTGTCAGTTCTGTGGCTTCCCAGCGTACTCTCTCTGCTGCAACCTCTGCCTCGTAGGCTCTGTCCGCTTCGATCTGTTCCTGCACCCATTCAGCCTCGACCTTCTCCCAGTTTCGGACGCTCCGGATGTGGCCGATGCTTGCCAGAGTTCCCAGGAGGCAGCCGATCAGAAGACTGACAAGTGCTCCGCGGGTCTTAGGTGACAGGTACCTGCGTCTTTTCCGTTGGTTCATCGTTCTGCTCTCCCTTCATGCTTCTCTGTATCGCTTCATAGGCCGCCATGGCCAGAAGTGTGAGGTCAAGTCCTCGATTCGTTTCCATTTTACCCTCCTTGCGTAAGCTTTAAGCTAACTTAAAATGTAAAAAAAATAGCTTCTACTGTACGACCAAAATATTCAGCCAGTGCAATCTTGACCTGGTCGCTGGGAACTCTGGCTCCGGCCTCATACTGGCAGATGGCCATCGAGGTCACACCTACAGCGTCGGCCACTTCCTTCTGCGTCTTATCGCCGCGAAGCTCTCGCAGGCGGTTCCCTATTACTTTTGTGTCTATGGTCTGCATCTTTTCCTCCTCATAGTGATCTTTCTATAGTGTAGCTGCAGCAGAGCCCGTCGGCGTATTCCTTGGCCTCGCTGTAGCTCTCAAAGTCTTGGGGTAATATGTCCGGATCTTCCGGAAACACTGTCCAGTATCTCATTGTGGTCCTCCTTCCATTGGCACCCAGGCGTTGGCCGGTGTTGTGTAGTAGCCGGTTGGGCAGTCGTCCCGCTCCTGGCATTGCTCCGTGGCCTTCTTGCACCGGTCATTCAGCAGGCAGGAGTGGCAGATGCAGCTCCTGCTCTTGCATGTGTCGCACTTCATTTCTTTTTCTTCCTCCTGTTCTTGATAGCCTGCTCCAGTCTTACTGTAGCGAGGCCCATGTCCGTGAGTTCCGGGACCTGAGACCTGAGACCCTTCTTGTTCATCTGTGCATTTTCGCCCATGCTCAGCAGGTAGAGGTTGTCCGGGCTACAGTTCCTCTTGTCGAGATCCCGGAAGCCGACGATCATGCCCTCCGGTATAGAGCCGAAGTTCTCCTCCCAGGTGAGTCTATGGAGCAGCTTCCACCTATCCCACTGGTACCCGCGTTCCTGGACCTTCTTGATCAGGTAGCCGTCCGCTGTCTCCCGGATGGATCCGACCGGCAGCTTGTTGTCCGGAATGTGGGCGTGCTCATAGCAGGTGCGGCGGGAGCTCTCCTGTGCCTCTTCGCTCATGTAGTCGCTCCACTTCTTTCCCTTTGTCCAGGGAACATGCCCCGGCTCGAAGCGCCCGGTCATTCCGCTGTTGAGCTTGTGGTTTGCGTAGTAGCTCTTCAGCTGTTCCTGCGTATATTCCCGGCCGGTCTCTCTCTGGAGGATCTCCAGCATCTCGGCATAGGTGCGCCCCTTATAGTTGGCAATAAGCACGGCCACCACTTTCTCCGGCCAGAGCTCTGACCTTATGACTTGACGTTTCCCGGTTCGCAGATGGTGGTTGTTGTAGTAGCCTTTCATCTTGTCATAGTTGAACTCCGTGCCAAAGAGCCGGTTGACATTCTCGGCCATCTCTCTGATGGTGAACTGCTCCAGGTGCGTCTGGATGAACTCATGAACCTCCGGCTTGTATCTGACAGCCATCAGTTCTTCACCTCCAGCATCTCCGGAACGCTTCCCTTGCTGTCTGCGTAACCATACTCAGCCATGTGAACCATGGTCTTGTATGCCAGCTCCCCGTTCCGGATGATCTGCTCGGCGACCTTGGTCATGCCGTCAGATCTCCGGAGCTCTCGGTCGAGCTGCTCCTCCGTGAGATCTTCATCATTGAGGCGCTCCAGCTGTTCGAAGAGGTGGTTGTTGAGATCGCTCAGTGTGTTCTTCATTCGCGTCCACCTCCTCAGTCGATTGCCTTCATGATGTCCCGGATCATAGCCGTGCCGCTGTCCATGCTTACGTTGACATCACGATGCGCTCCGTTCATCCATTGGACTCTTACTATCTCGTCTCCATTAGCTGCCGTCATATAGTAAAGATCATCGAGTTCCCGGTGGTTTCTGGTGAGCTTTAGAGTCTCAGCCAGTGCGTTACAAATTGCGTTTTTGTCTTCCATGTGATTTCCTCCTGTTTATTTTTCATGTGGTTTTGGTTTGCTTAAAGCTAACTTTGATTTACATTGAATATAATAAACAAATGGTTTATAATTGTCAATAGAAAGTTAACAAAAAGTTTACTAAATTTTTGTCGGAGGTATAGACATGGAATTTTCCCAGATAGTAAAACAGTTAAGATTAGAGCGTGGGCTGACCCAGCAGGAGCTGGCCGATATGGTAGGTCTGACAAAGGTGACTATATCACAATATGAAACAGGAAAAAGAAAACCGAGCTTTGAAATGATCGAAGCTCTGGCAGATGTATTTCACGTAGACATGAACTACTTGCTAGGTTTTACGGACAAGATCAGCAAGCCGGCAGGCGATGAGACAGATCCGACTACGGATAAATATCTGGCGGTATCTCTTTCTGAAATAGAATTGATCGAAGCATATCGTCACGCCGGAGCTGAGACTCAGGCCGCAATAAGAGCAATACTACACATTTAGGAGGTGTCTTATGGGATTATTAAAGAAAATATTCAAGACTTCAGTAACCGCTAGCCCAGTGCATCAGACTGCTGACTTGTATGAAAATAAATATTTTTCAGGTATGGAAGAGATCGAGGCAATGTGGTCTGTACTGTATAATTTGAAAATAGTAACCGGGGAAAAGGCTGACCTATTTGAGCAGAAATGTCTGCAAAATATAAGCGATTTTCAACACATGCCGCCAGCGAACACTCAGGCCACAAGAAGCGTGCCAGCATACACTCGCCTGGCTATGCTATATGAGAAGCAAGAGCGATATGACGAAGCCATTGCTGTCTGTGCGGATGCGATTCGCTGCGGCATTGTGTACGACGGAAGCAAGGGCCAGATGTATGGCCGCCTCGCACGACTGATCAGGAAGTCAGGAAAACAGGTAGACGATGATATTATGAAGTTAGCTGGAGGTCAAAAATAATGAAGGGCGTGATCTATGCAAGATACTCCGAGGGGCCGGGGCAGACAGACAAGTCCATCGACGGGCAGGTGGCAGACTGCAAGGCCTTCGCGGAGAGGAACGGGATCAGTGTTGTGGGCCTGTATGCTGACCGGCACATCTCCGGGAAGAGCACAGCCGGCCGTGTGGAGTTCCTGAAGATGATCGAGGACGCAAAGAAGGGGCGCTTTGACTGCGTCATCGTGTGGAAGGTTGACCGCTTCGGACGTGATCGCCGGGACATTGCAGTCTATAAACATGAATTGAAAAAGGCAGGCGTGAAGCTGCTCTACGCTGAGGAGACTGTCCCGGAGGGGCCTGAAGGCATTATCCTGGAGAGCGTGTTGGAAGGTCTGGCCGAGTACTACAGCGTCGACCTGAAGCAGAAGGTCAGCCGCGGGATCCGGGAGACAGCCAAGAAGGGCGAGTGGACGTTCTGCCTGCCGATCGGCTACACCAGAGACGAGAACCGACACATCATCATCGATGAGCCGAAGGCGGAAGTCGTTCGGGCGGCGTTCAAGCTGCACATTGCCGGAGCTACGACAAAAGAGCTGCAGAAGCTCTTCTCTGACCATGGCATAACCGGCCAACGCGGCGCCAAGGTAATCAGCGCCGGCTCTATATACCGGATGCTCCGGAACGATGCCTATCTCGGCCACTTTGAGGTGCAGGGCGTGAAGGTTCCGGCTGAACCGATCATTGACCCGGTAACATTTGAAGAAGCAGCTAAACATTTTAAGACGAGCCGCAACAATGCGGCCGCAAAGTCGAAGGTGAACTATATGCTGAGTTGCAAGTGCTTTTGTGGATATTGTGGGAAGATGCTGGTCGCAGACGCGGGGACAGGAAAGTCCGGGAAGGTCTACAACTATTACAAGTGCAAACATACGAAGGGCTGCGAACTGAAGCCCGTGGCGAAGGACAGACTGGAGAAGGCTGTGCTGGATGCCACCATCACACACATCCTCAACGATGAAATGATTGACCGCCTGACGGTGAAGGTGCTGGAAGTCCAGGAAGCCGATGAAGCTCTGGATCCGGCTGAGAATTATCGCCGCCAGCTGGATGGGATAAAGAAGAAGATCAAGAACACCGTGACCGCTATCGAGGACGGAGCCGGTCGCGCTATGATTGCGCGCCTCACTGAGCTGGAGGGGCAGGAGGAAGAGCTGGAGCTGGAGATTGCTGCACTGGAATTGAAAAAGCCACGCCTGACCGAGAAAACGATCAAAGCATGGCTCAATTCTTTCAGGATCGGAGACGTGGAAGATCCAAGCTTCCAGAGTCGTCTCCTGGACACGTTCGTGGCTCGCGTTGAAGTTAAAAACGACGAGGCCCGTGTCTTTTTCAATGTGAGCGGTGAGGGTTCGGATACCATCACCAAAGTGGACTTCCCGAGGTGGAATCCGAACACTCTGATTGAAGTCATCCCGGACTTTATTATACTATACATAGAATTATAGCACAAGAGCTAAAAAGAGCCTCGGAGCTTTATGCCCCGGGGCTCTTTGCCTTTCAGTCTATTGGATGTCGGCCTGCCTCAATCAGGGCTGCGCAGGTGCCAACGAAGAGTAACACACCGGCGAGAATGCAGATCAGGCCAGATGCAACGATTAGCCGCATAACTTGTTGACGATGTCCTGGACAGCTTCCGGGTCATACCTGGAGGCCTTCAGGCGATTGACACGGTCGCGGCCGTTGCCCCATTTTCCCGCCAGGACTTCTTTGGCGATCTCTTCGTTGCTCTTCTTATTGGTGCAGAGCTCGTTGACGATGTCCTGGATTGCTTTGTAGTTATAGCCTGCGGCAGTGAGCCTGGCCTTGCGGTCGTCTCCGTTACCCCATTTTCCCGCCAGGACTTCCTTGGCGATCTCTTCGTTGCTCTTCGCATCCGTCTGCTTGCGTTCCGTGAAAATCTCGGCGTTGATCACCTGAGAGCAGTCAAGTCCGGAGCTGGTGACCCCCGAAACGCTTCCCTTGCTGGTGTACTGCCAGAGGTCAAAGCTGCGCCCGATCTTGGGCTGACTTCCAGGCACTCCGGTATTTGTGCCATACTTAGCGATCCAGAGCCAGTCCGGAGCTGTTTCCTTCATGTGTGCGTTGAAGAAATACTCCCCAGTGTAAAGGCCACAGCGGTGGCCTGCCGCTTTGATGACAGCAGCGAAGGCTGCGAAGTTTGCTGCTGACACCTTTGCAAGATT
>Ga0129310_1000671_pt1 | contig 37719 bp, 33 predicted proteins | sample Go1ome_2_FD_94433 | JGI IMG/M metagenome (GOLD analysis project Ga0129310, IMG submission 94433) | Western lowland gorrila individual fecal microbial communities from Wisconsin, USA - Go1022A metagenome | ecosystem: Host-associated > Mammals > Digestive system > Large intestine > Fecal | place... | reverse complement strand
CGCCAGCCCGCGACGAAGAAGGCGTAAGCCTTCGAGTTGCGCATGGCTTGTAGTTGAGAAGGAGAAGATGAAAGGCGCCAGCCCGCGACGAAGAAGGCGTAAGCCTTCGAGTTGCGCATGGCTCGAAGCTTGATTTGCTTAACCTGGAGATTAAGCTTGAAATTGGGAATTAGGTAAAGATTCGTTATAATAATTCTTCCTATTTGATAGTGAGACTTTTATTGCTATAATCAAAGATGTAAAAGCGCTTTGCACAATACATTTTTATGACTAGCAAATAAGGAAGGATTAATCACACTATGAACAGAGATATTTTTATTAGAAATTTAACCAATGAAAAAATAGAGATGTGTCCTAAGGGAAGAAATGCTAATGAACTCACAGCCACGGAATTTGAGAAATATTATGAACGTTTTTTTGATATGATATTTGAGATTGCTGGTACGGATATTTCCTCTGAATCAGGTTATGGAGAATTTGACGAGAATAACAAGGCACCTTATAAATCCGTAGAAGAGTTTATTCGTGAAACATTTAATGAAAGGAGAGAAGGTTATTGGCAGAATTGGACAGAGATGTTTGAATCTTCTTTTTTGAAAAAAGAATATTTTGATGAGATTTTTTCAAGAGCCATGAAATATTCAAGTTACTGTGAAGGTCAGAGATATCTGGCTAACAACAATACCTTTTTCCGCAATTTGTTAGTGGATGATACGGGAAAGACTTATTGTGCAGACTGGGGAAGAGCAGGAATTATGGATTATATGATGGATTTTGCAATTCTTGATCTGAATAAGCCTTACCTTCTTGTACCGGAAAAGCTTTACGAGTATGCAAAAAAGAAAAAGATAGAGATAAAGGACTTTAAGGGAATAGACACTTTAAGATGGCATGCATCGATTGATGATCTGGTTTCTTGTGAATCCATTGTAAAATCTATCAATGCATTGGAAGAGCGTATGTCAAAGTATTAGGATAAATGCGGGAGACTGTTATATGAAATATGAAAATGCCAAGGACATTCTTCCTGCAAAACTTTTAGCAGAAGTGCAAAAGTATGCAGAAGGTAAAGTGATATATATCCCTAAGAATGAGAAGGCGAAGGTATGGGGAGAAGCCTCCGGATATCGGGACAAATTGAATAAGAGGAATGCTATGATTTGCAGTCGTTATTCGGCAGGACAATCCATTTTGGAGATAGCGGAAGAATTCTATTTATCCCCGGAAACCATAAAGAAGCTGGTATATGGAAAAAAGGTGAATCTGCCGATGTTCTCCCCGACTATTAATTCTGCGGAACAATATGCGACAGCAGGAATGGGGGAAGAATGGGTACGAATCTATCTTAATTCATTAGTGGAAACGGTTCAGGCTAATTCCGGATATTTTATGTCCGAACTGGTGAGAATTCCATTGAGACTGATTAGGCAGGAAAATGGCGAGAAAAATATAGATGGAACAATGAACTTTTTAGAGGTTCCACTAGTTGTAATATATGATAATCAGATGTTTACCGTGCCTTTTCAAGCGGAATATATGAACTACTTAAAAAATGAAAAGAAAAATTCTCATTATGCATTTATTTTTGCCAAGAATGAAGAGTATGGATATTTTTGGAATAACTTCGGAAAGCATTTTCAAAAATAATTCAATGTGAAACAGATATACTACGGCAACTCCCAAGAGCTTTCGGACTCTTGGGAGTATTTGATTATAGGAAAAGAGGACTTGGAATATTCTGAAAGATGCGATATAGTGGAATTACAACTTTTGTCACAAAATGTTTAAAAATGGAGGTAAGGCATATGAATTTAGTAATTACCATGAGTCGTAGATTTGGAACAGGTGCCAGTCTGATTGCAGAGGAATTATCCAAGAAGCTACTGATACCGGTATATGATAAGGCATATATTGAAAATAAATTAGAAAGCCATAATTTTGCATCGGAGGCAGAGGTAATAAAGGAACTGGCACAGCAGCCCTGCATAATTTTAGGTCGTTGTGCATCTGAGATTTTAAAAGACCAAGTAAATGTTTTTAATGTCTATGTCTGTGCAGACAAGGAGGATCGTATTCAGCGTATCATGAAAAAGGAAGCTCTTTCCCATGATGCTGCAAAGGAGCTGATTGAAAAAAATGACAGAGAGCGTTCAGAATATTATTTTAAAAATACCGGAAAGGTGTGGGGCGATGTAAGCAATTATCATATGATTTTGGATACTACTGCTTTGGGAATTGAAAACTGTGCGGATATATTAATAAGATATTTTGAAAGAATTGAAGTTATCTAATTAAAATCAATCAAATAAAAGATTAAAATATAAATATAAAAACCTCTATTTTATTAGTAAATAGAGGTTTTTTGATTAAAATAAATCAATTAATAAGATAAAAATGATACTTGTTTAGTAAAAAATACTGTGATAGTATGTATCTCACATTGATATGCACAGGGAAGGCATATTGAATTAAAATCAGGAGGAGAGTTATGGAAAAAGTAAAGGTCAATGAAAAATATGGTAAAACTTATTTTATGCCGCCGGAGGTGACATATGACTGGGTAAGGAAAGAAAGCATTGAGAAGGCGCCTATCTGGTGCAGTGTTGATTTGAGAGACGGAAATCAGGCATTGGTGGAGCCTATGTGTCTTGAGGATAAGCTGGAATTCTTTAACATGCTGGTGAGAATTGGTTTTAAGGAAATTGAGGTTGGTTTTCCTGCTTCGTCTGATACGGAGTACAACTTTATCCGTGCGTTGATAGAGAGAGATATGATTCCTGATGATGTGACAATTCAGGTTCTGACACAGGCAAGAGAACATATTATCCGCAAAACCTTTGAGGCGGTTAAGGGTGCGCCTCACGCAGTGGTACATTTGTATAATTCCACCTCTGTGGAGCAGAGAGAGCAGGTTTTCAAGAAGGATAAGAAGGCTATTAAGCAATTGGCAGTAGACGGGGCTGAGATGTTAAAAAAGCTGGCAGATGAGACAGAAGGAAATTTTACCTTTGAGTATAGTCCTGAAAGCTTTTCTCAGACAGAGGTTGACTATGCGTTAGAGGTATGTAATGCAGTACTTGATGTATGGCAGCCGGATTCGGAGCATAAGGCAATTATCAACCTTCCTACTACGGTTCAGGTGGCAATGCCCCATGTGTTTGCAGCACAGGTGGAATATATGCACAAGCATTTAAGTTATCGTGAAAATGTAATACTCAGCGTCCACCCTCACAATGACAGAGGCTGTGGTATCAGCGATGCGGAGTTTGGAATTTTAGCAGGTGCCGACAGGGTGGAGGGAACCTTGTTTGGCAATGGTGAACGAACAGGTAATGTGGATATTGTAACATTGGCTATGAATATGGTCTGCCATGGTGTGGACAGTGGTTTGGATTTTTCAAGAATCATGGAGGTGAGGGAGGCATACGAGCGCTTTACTCATATGAGGGTACATGAGAGAACACCCTACGCGGGAGATTTAGTATTTACTGCTTTTTCAGGCTCTCATCAGGATGCTATCAGCAAGGGAATGACATGGCTGAAGGAAGGAAAGAGTGGTAAGCGTTGGGATGTGCCGTATCTGCCCATTGACCCTGCTGACGTGGGAAGAGAATATGAATCAGATGTAATTCGTATTAACAGTGTTTCAGGAAAGGGTGGTGTTGCCTTTGTTTTGAAACAGCAATTTGGTTTCTCTCTGCCGGCTGCAATGAAGGAAGAGGTCGGATATTTAGTTAAGGGTGTTTCTGATAAGAGACATCAGGAGCTTTTACCCAAGGAGATTTACTCTATATTTGAGACAAATTATATTCAGCCCAGAGAGATATTTGATATTCCGGAATGTCATTTCAAGCAGGAAAATGGTATTCAGGCAGAGGTGACAATTGAACAGAATGGGGAGCGCAGAATAATACGCACCGGAGGAAATGGTCGTTTAGATGCGGTGAGCAATGCCATTAAGAACTTTTTTGGTATCAGCTATGAGCTTTCTGTGTATGAGGAGCATGCAATTTCCAAGGGCTCTTCTTCTAAAGCGGCGGCATATGTGGCAATTATGCATGACGGAAGACTGTACTGGGGTGTAGGGGTAGATGAGGATATTATAAAAAGCTCTATCGCTGCATTGGTATCTGCTGCCAACAAGCTTGCCAAGGAGCAGCATATTACTGCCGGCAGGGAAGAGAGGATTGTAGATATTATCAGCTTCATACAGAATAATTATATAGATGTGACATTGGATACACTTTCGGAAGCATTTCATCTTTCCAATCCCTATCTTTCCAAGTATATTAAGGAAAAGGCAGGCATGACCTTTCAGGAGGTAGTGAGAGAGGAGCGCATGAAACGCGCTAAGAATATGCTGCGGGAAACTTCTCAGACAGTTGAGACTATTGCTGCAAATGTAGGCTACGAAAATGTAGAGCATTTCAATCGTCTTTTTAAAAAAGCTTATGGTATGACGCCGATGCAATATAAAAGGCAGATGTAATAATAATTGAAAAAAATGTGAAATGTCTTCACATTTCTGTTGAAATACTGTAAAATAAAACAGTATGCACACAAATATATTTTCTTTGCCGGGCGAGTGCTTAGGAGGAGAATCAATATAGCAATATAGGAAGGAGACATTTTGCTATGTCTAAAAATGGAAAGACAACACAAGACACGGAACAGGAAAAGGTTTTAACCAAATATGACCGGAAGGTGCAAAAACGTAAGGAGGAAAAGGAGAAGGAGAAAAAGGAGAAGCTTGCAGGTACAATTGCCGGAATAGTTATTGTTGTTGCATTGGCATGTTGGGTAATTTCTCTTCCCTTGAGAACTTACTTTACTTTGCATGGTACTTATGTAACGATTGGCGGCGAGGATATTACCAGAGTTGAATTCGATTACAATTATTACCAGGTCAAGACAAATTACATTAACCAGAATGGTTCTCTTCTGTCATATTATGGAGGAATTGATTTGGAAAGCGACTTTTCCGATGAGATGTATTCAGATACCATGACATGGGGTGATTACTTTGAGGAGCTTACCGTTGATAATATTATCCGCAGTAAATCCCTGAAGGCAAAGGCAGATGAGGCAGGCTTTACCTATGATACAACTGAGGAGTACAAGCAGTTTGAGGAGACCGTAAAGGAAGCAGCTTCCCTTGCAGGTGTTTCTGCAATAGAGTATTTAAAGGAGCTTTATGGTCCTTATGCAACCATGAGCAGAATTTCCGATTATGTGAAAGAGGCTATGGTGACAACTGCTTATTACAATCAGGTGACCGAGGAAAAGGCTCCCACAGATGAAGAAATTCAGACCTATTATGAAGAAAATCAGGATTCTTATGATTCCGTAGATTATCGTGTGACAATAGTGAATGCAGAGCTTCCTACCGAGCCTACGGAATTGGCAGACCCTGTAGAGGAGACTGACGAGAGTACGGAGGAGAGCACGGAAGAGACGACTTATGAACCCTCCGAGGCAGAGATTGAAAAGGCTATGGCAGATGCAAAGGTACTGGCAGACGAGGCAGAGGCTGTTGTTGCCACAGAGGGCGATTTAAAAGAAAATGTTAAGAAGATGAGTACCGTTGCGCTGATTCGTGACTGGCTTTTTGACAGCTCCAGAAAAGCAGGAGATACTACTGTTTTAGAGGACAGTGTTAGTCACAAATATTATGTGCTTGCATTTGAAAAGAGATATCTTGACCAGACTCCCTCCGCTGATTTAAGAGTTGTAATGCTGGAAAATAAAACCGAGCAGGATGCTCAGGCTATTTTAGATGAGTGGAAGAATGGTGAAGCTACAGAGGAAAGCTTTGCGGCATTATGTGATGAGTATAGTATAGATACTTCTGCAGATGGTGGTTTTTATGAGGAGATTACCAAGACCGGTATGCAGGAGAACCTTGCTGATTGGATATTTGCCAAGGAGCGTGTTGCCGGAGATACAGAGATAGTTCGGATAGACGATACTTATATTTATGTATTGTACTATGTAAGTACGAACAGTCCTGAATGGAAGCTAGAAATAAAGAATACCCTTACCTCTCAGAATATGACGGCATATATTGAGGAAATCAGTGCAGATTGTGAAGTAAAGGATACTAAGGGAAATCTCAGATATCTTGAGATTCGTGCACAGGAGGAAGCCGCCGCTGCACAGGCATCTTTAGAGGCTGAAGGCACAGAGTCAGCTGAGTCTTCCGATACAGGTGTAGCTTCGGAGGCTACTGACGAGCAATAATTGATAGGACATTTGAGCAAGTCCTTTGGTGGCAGAGCAGCATATATGCTGTTCTGCCGCTTTTAATTCTATTCCCATTTGGGATAGGAATGGAGGAAAAAATGAAGGTACGCAGTATGAATCAGCAGGAAAAGAGAGAGTATATGTTAAATGAGCCGGTTCCCCATTTGGTATGTCAGATGGCTGTTCCTACCATTATCAGCATGTTGGTTACATCCTTTTACAATATGGCTGACACTTTTTTTGTAGGAAAAATCAATACGCAGGCAACAGGTGCCGTAGGAGTTGTATTTTCCGTTATGGCATTGATACAGGCATGCGGGTTTTTCTTCGGTCACGGCTCCGGCAATTATATTTCCCGCAAGCTGGGTGAGGGAGATTTTGAGGCAGCTAATAAGATGGCAGCCAATGGCTTTTTTCTGGCATTTATTACAGGAGTGATTATCAGTATTTTAGGCATTGCTTTTTTGGAGCCGTTGGCAATGCTTTTAGGCTCCACCCCCACTATTTTGCCTTATACCAAGGATTATATGACACTGATTTTGATAGGTGCGCCCTTTATGATGTCTTCACTTGTGCTTAATAATCAGCTACGATTTCAGGGGAGTGCTTCCTATGCTATGGTGGGTATTGTGACAGGTGCAGTGATTAATATTGTGCTGGATCCTGTTCTTATATTTGTTTTGGATATGGGTGTTGCAGGTGCTGCACTGGCAACAGTTGTTAGTCAGATAGTAAGCTTTATACTACTCATTCTTATGAGCAGAAGGGGCGGAAATATAAAAGTTCGTTTTGCAAATTTTTGCCCAGATTGGTATTATGTTAAGGAAATTTTCAGAGGAGGCTTTCCGTCTCTGTGCAGACAGGGTTTGGGCAGTGTTGCACAGATTTGTTTAAACAGGGCAGCAGGAATGTATGGTGGTGTTTATGGAGAGGCCTATGGAGACGCCGCCATTGCGGCAATGTCCATTGTAAACAGAGTTGTCATGTTTGCTAATTCTGCCTTAATTGGTTTTGGTCAGGGCTTTCAACCTGTGTGTGGCATGAATTATGGGGCAAAAAAATATGAGAGGGTGCGTGAAGCATTTTATTTTTGTGTGAAATACGCACTTGTCTTTTTGATAATAGTGTCTCTTGTAGGATTTATATTTGCAGAGCCCATTATAACAATTTTCAGAAAAGCCGATGCCGATGTGATTGAAATCGGTACGCTGGCACTCCGCCTGCACTGCTTGACCTTTCCCTTAAATGCGTGGATTGTCATGAGTAATATGATGCTTCAATCCATTGGAAAAGCCTTTAAGGCATCTATTGTGGCTGCAGCCAGACAGGGGCTGTTCTTCTTACCATTTATTTGGATACTTCCAATGTTTACCGAACTTTTGGGAGTACAGATGTGTCAGACATGGGCGGATTTCTGTTCCTTTCTGTTGGCAGTGCCTTTGGGAATCAGCGTGTTAAAGGAGATGAAGACTACTCAGGACTAAGAACTTCAATTTGGTAATAATTGCTTGTAGAATCCTTGAATGTAATATGTTAGTATAACTTTTGTAACAATTATGTAACATTTAAGGAGGAAGCAATGAAGAAAAAATTATTATTAACAATGGCTTTATTATCAACAGTAGTTGCAGTAGGAGGTACGCCGCTGACTTCCCATGCGGCAGAAGCAGGAAATACAAAAAGCATATCGGGTAAATGCTATAAGGTGTTCATCGGTCAGGGAATCGGAAGTCTGTTTCAGACATTAGAGGAAATAGGGAACATATTGAATAGTAATGGAAGCCTTTGCCCAAGTACACCAGAAGAATCAACTCCTGAATCTCCGGCTCCCGAAGTACCAACCCCTGAAACGCCGGCACCACCCATTGCGGACAATCCGGATAATAGTACTCTTTCCTTTGCTGAGCAGGTTGTAAAGCTTGTTAATGAGGAGAGAGCAAAGGCAGGGCTTCCGGCAGTTAAGATGCAGGAGGATATTACAGCAGCAGCAAATGTGAGAGCAAAAGAAATTAAGCAGAGTTTTTCACATACAAGACCTAATGGCAGCAGCTTTAGCAGTGTATTGAAGGAGCAAGGTGTTTCCTTCCGAGGCAGCGGTGAAAACATTGCATGGGGACAGAAATCTCCTGAGCAGGTAATGAATGGCTGGATGAACAGTGAAGGACATCGGGCAAATATTTTAAACAAGAATTTTAAAAATATTGGAGTAGGACATTATCAGGACGAAAAGGGTGTAAACTACTGGGTGCAGTTGTTTACATACTAATTTATTCAAGAAGAAGTCTTTATTAATAAATTATCAGAGGCTTAAAAAACCACCCTTATGGGTGGTTTTTGAGTTGTTCCCCTTCTTTAATTATGATAGAATTACTATAAATGAAGTTTATAGTAAGCAATAATATTATGCGGAGAAAGTAAGAATAATAACAAAGAGGACAAATTTATGAATGAAAAGGTATTAGTATTAGATATAGATGGCACCCTGACTAATTCCAAAAAGGAAATTACTCCTGCCACAAAGCAGGCAATACAGGATATTTTAAAGAAGGGGCATAAGGTGATACTTGCTTCCGGACGCCCCACTCCCGGAATGCGCCGTTATGAGAAGGAGTTAGAGCTGGAGACCTTTGGTGGTTATCTGTTATCCTTTAATGGGGCGCGGGTTGTGGAGTGCCGCACCGGTGAAATTGTCTATCAGAGGCTGCTGCCCTTGTCCATTATTCCCAGTCTATACAGCTTTGCCAGAAGGAACGGCTGTGGTTTGATTACTTATTTGGGAGATACGGTGATTTCTGCTTTTGAACCGGACGAGTATGTGGAGCTGGAGGCGCGTATTAACGGGCTGCCCATAAGAACTGTAGACAATTTTAAGGAGTTTGTGGATTTTGAAATTAATAAATGTCTGTTGACAGCGCCTTCGGACAAGGCAGCAGTATTCGAGCAGGAATTGCGGGAAAAATACGATGAGGTGGCAAGTGTGTATCGCTCAGAGCCATTCTTTATAGAAGTAATGCCCAAGAATGTGGATAAGGCAGCCTCTTTGGATACAATGTTAGGGGTAATTGGTATGACGAAGGATGCGGCTATTTGCTGTGGAGATGGTTTTAATGATATTTCTATGATTAAATACGCAGGCGTGGGTGTAGCAATGGGCAATGCGCAGACAGCTGTGAAGGAAGCGGCAGACTATATTACTGCTTCCAATGATGAGGATGGTCTGGTGGAGGTAATTAATCGTTTTATTCTATAAAGGCATGGTGATTGCATGAGGATAGAAATTCCCGAAAAGGCAAGATATATTATAAAAACAATAATGGAAGCCGGCTTTGAAGCGTATGTGGTAGGCGGCTGTGTGAGGGATTCCGTTTTAGGCAGAAAGCCGGAGGATTGGGATATCACTACCTCCGCCAAGCCTCAGCAGGTCAAGGCATTGTTTCCCCGCACCATAGATACGGGAATTCAGCATGGTACGGTAACGGTAATGCTGGATAAGGAAGGCTTTGAGGTTACTACTTACCGTATTGACGGCAAATATGAGGACAGCAGGCATCCTAAGGAGGTAACCTTTACACCCAATCTGGTGGAGGATTTGAAGAGAAGAGATTTTACCATAAATGCCATGGCGTATAATGAGGAAGCCGGTCTTGTGGATATTTTTGGCGGTATGGAGGATATTGGGAGGAAAATGATTCGCTGCGTGGGAGCCGCCGAGGAGCGTTTTAGTGAGGACGCTCTTCGTATGATGAGAGCCATTCGTTTTTCGGCACAGTTAGGCTATACTATAGAAGAAAATACCTTGAAGGCAATTTCGGTTCTGGCACCCAATTTACGGCAGATTAGTGCGGAGCGTATTCAGGTGGAGCTTACAAAGCTGCTTGTTTCCGGACATCCGGATTATTTAGGAACAGCGTATGAAGCAGGTGTTACAAGGATAATCCTGCCCGAATTTGATAAAGCTATGGAGACACAGCAGAATCACCCGCATCATAAATACAGCGTAGGAGAGCACACCTTATGTTCACTGACTTATGTACCGGCGCAGAAGGCTCTTCGTTTGGCAATGCTTTTTCATGATATCGGTAAGCCGGAGACGATAAGTGTTGATAATGAGGGAATCACACATTTTCACGGACATGCGGCGGTCAGTGAGGAGATGACAAAGAAAATTTTGAGAAGACTTCGCTTTGATAATGAAACTGTCTTTATGGTGAGCAGACTGGTTCGCTACCATGATTACGGCAATAGTGTGGAGCCGGATATGCGGATTGTGCGTCGTGCCGTTAATAAAATCGGTGAGGACGCATTTCCTCTGTTGTTTGAGGTGAAGAAAGCCGACATTCTTGCGCAAAGTGAATATATGCGTGAGGAAAAGCTTACAAGATTGGAAAGGTGGCAGCAGCTTTATCAGAAGGTATTGGAAAAAGGACAATGTGTTTCCTTGAAGACACTGGCAGTAACAGGCAGTGATTTAATTGCCATAGGCATGAGACCGGGTAAGGAAATCGGGGAAATGCTTAGACAGCTTTTGGAGCTGGTATTGGAAAATCCTGAAAGTAACACAAAAGAGCTTCTTTTAGAGGAGGCATCTCGTAGGATTACAGAGTATAAGTAATTTTTCTATTTGTACTTCTTAACATACTTTTAACCTCTTTTTCATATGATAGGTTATGAACTAAAGGAAAAGCATGGTGTGTTAGGAGGGGAATAAGGTGAATGACAGGGCAGTCAATTTACTGGAGCAATATGAGATAGAGGTGCTTAGAACCCGCAAGGGCAGAGGTGCCATTTTATGTGATACTGAAAAGGGCTGTTACATTTTCAAGGAGTACACAGGCAATGAAGAAAGGATTGCAATACAGAACAGGCTGCTTACCCATATTGGGCAGCAGGGAAGGGTGCAGGCAGAAAGCATCTTGCCCACCAAGGAGGGCGCTCTTTATGTGAAGGATGTAGATGGGGTACAGTACATACTTAAAACATATTCGGAGGGAAGAGAGTGCAATATTTATGAAAAGAGGGAATGTTTGGAGGCAGTGAAGCTATTGGCAAGGCTGCATGAATGCATGGAGCTGCCTGTAGACGGGGAGGATTCTATCGCAGTTTTTTCACCCTCCAAGGAATATGAAAAAAGGAACAAGGAGCTAAGAAGAGTACGAAGGTATTTGCAGCAAAAGAGCCAGAAGACAGGCTTTGAAATCAGCCTGCTTAACAGCTTTGATTACTTTTTGCAGCAGGCATTTGCCGTGACAGAAGAATGGAATGATTATCAAAAAATTCTTGAGGCTGATAGGACACAGGAGGATAAAGTTACCTACTGTCATGGAGATTATCAATATCATAATATTTTATTTCATGATAACAGTTGGTTTATCACAAATTTTGAAAAATGTCTGCCGGATAATCCCATAAGAGACCTACACCTATTACTTCGTAAGCTTTTGGAAAAAAGTAATTGGTCGGTTACTTTGGGCGAAGAGCTTTTGGCAGTATATGAAAAGGAAAGACCAATATCGGCAATCAGCTATATTGATTTATATTACAGACTGGCGTACCCTGAAAAGTTTTGGAAAATAGCAAATTTTTACTATAATTCCGGAAAGGCATGGATTCCTGAGCGCAATCAGGAAAAGCTTCAAAAGCTGGTTGAGCAGGAAAAGGAGAAACAGTATTTCCTACAGGAAGTATTTCGTAGCGTTAAAAGGAGATAAAATACAAAAGGAGTAAACAGTGAGAAAGCAAAAGAAATTAAATTATACTGCTTTGGTTTTCATAGGGACATTAATGACAATAGTGTCATTAACTTCCTGCTCTACGCAGGTCAAGTCAAATCAGGAGTCTTCACAGGAACGGATTGACACAGGCTTTGTCGTTGCCGAACCTGATAGCTATGACTCTGCAGACACAGCAGTTTTAGTAGAAAAAAATATTGATGACAAAACTGTCACATTTTTGAATTTAGAGTTGGGCAGGCGATATACCTTATCCTTTGATGGAACTACCGGGCTGTATGATAAGTATAAGGAAAGCATTTCCCTAGAGCAGATAAAGAAAGGTGATATTGTGGATATTACCTTTCTGAAGAACAAAAAGCATTTAACCACCATGCAGCTTTCCCCACAGGCTTGGCGCTATGATAATGTGGAGCGTTATGAGGTGAATACGGTGCGCAGAGAGGTAAGTATCGGCAGTGAAATCTATAAGCTTACGGATAATACGCAATATTTGTCCGGCGGCAGAAGCATTGAGTTTATGGATTTGAATGCTGCGGATATTTTAAGCTTTCAGGGAATCGGCAATAATATACTCAGTGTCAATGTGGAGAAAGGACACGGATATCTGCGCCTGGTAAATGATGAGAATTTTGTGGGAGGCTGGATTGAAATCGGTCAGTTACAAATACAGCGGATTACAGAGGATATGCTGCTTACGGTAGCAGAGGGCAGCTATCAGGTAAATATCAGTCATAATGGCGGTGGTGGTACTAAAAATGTTGTAATTAACCGTAATGAGGAGACTACTCTTGACATTGGCGATTTGGAGGTGGCAGAGGTAAAAACGGGTATGGTGCTGTTTTCGTTAAATCCCTCCTCGGCAGAATTGTATATTGATGGAACAAAGACAGATGCATCTGTGCCTGTTACCTTGGAATATGGCATTCATCAGCTTATTGCCAGAGCCACCGGTTATAAGTCCATTACCCAATATATAAGAGTAGGGCAGGAGTCCGCGGGTATTGATATTGTGCTGGACGCCGTAAATGAGGACGATGAGGAGGAAAGCAGTAGTACAACTACATCTTCGGAAGCAGATACCGCTACCAATTATTATAAAGTATATGTGGACGCCCCGGAGGAGGTTGAGGTTTATCTGGATGGTAATTATGTAGGAATTTCCCCTTGCAGCTTCCGTAAGAGCGCAGGCTCTCATGTAATTACGCTGCGGAAAACAGGCTATGAAACCAGAAGCTATACTGTGCAGGTTGACGAGGAAAATAAAGATATTACTTACTCCTTTGTGGATTTGCTTTCAAGCGGTACGGAAGCCTCTGCCAGTGAGACAAGCACAGATGGACAATAATTTAACTACGGAATAACGAGGTATGGGAATTACAGTCAGAAAGGAAGGATTATTGTGAAATATACCTATGAAGATTTTCTGGAAATTATCAAAACGCTTCGCAGCGAAAACGGCTGCCCATGGGATAAGGAGCAGACGCATGAGAGCTTAAAGCCTTGTATGATGGAGGAGGCAGCGGAGGTTGTTGCAGCTATTCGTATTTTTGATAAAACAGGCGATTGTGAGAATCTGCGGGAGGAGCTGGGAGATGTTTTGTTACAGGTTGTAATGCATGCTCAAATTGCCAAGGAGGAAGGACTTTTTACCATGGAGGACGTAGTAAACGATGTTGCGGAAAAAATGGTGCGTCGTCATCCTCATGTATTTGGTGATGTGACAGTGAGCGGCTCAGGGCAGGTTTTGGAAAATTGGGAGGAAATTAAGAAAAAGGAGAAGGAGGGTAAAGCCTATATTCAGTCACCCTTGAGGGAGATTCCCATAGAGCTTCCTGCTTTAACCAGAGCAACGAAGGTCTTAAAAAAAGCGGACAAGCTCTACCAGCCGGGTCAGGATTACTTATCTGATGTGAAGAAGCTGCAAGAGGCAGCAGAAAGGCTTGCTTCTCATACTCCTTCAAATTATGACAAAGAGATTCAGGACTGCATAGGCGATATTCTCATGGCAACCTCTGATATAGCAAGAATCTGTAAATTGTCTCAGGAACAGATTTTGACAGATAGAATAGAAAATATAATTGAAAAATATGAGGGCTGAATTGCCAAAAAAACGTGGAAATATGCTTAAATACCTTGACAAACCCCCTAAAAACAGATATATATATAAATAGACGTTTCACAAGAAGCATCTACGGATAATACAAAAAAAGAAAAACTCATTACAGGAGGAGTTCAATATGAACAAAACAGAATTAGTTGCAGCTATGGCTGAGCAGGCTGGTATTTCTAAGAAAGACGCAGAGAAGGCATTAAAGGCATTTACAGATGTTGTTGCCGGTGAATTAAAGAAGGACGGAAAGGTTCAGTTGGTTGGCTTCGGTACTTTTGAGGTTGCTAAGAGAGCAGCAAGAGAGGGTATCAATCCTGCAACCCAGAAGCCTATTAAGATTGCAGCTTCTAAGGCACCTAAGTTCAAGGCTGGTAAGGCTTTGAAGGATATGCTTAACGCATAAGCAGACAAGGAATGATTTCAGAGAACCTTTCGAGGTTCTCTGTTTTTTTAGGGGGGAGTAAAATGCATATAGCAATTTGTGATGACGAGGAGGTCTATAGAGAAGCAGCAAAAACACAATGTCTGCAATTTTTTAAGGAGCGAGATGTTATTATTGAGCTATTTCCATCAGGAGAGGAATATTTAAGCATCGGTATAGAATTTGATTTACTGTTTTTAGATATAGAAATGCAGGGAGAAGATGGTATTTCTATTAAGGATAATCTTGAGAAAGAGGGAAAGCACACAAGAATTGTCTTTTTAACCAGTCATGAAGAACGAATGAGGGAAGCCTTTGGAAAAAATGTCATAGGATTTCTAACGAAGCCTTTAGATACAGAGATGTTTAATAAAATTATGAATAAGGTGGTTTCTGATATTTCCGGTGTAGTACTAGAAGTAGAGGAAGGAAACAAGTTTTTTACTATACCAATTAAAACAATAAGATATATTGAGGCACAGGATAAATATACTTTAGTGGTAACGCAAGCAGCCAAGGAATTATTTCGTAAGCCTATTAAATATTGGGAACAAGAGCTTATTGAGGGGGATTTTTGCCGTATAAATAAGTCCTTTCTTGTAAATTTTGAGTATTTCAAAAAAGACAAGGATGAAATTGTGTTAGATAAGGATAAACGTGTTAAGGTAAGCAGAAAATATAAGGATTTGATTACAGAACAATATAAGAATTATTTGCGCAAGAAGGCAAAGGAGCTGTAAATATGGATACAGGAATCAAAATCTTATATTATATCATCTTCACGGTTGAAATATTGGTTTTTAATAATGTTTTATTTCGTGATAGTACGAAGAAGAAAAGTCGATATTTTATAGCGGGAATTATTTATATATTAGTAATAACTCTTGTAGCTGTATATGAAAAAGAAATTATTCCTCCAGTGGCTTTTTTCTTGTATATAGTTGCTTTTCTGTTGTTACTTCAAAATGAGATTTGGCGACGATTATTACATTTTGTTATTGTATTTTTAGTTGCGGGCAGTGTTGAAATCTTATTGGATGCCGTTTTGGAGAAGATTCCGAGTTATAGTCAATATGTGCGGCAATATGATTATCCTGATATTGTGATAGAATGTGTTGCAGCATTAATTACCTTTGCCATAGTCAGCAGAAAATGGTTCCAACATTTTGTGGAATGTTGTAAAGTATTAAGATGGTTTCAACGTACAGCCATTGCTATGATTGTTTTAGGTGGTACGGCGTTATTAGTATATGGCAACTTAATTGCCCGTATTGATTATAGAGATGGCAGAAGTGCGACATTTCAATGGATACTATTGATATTCATGCTTATAATTTTGGCTGGAATAATTTGGTTTGTATATGGAACATATGATAAAGATTATTATTGCAGACAAAATGCTTTGAAAGCAAAAATTATTGCAGCACAGTATAGTTATTATCAAAGCATATATGAAAATGATATAAAAATGCGAAAGTTTAAACATGATATTCAGGCGCAGCTGGGCTGCCTGCGATTGTTGTTGGAGGAGGGTAATATTCAACAGGCAAAAGAACATTTAAGTCAAATAGAAAGCAACTATGTACAAATTAAGGAGAAAAGAATAAAGACTGGAAATAATATATTAGATTTAGTTATAAATCAAGCATATTTAGTGGCAAAGGAAAAGGGAGTTACTTTGCAGCTAAAAGGAAAAATAGAAAAGGGCACTCATATCAATACCTATGATTTGTGTAGTATTTTTTCTAATGCTATTAATAATGCTATAGAAGCCTGTGAAAATATAGAGGAATTAAATAAAATCATTCAGATTATCATTGTAGAACATAACGAAGCCTTGTTTTTTCAAATTAGCAATCCGGCAACAAAGGAAATGTATAGGGCAATAACAGCTCATCAAACGACCAAAAAAAATAAAAGAGAACATGGTTTTGGAATTGAAAATATTAGAATGGCTGTGGAACAAAATAAGGGTCAGATGGAATATCAATATAAAAATGGATTGTTGACATTAGAAATATACTTATAAATAAAGTAAGTTAAACGCATCAAGAAATAGTAAAATATTTTTTGGTGCGTTTTGCATTTGGCGACATTTTTCTGCATTTCACGACATGGAAGTTGTGCCTGTTTTTTCTTTATGCTATGGTTGTTTTAAAAGCGGGTTTATAATAAATAATTTGTGCAAAATAAACTTGATAGGATTTTTAAATATCAGTATCATGACGAGTTGATTTGTAAGGGATATCCAAGTAGAGATGAAATACCACGCTATATAATAATAGGTGAGTATCTTTGTATATTGAGCAGAATTAGTTGTATGAAAGGAGTACTTGTTTTTTAGAGTATTTGATGACGCAAAGTACATAAAAAATTATTTTACTAAAAAACCTGATTACGATGCTAGTGTAAAATGTTTTGGATAGTCTGCCAAATTAATTCTTGGAGCACTGTTGTGAAAGAGGCACAAGCGTATTTTAATGATGACAAAAACGTAGATGACATTTGTAGATTATCCAAAGTGATATATAGCTGTATCTGAACAAAAATGAATATAAAAGATGAGAGTCATAATAGCGATGTCATCTATATTTTGTTATACAGAGGATTGTGTCAAATGAAAGAAGGAGGGAAGAAAATGCTAGATTTTTGGGAATGGTTGTGGGGTAGAAAGTAATAGTATTAAATATTTACTTTTATAATTTTGAAAGGAGGTATTAAGAAAAATATAAGTATTTTAGGATAGAGATAAAAGAATGAGGGAGAAATATAAAGGAGAGAAGAAATACTTGGTTATTTAGAGATTATAATGTATTATTTATAGAAAGGACAAAATTTATGAAAAAAATTGTTTTAAGTTTATTAGCAGCCATTATGATTATGGGAGGTTGCTTAACTGTTAATGCAGCAACAAATCACCATGAAAGAGTACTGTATGACGTAATTGTGAGAGGTCGAGAATATTTTAAAACTGAAATAGTAGGAAATGTGGAAATTCGGTCATACAAAAATCAAATAGAAAAGAGATATAAATGTGCAGCTTGTGGTCTTGATCTTGCAAGCGAGTTTACATTAAGCAATGAAGTATATAAGGAATATAGATATATTTACTAATATATTCTATCTATATTAATTTAATCTTTATATTATTAAAACTCCCTCTTTTTTTTAAAAAAACGGAAGTGCAATTAGTCCACATGAAAGGAATAAAACAATGAAAAGAAAAATTCTCTCCATAATGATAAGTGTCATATTATCCATTTTTCTTTTGGGTTGTGATAAGGACGAGAATCATAATGCCAATTTGCAAAAAGAGCGCAACTGGAGTGCGGATTGGAAACAGAAGGGTTTTCAGCTTGCAGCAATAGACAGTATATTTGAAACTAGCGGCAGCTCGTTGGAAGAAACCGGATATCAGACATTTGAAAGACCGAAGGTTAATTTTTCCTATGAGAGCTGTTGTTATGCAATGGATATATGGCAGGAGAGATTATATTGCGTACATTCTTATGAAACAGAGAGTGGGTGGAGATACTTATTAGAGTGTGATAATGTAGTAACAGGCGATATCTCCATAAATGAAATAAACATGAATGAGGACATTACCGGAATCGTATGGGCGGTAGATGCAATATCTGTTGATAGGATTGCACTGTTGTGTATGGAAGCTCATAAGGTTATTTTGATTGATGGTGATGCAAATTGTCTGCTAACGATAACACTTCCTTCGGAGGTTTTGGGCAAGGATACAAAGGATTTAGAGGTTCTACAGCAATTATTTCTCCATACAGGAGATTCTGGTTTTGCTCCTAATCTATTTGCTATGGACGAGAGTAATCGTCTATATATACAAACGGCAAAAAATGCGGATTTCTTTTTGTTGGATGACAAAGGAGAGGTAATCAAGGTTGAGGATTATGGTGATAATATAAGCAGAGAGATAAGTAATTCTTTTCATGCAGTGGACGGAACTGTTATCCTGATTGAGGGAGATGTGAATGAAGGGAAAAGTCAATTATTTATCTATGAGGGGCAGGGACAAAGGAAAACGCTTGGAGAAATTGCAGATGCGTATGTAGAGCAATGCTATCTATCTGAGGAGGGATATTTTTACGCTATTGTAAATTCCAAACTTTTATGCTGGGATTTATTAGAGGACAAGTTAGAGGAAAAGCTTCATTTATTGAAAAGTGATTTAGGAAGCAAAAGTATTGAAAGTATACAAAGTGATTCGGAAGGAAGAATTTTATTTATAATTGGAGATTTGAAAGAAACAGAAGTATATATTTTTGCAAGTTCACCGGAAAATGTAAGTGATACTATACTGATTACGGATTTACGAGGTGGTGATGCAGCGTATATTGAGACGTGTGCAGCATCTTTTACACGGTTAAACAGGGTAACTCCTGTTAAATTTGAAAAACAGAATGAAGACAAGGAGGCTTTTCAAAACCGAGCTTTGGCAGAGTTGATAGAAGGAAATGGTGCAGATATGTATGTCGTAAATGACGAGCAACTTCGAGTTTTATATGAGCAAGGTGCATTGATGGACTTGTCGGAAATTATATCCTTGCAGACACGGAATCAGATTCCGCGAGGACTTTTACGAGCGGGAACTTTGAATGATACCTTGTTAGGTATTTGTCCGGATACATATACCTATACTTTGATAACAGCAGATTCCTTGTGGTCAGAGTCGGAGTGGAATATTCAGGATATAGTGAAGCTGCTTCAAGAGAATACTTATGTGGACAGCATGTTTACATGGTATGCTGATTACAAAGCCTATGAGCCGGACATGAATCTTGGGGTTTTAATGCTTTGGGATATAACAAATTGTCAGTTTATTGATTTGGATAAAGGAAGCTGTAGCTTTGATTGCGATGAATTCATTACTATTTTACAAGCCACTAAAAAATATAGTAAGGAACCTCAAAGGGAAGGTAGCGGAAGCCAACTGGTTCGTTCAGGAGCTTATTTGGCAATGGAGAAATGGATTGATAATTTGAGTGATTATGTGCAAATAAGAAAAGAATTTCCGGATTGTCATAGAGTAAATTATCCATGGCAAAAGGATGGGGAAAGTGGTTTTTGGTGTGCAGGGTACTACTTAGTAGTAAATAAGCAGGCAAAGGACAAGGAGACAATTCAAAAATTTTTTGAATATTTGCTTTCCAAGGAAAATCAGGAACATACTACGTTGGGAAGTATTCGCAAGGACGTAATCAAAGAGAGTCTTTATTGGGATGAGGATTTTGAGCAATATGCTGTAAGAGGTCAGGGAGTTATGGAGCTTGTTGATGTTGAGACAGATGGTACGGAGGAGATGGAGGAATACCTCACATATTTAGATAATTGCGGATACCAGTATAATGCATATTCTGACATTACAGATATCATATATGAAGAAGCAAACTCATATTTTGCCAATCAGCAGACGGTTGAAAAGACAGCTGAACTGATACAAAATCGCGTGCAGTTATATTTAAATGAGAACAGATGATAACCCTTCGTCTTGTCATAACGCAGACAATATGTTATGATTTTAACCCAAAGAGATATATTATTTAGGAGGTTAAAATAATAATGAGATTAGATAAATATTTAAAAGTATCTAGATTAATTAAGCGTCGCACTGTTGCTAACGAGGCCTGTGACAGCGGCAGAGTGTTGATTAATGACAAGCCCGCCAAGGCATCCGCAAATGTGAAGGAGGGAGATATTATCACGATTTCCTTTGGTAACAAGGAAGTGAAGGTGGAGGTGCTTGATGTACAGGAAACTGTCAGAAAAGAGGAGGCAAAGGAGCTTTTCCGATACCTGTAGGCATAAAACATTTTTATAAAAGACATTTTTTCCATGGCTCCTTAATATACTGTATTAGCGGGAGAACAGGAGGAGCCAATGGAGGATTTAAGCACAACCACACGAATGCATAAGGTTACTATGACTAATAGAAGGTCCTGCACCATCAATGGGGTAAATGATGTGCTTTCCTTTGATGTACATGAAATTCTTCTAGAGACAGAGCAGGGAATGCTGATGATTAAGGGAGATGACCTGCATGTGAACAGACTGACCTTAGATAAGGGAGAGGTAGATATAGACGGCAAGCTTGACAGCTTTACCTATTCTGATGTGGCAGGCGGGAGCGGACACAAAAATGAATCCTTACTGGCAAAGCTGTTCCGATAGGTTCAAAGGAGCAGTTTATGGCAGGTGAAAACGAATTTTTACTTTATGCCCTGTTAATGGGCATTTTTATTACCTTTGTTTATGACCTTCTACGGATTTTCAGGAGAGTGTTTCCCCATGGCTCTTTTTGGATATCTATGGAGGATTTGTGCTTTTGGATATATTGTGCCATGGAAGTGTTCCTATTAATGTATCATGAAAGTGACGGCACACTTCGATGGTTTGCCGTGTTGGGTGCCATGGCAGGTATGCTTGCTTATAAGAAGCTAATAAGCCCTCTCTTCGTAAAATATGTTTCCTTATTATTGTGTAAATTGATTGAACCGATAAGGAAAGCCGTAAAGTGGCTATTGCGTCCGTTGGTCAGAGGCAGTGTCAGATTAAAGCATGCAGCAGGCAGGATAAAGCATCGGACATTTGGAAAAAACAGCCATATTCGATGGTTTGCAAAAAAGAAGTTGACGTTATTGGCAAAAATGCTTAAAATGACATTATAGGAGAAAGCATATGGCAAAGAGAAAAGTAGCATACCGCAAGAGAAGTCAGAATCGTTTCAGTATGTTTTTGGTGACCTTGGTTGTTGTGATGATTATGATAGTAGTTGCGGTAAAAAGCGTAGAGCTAAGACAAAAACTGGATACATATACTGACAAGGAAAATCAACTGAACTCTCAGCTTGAAACAGAACGGGAGAGGACAGAAGAGATAGAGGAGTATCGCACTTATACTCAGACTAAGCGTTATGTGGAGGAGGTTGCCAAGGATAAGCTGGGTCTTGTGTATGAGGGGGAGATTCTCTTTAAGGAAGAATAACGTAGAACTGATTTTAAAGAAGATGTTTTTCGAATAGAGTTATCTGTTTGAGAGGCATCTTTTTTGTGAGGGATTAGAAAGATACGAAAGAGCATTATGAAAAAGAAAAGAATAATATCCTGTATTCTTATAATTGTCATGACTGTTTTCGTATGGAAAACAGCGGAGCAGGCAAAAAACTACAGACAAAACAAACCCATTGAAGCGGTTAGCGAAATAATTACTATATGGGAGAAACCGCAGGAACCGATGCTTACAATTCCGATTCTTGCGGCACAAGTGGAATCAGATGAGCCGGAGTTAAACAAGGCGCAGCTGGACGAAATAGACTTGGACTCAGCACAATCGGTTCAGCTACAATCAGAGGAGGAGAGCGAATATGCAAATTTGGCTATAGCTGATGTAAGTAATTATGTGAATGTTCGCAGTGAGCCAAGTACAGAGGGTGAGATTGTAGGGAAAATTTATAACGGAGCAGTAGCACAGATATTAGGAATTGCGGGCGAAGAAGAGGACTGGCTTCGAATTATTTCAGGTAGTGTTGAGGGATATATCAAGGCAGAGTATTTTATCTATGGAGAAGCGGCAGCAGAGGTTGTGGAGGAGTACATTACGCGATATGCTTGTGTACTGGCGGACCGCTTAAATGTCAGAAAAGAGCCATCTATCGAAGCAAAGAGAATTGGCTATATGGATAGAAACGAAAAGCTGAAGGTGCTGGAGGATTGCGGTGACTGGCTGAGAGTACAGTATACAGACAGTAAAGAAGGATATATTGCAGCAGAATATGCAGAAATAGTGGAAGAGTTTGTCTATGCCAGGTCTATGGAGGAAGAGAGAGCAGAGCTTGCCGCACAGCAGGCACTTGCCGCGCGCATTGCAGAAACTGAGCAAAGTACGCCGGAAAATACGAAAATTGTATTTCCTGAGACAAGCTATACTTCTAACGAAGAGCTGCGCAAATCCATTGTGGATTACGCGATGCAGTTTTTGGGTAACGCCTATGTGCATGGTGGAAGGAGCTTATCGGAGGGAACGGACTGTTCAGGCTTTACATGCTATATCTATGCTGATTTTGGCTATTCTATCAGCAGGACGCCCCAAGGACAGTATACCGGTGCGGGAAGAAGTATTTCCTATGAGGAAATTCAGCCCGGTGATATTATCTGTTATTCCTCAAACGGGAAAAAATGCACTCATGTAGGACTTTACATAGGAGATGGTCAGATTGTTCATGCAGCCAACTCTAAAAAGGGTGTCGTAATCAATGCTGCGGATTATAGCACCATTATTGGTATTCGCAATGTGATTGACTAAGGACAAATTCTTTAGTGAGTACCCAATCGCCCAGTATTTCATCACTCCAGTTTAAAAGCTCCTCCAGTGTCAGGTTCACATTTCCGTATGAACGAATACCGTGGGCAGCTGCCAGCTTGTCCGTGTATTCCTCCAGCAGATAGATTTTTTCTAAGCGCACGCGGTTGTTATAATGGCATACCATAGGAACAGCACCGGTGTGTTCCGGTTGGATTGTAACACCGTCTTCCGACACATGGAAGGTAATCCATGCCATTGCCTCTAACATAGTAAGCCCCTTTTTCTGAGTGGAAGCATAATTGCCTAAAGAATAGTAGCAAAGTGCACGGTTTCCATTGGGGGCATCAATCCATTCAACAGGCTGAACCACATGTGGATGAGTACCGATAATCAGGTCTGCCCCTGCCTCCGTCATCTGTTGGGCAAATTCCTGTTGATAGCGGGAAGGCTTTGTGGTGTATTCCGTACCCCAGTGAGGACAGACGATGACTACATCGGCAAGCTCCTTTGCACGGGCTATATCAGTAAGCACTTGAGGATTTAAGCTGGTAAAATCTAAATGGTTATTTTCATCATAGCTACAGAGCATATTTATGTGACCTACAATAGATGAGGGTATCGTTTCAGAGTTAGTGCTGTATGTGTAGTTCAATATAGCAAAGGTAACATCATCTATAACAAGAAGGGGTATTTCCCTGTTTTCCTCCTCGCCTTGTTTATCGGCGTATATGCCGGTAATAAGAATTTCAGGATATGTTTTCCAAAAATCAGTGCAGTTTAAGAGTCCTTCAAGCTCTTTGTCGGCAGAGTGGTTGGAGGCATGCAGAACCACATTGAAGCCGGCATCTGCTATAGCATCGCCAACCTCCGTGGGAGAGTTAAACCGTGGAAAGCCGGAAAAGCCAAGCTGGTTGCCACCGAGGATTGTTTCCTGATTAATAATTTTGATATCTGCGGCATTCAGAAAATCAGAAATATTGTCAAACAGAAAGGAAAAATTGTAGCTGTCATCCTTCTGTCTGCCGGTCTTTATAATTCCCATATGTATTAAGTTGTCACCTACTGCCATTAAAGTAATGTCTTTTTCAGGAAAGGTCTCCGGCAGGGGTAAGGGCTCTGATGTGGGGAGTGATTCTGAAACTGAAGAAGCCTCGGAGACTTCTTGAACAGCTTCGCTCGTCAGGTTAAGGGTGGAAGCAGAGTCAGCCTCTTCCAAGGATAGGGTGTGAACTAAAACACCACCGCCCAATGTAAGCAATAAGCAGATAAGCAGGGTAATCAGACAGATTTTTAATGTTTTCATAATATGCACCGTATTTCCGCGTCATGTGCGCACTCAGCAAGTTTTTTCACATTATATCATATATTTCCCCTTTTGTATATACAATTCCTAGCTTTATAAACTGTATTAAGGGAAATAATGTCGCAAAAAATGAAGGCATTTGCTACTCGTTTTGACAAAAAGAACGGAAAGCGCTCACTATAATCTTATACAGTGTCTGTAGACAGAGGAAAGGGGAGCAATTATGACTTTTATTTTAGATAGAAAAAGGGAAGAACAATACAGCGCACAGATATCGGATTTATGCAGGCAAAGACTTTTAGGATATGCGGAAACCTTTCAGGAGCTGGCAAGGAGCTTTGATGGAGAATTTGCTGCCGCAGGCAACGACAGGCAGAGCCTTTTAGATGCAAGGAAATCATGGGAGAGCAGACAGTTAATATGCAGTAATCTGAATGAGATGGCACAGATTATGACAGAGGTGGCGAAGGAAGTATTTCATTACCAGCCCTTGGAGGAGAAAAAGAGACGAATGCTGCTGCATGCTCTTAGAGCGGAAGGAATTTTTTTGGAAAACATCTGTTACATACCCAATGCTGCCGGAAAAAGAGCGCTGGGTGTCACCATGTTTACCGAAAAAAAGGGTGGGAGAGCGGCGCAGGAGGTTGCAGACATGCTTTCTGTTTTGCTCAAGCAGCAGTTTGAGCTATCAGTGAGCAGTCCTTATCTGGTAGACCGGACAAGCCGCAACTTTATTTTTGTGGGAGAAGCCCGTTTTGTAGCTCTTACCGGATTCGCTAAGGCAGTCAAGGAAAATGAAAGTATTTCCGGAGATAATTATTCCATGTTGGAATCTGAGCGTGGAAGGCTCACGGTCATTTTGTCCGATGGAACCGGTTCCGGAGAACAAGCATGTAAGGACAGCGAAAAAGCTTTGGATTTACTGGAGAAGCTGCTGGAGGCGGGCTATGGTATAGAGACAGCAGTGAATTTGGTTAATTCTGCATTATTTGCCGGAGGAGAAGAGCAAAATCACCCTACGCTTGATATTTGTGATATAGATTTATATGAGGGTAAGTGCGCCTTCTGTAAGGTAGGGGGTGCGGCGTCCTTCTTAAAGAGAGAGAACCAGGTGGAGCAGATTGAGGCGGGCAGTCTGCCGCTGGGAATTTTTCAGACGGTGCAGACACAGGTGATTTATAAAACGCTGTGCAACGGAGATTATATAGTTATGATGTCGGACGGAGTATTGGACGCTCTGGGTGATAATGATTATGAGGAAGCCATGTGGGAGGCTATCTCGGAAATGACAGAGCAGAATCCCAAGGTAATTGCCGAAAAGCTTCTTCAAATGGCAATCTGCGCGGGAGGTGGACATATTCAGGACGATATGACGATTTTAGTAGTGGGAGTGTGGGAAAAGCATCAGGCTGAAGAATACAAATAGTTTTACTTGATTTTTGTATATATTTGAGCTAACATTTAATCAATATGAATGCAACAAGACAAATCGAAGAAAAAGTGTTTTCCTTCATGGAGGAACACCATATGCTGAATCCTAATGACCGGGTGGTAGTGGGAGTTTCAGGAGGGGCAGACTCTGTTTGCCTCTTATTTGTATTGCTGGAATATGCCAAAAAGGTTCCCATATCCTTAGCTGTGGCACATGTGAATCACGGTATCCGCAGGGAGGCGGAAGAGGACGCACACTATGTGGAGGAGCTTTGCAGAAGGCAGGATATTCCCTTTTATCTGACTGAGGCAGATGTACCTAAGAGAGCGGCAGAGGAAAAATGCTCTGAGGAGGAAGCAGGAAGAAGGGTAAGGTATCAGGCATTTGCCGAGGCGGCAGCAGCTTTCCATGCAAATAAAATTGCGGTTGCCCACAACTGCAATGACCGAAGCGAGACGATGCTTTTTCATCTGTTTAGGGGAAGCGGAGTTAAGGGACTGGGCAGTATTCGTCCGGTGAGAGAGAATATTATCAGACCGATTCTTTGTCTGGAGCGATGTGAGATAGAGGGGTATTTGCAGGAAAGGCAGATTTCCTACTGTCAGGATTCCACCAATGAAAAAGATGATTACACCAGAAACAGAATTCGTCATCATATTCTTCCCTATGCGGAGGAGGAGCTGGTAACAGGCTGTGTGGGGCATATGGCGCAGACGGCAGATTTGCTTTTAGTGGTGGAGGATTATTTGGAAAGACAGACCGTGAGGGCGATGGAGATTTGTGCGGAAGTCCACGAGCCTGAGCGCATAATATTGAAGGCAGCAGAATTTCGGCAGCAGCATCTTGTGATACAGGAAAGAATTCTCCTATATGCCATAAAGTCGCTTACGCCTTCAGGGAGGGATATTTCGGCGGTGCATGTAAAGTCACTGCTTGCTCTTTTTGAAGGAGGGAGCGGGCGAAGCATATCGCTGCCCTTTGGTATTTTGGCAAGGCGGGAATATGAGCATATTATTTTGGAAAAGGCTAATACAGAGGAACATGGAATGAGCAGGCGGCTGTCCGAAGAGTATGTGGAGCTGAGCCTGCTGGGAGAAAAGCCTTATGTGTTACCTCTTGATGAGGCTACAGACCTGCTTTTTTCTGTTTTTCCCTATGAAAAAGACAAAGAAGTTCCCCAAAATGAGTATACGAAATGGTTTGATTATGATAAAATAGAAAAATCGTTAGTAGTAAGAAACCGCTTGCCGGGTGACTTTTTAAGCATTAGAAGCAGGGAGGGAATATCTGTTCATAAGTCCCTAAAGGATTATATGATTACAGAGAAGATTCCTCGTGACAAAAGGGAGCTTATTCCGGTACTGGCAGAGGGAAGTCATATAATTTGGCTGGTAGGTTTCCGAATTAGTGAGTATTATAAGCTTGATGAGCTTACAAAAAAGGTATTGCAGGTACAATTAGTACGAAGGAGCGAGAACGGAGGAAAAAATGGCAGAGCATATTAGAGTACTGTTATCGGAAGAAGAGGTAGATTCCAGAATTCAGGCAATTGGTGAGCAGATAAGCAAGGATTACGCAGGCAGGCAGGTGCATTTAGTCTGTGTACTTAAGGGCGGCAGTTTCTTTATGTGTGAGCTTGCCAAGCGGATTACAGTGCCGGTATCCTTAGATTTTATGTCGGTATCCAGCTATGGAAGCGATACTAAGTCCAGTGGCGTAGTCAAAATTGTAAAGGATTTGGACGAATCCCTGAAGGATAAGGACGTTATTGTGGTGGAGGATATTGTGGACAGTGGAAGAACCTTAAGCTATCTGCTGGAAATGCTTCGTGACAGAGGACCCAAATCCCTGCGCCTGTGTACACTTCTTGATAAGCCGGAGAGGCGTGTAGTGGATGTAAAGGTAGATTATACCGGCTTTACCATACCTGATGAATTTGTAGTAGGCTATGGCCTGGATTATGACCAGAAATACAGAAATCTCCCATACATTGGCGTAGTGGAGTTTGAATAATGAAAATATGGTAGGAGGCTTGGAAATTGAAGCAGAGCGGCAAAGGTATCAGTTCTTATTTTATATTTATTGTATTATTGGTTGCTTTAATTATTGGAATCAACTCAATAAGGGACATTGATAATAGTTATACAAGAGAAGAGTTTACGGCAGATATGGAGGCAGGAAAGGTTAAGGAAATTATCATTAATCCTAACAGAGAAACGCCTACCGGTTATTTGGACATAGAGCTTACGTCCGGTGCCGAGAAAAAGCTTTATGTGACCAATGTGACAGATGCAGAGACATTAGTCAGAAGCTATGGCTATGACCCTGAGGTAAGAGATGTAAAAAGGGAAAGCTGGATTTTGACAACACTGCTTCCCATGCTCATTATTTTGGCTGTGGGCGTATTTCTATTCATGATGATTAATGCCCAGAATGCTGCAAGCGGTGGCAACAGCAGAATGATGAATTTCGGAAAAAGCAGTGCCAAGATGCTGGTGGGTGATGCAACCACCACCTTTGAAAAGGTTGCCGGATTGCAGGAGGAAAAGGAAGAGCTTTCAGAAATTGTAGATTTTTTGAAGGAGCCGGGTAAATATACAAAGCTGGGTGCCAGAATCCCCAAGGGAGTTCTTTTGGAGGGACCTCCCGGAACGGGTAAGACTCTGCTTGCCAAGGCAGTAGCAGGGGAGGCAGGTGTTCCCTTCTTTAGCATTTCCGGTTCTGATTTTGTGGAGATGTTTGTAGGTGTAGGTGCTTCCCGTGTCAGAGACTTATTTCAAAATGCCAAGAAGAATGCTCCTTGTATTATTTTTATTGATGAAATAGATGCTGTTGCCAGACGCCGCGGAACGGGTATGGGCGGTGGACATGACGAGAGAGAACAGACCCTTAATCAGCTTTTGGTGGAAATGGACGGTTTTGGTGTCAATGAGGGAATTATTGTAATGGCGGCTACCAACCGTGTAGATATTTTGGACCCTGCAATTCTTCGTCCGGGCCGTTTTGACCGTAAGGTAGCAGTAGGAACGCCTGATATCAGGGGAAGAGAGGACATTTTGAAGGTTCACTCTAAGAATAAGCCATTGGCAGATGATGTAGATTTGAAAAAGATTGCCCAGACTACGGCGGGCTTTACCGGTGCAGACCTTGAAAACCTTATGAATGAGGCTGCCATCAATGCAGCCAAGGAGGGCAATGGATATGTGGCACAGACGGATATTCAAAAGGCGTTTGTAAAGGTGGGCATCGGCACTGAGAAAAAGAGCCGTATCATTTCCGATAAGGAAAAGAGAATTACAGCATATCATGAGGCAGGTCATGCTATTCTGTTCCATGTGCTTCCAGATGTGGGTCCGGTGCATACGGTTTCCATTATTCCTACGGGAAGAGGAGCAGCCGGTTATACCATGCCCCTGCCGGAGCAGGACGAAATGTTTATGACTAAGGGCAGAATGCTGCAGGATATTATGGTTTCTCTAGGCGGACGTATTGCAGAAGAAATCATCTTTAAGGATATTACTACCGGTGCTTCAAGCGATATCAAGAAGGCAACTAAGGTAGCGCGCAAGATGGTAACACGCTTCGGTATGTCTGAGGACATCGGTGTAATCTGTTACGATGACGATGATGATGAAGTATTTATTGGACGTGATTTGGCACATGCCAAGGCTCACAGTGAGGCAGTCTCCGCTGAGATTGACCGGGAGGTGAAGTCCATTATTGATGACTGCTATGCCAAAGCGAAGGAAATTATTGTGAAGCATGAGAGTGTCCTGCATAGGTGTGCAGACCTTCTTTTGCAAAAGGAAAAGATAAATCAGGAAGAGTTTGAAGAATTGTTTGTCTAGTATTCAAAAATAGCTTTGGCAATATTTTACAAACGAGCATTGTTAAAAATGCACAAAATTAGTTGATTGAAATTGTGAAGTTTGTAAATTTTGAGGATAGTCAAAAAGAGGAACCAATGCTATTATAATACTCGTAACCCCCCCAATACATTATATAGTTTTTGCTATACCCCATAAGAAAGAAATACCTTCTCTAAAAAGGACAGCTTTATAAGCTGTCCTTTTTACCATTCAGAAATAGGCTCCCGCTATTGCACTATTTTTCCCTTTTTTGTAAAATATAATATATTAGGAAGAGGTAAAGGAAGAAAATCCATGAATTTAGAAGATTTGCGTCAAATCGAATATAACCAGCAGTATATGACTATGATGCGTCCTGTGTTTAACAGGCGGGCGCTTTTTACGGACACTACAAAGGAATTTGTGACTCCCGCAGAGCCTTCAAGGTATGATATAGTGACGATTCGTTTTCGTACGGCGAAGAACAATGTTGACAGGGTGTTTTTAGTGTGTCAGGGTGAAAAACATCTGATGAATAAGGTGGAAAGTCGGGATAATTTTGATTTTTATGCCTGCGAGCTACAGCTGGACGGCGAAAAAATTTCCTACTATTTTGAGATACAGTCAGGTCATTTAGTCGGTTACTTTGATGTGCGGGGATTGGTGCAGGAGATTAATGACTATTATGGGTTTGTAATTATCCCCGGCTTTAAAACTCCCGATTGGGCAAAGGGCGCTGTTATGTATCAGATATATGTGGATCGTTTTTGTAATGGCGACCCCACAAATGACGTGCAGACAGGTGAATACAGCTATATCAATGAACAGGTGCAGCATGTGGAGGATTGGAACAGGTATCCGGCGTCCATGGATGTAAGGGAATTTTACGGTGGGGATTTGCAGGGTGTTTTGGATAAGCTGGATTACCTTCAGGATTTGGGTGTTGAGGTGATTTATTTTAATCCTCTTTTTGTATCGCCCTCCAATCACAAATATGATATTCAGGATTATGATTATATAGACCCCCATTTTGGAAAAATTGTAGATGACAGGGGGGAGCTTTTGACTGAGGGGCAGCAGGATAACAGAAATGCAGGAAGGTACATTAACCGCGTTACCAACCGGAAGAATCTGGAGGCGGGAAATGAGCTTTTTGTTAAGGTTGTGGAAGAGGCACACAAAAGAGGGATGCATGTGATTTTGGACGGCGTTTTTAATCACTGCGGTTCCTTTAATAAATGGATGGACAGGGAACACATTTACGAAAACGCCGAGGGCTATGAAAAGGGTGCTTATGTAAGTGCAGACAGTCCTTACCGCGAGTATTTTGATTTTCATGAGGATAATTCCTATGACGGCTGGTGGGGGCATAATACACTTCCCAAGCTAAATTATGAAAATTCCAAAAAGCTGATGGACTATGTACTTTCTATAGCGAAAAAGTGGGTTTCACCTCCCTACAATGCAGATGGCTGGAGGTTAGATGTGGCGGCAGATTTAGGTCACAGCCGGGATTTTAACCATCATTTTTGGCAGGAATTTCGTAAGGCTGTAAAGGAGGCTAATCCCAATGCCATTATTCTGGCTGAGCATTATGGCAATACTCGTGACTGGCTGCAGGGAAATGAATGGGATACCGTAATGAATTATGACGCTTTTATGGAGCCTGTTACATGGTTTTTGACCGGTATGGAGAAGCACAGTGACGATTTTCGGGAGGATTTGCTGGGAAATGCGGAAAGCTTTTGGGGTGCAATGCGGCACCATACGGCAAGCTTTACCATGCCCAGCTGGCAGGTTGCAATGAATGAGCTTTCCAATCATGACCATTCCCGTTTTCTGACAAGAACCAATCATAAGGTAGGGAGAACCAATACCTTAGGTCCACAGGCAGCAGAGCAGGATATAAATAAGGCTGTATTTAGGGAAGCGGTTGTAATGCAGATGACATGGACGGGCGCACCGACCATTTATTATGGTGATGAGGCAGGTGTCTGTGGCTTTACCGATCCCGATAACCGCCGTACTTATCCATGGGGGCATGAGGACAGGGAGCTGATTGCCTTCCATAAGGATATTATAAGGCTGCGCAGGGAGAATGACGAGCTTCGGACGGGTTCCCTGAAATATGTGGACAGTGGTTACAATTTTCTTGCCTATGCCCGTTTTCATAGTAAGGGGCAATGCCTTATTCTGATTAACAATAACGAGCAAATGATAGAGAGAGAAATTATTGTCTGGGAGATAGGGATTCCTCAATGGGGAAGAATGGAGACACTGTTGTGGAGTGACGAAAACGGCTATAATCTGGAGACACGGGAATATGAGATAAAGGCGGGAAAAATACAAATTCAGCTGCCAAAGACCTGCGGAGTAATACTTAAGTACAAGGCTGCCTGTGAAGAAAATACTTGCAAAAATGATACAATGTAGGAGTATATTGTTTTTGTTAATAGGAAAACAAGGCTGCGGTAATGTACAAAAGAGGTGATGCCGGTGAGAAAGGGGTTCATAGCTTTGGCAGCAGGTGCCTGCCTGTGCAGCCTTCTGCTGTTCCCAATGCACACAGCTGCGGAGGATAGTCTGGAGGTGCTGATACATCAATATCAGGAGTATGAGGGCAGATTTGCTGCTATAGACAATATAGAGAGCATAGAGCAAAACGGGTTTACCATAATAGCGAATCAGAGCTTTCCGGTGCTTTTGGAGAGCTTTGGAGAGGAGGAGCTTACCTTTCTCCCCATTCTTGATGAGGAATATGGAAGACTGGCTATTTTATTGACAGATGCTGATGGAAATGTGCTTTTTAAGACCAACAGGCTGGAGACAAACAATCGTTTTCTGGGAGAGCTGCAGCAGCCAACCAAGGGTATTGCAGCTGTTTCCTTTCAGGATTTGAATGAGGACGGATTTACGGATATTGTGCTGATTACCAACTGTGAAAACAGTACGGGCGAATATGCGGGGAAGACCTACAAGGTAGGAGATGTACTGTTTCAGAAGGACGGCACCTTCTATCGGGACTGGCGTATTTCCGATAAAATTAACCGTTTCAGTATGAACAAAAGTATTGATTTTATTACGGCTTATGTCCGCGATGGTAATTCCACGGAGGTGCTGTATACAGCTGCCACCTTAGACGAGCTGTTAGATAAGGGCTTTCATGTGATTGAAGAGCAGTGCTACAACAGGCGCTTTGAAAAGCAGGGGCTGCTTCGCGTAGTGCCCGGTGTGATTCAGATGGCAGAGTATGATGTCTTTATGATATATCTGGTAAATGAGCAGGGTTACATAGTCTGGAGCTTTCAGCCTATGGAAGATTACGATAATCTGTATGCTCTAAAGGGAATGACCTGTCGTGATATGGACGGCGATGGAATGAAGGATTTGGTAGTGCTTGCCAGATACAGCTATACAGGCTCTGAGGGAGAGCTGTTGATTGACACAAGATGCTCTATTTATTATCAGAGGACGGACGGCTTTGATGTGGATACGGAATTCGAGAAGGTTCATCAGTGTACGGAGGAGGATACGGTAGGCGGACTGGTGGAGCTTATCAGAGAATACTGGGGGTGGACAATAGAGGAATGATTAAGATACTGATTGTAGATGATGAAAAATCCATTTGTGATTTGATTGATATTAATTTGTCTGCGGCAGGGTATTTCTGCAAGACTGTGCAGGACGGGCTGGAGGCTATTGATTTGATAGAGTCGGAGCAGTTTGATTTGATTCTGCTTGACATCATGCTGCCGGGAGCTGATGGCTATGACATTATGGAGTATATCAGACCTCTAAAGATTCCGGTAATCTTTATTACAGCCAAGCATGAGGTAAAGGATAGGGTCAAGGGTCTGAAGCTGGGTGCGGAGGATTATCTGGTAAAGCCCTTTGATGTGGTGGAGCTTGTAGCGAGAGTAGAGGTTGTTTTACGCAGATACAACAAGACTGAAAGCCTGCTTACGGTGGGAGATGTGGTAGTGGATACGGAAGCAAGAAAGGTGACAAAGGCAGGTAAGCCGGTGATTTTGACCAACAAGGAATACGGTCTTTTAGTGCTGTTCATTCGTAATAAAAATATTGCCCTGTTTCGTGAGAGTCTGTATGAAAGGGTGTGGGGAGATGAATATCTGGCAGACAGCCGTACTCTTGACCTTCATGTTCAAAGACTGCGTCGGAAAATGGGCTGGGAGGACAATTTGGTAGCAGTGTACAAGGTGGGCTATCGGTTGGAAATATAGGGATACTCCGGGAGGTAATTAGTACCCATGAAGTTTTTATACAAAATTCTGCTGTGGACAATTATCATAATGGCAGCAGCGTTTGGAGTGAGCGGTTATTTTTTTGTGAGCTATGTATTTAATACAGCGTTGGAGCGTGAGGTAAAGCAAGCAATGGACGACAGCAATATTTTGCAGTTTGCCTTTGAAACGGCTGCTCTCAATGTACCCGCTAAGTATAGTGTATTACAGGACGCTGCAGTGGAGCAGATTGGCGCCAAGCTGGAAAGCGGCGGGCAAGGCTCAGGCAGACTGCTGCGGCTGTCAAATGAAGAAAGAAGACCCTTATATGTCAGTGAGAGCTTTTTAGAGGATACTGCCTTGCTGCAGCAGATTAATGAGGAAGCGAGAATTTATCAGGTGATACAGGAGGGGGAGCATTACTATATTCAGACAGGGGTAATGGTAGATGCTTTAGACCGCCATCTGTATTTGGAAACGATGGAGGACGTGACAGAAATATTTGCGGAGAGGACATTGGGCTTTTCCGTTTACAGAAAGGTGACGATTGCCATGCTGCTTTGCAGTGCAGTGGTTATGTTTCTCATCTGCTCATGGCTGACAAAGCCGATTTCGCTGTTGACACGCGCTACCAGAAAAATGTCTGAGGGTGATTACAGTCACCGTGCGCAGCTTGTGAGTAATGATGAGCTGGGGCAGCTGACAATGGATTTTAACAATATGGCAAATACTCTGGAGGATACCATAGGTGAGCTGAGGGAAGAGGTCAGGGCAAGAGAGGATTTTATTGCTGCCTTTGCCCATGAATTAAAGACGCCGTTGACAGCCATTATTGGGTATGCAGACCTTTTGCGTTCCCGAAAGCTGGATGAGGACAAGCACTTTTTATCCTCCAATTACATATATACCGAGGGTAAGCGTCTGGAAAATATGTCCTTCAGATTGTTGGATATTATTGTTACAAAGCGGGAGCAGATAGACCCACAGCCCTTTGAGGCAGGGCTGCTGTTTCAGTATTTGAAGGATATGTTTTCAGAGACCACAGAGCAGCAGCTTCGTATTTCTTATGATGAAGGAATTGTTTATGCGGAAAGCAATTTGATAAAATCTGTGTTGTTGAATTTGGTGGATAATGCCTGTAAGGCATCACAGCCTCAGGGCATTGTGGAGATTTCAGGAAAAAGTCTGAAGGAGGGCTATGCCTTTGAGATTAAGGACTATGGTGTAGGAATTCCGGCAGAAGAGGTTAAGAAGGTGACGGAGGCATTTTATATGGTAGATAAGTCACGCTCCCGAAGCAGAAACGGCGCCGGACTGGGATTGGCCTTGTGCGTGGAGATATTGAGGCTGCATAATAGTGAACTGCAAATAGAAAGCAGGGTAGGTGAAGGAAGCAGTATCCGGTTTATTCTGCCTATACCTAATAGGGCGCTTGGAAATGGAGAGACACATGAAGGTTAAAAAAATTAGTCTGCTACTGCTGCCTCTTGCAGCAGTAGTTGTAGGATTGGCTGTTTGGGGTCCCGAGGGCTTGGCAGAATATCGCGATAGAATAATTCTCAATCAGATACAGCTGCAAGAGATGGAGGCAGGCACGGAGGGATATGACTATTCCCTAAGCAGTAATGAAAAGCTTTACATTTTATCAAAAAGTCTGAATAATCAGATTTTGCCGGAGAGCGACCAAAATGCCATGACAAGAACGGATTCTCTAAATTTAGATTATCAGGAGCTGACAGGAACCTTTGCCTTTGTGGTAAATCGAAAGGATTCATCAGGAAAGGAAATTTCTAAATCAGAGGGGATTTCCTTATGTAATCAGGGAATTGCCGATTTAAAGAAGCTGGGTATTTTTCCGGAGGCTGTAAAAGAGCTTTCCGAAAGCTCCTACAGTGCGGTGATGTATTCTGCTATAGATGTGCCGGAGCCTAGAAATAATGTGCAGGTATGGAAAATCAGTCTGGACACGGATAAACAGAATGCCAACAAAGAAAACAGACTCTTAGATGCTTATGTGGATGCGGATACCGGTAAGATATATGAGTTTTACGTTCGGACACAGCTTACATGGAATGATATTAACCCTGATGAGTTAATAAGCAAATGGAGTGAATACTTGGGGCTTGGAGAACCAAAGGAGTATGAGGCAGTCAATCCGCTGTCCGAGACAACGCCCTATTTTAAGAAATACAGCTTTACCGGAATGGAGGAGGGCAATACTATTGTTACTATTGGATTTTTTGAGGGCATTAATGAGCTGTTTTTGAAAATTTCCCGATGATGCAACTTTTATGGAAAAATTATGAAATTCTTATGCCAAAAATATGATATTTTGATGAAGCCTCTGCGTATGCTGTTAATAACAGTTGGGCAGAGGCTTTTGTATTGAAGAAATAGCGGCTGCTGTAGGTTATACAAGTATAGAAAATGAGGAGTATCATATGTACGGACAGCTTGGCAGAAAAAAGTATTATAGGGGAGAGATAAGGCTGGTTCCAATGCTTATTTTGCTGTCCGCAGCAGCCATAGGGCTTTTAGTTCTGTATTTTTCCCGCTTTTCTACTGTTGCACAGGAAGCTCCGGTGATTATCCAAAGTGAGCCTGTAGCAGTGGACGAAGAGCAGTTGCTGGTGGAGGTGAAAGCTCAAATGCCGGTAAGTGAACCGATTAAAATCCCCTTGATTGTTATAGACCCCGGCCATGGCGGAGAGGACGAGGGCTGTAGCAGAGAGGGTGTGATGGAAAGGGAGATTAATCTGGAGCTGGCAAGAGGACTTGCTGATAAGCTGTCACAGCTGGGATATGAGGTGAAGCTTACAAGAGAGAGCAATGACACACAGCTTTCTTTGGAGGAACGGGTAGCAATAGCGGAGGCGGCAGAGGCAGATTTATTTATCAGCATTCATCAAAACACCTGCGAGGAATCGGAAAGCACAGCAGCGGGCATTGAAACATGGTATTGTGAGGATGCCTCAGGCAGCAGTAAACGTCTTGCACAGCTGGTACATATGGGAGCCGTGGAGAAAACCCAAGCTTTGGACAGAGAGCTAAGACAGAGCGGAGAGCTTTATGTGATAAGAGAGACCTCCATGCCAGCATGCCTTATAGAGACAGGTTTTTTATCCAACAAAAAGGAGAGGGAGGCTGTCTGTAATCCTGAATATCAGGATAAATTGGAGAGCGGCATTGCGCAGGGGATTGATTATTATTTTCACCCTAAAACAATGTACCTCACCTTTGATGACGGACCCTCCGAAGAAAATACGGCAGCAGTATTGGATATCCTGAAGAAGAAAAATGTGAAAGCGACCTTTTTTGTGGTAGGAGAAAATGTGAGGAAGCACCCGGAGATAGCACGGAGGATTGTAGAGGAGGGGCATACCATAGGAATTCATTGTAATCATCACGATTACGATGACATTTATGAAAGTGTGGACAGCTATCTGGCAGATTTCGAGGAGGCATATAATGCAGTGTACGAGGTAACAGGAGTGGAGGTTAAGCTGTTCCGTTTTCCCGGCGGCAGTATTAATGCCTATAACAAAGAGGTATATCAGGATATTATTGAAGTAATGACAGACAGAGGATTTATTTATATTGATTGGAACGGAAGTCTGGAGGACGCAGTGAAAAGGTCCACACCGGAGGAGTTGATTCAAAATGCAAGGCAAAGTACTTTAAAACGAAAAAAGGTGGTAATGCTTGCCCATGATATTGTGTATAACACTACATTGTGCCTTGAGGAGCTGATAGATCAGTTCCCTGAATATAAAATGGAGCCGCTGACACCGGAGGTAACACCCATACAATTTTAGTGCTTGCAATTTGTAGTAATATATGATACAATTTCACATTGTTAGGGCATATGCTCTGAATGGATGGATTCCCGAGTGGCCAAAGGGGACAGACTGTAAATCTGCTGCAAATTGCTTCGGTGGTTCGAATCCACCTCCATCCATTTCCCAAGCGGGAAGTTTCGCTGGTGTGGCGGAATAGGCAGACGCAAGGGACTTAAAATCCCTCGGGGGCAACCCCGTGCCGGTTCAAGTCCGGCCACCAGCAGT
>Ga0129310_1000669_pt1 | contig 37826 bp, 35 predicted proteins | sample Go1ome_2_FD_94433 | JGI IMG/M metagenome (GOLD analysis project Ga0129310, IMG submission 94433) | Western lowland gorrila individual fecal microbial communities from Wisconsin, USA - Go1022A metagenome | ecosystem: Host-associated > Mammals > Digestive system > Large intestine > Fecal | place... | reverse complement strand
TTCTTCGATCCAACGGTCAATCGTTCGGGCGTTGATCTCCTGGTAATCCATGGCAAGCACTCCCTTTGATGCGTCAGGCTTCCGGCTGCATCGCCAGCAGCGCGCGGGTGTAATCCAGGCTCAACTTCAAATCGTCATAGGGGTCGCGCTCGTAGGCCAGGTCGTGATCCATCACGAACCATTCCGGATCGCAAGCCAGGCACAGCGGCATCAGCTTGGGTAGGTTCAGCACGCCGTAGCCTGTGGGGCGGAACTCGAAGTGTCCGCGTTCCGCCGTGCCGCGCGCGGGCACAAACTCGCGCACGCGTCCCAGCTTGGCGTTGTCGGAAGAATAGTAGTCCTTCAGGTGAATGACGGGGCAGCGATCGCGGTAGGCTGTCAGGTATTCGGCGCAGTCGCCGCCGCCGACTTCCATCCAGCCAAGGTCCGGCTCCAGCGCCAGCGTTTCGGGGCGGGTGTGATCGAGCAGGTATTGAAGCTGCGGCACGCCGTCCACGCGATCGATCAATTCGCCGTCGTGGTTGTGGAAGAGCAAGCGGATGGAGCGCGCCGCAGCCAGCTTGGCGATTTCATCCAAACGGGCGGAAACTGCGGCAAAATTTTCCGACGGCAGCTCCGACACCGTCAGATAACCGCAGCCGATTTCCTTATGGAAGTCGAGAATCCCCTCGGGGTCGGCAGTCAGCTCCTTAAAGGGGACGTGATTGCCCAAAGCGGTCAGGCGGTTATCTTGGAGCATTTTCTTGACCTCCTCGGCACTGTGGCCGAAAAAGCCGAGAAACTCGACGCCGTCAAAGCCGATTGCAGCTAGCTTTTTCAGCACGGCGGCAAGATCCTTTGCGCAGTCCTCGCGCACGATGTAAAGCGGGGAAGCCATGCGGATGTTTTTCATATTGTCCTCCCGAATCCATTACAGGTCGAATTCGACGCGGCGGGCACGGCCGACCAGTGTCAGTTCCTTGAGGGACTTGACTTCGCTGCGCGGTTCGTAATCGTACCACTGCATCAGCGCGCGGTTGCCATCCTGCAATTTGATCTTGCGGATGTAGTATTCCCCCTCGCTCTGGAAGACCATCACGGCATTGTCCACCGGCACGGTTGCGGGCAGCACCAGCACGCGGTCGCCCTTGCGGATGCGGTAGCCCATCATGCTGTCATCCGGCACGGAGAGGTAGAATACCTTCTCCGCCACAACGCCCTCAATACGGCCGGATTTGACCGGCTCGATGCGTTCGCCCACGAGTTTGCCCTGTGCGTTTTTGACGGGTACGGCCTTCATCAGACCGCCCAGCGCATCCACCCAGGCAGCGGCGGGCTCGGCGGAGCTTTCTTTTTTGACCGGAGCAGGACGCGGCGCGGGGCGCACAGGCGCCACGGGTTCGGGCATGCCGTTGGCCTTAGACTCAAAGTCTGCAAAAACCTCGCCGGATTTGCCCAGCACTTTCAGAATGCGGGTGGCCTGCGTATCGGCAATGATCCGCGTGCCCGCTTCGACTTCCATCAGAAATTTTTCGGAAACGCCGCTCTTTTTGGCCAGCTGCTTGTGACTCCAACCGGCGCGCAGGCGTTCCTGCTTGATTGTATCGCCAAGACGTGACATCGGGTTCATCCTCCTTATGGATGGTGTTTTGGTTATTATACTATTTTTTCCGGGAAACGCAAAGTCCGCGCTCCGTTTCGATCGGTTGATTCGGGAGTTTTTTCTTAAATTTTCGCAAACCCTTTATTCCTGCGCGCGAATTGTGCTATAATAAGGTTGTTAAAACCGTATCACTTTACCTAAGGAGGATACACACATGCAGTTTTCCCGTGAAGTGGAAGAAATGGTCTGTGTGAAGAAGGGACCCAACCACGGTCCCGCACCCATCCCCGAAGAGGGCAAATGGGTACAGGCCAAGGAGATTGTGGATATTTCCGGCCTGACGCACGGCATCGGCTGGTGTGCGCCGCAGCAGGGCGCATGTAAGCTGACCCTGAATGTCAAGAAGGGCATCATTGAAGAAGCGCTGGTGGAGACCATCGGCTGCTCCGGTATGACTCACTCCGCCGCCATGGCCAGCGAGATCCTGCCCGGCAAGACCATCCTGGAAGCGCTGAACACCGACCTGGTGTGCGACGCTATCAATACCGCCATGCGCGAGCTGTTCCTGCAGATCGTCTACGGCCGCACCCAGTCCGCTTTCTCTGACGATGGTCTGGTCATCGGCGCCGGTCTGGAAGATCTGGGCAAGGGCCTGCGCTCTCAGGTCGGTACCATGTACGGCACCAAGGCCAAGGGTACCCGCTACCTGGAGATGGCGGAAGGCTATGTCATGCAGATCGCTCTGGACAAGGACGATCAGGTCTGCGGCTATCAGTTCCTGTCCCTGGGCAAGATGATGGACGCCATCAAGAAGGGCGTGTCCCCCAACGAGGCGTATGAAAAGAACATCGGCACTTACGGCCGCTTTAAGGCTGAAGACGGCGCGGTCAAGTGGATCGACCCGCGCAAGCAGTAATAGGAGGTGTGCAATTAATGGCTCTTTTTGAAGGTTATGAACGTCGCATGCCCCAGCTCCAGCCTGTTCTCGAGAAGTACGGCTTCAAGGATTTTGATGAGCTGAAGGCCTACAACAACTCCAAGGGCGTTGACGCCTACAAGATCGTCGAGGGCATCCAGCCCATCGCCTTTGAAAACGCGAAGTGGGCCTACGAGCTGGGCGCCGCCATCGCGCTGAAGAAGGGCGTCAAGACCGCTGCCGAGGCTGCCAAGTGCATCGGCGAAGGCCTCCAGGCGTTCTGCATCCCCGGTTCCGTCGCCGACCAGCGTCAGGTTGGTCTGGGCCACGGCAACCTGGGCGCCATGCTGCTGGACGAGAAGACCGAATGCTTCGCGTTCCTGGCCGGTCATGAGTCTTTTGCCGCTGCTGAGGGCGCGATCGGTATCGCCCGCAACGCCAACAAGGTCCGCAAGACCCCGCTGCGCGTCATCCTCAACGGTCTTGGCAAGGACGCTGCCATGATTATCAGCCGCATCAACGGCTTTACCTATGTGCAGACCAAGTATGACTACCTCTCTGCCGACGTCAAGGAAGATCACGCGCTGTCCATCGTCAATGAGACCGCGTATTCCAACGGCGAGCGTTCGAAGGTTCGCTGCTACGGCGCGGATGATGTGCGCGAAGGCGTGGCCATCATGTGGCATGAGGGCGTGGATGTTTCCATCACCGGCAACTCCACCAACCCCACCCGTTTCCAGCATCCCGTCGCAGGCACCTACAAGAAGGAGTGCATCGAGGCTGGTAAGAAGTATTTCTCCGTCGCTTCCGGCGGCGGCACCGGCCGTACCCTGCATCCCGACAACATGGCCGCCGGCCCCGCCTCTTACGGCATGACCGACACCATGGGCCGTATGCACTCTGACGCGCAGTTCGCAGGTTCCTCCTCCGTGCCCGCGCACGTTGAGATGATGGGCCTGATCGGCATGGGCAACAACCCCATGGTCGGCGCGACCGTCGCCGTCGCCGTTGCGGTTGAAGAGGCTCAGAAGTAACCCTTTTTCAAGGCAATCAAAAGGACTCCCGGTTTGACCGGGAGTCCTTTTTGTAGGACAGATGCTTGAAATTGACAGATATTGTTTTGTTGAAGGGCCGGGTTGGAATTGCTATAATACAGGGAGAAGAAAGCAATCGACAAGGAGGAAGCGGCATGGAACTGTGGCGGTATGCGGCGAGGAAGAGCTTTGGATTTTCGGCGGAGAACCCGACCGGGACGAGAAACGGCGGAACGCGGGGAAAGGACTGCGAAAAGCTGCGGGCGTGCATCGACATTGCGCCGGGGGAGACCGTGACGCTGGCGGAAGCGGAAGGCTCCGGTATGGTGACGCACATCTGGTTTACGGGATACACGGGGCACAGTTTCGTGATGCGCTGCTATTGGGACGGCTGCGAAAAGCCTTCCGTGGAAGCGCCGGTCAGCGCGTTTTTTGGGTGTGCGTATGATGAGCAATTTGCTGACCGCGATGGAAAATATCCGGCGTACAGCTCGGCCATGATGACCATCGCACCTGCGCGCGGGTTGAACTGCAATTTCCAGATGCCGTTCCGCAAGGGGATGCGCATCACGATGGAGAACCGCGGCAAGGAGAAAAAGACGCTCTATTACATGATCTCCGGCTGGTATGGCGAGATACCGGAGGACGCAATGTACTTCCACGCGGCTTATCGGCAGGAGCATCCTGTCACACCGGGAAGGGCTTACACAGTGCTGGACGGCGTGGAGGGGCGCGGATGCTTTGCGGGACTGACGCTGGCGGTGGGCCTTAACGGGCACAACACTTGCTTTGTCGAGGGCGAGGCCAAGATGTATCTGGATGGCGACAACTATCCCACGATGAATTACACCGGCACAGAGGATTATTTCTGCGGGGCGTATGCGTTTGGCAACGACCATGAGCTGCACGCCTATCAGCCGTTCCAGTCGCCGTATGTCGGGATGTACGCGATCCTGGGCCGATTGGACAAAACGTATGACGGGCAGCAGAGGTTCCTGTTCTATCGCTGGCATGTGAACGACCCGGTGTATTTCGAACAGTCCTTCCGCATGACGATGGACAACCTCGGTTGGACCGGTCCGCGTTATGACGATTACACCTCCTGTGCGATGTGGTATCAGACCGAGCCTTCGTCGCCGGCTAAAGCGCTGCCGAGCGATGCGGAGATGTGCATGAAATAAAAAAGCGTTGTTGGGACAGAGAAAGCGACATTTCGCGGCAAATCTCTTGAAGCGATGGGAAGATGCGGAATACAATAAAGGCATCAAGACGCAAAGGGAGGAGCGAAGATGAGCAAGAAGATCACCAGCCGCACCGGGTTGTTTGGCACGACGGTGCATTACGATGAAAAGGGGCGTAAGATTGGAGAGAGCCGTCCGGGCTTCTTCGGCGGCGAAGTTCACTACGATGCGAAGGGCCGCAAGGTAGGGGAGAGCCAGCCCAGTCTCTTTGGCGGCAACGTGAATTACGATGCGAACGGGCATCGGGTCGGGCGCACGGAAAATTCCTTCTTTGGGTCGCAGGTTCATTACGACAGCAAGGGACACAAGATCGGAAGGACGGATACCGGCCTCTTCGGAGATAAAAAAACCAATTTCTGGGATAAGTAAAGAAAAAGCCTCGCGCTCTGTTTTTTGCAGAACGTGAGGCTTTTTTGAATAGACGGATTAAAGGTGCAGCCGCCGGTGCAGCTCGGCGCGGAGCATGGGGCCGAAGAAGAGCGCGAGCGCGCACAGCGCCACGATGGACAGCGCGGAACAGATCAGCGAGGGGACGACGACGCGCAGCGCGCCGCAGGCCAGCAGCACCGCGGGCACGAGACCGAGCAGGCAGGCCAGCAGCAGCCGGCTTGCAAAGGACGGAAGCGGAAGCCGCAGCAGCCGCGCCAGCAGACACATCGTGATGAGCGCCGCACCGCTGACGCAGGGCAGCACATAGTCGATCGACCAGCCGCGCCAGCCCGTGCCCCAGTCCCACAGAATGCTCAATGTGGGGATCAGCAGCATCTGCCAGGCAATGTTCTTCATCAAGTCGCGGCGCAGCGAAATGCCGATTGCCGCAGCCGCCCATAGGCAGCCCGCGCTCAGTGCCACGAACAGCGACCACCAGATGCGGCTGTCCAGCGCGTAATTGATCAGGATGCAGATGGCGCTGCCCGCCAGCGCAATCAGCCCCAGCAGGCGCAGGATGAACTGATTGGTAAAGCGCGGCTTGGGGATGCGCGGAAAGATTTCGCTGTCCGGATCGGGCGTGCCGGTCAGAGGTCCGCCGCACAGCGGGCAGGAGGTCTTGTTCCCCGCAACCGTTACACCGCAGCTTGGGCATCGGAGCATGGCTTGCTCACCTCCTGAGAGAATTCGCTGCTGCGGATCTCCACATCCACGCCGTCGGAAACGAGGAAGGCGAAGAACCGCCGCTGTACTTCGGTGGATTCCAACGCGGAGGTGAAATCCATGTGCAGGCTGCTGCCAAAGGAACAGGTGCAAAGTTGGAGCGCATTGGTGGACATATACACCCCGAAGCCCTTGACGAACGGCGCGAGCGCATCGGGCAGGCGCAGCTTGCCGATGTTGGAAAGCCCGGCGGTTTCGCCAAGAGAACTGATGCTGCCGGAAAGCCGCAGCGCTGGGTTCTTGATCAGCAGCGGAATCGACCGAACGAAGGGATTGTGTTCCAGCGCGGCCAACTGGTTCATGCGCGCGCCGAGCCGCTCCGGCGTCAGCTCTTCCTTAAAGATCTTTGCCGTGTGCGCTGCAACGGCGTCAAACGTCGGATCCAGCGTGGAAAAATCATAGGCGACGCGGATGGTGCCAAAGAAGTTGCGCGCTGTGTTGGAGGGAAAGTAGTGGCGCAGATCCACCGGCACCGTCAGTACCACGGGACGGCGGCGGTCACGCAGATACATCTCCTCGTGAATGGCGCAGGCCAGCGCGGCGGATAAGTAGATCGTCAGCGTGACGTTGCGGCGATGCGCCGCGTCCAGCACGGAGCGCACATCCGCCACGCCGTCGATGACGTTGAGCGTGTCGTCCGGGCGGTGCGGGCCGCGCAGGCGGAAGGCGCGCTTCTGCTTGAGCGCTCCGGAGCCGGAGCGCGGCTGATAGTATTTCTGAAAGCTGTCGGAAGCGCGTTGACCGACCGAGGCCTGCGGCAGGCTGATCTCGCCTGCCTCCGGGTGGCGCAGCGCCAGATACTCCGTTACCAGCGCCTGGAAAAAAGCCATTGCGCCGGAACCATCCGCCAGCACATGAAACATTTCCAGGTTAATCATCCGGCCGAAGTAGTTCACGCGCAGCAGCAGCGAACGGCTGCCCTTGTAAAGCGCTGCGCAGGGCGGTTCATGCTCCGGCTCCACCAATGGACGCAGATTCGTCTGCTCCAGATAGTGCCAGAACACGCCGCGCCGCAGCACCATTTTGAGGTAAGGGTAGCGCAGCAGCGTCTCATCCAGCGCCTGTTGCAGCAGAGCGGGATTGGCAGGCTCTGTCAGTTCGCAGGAAAGACGGAACACGCCCGTGTTCGCACCGTGCGAGATCGGCGGGAAAATCTTGGCCGCGTTGTCCAGCCGGGACCATTTGGGCGGCCGCATATTGTGAAGTGACATTAAGATTGCTCTCCATTTAAGAATTGGCAGAGAATAGAATAGGTTCGCCGCACCAGCGGGAAACGGCTGGGCAGCGAAAAATAGCCGTGCAGCGCGTCGGGCATGCGGTGCAGCACCACTTCTGCGCCGGCTCGGGCCAGCGCATAGGCGTATTCCTCGCCCTCGTCGCGCAGGGGATCAAACTCTGCCGTGATGACCAGCGTGCGCGGCTGGCGCGAAAGATCGCTGCTCAGCAGCGGAGCAAAGTAGGGACTGGTGACCAAACGCGGGTCGCACCCGGCGTACATCGCCATGTAATCCTGCACGCGCTTGGCGGTCAGCAGATAGTCGTAGCCGTTTTCGCGCACGGAATCGAAGCGGGATTCCGGGGTGTGATCGTTGTAGGTCGCCGGGTAGATCAGAATCTGCTGGGAGACCGTGAACTCCCCGCGGTCGCGCGCCATCAGCGAGACGGCGGCGGCCAGATTGCCCCCGGCGGAATCGCCGATCAGCGTGATTTCGTGGGACTGCACGCCGAAATCCTCCGGATGCAGATAGACCTCCCGCGCCGCGGCATAGCAATCCTCCAACCCCACGGGGAAGAGATGCTCCGGCGCAAGGCCGTATTCCACGGAGGCCACCCGGCAGCCCGTATAGCGCGCCAGTGACCGGCAAACGCTGTTATAGGTGTCGATGTTTTCCAGCACCCAACCGCCGCCGTGAAAGAACAGCAGCAGCCGCCCGTCCGCAACCTTGGGCGGTGTGTAAATGCGCACACGGATTTCACGTCCCTCGCGCTCGATGCGGTGATCCCATAGGTGGTATAGTGGGGAGAGAGGCGTGCTCAGGGACTTGAACGCGCGCTCCAACCGGTAGGTTTTGTCCGCGTCGATTTCCGCGGGATAGCTCAGCGCGTGCAGCGCCGCGCGCATGGTGTTGCTGATGGCCATCTGGTTCTCCCTTCGGGGACTTTTTCGGGAAAGAAGCGGGAAAACGCCCTTTCCACATCTCAGTGTAGTCAATGCGCACAGCGGTGTCAAGAGAGGAGAAAACCGCCTGCAAAAAAAGTTGAACTAAATTTTCAAAAAAGGCTTGCATTTTTTGTCGATGTGGGTTATAATTCTATTTGTTCCTTGCGGCAGGGCTTCCTGAGAAGGAACGGAACTGATGCTGATGTAGCTCAGCAGGTAGAGCGCGTCCTTGGTAAGGACGAGGTCACCGGTTCAAATCCGGTCATCAGCTCCAGTGAGAGAAGAAAATCTTCAAAAGGTTTTCTTCTCTTTTTTGTTATCCATCCGGTCGGAAAGGGTGTGAAAAAAGGCGTGGCGTTTGAGATGTACTTTGAAGAAGCGGGCGAGGGCTTTCCGCTGGTGCTGCTGCACGGCAATGGCGAGAGCCATGAATATTTTGTCCATCAGATCGCCTTTTTCAAACAGAACTTTCATATCTTTGCACTCGATACGCGCGGGCACGGACGGTCGCCGCGCGGGGACGGCGAGTTTTCCATCGCACGCTTTGCGGACGACCTCTTGGATTTTCTGGATTGGCACGGCATTGCCAAGGCACATCTGCTTGGCTTTTCCGACGGCGGCAACATCGCGCTCACCTTTGCACTCCGGCACCCGAAGCGCGTGGAAAAGCTCGTGCTCAACGGCGCAAATATCGATCCTTCCGGCGTGCGGCGCAGCGTGCAGGCGCCGATTGAGATCGGCTATGCGATGGCACGGCGCTTTGCCGCGCGGAGTGAAAAGGCGCGCGCCAACGCCGAAATGCTCGGCCTGATGGTGAACGAGCCGCATATCGCCCCGGAGGAACTGAAAAAGCTCGATCTGCCCGTGTTGGTGATTGCGGGGACGAAGGACATGATCCGCCGGGAGCACACGGAGCTGATCGCTCGCAGCCTGCCCCGCGCGCAGCTGGTATTTCTGAAAGGGGATCACTTTATCGCAAACCGAGAACCGGAAGCGTTTAATCGTGCCGTGAGTGCCTTTTTAGCCGCGCCGTAAACGCAGAAACCGACGTATTTTGTCTTGCGAAACAGAGCGCGCAATGGTATCATATATAAGGGAAAAATATCCGTTTACGGCATTTGTGCCGCTTGGAGGACATTGTGAAGAACAAAGTCAACAACACGCCTGCGTATGATTCGCTGACGGAGCTGGGGCTTCGTCCCGTCTCGCAGGTGTTTAATCAGATTCGTTATTGGAGCGCGCTGGATGACCCGGAGGAGGAAAAATGGGACTATATCTCCCATTATACCCGCACGGAGCGCCGTGAAATGGGCATCGGCGCAGCGCCCAGCTTCAACATTCGCCCGGTGATTGCCGCGATGCTGATCGTGCTGCTGTTGGTGGGCGTTGGCGTTGGCGGCTGGCTGGCCTGGCCCTATGTCAAGGATAAGCTGGGCGGCGCGGACGCATCTAACCGGCAGATCACCGCTGTGACGGGCTATATGGTGCGCCTGGGCAACCGCGACCTGGGTGTGGTGCAGGATAAGGACGGCATGGAGGCCTTCGTTACCTCCTGGCTGGAACAGCAGAACGCTGCAGCGCAGGAGGGCGTGACCTACGTCATCGCGCAGAACATTGAATATGCGGAATTGACCGTTGATTCGCATTACTGCGCTACGCTGGAGGATGTTGAAAGCGCCTTTGTCAAGCATGCGACACTGACCATCGCGCAGTAAAACAGGCAAAATAAAAAAGCATGGATTTCCGTTCGGGCCATGCTTTTTGGCGTTTTGGGTTAAGAGAGCAATTCGCGGTAGCTGCGAATCTGCCGCTCGGTAAGCGCACAGATTTGCGGCCATTTTTTCGCCATTGTCTCGTCATAGACGGCGGTGATGCGGAAACCTGCGGCGCCGGCGGTTTCAATGGCGTGCAGCGCGTCCTCAAAGACCATGCTGTTTTCCTGAACGCCGCCTAAGAACTCCATTGCGGCAAAGAAGATGTCCGGGCGGTCTTTGCCCGCGCCGAATTCCGTGCAGGTGAAGATGTGGTCGAAAAACGACAGCAGATTCAGCCGCTTCAGCGCGCCTTCCACCAGCGGGCGATCTGTCGCGGTTGCCAGGCACAGATTGACGCCGTTTGCTTTCAAATGAGCGAGATATTCCGGCACATAGGGCTTGACGGGCACGCGGTGCAGATAGTCGTCCGCCGCCATGGCGTTGATCTCGTCCATGACCGATTGCTGCGTGCCGGGGACGCCGTAGCGCTCGATGAAATAATCCGCCGTCTGCCGCATCGAAAGCAGCGCGGTATCCGCCCGCATACCGGGCAGTACCTTTTTTCCGTGCGCTTGAAGATAGCGCTCGCCCAGCGTTTCCCAGACCGGCATCGAATCGAGCAGCGTGCCGTCCAGATCGAATATGGCGTGAAGAAAATCCATCGCGTTACTCCTTATGAAAAGAGGAAGAATAGGGGCTGTCCGAAAGCCATCGGACAGCCCCTATTATACCGTAGAGAGGAGAAAATGTATACCTGTCAGATCAGGTGGTAGCGTTCCAGCAGCTCTTCGATGACGGTGCCGTGAATTTTCTTGAGCGCAGCCTTTTCGACCAGCTTGCCGCCGAAGGGCAGATCCACGTCGGCCAGCTTCTTGCCGTCCATCATCTTGGAGGTGGCGTCGAGCAGGCAGCGGACGTCGTAGCAGGAATTGAACACCTCCGGCACGCCGCGATCAACGTTCAGCAGGGTATAAACCGCTTCCATGGCGGTACGGACGGAGTATTCGGTGGTGAACACGGTGTCGCGCACGGTATCGGCGAACTGGCCGATGAAGGCAAAGTTCACGCTGCCTTCGGGCACAACCTTCGGGCGGTCGCCCTCGGCGCGGGGCATGAAGAACGCGGTGACATAGGGCATCATGCAGGGCACACAGTGCGCAGATTTAACGGCCATGTCATAGATCTGATCCTCCGGCACACCCAGATGATACAGCCATTCCTCCGTGATTTCGATGCCGGTGCATTCGCGCATGGGCTTCTTGATGAAGTCGCCGGGACGGTCGGTGTACAGGCCGTAGACCCAAACCACCAGCTGATCCTTGGGCTGTGCCTTGAAGTGCGGCTGGCGGTTGATGGTCCAGCTCATCAGCCAGGAAGAATCCTTGACCGTGACGATGCCGCCGGTCACAACGCGGCCGGAGAAGGGATCACGCTTGCAGATGGCCTCGATGTAGGGCGGAATGCGGTTGTCCAGCGTGGTGACGGTCGCGCTCTCCCAATTGCTGCGGGCGGTATCGCCGCAGAACTTTTCGGGATGGCCGAAGGAAGGATCCTGCGCGGCGATGTTGCGCCACAGATCCCAGCAGCCGCCGTTTTCGATCTTGAATTCGGGGGCATGCGTGTCGTCGCCGGTAGAAGAATTTTCGGTGCAGCTGCCGTTGGTGACAAACACCAGGTCGTCCTCAATCAGGTCAATGGTTTCTTCCTTGCCCTCGTGGATGCAGAGAATCTTGCGGGCCACCTTGCGGCCGTCCTGAATATCGAACAGCACGTTGGTCACGCGGGTGTCGTACTGGAACTGCACATTGTGGTCTTCCAGATACTTGACCATGGGCAGGATCAGCGATTCATACTGATTATACTTGGTGAACTTCAGTGCGGAGAAATCCGGCAGGCCGCCGATGTGGTGAATGAAGCGCTGAATATACAGCTTCATCTCCAGTGCGCTGTGCCACTTCTCGAAAGCAAACATCGTCTGCCAGTAGAGCCAGAAATTGCTCTTGTAGAATTCCTCATCAAACACATCGTCCAGCGTTTTGTCGTAAAGATCCTTATTCGGGGTCATGAAGAGCTTGACGATCTCCATCGCGGCCTTGTCCGACAGGGCGAACTTGCCGTCCGTATGCGCGTTCTGACCACGGTTCTCGGTGGCGCGCATCAGGGAGTAGTTGGGGTCATGCTTGTTGAGCCAATAGTATTCGTCCAGCACCGAAGCCCCCTCGGTTTCCAGCGAGGGGATGGAGCGGAACAGATCCCACAGGCATTCAAAGTGGTTTTCCATCTCGCGGCCGCCGCGGATGATGAAGCCCTTCTGCGGGTCCTCGATGCCGTCGCAGGCGCCGCCGGGCAGCTTGAGCTCTTCCAGAATGTGGATGTGCTCGCCCTTCATCTGTCCGTCACGGATCAGGAAGCAGGCCGCTGCCAGCGAGGCCAGGCCGCCGCCCACCAGATAAGCGCTCTTGCGATCCACGCCCTCCGGCTTCTCGGGACGGGCGAAGGCTTCATAATTACCATTGGAATAATACATACTCGGCAACCTCCGTATTCATTTGATGAGATGAGTATACTTCACGCGAACACGGGTTGCCATAGACAGAAAAAAGCCCCTGTTGGAATTTTCAACAGGGGAATGGATGTGTGTGAATTTTGGACAGAATCAGGTTTCTGTCCCATCGGAGACAGGTGAGTATTTCAGCAGCGCGCGGCGGACGTCCCCGTGCAGCAGCACGGACATCCGGGAGACAATGTCCTTGGGATCAGCAGTCATGCCGGTGCGAATCCATTCCAGCACGATGCCGACAAACGCAAACTTGTAAAAGTCCGCAATGAACTTTTTGTCCTCGGCGCGAACTGAAAGATCCTGTGCCTGCTCTTCTACCACGCCGATGAGCAGATCATAGGTGATTTCGTACAGGTGGCGTTCGATGTGTTCGCGGCTGACGGAGTGATAGATATTGGAGACCATCGCCTTGTTTTTCTGAACCCACTCAAAGATATTGAGGAAACCCTCCTGCCAGGTGGCATAGGTCTTTTTTCCGCCCAGAGCCTTGGACGTCTCGTTCAGCAGCGTCCATTCCAGCAGATCGTAAATATCGCGGAAGTGATAATAAAAGGTCTGGCGGTTGACCTCGCAGTCCTCTACGATGTCGATGACCGTGATTTTATCCAACGGCTTTTTGGCCAGCAGCTTTTCCAATGAAGCGGCCAACGCGCGTTTTGTGGTCTGGGACAATCCGGCGGCACCTCCTTTTTGCGGCGCTCGTTTGAGCACAAAGAGAAAATTCGACGCGGCACACCGGTTTTCCTGCCTACAAGGCATAGGATGAGTTTTAACCAAAGGACGTTGACAAACCATCCCGGCGGGTGTATACTTCAACCAACTTCTGAAGGAAGGAGACCGAACGGTATGACGAAGCTCAATCGATTTTATGCCTACGCTTACCTGTATTGCGATTGCGATACGGGCTGTTTGCGTTGCGCATAAAATTGCGAGAGGGTTTTCTCCGATTCGGTTGGTAGATGCGCAAATCAAAGCAGTCCGCGAAAAAAGCGGGCTGTTTTTTTATTGCGCGGCAGTATGGAAGAATGGAGCAAAAGGACAAAACGAAGCAGAAGGTCTGGAGGAGGAAATCATGATTATCATTCTCAAGCAAAACGCACCGGAACAGCGCGTGCAGGCGCTTATTGAGGAAGTTAAGGAACAGGGAATGCAGGTGCATTTCAGCAAGGGCGAGGAAACCACCATCATGGGTCTGGTGGGCGATACGTCCCATGTGGACGAAGACAAGCTTCGAGCCAATGAAATCGTCGCCGATGTGCGCCGCATCTCCGAACCTTACAAGGCGGCCAACCGCCGCTTTCACCCGGACGATACCCACATCAAAGTGGGCGGGCACACCATCGGCGAAGGTTTCTTCCATGTCATGGCGGGGCCTTGCTCGGTGGAGAGTGAAAAGCAGCTCTGCACCGTAGCAGAATCCGTCAAAAAGAGCGGCGCAACGTTCCTGCGCGGCGGCGCTTTCAAGCCGCGCACTTCGCCCTACTCCTTCCAAGGCTTGGAGGCTGACGGACTTATGCTGCTGCGCGAGGCGCGCAAGCTGACGGGTCTGCCCATCGTCACCGAGATCATGTCCGATTCGCAGCTGGATGAATTTGACGATGTGGACATCCTTCAGGTCGGCGCGCGCAATATGCAGAACTTCCGACTGCTCAAGGCGATCGGCCAGACGAAAAAGCCCGTGCTGCTCAAGCGCGGCCTCTCCGCCACCATAGAGGAGTGGCTGATGAGCGCAGAATACATCATGGCGGGCGGCAACGAAAACGTCATTCTCTGCGAGCGCGGTATCCGCACCTTCGAGCACTTGATCCGCAATAATCTCGATATTTCCGCTGTGCCGCTGATCAAGAAGCATTCGCATCTGCCTATTCTGATCGACCCATCCCACGCCGCGGGCATCGCCTGGATGGTGGAGCCGCTGGCCAAGGCAGCCATTGCTGCGGGCGCGGACGGCCTGATGATTGAGGTGCACAATAACCCAAAGGAAGCGCTCTGCGACGGCGCGCAGTCGCTGAACATGGATCAGTTTGCCGACGTGATGAAGGAAGTCAAACGCCGCGCCGCCTTCGAGGGCAAGATCACGGATTAAAGGATTTCATCAGACAAGCGCCCCGTACGATGACGTATGCGGGGCGCTTTTTGCGCGTTGCGCACAACGGGACGGGGATTGACCCGAATGCAAAGAACGTATAAAATAAAAACAGTGAGACAGAGATTTTTACAAGATCCATTCCCATTCAAGGACATCTTTGGAAAGGAATAAGCATGATTAGTTTCCGATGCGATTATGAAGAGGGCGCGTGCGCGGAGGTGTTGGAGCGTCTGGTGCGCACCAATCTCGAGCGTACGCCGGGTTACGGCGAGGATGAGTATTCCCGCCGCGCGGCGGAGAAGATCCGCACGCTGTGCCGATGCGAAAACGCGGAGGTGTTCTTCACCGTCGGCGGAACGCCCACCAACGCGATGACGATTGCGCATCTGCTGCGTCCCTTTGAAGCGGCGATTTCCGCTGAAACCGGGCACATCAACGTGCATGAAACCGGCGCTGTGGAAGCTTGCGGGCATAAGGTCGTTACCTGTCAGGGAAAGGACGGCAAGCTCTCCGCAGAGGAGATCCGTCAGGCGGTGCTTTCGCATCCCGATTGCCATATGGTCAAGCCTGCGCTGGTATACCTCTCTCAGCCTACGGAGCTGGGTACGCTCTATACGCTTTCGGAGCTGAAGGCGATCCGCGCGGTCTGTGACAAAATGGGGCTGCTGCTCTATTGCGACGGCGCGCGGCTGGCGTCGGCGCTGACGGCAAAGGGGAACGACGTGTTCCTGCCCGATCTGGCGCGGCTGTGCGATGCATTCTATATCGGCGGAACCAAGTGCGGCGCGCTGTTTGGCGAGGCGCTGGTGTTCTGCAAGCCGGAACTGGCGCGGGATTTTGCCTATACCCGCAAACAGCGGGGCGGCTTGCTTGCCAAGGGCCGCCTGCTTGGCGTACAGTTCGACGCACTGATGGAAAAAGGCGTCTACGAAAAGGTCGGCGCGTATGAAAACGAGATGGCGGATCGGCTCCGTGAGGGTATTCGCGCGGCGGGTTATCCGTTCTACTGCGAAACAACGACCAATCAGCTCTTCCCGGTGCTGCCGAACGCGGTGATCGACCGGCTGGAAAAGGATTTTGGCTTCTACCGGCAGAACCGCGTGGACGAGGGGCATCAGGCGATTCGACTCGTCACTTCATGGAACACGCAAAAGGAAGAAGCGGACGCGCTGATTCGCGCGTTGAAGGAATGAGAAAAGCAGTTTCTGCTATTGTATAAAACGAAAACGGAGGGACTCACATGGCGGTCATGGATATCACCGGCAATCGGCTGTATTGGCAGCAGGATACCGAAAAAATACTCATCGAGCCGTGGGGCAAGGACGGCCTGCGCGTGCGCGTGACGCGCAACGGCAGCTTTGACGGCAAGGATTGGGCACTGGAAAATCCGCACACGGTGCCGCAGGCGAAGGCGGAGATTTACGAGACCGCGCCGCCGAACTTTGCCCAGGACGCGGCGCGCCTGGGACAGGGAGAATATCAGTTCAACGAAAAACCGGAGAAGAAGCCCAACGCGATGCGTATCGTCAACGGCGGCATTACGGCGGAGATCGACCGGCACGGCTATATTCGATTCCTCAATGGCAAGGGCGAAGAGCTGGTGCGAGAATATGTGCGCAACCGCAGCGACCTTTCCGAATTCTGCGTGCCGCTCAGCCGCAAGGCGAGACTGCTCACACCTGTGCTCGGCAGCGAAGACTGGCGCGCGGAGGTGTCCTTTGAAGCCTATGAGGGTGAGCGCTTCTACGGCCTGGGACAGTATCAGGAGGATTTCCTGAACCTGAAGGGCTGTACGTTGGAGCTGGCGCAGCGCAATTCGCAGGCGTCGATTCCGTTCATGCTGTCGTCCAGAGGATATGGCTTCCTGTGGAATAACCCCGCTGTGGGCAATGTGACGCTGGGTGAAAACGTCACCGAGTGGACGGCGGAGCGCACCCGCCAGATCGACTACTGGATCACTGCGGCGGACACTCCGGCGCAAATACTGGAAAACTACACTGCCGTCACCGGCCGTGTACCCATGATGCGCAGGGATCTGATGGGCTTTTGGCAGTGCAAGCTGCGCTATCAGACGCAGGACGAGGTGCTTCGCGTGGTGCGCGAGCACAAAAAACGCGGCCTGCCGATGGACGTGATTGTGATTGATTTTTTCCATTGGACGGCACAAGGCGATTGGCAGTTCGATCCGCGCGATTTCCCCGATCCCAAGGCGATGGTGGACGAGCTGAAAGAGCTGGGCGTGAACCTGATGGTTTCCATCTGGCCGACTGTCGATCAGCGCACCGATAATTATAAGAAGATGTCCGAATGCGGATATCTGATGCATATGGATCGCGGCATGCCGATCCATGGCACCTGGATGGGTCCGTGCACCTATTACGATGCGATCAATCCCGGCGCCCGCAAGTTCGTCTGGGACTGTGCGAAGAAGAATTACTACGACCTGGGCATCAAGCTGTTCTGGCTGGACGAGGCCGAGCCGGAGATCAATGCCTACGACGCGGATAACTACCGCTATTTCGACGGTCCCGCGCTGCTCTGCGCCAACGAATACCCGAAGTGCTATATTCAGGGCTTCTACGAGGGCATGAAGGAGCAGGGCGACGAGGGCATCTGCCACCTGATCCGCTGCGCGTGGGCGGGTTCACAGAAATACGGCGCGCTGCTCTGGTCGGGCGATGTGGAATCCACCTTCACCGCGATGCGCAAGCAGCTCAGCGCGGGCTTGAACGCCGGCATGGCGGGCATCCCGTGGTGGACCTGCGATATCGGCGGTTTCCTGGGCGGCTTCACAGCGCACAAGGATTTCCAGGAGCTGCTCGTGCGCTGGTTCCAGATGGGCGCGTTCCTGCCCGTGATGCGTCTGCACGGCGACCGCCTGCCCTACACCGAGCCGCCGGTCAAATACTACGGTCAGGTGGAGCGCTTCGGCACCGGCGCGGGCAACGAAGTCTGGTCCTTCGGCGAGGACAACTATGGAATCCTCAAAAAGTACATTCTGATCCGCGAAAGCCTCAAACCCTATATCGAAAAGCTGATGGCCGAGGCGCATGAAAAGGGCACGCCCGTCATCCGTGCAACCTTCTTCCAGTACCCCGATGATCCCGATGCGCCCAAGGCGGAGGATCAGTATCTGTTCGGCAGCGATCTACTGGTGGCGCCGGTGTTTGCCGCGGGCGCGCAGGAGCGCAGCGTCTACCTGCCCAAGGGCGATGCCTGGCGCGAGGTTGCGACCGGCAAGACCTATGAAGGCGGTCAGACCGTCACAGCAAAGGCGCCCATCGACGTCATCCCGCTGTTTGTCCGCGTTGGCGCGGACCTGCCGCTGTAAGGAAGGAGTGTGCAAGATATGGCGATTTTTAAGCTGGAAAACAACCGTCTTTACTGGCAGCACGGTGCAGAAAAAATACTGATTCAGCCCTGGGGCGACAACGGTCTGCGCGTGCGCGTGACCCGCGCGGCCAAGTTGGACGAGAGCGAGGACTGGGCGCTGCTGCCCGCGGGCGACCACAAGGCCGAAATGGCCATGGTCAAAACCGCCCCCAAGAACAAAAAGCAGATGGCCGCCGCCGGCGGCCCCGGCGAGGACGCGCCTCTTGTGGCGGAGGAAAACGCCGCCTACATCAAAAACGGCAAGGTGGCCGCCTTCATCGACCGCCATGGCTATCTGTTCTTCTATAACGACAAGGGTCAGGAGCTGACTCGCGAGTGCATCCGTAACCGCAACGACCTTTCGGAATACAGCGTTCCGCTGGGAATACAGGCGCGTTTCCTGCACCCCAATGTCGGTGCGGATGACTGGCGCGCGGCGCTCTCCTTCGAGGCCTATGAGGATGAGAAGATCTTCGGCATGGGTCAGTATCAGGAAGATAAGCTGAACCTGAAGGGACTCAAGCTGGAGCTGGTGCAGCGCAATTCCCAGATCAGCTGCCCGTTCATGGTTTCCTCCCGCGGCTACGGCTTCCTTTGGAACAATCCGGCGGTGGGCCAGGTGACCTTCGCGCGCAACGTGACCAAGTGGGAGGCGCGCTCCACCAAGCAGCTGGATTACTGGATCTGTGCAGGCGATACGCCCTACGAGATCGAGTGCAATTACGCCTCCGCCACCGGCACCGTGCCGATGATGCGCGACGATCTGATGGGCTTTTGGCAGTGCAAGCTGCGCTACCGCACGCAGGATGAACTGATGAGCGTCGTGCGTGAGCACAAAAAGCGCGGCTTGCCCATGGACGCCATTGTCATCGACTTCTTCCACTGGACGATGCAGGGAGATTGGAAGTTTGACCCGCAGGATTGGCCGGATCCCGAAGGCATGGTGGAGGAACTGGCGAAATACGGCGTCAACCTCGTCGTGTCGGTCTGGCCGACGGTGGACGTTCACAGCGAAAACTACCGCGAGCTTGCGGAGAACGACTATTTGATCCACAACGACCGCGGCAACCAGATGACCAGCCTGTTCATGGGCGAGGTCACGCTCTGGGACGCGATGAACCCCGGCGCGCGCGAGTTCATCTGGCGCGTGTGCAAGAAGAACTACTACGATAAGGGCATCAAGCTCTTCTGGCTGGACAGCGCCGAGCCGATCTACAACAACGACCACATCGACAATCTGCGCTATTACAACGGCCCTGCGCTTCAGGTGTCCAATATGTATCCGCTCAACTTCGCCAAAGCCTTCTATGAAGGTCTGGAAAAGGAGGGCGAGAAGGACATCATGTGCCTGATCCGCTGCGCATGGGCGGGTTCCCAGCGCTTCGGAACCCTCTGCTGGTCGGGCGACATTCAGTCCAACTTCAAGTCCATGCGCCAGCAGATCACCGCGGGCCTGAACGCCGGCATGGCGGGGCTGCCGTGGTGGACGACCGACATCGGCGGCTTCCTCTCCGGCTTCCCGGCGCACGATGATTTCCGCGAGGTGCTGGTGCGCTGGTTCCAGTGGGGCTGCTTCCAGCCCGTGATGCGCCTGCACGGCGACCGCCTGCCCTATCAGAACCCCGAACCCCTCTACCGCAACGGCGTGGAGCAGTTCGGCTCCGGTGCGGAAAACGAGGTCTGGTCCTTCGGTGAGGACAATTACGAAATCCTCAAGAAGTACCTGCTCCTGCGCGAGGCCCTCAAGCCCTACATCAAGACCCTGATGCGCGAAGCGCACGAGCACGGCACGCCTGTGATGCGCCCGCTCTTCTTCCAGTACCCCGACGATGAAACCGCCTGGACGCTGGACGAAACCTACCTCTTCGGGCCGGACATCCTCGTTGCGCCCGTCTACACTTCCGGCGCGACCACCCGCGAGGTTTACCTGCCCAAGGGCGACTCCTGGCGCGAGGTTTCCACCGGCAAGACCTTCGAGGGCGGCCGGTGGGTCACAGCCAACGCGCCCATCGACGTCATTCCCCTCTTCGTCCGCTCCGGCGCGCAGCCTTTGCCGCTGTAAGCTGACGAAACCCACAGCATAAAACAAACCCGGATGCACGAGCATTGTGTGCATCCGGGTTATTTTTTGACTTTTCGGGGATAAGGCCGTGGATCATCGGTCAGGTTCAGCAGATAATCCACGCTCGTGTGATAATATTCCGCCAGCGTTACCAACGCCTGTAAGGGGATTTCCCGCTCGCCGTTTTCATACCGTGAGTAGCAAACCTGCGTGCAGTTCAGGAGGTCGGCCAGAAAGGATTGCTTGAGGTCGTGATCTTCACGCAAATCACGCATTCTGCGAAGAAACACAGACCTCCCTCCTTTTTGAATCCTCCTGGACATATTCATTATATGAAAACCAAATTGGTATAAGGAATAATATACCGGATTGGTTTTTGTATAATGAATCTGAAAACCACAAACAGGAAAGAACAAAAATATACACGGCGGGAAATGGAGAGGGAGGAAGAGTAGGCATGACGGATGCAGAGAAGGTCAAACAGTACTTGACTATGTCAAGCGAAGATGAGGCAAAAGCGATAGAGTACCTGCATCAGGAAATTGACCCTATAGATCAAAAGTGCAGGATTGAAATTTGTGAAGAGTTGCTCCAACGCAATGAAGTACCGCAGGATAAGCTTTACAGAATCATGAGAGCACTGGGAGACTTAAACCCTTATGACAAAAAGAAAGTGTTTGCCTATCAGTGGCGTATTATCCTGCAATTAATTGATCGAAACTGCGCAGAAGCAATGGCGGAAGCGATATCGATCTGCGGAGCACTGGATGATTCGCTGAATCAGTACAGTTGGGAGCGTTTTGGTCGAGATGCGGCATACGATGCATATGCTCCATATGCATCGTCAGAACTTCGAGATAAATGTGTCAGAGGTGCGGAAAATTCGAGTAGTATGTCGGCATTGCGTTCAGTTGCTGAGTGTTATGAAAAAGGAAGATACGGAGTAGAAGAAGACAAGAAAAAAGCATTGATGCTATATAAAAGAGCTGAACAAATCCGTATGCAGTCGGGAAGAAAATTATTGTCAACTTATAATGTGAAAATAGGGAATCTAAGTGCGGAATTGGGCGATGCAGTTGGTGCTATGTGGGCATATAAGCAGTCAATTTATAAGTATCAGGATGGAAGAATATATATTTTAGGTGACGAAGGCGATTTTTATGAGATGGAATGCAATATCGGCAAAATAATTTTTGCAGAACATATCGTTATAGGAATCCCTATGGAACAATTCATAAATTATGTAGTAACAAATGATGATGTCAATCTGGCAAAAGAAGTGGCCCGTTTTTTGATGGAGGAAGACCAAGACGAACATAATGACGCTCTGCAAAAAGCAATAAACGCTTTTGAAATGAAAAACGGTGCATTTAATGCTGAAAACGTGATGCGATATAAGCGTGGAAAGCTTGCGGTAAAAGATGCGCAGGAGCAGCAGCGGCAGGAGCGTTTGAGGAAAATCGAGAGGACAGAAAGGAATCTCCAAATGCTGGACGGGTGCTTCGGCAGTTTTGTCCTCATGGTGGGCGTTCCGGTTGCGCTGACGATCTTCGCCATCTGGTTTGTGGTTTCTCACTTCTAAAAGGGAGGGATAAATATGCCGAAAGAATGCGTTTTCTACGAATGGAAGGGAGGATCGTTTTACTGCAATGTCGCGCAAAGGGACATTAACGACGAGATCGTTCATCGGTATTGCTGGACGTATTACTCGGAAGAATGTCCGCTGAGAAAAAAGAAAGACGAATGGTAAAAGGAGGAAAAGACAATGGCAAACGACGGTTGGTTCAAGTGTGAGGATTGCGGTTATGCGGTGAAGGCTAAAGTGCCGGACTATGTGCAGCAGCTTTCATCGCCCTGCCCGCATTGCGGCGGAAAGATGAAGAAGGTGTGAGCATGGGGAAGTGCAAGGATTGCAGGTTTTTTGTTCAGGACTCTGACAAGGGCTATTGTCAGCTGAAAGACGAACGGGTATCTATGAATCAATCCTGTCCGGATCACGAAGAAGCGTAAGGAATGAAAAAGCAGCGCGGGGAAAATGCCGTACTGCTTTTTCGTTTTGAAGATTGAAAAAACGGTTGATGAAAAAAGGGGAGCGTGATAGAATAGAAAAAAGCCGAAAGCAGGATGAACATGAAAAAAGTTACAGTCGCGCTCGGAAGCATTGCGCTGATTTGTTTGCTAACCGTATCGGTCTTGGCGGGCGATTTGCCGGAAGTCGTGAAAACCGACACAAGCATTGACGTGATGCTCTGCCGCGTAGAAGCAGAATCGGAAGACGAAATGACGGTGGAAGTGCTGCGAGCGGAACGGCACAGCGTGGAAATCGGGGAACAACGGACGTTGGAGCGGCCGCTGCTTTGGGAGAGTGCGGAAAAGCAACGCAAGCCGCAAGTCGGGGACGAGCTGCTGCTGAGCGTGGCAGCGTCGGATGAAGGTGCAAAGCTTTATGATCCGCTGGTCTGTGCCTATGTGAAAAGCGATGAAGATGGGGAAGTGAAGCTGGTCACGGCGGGTTCCTCCATGCTGAAGAGAATGGAAGAATACCTCAACGCAGGGGATTTCTATCTGCCGGAAAAGAGTGTTCAACCGGCGGCTTCCATAAGTCCGACAGAAAATCCGGAAGCCGGAGGAACGGAAGAACCCGCGCAGAAACAAAGCGGCAAACCATGGCTGGCTGCTTTGCCGGTGCTTTGCATCGCGGCGATTTGCATCGCACAAAAAGTGCGCGGCAGGACTTGAATTTTAACGGGCGAGGCAGTATAATGATAGGCACGATGAGGGGGAAATCCCGTCGGAGAGCGCAGAAAAGAGAGCCCGCGGCTGGTGGAAGCGGGCGGCGCGCCGGCCTATCCGTCCCCGGAGTGCGGCACGAGGAGTGCAGCGGGCGCGCCCGTTACAGCGCGGTCAAGCAGGGCGCAGAAAGCGTCAATGCGGGTGGTATCGCGGGTTTTATGCTCGTCCCGATTCGTTCGGGACGGGCTTTATTTTTTAAGTCAAGCAATGATGGAGGATGAAGAGCATGTTGGACATCAATCTGATCCGCAAGGATCCGGAGTTCGTCAAGGCGGCGCTTGCCAAGCGCGAATACGAGGTGGATTTCACCGAGCTGCTGCAATGGGACGCTCGCCGCAAGGAGATCATCGCCGAGGGCGAGGCGCTCAAGGCGGAGCGCAACCGCATCAACAAGGAGATCCCGCGCCTGAAGAAGGAAGGCGCCGATGTTTCTGCCGTCATGGCGCAGATGAAGGAATCCAGTGAAAAGGTCAAGAGCCTGGACGAGGAACTGCGTCAGGTCGAGGCGAAGATCGAGGAGTTCGTTGCGGCGCTGCCCAACCTGCCTGCGGACGACGTTGTTGCAGGCGGCAAGGAGAACAACCAGGTCGTCAAGGTGTTCGGAGAGAAGCCCGTTTTCAACTTTGAGGCCAAGAACCATGTCGATCTGTGCACGAGCCTCGGCCTGATCGACTATGAGCGCGGCGTGAAGCTGGCCGGCAACGGCTACTGGCTCTACACTGATCTGGGCGCGCAGCTGGAGTGGGCGCTGCTGAACTACTTCATCACCACCCACATCAAGGACGGCTACACCTTCATGCTGCCCCCGCACATCCTGACCTATGAGTGCGGCTACACCGCAGGCCAGTTCCCCAAGTTCAAGGAGGATGTGTACCGTGTTTCCACCGGCGACGACAGCTTCCATTTCCTGCTGCCCACCGCCGAAACCGCGCTGATCAACCTCTATCGCGGCGAAATCCTCGAGGAAAAGGATCTGCCCAAGCGCATGTTTGCCTACACCCCTTGCTACCGCAGCGAGGCGGGCACCTACCGTGCGTCCGAGCGCGGCATGATCCGCGGCCACCAGTTCAACAAGGTCGAGATGTTCGGCTACACTCGTCCTGAGGACAGCGACGCGATGCTTAAGGAGCTCATCGGCAAGGCCTGCGCGCTGGTCGAGGGTCTGGGTCTGCACTACCGCCTGAGCAAGCTGGCGGCGGGCGACTGCTCCGCGTCCATGGCCACGACCTACGATATCGAGCTGTGGATTCCCAGCATGAACGAATACAAGGAGTGCTCCTCTGTTTCCAACGCGCATGAGTATCAGGCGCGCCGCGGCAACATCCGCTTCCGCCGTGCAGACAGCAAAAAGACCGAGTACCTGCACACCCTCAACGGCTCCGGTCTGGCGACTTCCCGCGTGATTCCCGCCATCGTCGAGCAGTATCAGCAGGCGGACGGCTCCGTGGTCGTTCCCGAAGTGCTGCGTCCGTTCCTCGGCGTGGACGTGCTGCGCAAGAAGTAAGCCGCGCTTAAATCCATTCTAAACGGAAAAAAACCACATCGGCTCTCCCTTTGCGGGGCGGCCGGTGTGGTTTTTTGCTTTTGATGTGCTCATTTACATGGAGATCCAGCCAAAGGCGTTGGCGATGGAGCTGATGAGAATGATTGCGGCGAAGAAAGGGCACAGGAAACGGATCATGACATTGAAGATCTTTCTTCTGCGGAAAGTGCCGCCGTTCAGGGTGACTTCCTCGGCAATGCGATCCACGCCGATCACGCGGGAAACCAGGATGCAGCTGGCAATGGCTGCGATGGGCATCATGACGGAGTTGGTCAGAAAATCGAAGAAATCCAGGAACTGCATCCCCAGAATGGTGACGTTGGCCAGCGGGCCGTAACCCAGACTGGACAGGCTGCCCAGGGCGACCATGGAGATGCCCATGATGGCGGTGGATTTGTTGCGGCTCCAGCCCAGCTCGTCCTGCAAGGTGGAGACGGCGCTTTCGGTCAGCGCGATGGAGCTGGTCAGCGCGGCAAACAGCACCAGCAGGAAGAAGGCGATGCCGATGGCCGTGCCCAAGCCCATGGAATCGAAAACCTTGGGAATCGTGATGAACATCAGCGACGGACCGGCTTTCAGTGCGTCGGGATCGCCGCCGGAGAAGGCGAACACCGCGGGGATGATCATCAGGCCTGCCATGATGGCAATGGCCGTGTCGAAAATCTCTACGTTTCGGGTGGAACTTTCGATGGAGACATCCTTTTTCATGTAAGAGCCGAAGGTGATGAGAATGCCCATGGCGATGGACAGCGAATAAAACATCTGCCCCATGGCAGCCACCACCGTCATCCAGGAGAAATTCTTGGGATTGGGGATCAGAAAGTATTTGACGCCTTCCAGAGCGCCGGGACGGGTGACGGAATAGACGCCGATGACGAGCGATAGCACCACGAGGATGGGCATCATGACCTTGGAGACGCGCTCAATACCGTTTTCAACGCCCGCAAAGATGATGAGCAGGGTCATGGCTGTGAAGATCAAAAAGCAAAGCTCCGAAGAAAAGCCGTTGGCAATGAAGGAAGAAAAGTACCCGTCTGCGGCGATTAGGTGACTCTGCCCCGCCACATATTCCGCCAGATACTTGATGACCCAGCCGCCGATGACGGAATAATAGGGCACAATCAAAATCGGGATGATGGCGTTGATCCAACCGCCGAAGCGCAGCGCGGGCCGGTTCCCGAAAGACTTGTAAGCGCCGACCGGGCTTTTTTCGGTCATGCGGCCGATAGAGGTTTCGGCAACGATCATCGTGTAGCCGAAGGTCATGGCCAGGATGATGTAGATCAGCAGAAAAATGCCGCCGCCGTATTTGGCGGCGAGATAGGGGAAGCGCCAGATGTTTCCAAGACCTACGGACGCACCGGCGGCGGAAAGAACAAAGCCGATTTTTCCGGAAAAGGAACTTCGCTTGAGATCACTGCGTTTCATGAAAGTCTCCTCACTTTACTCCATGAGTAATAGATTCAATTTATCACAGAATGAATAGAAATACAATCCCGAATCAGGGAAGGGATGATCGAACAGGAGAAATGAAAGGTTTTCCTTTTAACCGTGCAGCGGGGAAACGGAAGGGCAGAACATCAAAAAAGCGCTTCAACGCAAGAGGGACGCTCTTTTTGCTGCGCAGCGCCGGCACAATATCACGATAAGCGAGAAAAAAAGCGGGCGAATCGCGGCACGATAAGGGATGCGGCGCAGAATCAGCTGCGGCAGCACGCTGACGCCCAGCCCGCTTTCCAACATCGAGAGAATGGCATCGAGGTCTTGGAGGGGATGATCTTCCGGCAGAATAGCCATCAACGGGTTGCGCATGAGGAAGACGGTTTCCGGCTCCGGCTTGACCGGCAGCGCCGGAAACCGCAGTCCACGCGCCCCCGCACAATCCATTCCTCGAATTCGGTGTAATCGCTCAGCAGAGGTTCGCAGCCGATGCAGGGGGAAGCGCGCTGGAATTCTTTGATGATCGCAGCAGCCAGCGCGTGCGGCAGCAGCTTCATGCCGTCCTGGGTCAGGCGCACGGTGCGGGTCTGAGAAGTATTCTCCCGTTGACGGCGCGGCGGGGGCGTGCTATAATGAAGCATCAATTCCTGTCGATGCGGGAGGAGTACGAAGCGCAGGGCGCGCGCAGAGAGACGGTTCGTCGGCTGAAAGACCGTTCCATGCGTCCGGTTTCGGAAGGTCGCCTGCGGAGGGACGCGCGCGAGGGCCGTTGCGGCCGCCAGTGCGCGGCGGTTTGCGCCCGTTATTGCGCTTTGAGGCAAAGGTGTTTTAGCTTTTGCGAACATGAGGTGGTACCACGGCACAGCCGTCCTGATTTTGATCGGGACGGCTGTTTTTTCGGTGCGAAAGGAAGGTGATCGGTCATGCTTAGCCGACTGATGAGCATGAATCCTGCGGGAATTGTGCTGCTGCTGCTCGGCGTGGCGGTTATGCTGGCGGGAAAGATCATCCCGGAGAGGTTCAAAATCGCGGGCAAGCTCGTCGCGCTGGCGCTGGCCGTCACGGGCGCGGCGCTATGCTTTCTGTAAAGGAGGAGCAGGATGAACAATCGGGAATGGTTCAAACAGGCCGGATACGGCATGATGATTCATTTCGGGCTTTATTCGCTGATCGGCGGAGAATGGCGCGGCGCGCGGATGCCCTTCATCGGGGAATGGGCGCAGAGCTATTTCAGAATTCCCGGCAGCGAATACGGACAGCTGAGGCAGGCCTTCAACCCGCTGCTGTTCGACGCGGAGGAATGGGTCAAAACCGCCAAGGACGCAGGGATGCAGTATATGGTCGTGACCTCCAAGCATCACGACGGTTTCTGCCTGTTTCATACCAAATGGGATGATTACAACGTGGTGGATGGCACGCCGTTTCAGCGCGACATCATTGAAGAACTGGCCAACGCCTGTGCGCGCCACGGACTCAAGCTCGGACTGTATTATTCGGAAGAGCTGGATTGGCACGAGCCGGACGGCGGCGGATACACCTTCGGCCACACCAACTGCGGCGTGATGAGCTGGACCAACGACTGGGATTTCCCGGAGAACGGTAAAAAGGATTATGCCCGCTGCTTTGAAGGCAAGATCAAGACCCAGATGAAGGAGATCCTGACCCAATACGGCGATCTTTGCCTGATCTGGTGTGATACGCCCATGGACATAAAGCCTGCGCAGAGCCGTGAGCTTTACGATATGATCAAGCACTATCAGCCGGATTGCCTGGTCAATTCCCGCATCGGCAACGGCCTGGGGGATTACCGCTCCACCGGCGACAACGAAGAGGCGTTCGATACGGCGGAGGGCGCGGGCAACGCGCCGGATTCCCGCCCCGGCGAAGCCCTCGTGCGCACGGGCCTTTATGAATGCCCTGCCACACTGAACGATACCTGGGGCTATAAGCCCTTTGACCAGAACTGGAAGAGTCCGGATCGCGTCAGGGAGCTGCGCCGCAGCCTGAACGCCCGCGGCATCAACTATCTGCTCAACATCGGTCCTGATCCGCTGGGAAGACTCCCCGCGCCCGCGGTGGACATCCTGCGCCGGGCCGCAGAATAATATCAACAATCTTTTTCAGGATAACGACACGCTGGAGGAATTAAAATGTCGGAACAGAAACTCGATATGCCCAAGACCTATGACCCGCAGTCGGTGGAAAGCCGTCTGTATGAAAAATGGGAGAGCGAAGGACTCTTCAAGCCTGCCGAACACAAGCCGGAAGGCTCCAAGCCCTTCTGCATTGTGATGCCCCCGCCCAACATCACCGGCCAGCTGCACATGGGTCACGCTATGGATAACACCATGCCCGATATCCTCGTGCGCTACCACCGCATGCTGGGGGATGATACCCTTTGGCTGCCCGGCACGGACCATGCGTCCATTGCCACCGAGGTCAAGATCATCCAGGCTATGGCCAAGGAAGGTCTGACCAAACAGGATCTGGGCCGCGAGGGCTTCCTCAAGCGTGCCTGGGAGTGGAAGGCGGAATACGGCGGACGCATCGAGCGTCAGCTGCGCCGCCTGGGATCTTCCTGCGATTGGAGCCGTGAGCGATTCACCATGGACAAGGGCTGCTCCGACGCGGTACTGGAGGTGTTCGTCAAGCTCTATAACGAGGGCCTGATCTACCGCGGCAACCGCATCATCAACTGGTGCCCGCAGTGCAAGACCGCGCTTTCCGACGCGGAAGTCGAATTTGAGGAGCAGGCGTCCAACCTGTGGTACATCCGCTATCCCGCCGAGGACGGCGGCGAGGGCGTGATCGTTGCCACCACCCGTCCCGAAACCATGCTGGGCGATACCGGCGTGGCCGTCAACCCTGAGGACGAGCGCTATGCGCACCTGGTGGGCAAGAACGTCATGCTGCCCATCCGCAACCGCCCCATCCCCGTGGTGGGCGATGAATACGTCGAAAAGGAATTCGGTACCGGCGCAGTTAAGATGACCCCCGCCCACGACCCGAACGACTTTGAGGTTGCCATGCGCCACAACCTGGCCGTGGAGCGCGTGATGAACGATGACGGCACCATGAACGAAGCGTGCGGCAAGTATGCCGGCATGACCGCCATGGAGTGCCGCAAGGCCATTGTGGAGGATCTGAAGAAGCTCGGCCTGCTGGTCAAGATCGAGCCCTATACCCATAACGTCGGCACCTGCTACCGCTGCCACCACACCGTGGAGCCCTTGGTTTCCACGCAGTGGTTCGTGCGCATGAAGCCCCTGGCAGAGCCCGCCATCGAGGCGGTGCGTTCGGGCAAGACCCAGTTTGTGCCGGAGCGCTTTGACAAGACCTATTTCAACTGGATGGAAAACATCCGCGATTGGTGCATCAGCCGCCAGCTCTGGTGGGGCCACCGCATTCCCGCCTACTATTGCACCAACAAACAGTGCAACCACATGGTCGTGGCCAAGAAAGCACCGGAAAAGTGCCCCGAGTGCGGCGCGCCGATGGTGCAGGATGAGGACGTGCTCGACACCTGGTTTTCCTCTGCACTGTGGCCCTTCTCTACGCTTGGCTGGCCGGAAAAGACCGAGGATTTGAAGCGTTTCTATCCCAACACGCTGCTGGTCACCGGCTATGACATCATTTTCTTCTGGGTTGCCCGCATGATCTTCTCCGGATGCAAGCACATGGGTGAGACGCCGTTTAAGTATGTGCTGATCCATGGCCTGGTGCGCGATGCACAGGGCCGCAAGATGTCCAAGTCTCTGGGCAACGGCATCGATCCTATTGAAATGATTGATAAGTACGGCGCGGATGCGCTGCGTTTCTCGCTGATTCAGTCCGTCGCGCCCGGCAACGACGTGCGCTTCTCGGACGAAAAGGTTACGGCGGCGCGCAATTTTGCCAACAAGGTGTGGAACGCTTCCCGCTTTGCGCTGATGAACCTGGACGGCCCCGCGGACGACACGCTGCCCAAGGGCATTGCCGACAAGTGGATTCTCACCCGCCTCAACGACGCAATTGAGACGGTGACGATGCATCTGGAGCAGTTCGACCTTGCCATGGCGGCGCAGAAGCTCTATGACTTCATTTGGAGCGAACTGTGCGACTGGTATCTGGAACTGGCCAAGGCGCCGCTTTACGGCGACGACGAAAACGCGGCTTCCGCGACTCGTGCGACGCTGAAATATGTGCTGGTCAGCACGCTCAAGCTGCTGCACCCCTTCATGCCCTTCCTGACAGAGGAGATCTACTCCTATCTGCCCTTCACCTCCGGTTCCATCATGGTGTCCTCCTGGCCGAAGGTCGGCGAGAATTTCCCGCAGGAAGCTGCGGCCATGCAGCACATCATGGATGTGGTCAGCGCGGTGCGCAACCTGCGCGCGGGCATGAACGTGCCCCCGTCCAGAAAGGCGCACATCTACATCGTTCCCGCGGAAGGCATTGACGGCAGCATCTTTACCGAGAACGAGAGCTTCTTCCAGCGCCTGGCCTCTGCCGAGGGCGTGCAGGTGGTTGCGCGCGAGGAGCTGCCGCGCAACGTGGTTTCGGCGGTCTGCCCCTGCGGTGAAGCATTCCTGCCCACCGGCGAGCTGGTCGATGTGGAAAAGGAAATCGCGCGCCTGAATAAGGAAATCGCGAACATGGAAAACGAGATCAAGCGCGCCGAGGGGAAGCTGAACAACCCCGGCTTTGTCGGCAAAGCGCCCGCCAACGTGGTGCAGGCCGAGCGCGACAAGCTCACCACCAACAAGACCATGCTCGAGGCGCTGCATAAGCGTCTGGAGGACATGAAGAATCTCTGATTTTTTCAGACTTGATGAAAAGGCGGATCAAAGTATCCGCCTTTTTCGTTTGTATATTAAAGCGACAGCTCCAACCCTTTTTGCAGTTGACCGAAGGGGTGGGAATGGGGTAAACTAATAGATAGAAAGTTCCTTTTCGGAGGCAGGATACGGCGTGAATTACGAGGAATCGATTGCCTTTATCCACGGCAAGGCGGGCAAGGGCGTTAAGGTTGGATTGGAGAACATGAGGCGCCTGATGCGCCGCCTGGGCGATCCGCAAAAACAATTGCGGTGCATCCATGTGGCCGGGACAAACGGCAAGGGGTCTACCTGTGCGCTGATTGACAGCGTGCTGCGGCAGACCGGCGCAAAAGTCGGCCTGTATACATCGCCCTACCTCATGCGCTACAATGAGCGGATGCGCATTGATGGCCAGCCCATTGCAGATGATGTTCTGGCGCGCCTGACGACGCGGATTGCGGAACAGGTGATGCAGATGGAGGAAACCGGGGAAGGCTTTCCTACGGTGTTTGAAATCGGCACGGCGCTGATGTTCACCTGGTTTGCGGAGCAAAATGTGGATTGGGCTGTGATCGAGGTCGGGCTTGGCGGACGGTTGGATCCCACCAATATATTGGAGCCGACGGTTTGCGCCATCACGCGCATCGGTCTGGATCACACCCGTGTGCTCGGCGATACGGTCGAAAAAATCGCGGCGGAAAAGGGCGGCATCATCAAAGATGGCGTGCCCGTCGTGCTGCAAAGCCAGGGTGAAAGCGTTCGCGAGGTGATCCGCCGCATCTGTGAAGAAAAGCACGCGCCGCTGCTGGATTGTGCGGACTTTCCGCCGCAGAACGTGCAACTGTTGGAACGTGGCGCGGCCTTTACCGCGGCATTGCCGCATTTGCGCGCCAGAGAGTACGAAATCTCCCTGTGCGGTGCGCATCAGGTGGACAACGCCATGACAGCGCTGGGCGTGCTCTCCGCACTGCTGGATGGGCACTGCCTGCCCGCATCGGCTATTCAAAAGGGGCTTGAGCAGGCGCAGTGGCCGGGGCGGCTGGAATGGCTGGGCAACGTGCTGATTGATGGAGCGCATAATCCACAGGGCGCGCAGACCGTGTGCGACTATGTTCAGCACTTTTTGAAAGACCGACGCATTGTGTTGCTGACGGGCATGATGGCGGACAAGGATGTACGCTCCTACGCCGATCGGATTGCTCCGCTGGCCGATGAGATTCATTGTGTCGCACCGGAACATATTCCGCGTGCGATGCCGGCAAATGAACTGGCTGCGCTCTACCGTGAGCGCACGGAAAAGCCCGTCTTTGAGTGGGAAGAAACCGAGCAGGCGCTATCTGCCGCGCAGAAAAGCGCGGGAGAGCAGGGCGTCGTGCTGATTTGCGGATCGCTGTATCTCGCAGGGGAAATCCGCAGATTATTGATCGCAGAATAAAAATCTATTGAGGAGGTGCAATCGGGCACATGCGCATTTTGTTTTTGTCCGTGACGGCAGGCCAGGGACATAATCAGACCGCCAAAGGCATCATGCAGAGAATGACGGATCGCGGCCATGAATGCAAGCTGCTGGACACCTTTGACTATATTGAGCCGATTTTCGGCGAAGTGGTGGATAAAGGGTATCGCATGAGCGTGGCCCATATCCCAAAGGTTTACGGCAAAGCCTTTGAAACGATGGAAAAGGCGGAGCAGAATGGCAATTTTACGGTCAAGATGAACCAGAAACTGTCCAATCAGCTCAGCAAGGAGCTGTTTGACGTCTATGAAAGCTTCAAGCCCGACGTGGTGGTCAGCTCGCATTCCTGCGCCGCGCTGATCTCGTCCTCCGTCTATGAGCTGGGCGTGAGCAATGCGCCGCGCATCGGCATCGTGACGGACTATATGCTGCATCCGTACTGGAAGGGCACCAATCTCGATGCGCTCGTCACGCCTTCGGAACAGTTGACCTATTCCTTCGTGTGCAGCGGCATGCCGGAGAGGATCATTCGACCCATCGGCATCCCGATCAACCCGAAGTTCAACAAGGTCATCGACAAGGCCGAAGCCCGCGCCATGGTGGGCATTCCGGATATGCCGACGGTGCTGATCATGGGCGGCAGCATGGGTCACGGCGACGTGCTGACGACCATTGGACGGCTGGATAAGCTGCCGCTCGATTTCCAGATGGTGGTGGTCTGCGGTTCAAATGAAAAGCTCAAAAACAAGCTCGATGCGCTGCTGACCGTCAAGCGGCTGACGGTGCTGGGCTTCTCCACCATCGTCGATCAGCTGATGAGCGCGTCGGACATGATCGTGACCAAGCCCGGCGGCCTTACGGTTTCCGAAGCGATTGCCAAGTGCCTGCCGATGGTGCTGATCGACCCCATTCCCGGCCAGGAGGACCGCAACATGGACTTCCTGACCAATCACGGCATGGCAATGCGCACCAACAAGCACCTGCCCGTAGATGTGGCTGTGTGGCAGCTGCTCAGCAGCGAAAAACGCCTGCATCTAATGCGCAGCGCGCAGGAAGCCTTCGGCAAACCCAACGCCACAGACGATTTGCAGGAATTGATCGAGAGCTATCAGAAATAAGGCATAAAAAACCACCGGCTTTGCCGGTGGTTTTCCGCTATGCGGGTAAAGAACTTTATTTCCGGCTGCGCTGTTTGCCCTGACGTTTTTTTCGATTTATCAAAAAAGCGACGAAACTGCCGTCGCTTTTTTGTATTCTTGTAAGATTAATCCGCAAACAGGGGAGTCGAGAGGTAGCGGTCGCCGGTATCGGGCAGCAGCACGACGATGGTCTTGCCCTCGTTTTCGGGACGCTTGGCCAGCGCGATGGCTGCCCAGACCGCTGCGCCGGAGGAAATGCCCACCAGTACGCCTTCCTTGTGGCCGATCAGCTTGCCAGTGGCAAAGGCGTCCTCGTTGGCCACGGGAACGATCTCGTCATAGACCTTGGTGTTGAGCACATCCGGCACAAAGCCTGCGCCGATGCCCTGAATCTTATGTGCGCCCGACGTGCCCTTGGAAAGCACGGGGGAGGTGGCGGGCTCAACCGCGACGACCTTCACCGCAGCGTTCTGCGATTTCAGGTATTCGCCCACGCCGGTGATGGTGCCGCCGGTACCCACGCCCGCGACAAAGTAATCTACCTTACCGTCGGTATCCTCCCAGATTTCGGGGCCGGTAGTCTCGCGATGCGCGGTGGGATTGGCCGGGTTGACGAACTGGCCGGGCACAAAACTGTTCGGGATTTCATGAGAAAGCTCTTCAGCCTTGGCGATAGCGCCTTTCATGCCCCTCGCGCCTTCGGTGAGCACCAGCTCTGCGCCGTAGGCCTTCATCAGCTGGCGACGCTCGACGGACATGGTTTCCGGCATGACGATGATGATCCGATAGCCGCGCGCTGCCGCAACCGAGGCAAGACCGATGCCGGTGTTGCCGGAGGTCGGCTCAATGATGACGGAGCCGGGCTTCAGCGCGCCGCTGCGTTCCGCCGCATCGATCATCGCCTTGGCGATACGGTCCTTGACCGATCCTGCGGGATTGAAATATTCTAGCTTGGCAAGAATCTTCGCCTTGAGGTCGAGTTCCTTTTCGATGTGGGTGAGTTCCAACAGGGGGGTATGGCCGATCAGCTGGTCGGCAGAAGTATAAATGCGGCTCATCTCTAATTACCAACCTTTCTAATAGGTATATAGGAATTATAATCGCCGAAAACCAATTTGTCAATAGGCGAAAGTGTAAAGAAGTGGAAAGGAGCCGGTTTCCGCTTGCGGAAACCGGCTCCCGAAGAACCAAAGGGATTATCGGTGGGAAATGAAAAACTCCCGCAGCAGCGCTTCGCATTCCTGCCGCAGTACGCCGCCCTGTGCGGGTACGCTGCCGCGAATCCGCGCATCCTGATGCAGGGCGTACACGCTGCCCATGGCGCCCATCTGCTCGTCGAACGCGCCGTAGACCACCAGCGAGGGCCGCGCCTGCACAATGGCTCCGGCGCACATCGGGCAGGGCTCCAGCGTGACGTAGAGTGTGCAGCCGGGCAGCGCCCAGTGCCCCAGCTTTTCTCCGGCGCGGCGCAATGCCAGGATTTCCGCATGAGCGGAGATATCGCTGCGTTCCTCGCGCTCATTGCGCGCCTGCGAAAGAATCTCCCCGTTCCGCACCACCAGCGCACCCACGGGGATTTCACCCGCCTGTGCTGCTTCCTGCGCGAGATCCAGCGCAATACGCATAAAACGCTCGTGTTCCTGCAAAGTCGGCATGACCTGTTCGCTCCCTTCCTGTGGCTGCTTTCATTATAACATCTCCGGCTGAAGTGGAAAAGCGGCGGTTGAAAAGCGGGAGGCGGATGTGGTATAACGATAGAAAGAAATGCCGATGGAGGAACTTTTATGAAATTTGTGTCCTGGAACGTAAACGGTCTGCGCGCCTGCGTGGAAAAGGGCTTTCGGGAGATTTTCGACAACTTTGATGCGGACATCTTCTGCCTGCAGGAGACCAAACTCCAGCAGGGGCAGATCGATTTTGCGCCGGAGGGCTATTATGCCTATTGGAATTACGCCGAAAAGAAGGGCTATTCCGGCACGGCAGTGTTTGCCCGGCAGGAACCGATTTCCGTGCAGTATGGCATGAACCTTCCGCAGCACGATACCGAGGGGCGCGTCATCACGCTGGAATATCCGGATTTTTATTTCGTCTGCGTCTATACGCCCAATGCGCAGCGGGAGCTGACACGCCTTGCCTATCGCATGGAGTGGGAGGATGCGTTCCGTGAATATCTGCTCGAGCTGGATGCGAAAAAGCCCGTTGTGGTCTGCGGCGACATGAATGTGGCGCATCAGGAGATTGACTTGAAGAACCCCAAGACCAACGTGGGCAATGCGGGCTTCACCGATGAGGAGCGCGGCAAGTTCACCCAGCTGCTCGATGCAGGCTTTACCGATACCTTTCGCGCACTGCATCCCGACCAGACCGGCGCGTATTCCTGGTGGTCGTATATGTTCAAGGCGCGCTCCCGGAACACGGGCTGGCGCATCGACTATTTCCTGGTGAGCAACCGTCTTTTCCCGCGTGTGACCGATGCGGCGATTCATGCGGATGTGATGGGCAGTGACCATTGTCCCGTCAGCGTCACCATCGAATAAAAAGCGGCGCGTTGTCGGGTAACGTTGCTCGTCTGCAGAACGGAAAAAAGCAGAGGAAGTTATTTCCTCTGCTTTTTGACAAATTTCGGGAGATTAATTCGTCTTTTCCGCCTCGTGTCGGGCAATCTGCTCGTTGAGAAGGTTGATGTTGCCGCAGCCCAGCGAGATCATGACGTCGCCCGGCTGCCAGTGCGTGCGCAGATAGTTTTCGCACGCATCAAAATCCGGTGTGTAAACGGCGGGCACGCCGTGCTTTTGCAGCGCGTCCACGAGCATCGTGGCGTGGATATCGCCGGGGTCCTTTTCGCGCGCGGCGTAGATGTCTGTGATGAGCACCTCGTCCGCACCGGTAAAGCAGGTCATGTATTGATCGAAGAGCAGCTTGGTGCGGGAATAGGTGTGCGGCTGGCAGACGACAAACAGCCGATGATCTCCCGCAACGGCGTCCGCCAGCGGAATGACCGAGTGAAATTCCGCCGGGTTGTGGCCGTAATCGTGGTAGAGCTTGACGCCTTCGATGGTCGCAGTCAGCTCGAAGCGGCGGTGTGCGCCCGCAAAGGCGTCAAGCCCGCGGGCGATTTCCTCGCCGGTCAGCCCCAGCTCCCGCGCCGCGGCGGTTACGCCCAGCGCGTTGAGCGCATTGTGACGGCCGGGAACGCGCAGCGTCACGCGCGGCAGCTCCACGCCGTGCTCGACGGGCGTGAAGGAGAAGCACATCGCATCGTCGTGCGTGATATCCTTTGCTGTGTAATCGCAATCGGGATTGTCCAGCCCGTAGGTGACGCTTCGCACGGAGATGCGCTGCTTCATCGAAAGCGCGCGCACATCATCGCCGCAGAGCACCGCCATGCCGCCCGGCACAATCTGCCCCAGGAACTTGGCGAAGGTGTCCTCGATTTCATGAATGTCCTTATAGAAATCCAGATGATCCTCGTCGATGTTGAGCACCAGCGCCAGCGTTGGGTGCAGCGTTAAAAAGCTGGCCTTGAATTCACAGGCCTCGGTGATGAAGGTATCGCCCGAACCCGCGTGCACGCTGCCGCCGATCAGGTCGATCTCGCCGCCGATGTGGATGGAGGGATCGCGCCCTGCGTCCAGCAGCACGGTGGACAGCATCGAGGTTGAAGTGGTTTTGCCGTGCGTGCCGCAGATGGCAACCGAACGCGGATAGTGTTCGGAAATCTGCCCCAGCAGCTCTGCGCGCTCCATCTGCGGAATGCCCAGACGTTCACATTCCATGCGTTCAACGTTGTCCGGCGCAATAGCGGCGGTATAGACCACAAGGCCCGCGCCGTGAACGTTTTTTGCGTCATGGCCGATCACGACCGGAATGCCCTCGCGGATGAGCTTGTCGGTGGAATGGCTCTGGCTGCGGTCGTCGCCGCGCACCTGATAGCCCAGCGCTGTCAGAAGCTCCGCTAGGCCGGACATGGAGCTTCCGCCGATGCCGATGAAGTGAATGAGTTTGTCCTTATAATCCGATAGGCGAAGGGTGTTCATTGGGTTTTCCTCCCCTAAAAATCAATCCAGTTTCAGGCTTTTCAACCAGGCGTTCAGGTCGCTGTCCGTTGCGCCGTTGAGCATTTTGGCGGGAAGCCATTTGACCGAGGCATTGCAGAGCGGACGGAGAATTTCAAGTGTGCGCCCCATAGGGCTGCCGCCGGAAGTGGCAAAGAGCGCGATGGTCTTGCCGGAAAAATCGTAGCTTTCCAGGAAGGTGTTGATGATGGTGGGCGCGACATACCACCAAATCGGGAAGCCGAGGAAGACCACGTCGTAATCCGCCATGCTCGGCAGCTTTTCCGCAATTTCGGGGCGGGAGGCGGGATTTTTCATTTCCACGGAACTGCGGGAGGAGGCGTTGGTCCAGTCAAGATCCGCAGACGTATAGGGAACGGCGGGCTTGATCTCGAAAAGATCCGCTCCGGCCGCACGGCTCAGGCGCTGCGCAAGGGCGGCGGTCACGCCGCTGGCAGAAAAGAAAGCGACAAGCTTTCTGGACATGTGAATCCCTCCTTATGGGATGCTCGGATGGAATCGGAACGGAAAGAAATCCGTTCGGAACGCTTTCCTTATTATACGATATTGCGCCGCAAAATACAAACGGCAAACAGAGGGCAAAATCTGAATAAAAAATATGTAAACCCCTTGCATTTTGCGGAAAAAGACGTATATAATAGAGACTAATGTTCCGAA
>Ga0129310_1000666_pt1 | contig 37907 bp, 27 predicted proteins | sample Go1ome_2_FD_94433 | JGI IMG/M metagenome (GOLD analysis project Ga0129310, IMG submission 94433) | Western lowland gorrila individual fecal microbial communities from Wisconsin, USA - Go1022A metagenome | ecosystem: Host-associated > Mammals > Digestive system > Large intestine > Fecal | place... | reverse complement strand
AGCACCCTCAGCGCGTGCCTTCTTGATAACTGTCTTGAGTGCAGTCTTGGAAGCCTTGTTAGCCTCTGTTCTCTCCTTAGCGATGAGAACTCTCTTCTTTGCAGACTTGATGTTCGGCATTTATTTTCACCTCCATAGCTATTCGATCGGAACAGCGCATGCGCGGCTCTCGATTTATTATCTTATTGGGTATTCAGATGTTTTTCTATAATTACTCATTCTGAACACCATAATAATATATTTTATTATAGCATATTATTTTCTGAATTTCAAGGGGTGCGGCAAATTTTTTTTTATATTTTTTTCAACAGTGAGTAATTTATGCGCCTGATTATTCGGGTTTGTTTAGCTTTTCTGCGTTGAAAACTTTGCTGGTCAATGCTCTGATAATATAAGAAGAAATAAAAATTATTATGTTAAATCTGGCGCAAATGCTTGCAATTTCGGCGGTTTTGTGGTATACTATATATAATATATGCATTATGCAATATGCGGGGCTTGCACGTCCCGCGGCTTTACTGAGATGGCTCAGTATGATATGGAGGGCAAGGTTTTTTTATGGCTGAAAATGAAAATGTTCAGAATCAGAACATGAGCTACGGCGCTGACGATATCCAGATACTAAAGGGTCTGGAGGCGGTCAGAAAGCGCCCGGGCATGTATGTCGGCTCGTCCGGCGAGGGCGGTCTGCACCACCTCGTTTATGAGATCGTGGATAACTCCATCGACGAGGCTCTTGCGGGCTACTGCACGGAGATCAATGTTTCCATTCTCCCTGACAACATTATCCGCGTTGTGGACAATGGTCGTGGTATCCCTACCGCTATTAACCATGCGGAGGGCATTTCTGCGGCTACCGTTGTTTTCACGGTGCTCCATGCCGGCGGTAAGTTCGGCGGCGGCGGATACAAGGTCGCAGGCGGTCTGCACGGCGTTGGTGCGTCCGTTGTAAACGCTCTGTCTGAATGGCTGGAGGTTGAGATACACGACGGCAAGAACATTCATTTCCAGCGCTTCGAACGCGGCGAATACAGAGAGCCTATAAAGGTCATCGGCACCACTGACCACACCGGTACTACCGTTACTTTCAAGCCGGACGGTCAGATATTCCATACCACGGAATTCAACTACGCGACCTTACAGGACAGACTGCGCGAAAAGGCATTCCTTAACGGCGGTCTGAAGATAACGCTTTCCGATACCCGCGACCCGGAAAATCCCGTGTACGAGGAAATGATGTACGAGGGCGGCATAAAGAGCTATGTTGAGTGGCTCAACAAGAAGCGCGGCGCTGACGTGCTCCACCCGGACGTTATCTATCTCACCGGCGATATGAACGGAATAAACGTTGAGATCGCGTTCCAGTACACTACGGACTTCAATTCTGAGATATTCAGATCGTTTGCGAACGATATCCACACCGGCGAGGGCGGAACGCATGAGCTTGGATTCAAGAAGGCTCTCAGCAAGGTTGTGAACGACTACGCAAAGGCGTACAAGGAGAACCAGGAGAAGAACAAGCCCAAGAAGAAATCAGCGAAGAAGGGCGAGGAAGAAAAGCCGTTCACCGGCTACAGCGGCGAGGCTATCCGCGAGGCTATCAATGCGATAATCTCCGTTAAGCTGCCGGAGTGCGAGTTTGAAGGTCAGACCAAGAGCAAGCTCGGAAATCCGGAAGTACAGCCGGTTGTATATAAAATCGCCGTCGAGCAGCTGACGTACTATTTCGAGGAGCACCCGGACACCGCTATGATCATCATGAACAAGGCGATGAACTCCCAGGCTGCCCGCGACGCTGCGAAGAAGGCTATGGAGGCAAAGCGCAAGTCCGTTATGGACAGCAATGGACTTCCCGGAAAGCTGGCGGACTGCTCCGAGAGCGACCCGTCAGTCACTGAAATCTACATCGTCGAGGGAGATTCTGCGGGCGGCTCTGCAAAGAGCGGACGCGACAGGCGCTTCCAGGCTATACTTTCTCTGTGGGGAAAGATGCTGAACGTTGAAAAGGCGCGTGCGGACAAGGTTTACAACAACGACAAGCTTTCTCCGGTGGTCAAGGCGCTGGGTACCGGCATCGCCGAGGATTTCGACATAACCAAGCTCAGATACGGGCGCGTTATTATCATGGCCGATGCCGATGTCGATGGTGCGCATATCTCCACGCTTATGCTGACGTTCTTCTTCCGGTTCATGAGACCGCTTATCGAACAGGGTCATGTATATATCGCACAGCCTCCGCTTTTCAAGGTTTCAAAGGGCAAGAACGTGCGCTATGCGTTCTCCGATGAGGAACGCGACAAGTATATCCGCGAGCTTTCCGGCGAAAGCGGCACAAAGGTCGATGTTCAGCGATACAAAGGTCTTGGTGAGATGGATCCCGAACAGCTCTGGGAGACTACTATGAACCCCGAGACCCGTACGATGGTACGTATCACCGTCGAGGACGCCGCAAAGGCAGACGAGATAATGACCATTCTCATGGGCGACAAGGTCGAGCCGAGAAGAGAATTCATTGAACAGAATGCAACTCTGGTTCAGAATCTGGATTTCTGATAACTTGGAGTATAAAACATAAATAATATTACGAATATTGTGTGTTCAGAGGGAAGTGATCTGTATTTCTAACGGACTTATACCGGATCTTAACGGCAGCGAGGAGCTGAATGAGGAGAAGATCCAGAATGACCAGCCGATAATCAAATTCAGCTACGACAATTCGCTTGACGAGATAGATGGCGCTATGAAGTCATTCCAGAACAGATTCAAGAGCAAGCGCGGCAGGTTCATGATAATCGCCTATGCGCTGCTGATGGTGGCTGTCATCGTGGCTATCATAATGAATCCTACGTCGTTCTTCGCGTATGTGGCGCTGATGTTCTGCGGGATCGGACTGGCGTACAGCCTTACTGACAAGAAACGCGCCCGCACAAAGACTATAGAGGCGCTGAAGGACATGAATCCCGAGGATTACCAGGCGGCTTTCTATGACGACAGGATAGAGATCGAAACGATCGTAAAGCCCAAGGAAAACGAGGTACACGTCAAAATCGACGAGGAAGCGGACGACGAAACGATATCGCCGCTGAAAACCACGTTTGTTCCCGGCAGGGATCTGCTTGAATTCATTGAGAATGACGAGTCGCTGCTGCTGGCTTTCAACAGACAGCAGATATACTGCTTCCCTAAGAGATGTCTTACGGTGGAGCAGGAGAACACGGTCAGGGACTACCTTACCAACCGGCTTTCCGGTGAGTGACGGCTTGACGCTGCGTTAGATCAGGAGGAATAATGGATATTGATTTCAGCTTGGAAAAGCTTTTGAATGTTGACCTTGAGGAAACGATGAAAACTTCGTTCATCACCTACTCAATGTCAGTTATCACCGCGCGAGCGCTGCCGGACGTCAGAGATGGTCTGAAGCCGGTACACCGCCGTATAATCTACACCATGAACGAGGCTGGCAATACATCGGACAAGCCGTTCAGAAAGTGCGCGTATACCGTCGGCGAGGTTCTCGGTAAATACCACCCGCACGGCGACGCTTCCGTTTATGACGCGCTGGTTCGTCTGGCACAGGATTTCTCTATGAGATATCCGCTTATCGACGGTCACGGCAACTTCGGTTCCGTGGACGGCGACCCCGCGGCGGCTTACCGTTACACAGAGGCAAGGCTCGCCAGAATATCCAACGAAATGACCCAGGATATCGGCAAAAAGGTCGTTGATTTTACAACGAACTACGATGATAAGCTCCAGGAGCCGGTAGTACTGCCGTCCCGCTTCCCGAACCTGCTGGTGAACGGAAGTAACGGTATCGCGGTCGGCATGGCAACAAATATCCCGCCGCATAATCTCGGCGAGGTAATTGACGCGCTCATGCTGATGATAGACAACCCCGACGTTTCCATCGAGGAGCTTATGACCCAGATACAGGGTCCGGACTTCCCGACCGGCGGCATAATCATGGGATACAGCGGTATCCGCTCCGCTTACTACACAGGACGCGGCAAGATCATTCTCCGCGGCCGTGCGAACATCGTTGAGGAAAATAACCACACCCGCATAATCATCGACGAGATTCCCTACATGGTCAACAAGGCGCGCCTGCTGATGAGCATTGGCGACCTGGTACGCGACAAGCGTATCGAGGGTATCAGCGTAGTACGTGATGAGTCCGACCGTAACGGTATGCGTATCGTTATCGAGCTGAAGCGCGACGCCAACGCAAATGTCGTGCTCAACAAGCTGTATTCATTCACGCAGTTACAGGACACCGTAGGCGTTATCATGCTGGCTCTGGTAAACGGTCAGCCCAAGATACTCACGCTCAAGGAGTGCCTGGAGCATTACCTTGATTTCCAGGTAGACGTTATCACACGCCGCACCAAGTACGACCTTGACAAGGCTCTTGAGAGAGAGCATATCCTCGAGGGCTTCCTCATTGCGATAGACTTCATTGACGAGGTCATCGCGATACTGCGTTCAAGTAAGACTATCCCCGAGGGCAAGGAGCGCCTTATTGAACGCTTCAAGGAGATCGACGTTTCTTCTACCGGATTCTTTGACAAGGGTACTTATTCCCTTACGGAAGCGCAGGCGGACGCTATCGTCCAGATGAGACTCGGTGCGCTGACCGGCATGGAGAAGTCCAAGGTAATCGACGAACTCCAGGAAAAGCGCGCGATCATCAAGGAGATGCAGGAGATACTCGCAGACCACAACAAGCTTCTGCGCGTTATCGGCGACGAGCTTTCCGCAATCAAGAAGAAGTATAACGACGCAAGACGTACGAAAATCGAACCCGTCAGCGGCGAAGTCGATATCGAGGATCTTATCCCCGAGGAGGACTGCGTTGTTACCTATACCAACATCGGTTACATCAAGCGCCAGCCCGTGGAGCTTTATAATATCCAGAAGCGCGGCGGTAAGGGCGTTTCCGGCATGAAGCAGAGGGACGAGGATTTCGTTGAGAATATGTTCATCTCTTCAAGCCACGAAAATATACTGTTCATCACAAACCAGGGCAACATGTACCGCCTGAAGTGCTATGAGATACCCGAGGGAAGCAAGCAGGCGCGCGGCATGAACATCGTAAACCTCCTCCAGCTCAACGAGGGCGAGAGAGTGGCCGCGATGATGACGACCCACGATTTCGCAGACAATAAGTACTTTATCTGCGTGACAAAGAATGGTACCGTAAAGCGCACCAAGCTTTCTGAATACAAGAACGTCCGCAAGAAGGGACTGCGTGCGATAACGCTCGTTGAGGGCGATGAAATCGCGTCCGCATTCCTTACCGAGGGCGACTGCCGTATTCTCACAGCCACCAGGAACGGCGCGGCTATATGCTTCGACGAGAACGACTGCCGTCCGCTCAGCAGACAGGCACGCGGCGTAAAGGCTATCAAGCTTCGTGATAATGATTACGTTGTGGGCGCGACAAAGGTATTTGACGACAACGCTACGATACTCACCGTAACTGACATGGGTATGGGCAGAAGATGCGCAGTATCCAGCTATCGCTTACAGAAGCGCGGCGGCTTTGGTATGAAGAACTATAAGGTCAGCGACGAAAAGGGCTACGTATGCGGAATCCGTACGCTGGGTCCGGACGACGATGTTATCCTCATCAGCACGGACGGCGTAATAATCCGCTTCCGCGCGAACGATATGAGAGTTATGGGCAGATCGGCTACTGGCGTACGTGTAATGCGCCTTTCCGAGGAAAGCAGGGTCGCTTCCTTTACCAGAACGGCTCACGACGACAGCGAGAGCACAGAGGAGATCGAAAAGGTTTCCGACGAGGAGATACAGGCTTCCCTCAGCGAGGACGCTGCGGAAGTAGTCGAGCCGGACGTAACCCCGGACGACGAGGACACTTCTGACAACGACAACGCAGAAAACTCCGAGGACAAGACCGAGGAATAAACAGAACTTAACAGATTCGCCCGGATCGTAATAATTCGGGCGAATTTTTGAATTCAACTGGGCAATAATTAGACTGCCGAGAAGCTCTCAGATTCTAGGAGCCCGTGTAATGGCTAGGCTTAGTGCCTGCCGTTACACGGGAGACGAAGATGAGGGGTTATCGACTGTCTGAAATGTTCCATGTGGAACATTATGTCGAATAGAACGAATGAAAGGAACAGAATATGTCATATACTCTTGAAGAATATGATGTTGCGGTAATAGGCGCAGGACACGCGGGATGCGAAGCAGCTCTGGCGGCGGCTCGCCTGGGACTTAAAACTGCGATATTCACGCTGTCGCTGGACTGTATCGCAAATATGCCGTGTAATCCATGCATAGGCGGCTCGGCTAAGGGGCAGATAGTCTGTGAGATAGATTCACTGGGCGGTGAAATGGGTAAGGCGGCGGACGCTACGTTCATTCAGTCACGTATACTCAATCGCGGCAAGGGACCGGCGGTACACAGTCTGAGAGTACAGAGCGACCGCGTGAAATACCACACCTATATGAAGCAGACCCTGGAGAACACGCCGAATCTCTTCATCAAGCAGGCGGAGGTCACAGCGGTTGACGTTGTGGACGGAAAAGTGACTGCCGTGCGGACGAAGCTCGGCGCAGTACACCCGGTAAAAGCCGCGATAATCACTACAGGTACCTATCTGAACGGTAAAATACACATCGGCGAGCTTAGTTACAGCTCCGGGCCGGATAATCTGCTTCCGTCAAGCGGACTTACGGATTGTCTGAAAGCGCTCGGCGTATCCATGCGCAGATTCAAGACCGGCACTCCCGCCCGCGTGCATAAGCGTTCGATTGATTTTTCTGTGATGGAAGTGCAGTCCGGCGACGAGCAGATAATGCCGTTCTCGTTTGATAACGAGCGCGAGATGAAGAACATCGCCGACTGCTACGTGACATATACAAACGCGGAAACGCATAAGGTCATACTTGATAATCTCGACCGTTCGCCGCTGTATTCCGGGCGTATTGAGGGGATCGGTCCGCGCTACTGTCCGAGTATTGAGGACAAGATAGTGCGTTTCAAGGACAAGGAGCGCCATCAGCTTTTTGTTGAGCCTATGGGACTTGATACCGATGAGTACTATCTCCAGGGCATGTCATCCTCGCTTCCGGAGGACGTACAGGTGAAATTCCTGCGGACGATAAAGGGGCTGGAGCATGTTGAGATAATGCGCCCGGCGTACGCGATAGAATACGACTGCTGCGACCCGCTGGAACTCCTGCCGACGCTGGAATTCAAGCGTATTTCCGGACTTTATGGCGCAGGTCAGTTCAATTGTACAAGCGGATACGAAGAAGCTGCCGCGCAGGGTATTGTTGCCGGCATCAACGCGGCTCTTAAGCTCCAGGGCAGGGAGCCTATGATACTTGACCGAGCTTCAAGCTACATCGGTACGCTGGTAGATGACCTTGTTACAAAAGGCTGTTCCGAGCCTTACCGCATGATGACGTCCCGCAGTGAGTACCGTCTGATACTCCGGCAGGATAACGCGGCTGACAGGTTACTGCCCGTGGGACACAAAGTCGGACTGGTTTCCGATGAGCGATATCAGAAGTTCCTTGATGAAAAGAAAATCTGCGAACGAGAACTGGAGCGCATAAAGTCCGTGACGATACACCCGTCCGAGAGTCTGAATAAGCTCCTGCGGGATAAGGGAACGTCTGAAATCACCGCCGGCGTGCGTATGATAGAGCTTCTGAAGCGCCCGCAGGTCGATTATACTGACCTCGCGGAGTTTGACCCGGGACGTCCGGCACTCAAATATTCTCTCGTAAACAAGCTTGAAATCGAGCTTAAGTACTCCGGATACATTAAAATTCAGCAGGAACAGATTGAAAAAATGCGTCGTCTGGAGGAAAAGAAACTCCCGGCGGACGTTGATTACAAAACAATAAAGGGGCTTCGCCTGGAAGCGCAGGAGAAACTGAACAAATTCCGTCCGCTGAATGTAGGGCAGGCAGGACGTATTTCCGGTGTTAATCCGGCGGACGTTTCGGTGCTTCTCATCTGGCTTGCTTCGCAGGAAAAGGGGGAACAGAATGGATAATTCACAGAGAATCCAGTACACGATTGACCGCTTCGCCGCGGCTGATATAAAAATCACCGACGAAATGGCAGACAAACTTGTAAAGCTATGTGATTTCATGGTTGAATACAATGAAAATGTAAATCTGACGTCAATCACGGAGTTCACGGAGGTAGTGGACAAGCATTTTGTGGACAGCGTTCTGCCGTTTTTCATGGTAGACATTCCCGAAGGAAGTTCGTTCATTGACGTAGGTACGGGCGCTGGGTTTCCCGCGCTTCCGCTGCTTATCGTCCGCCCGGATCTGAAAGGTACCCTCTGCGACAGCCTTAACAAGCGCTGCGTTTACCTTGAAAAGGCGTGTGAACACGTTGGTATCCGCGCTGAAATAATTCATGCGCGCAGCGAGGAACTTGGGCGCAAGCGCCGCGAGTGCTTTGATTCCGCGACGGCGAGGGCGGTTGCGGCTATGCCGGTGCTTTCGGAATACTGCGTTCCATTCGTTAAGGTTGGCGGTAAGTTTATTGCGCTGAAATCAGTAAACGAGGATATCCGCGCGGCGGCTCCCGCAGTAAGGAAGCTCGGCGGAGAAATCACGCAGGTGACTGATTATGAAATTCCGAATGGTGATAAGCGCAGACTTGCTGTGGTAAATAAAATATCGCAGACTCCGACACAATATCCCAGAAGCTCCGCAAATATTTCTAAAAAGCCGCTTTGAAGCGGCTTTTTTTAGTGCCTTGTAAGTGAAAATGTCGGGAAATGCGATATTTTATTGTGGATATTGTTTCCAGAACATGCTATAATGGACTTAACAAAAACGAACTGCTGTGAAAGGAAGTTTACCATGAATGGACTGTTCAGAAACAAGGAAAGAACTCTGCAAAAGGTAGTCGCGCTGGATACTGGTCTGCTTATCCCGAATAAATCCCAGCCGCGAGTTGATTTTGATGAAAATGAGCTTTCGGCTCTGGCGGAGAGTATCCGTGAAAATGGGATACTCCAGCCGATAAACGTCCGGCGCTGCGGCGTAAATTACGAAATTGTAAGCGGAGAACGCAGATTCCGCGCCGCCAAAATATGCGGGCTTGAAGAAGTTCCGTGCATAGTTATCGACGCGGACGACGAGAAGTCCGCGGTACTGGCTCTTATCGAGAATATCCAGCGCAAAGACCTCAGCTACTTCGAGGAGGCGCTTGCAATCGAACGGCTCATAAAATTCTACGGGCTGACACAGGAGGAAGCTGCGTCGCGGCTGGGTAAGGCACAGTCTACGGTAGCCAATAAACTGCGTCTGCTGAAATTCTCTGACGCGGAGCGCGGACTGCTGATAAAAGGTAACGTTACTGAACGCCAGGCACGTGCACTTGTTCGCATAGACGACCAGCAACTCCGAATCCACGCGATGGGCGAAATGATCATCAATAAACTGAACATCGAGCAGACGGAGAACATGGTTGATGGAATACTGCACGGGAAAATCCCCGAGAAGAAACCATTCCCGGAGGATAGGGCACAGAAATCCGAACACGCACGAAAATTTCATTTTCCTGTTCCGCGGCTCTACATAAACAGCATAAATAAAATAGTCAAGACGATGAAAGAAGCAAATATCGACTGCGAAACCGTGATGAACCGCGTCGGGGACTGCTATGAGTACACAATAAAGATACATTCCGCCGTTGAAATCTGAAATATCGACATTGTTCCACATGGAACATTTCGACATGATTGTCTATTGTTCTATGTGGAACATGTGAGAAAAAGTCGAAATATTGTTCCATGTGGAACATTTTTTATAAAAAGGTCTTTACTCTTTGAATAGAGTATGGTATAATAGATAAGTAAGATGAAAAACGGCGTTTTGCCGAAGAAAAATGAAGGGGGAGAATGAATTTGGGCGTTGTTATCGGCGTTGTAAATCAAAAGGGCGGCGTCGGCAAGAGCACAACATCGATCAATGTGTCTGCCGGGCTTGGCGCTCTTGGCAAGAAAGTTCTGCTGATAGATTTTGACCCACAGGGGAACTCCACCACCGGATTTGGCATCAAGAAGAAAACTCTTGACGTCTCAATTTATGAGATAATCATGGGGGAGGCTCGTCCGCAGGAGGGTATCATCAAGACAAGATACAAGAATGTTGATATCATTCCGGCAACAAGCATGTTCTCGGAGGCTGAATTAAAGCTCGCGGACATGGAGATGAGAAATTACCAGCTCAGAAAAGTCGTTCTGCAATTAAAGGACAATTACGATGTAATTATCATCGACTGCCTGCCGTCCCTTGGCGTACTGGCGGTCAATGCTCTGGTCGCGTGCGACAGAATTATCGTGCCGATGGTGTGCGAGCCTTTCGCACTGGAGGGACTTGCGCAGCTCATGCAGACCGTCAAAAAGGTCAAGAGAGCCGCAAACAAGGATCTTCAGTTAATGGGAATCGTGTTCACCATGCTTGACAGGCGGCTTCTCGCAAGTAACGAGATCATGCGTGACATAAAGAGAACGTTTCCGTCGGACGTAATATTCAAGACCGAAATTCCGCGTAACGTCAGAATAACCGAGGCGCAGAGCCACGGCGAGCCTATTATATTCTACGACAAGAATTCAAAGGGCGCGGATACATACAAGCGCCTTTCAAAGGAAGTGCTTGAAAAGGTACGCGAAATGGAGAGAAAGAATGAGCAATAAGAGAATCGGCGGAGATTTCAGCAGCCTTTTCGACGACAACAGCATGGAGGAGTCCGAGGGGCTGAGAACGCTGCGTATTTCTGAGATAGAGCCGAACAAGGGACAGCCGCGTAAGGTGTTCGATAAGGAAGCAATGGAGCAGCTGGCGGCTTCAATACAGCAGAACGGCGTACTACAGCCGCTGCTCGTCCGTCCGCTTGCTACGGGTAATTATCAGATAATCGCCGGCGAAAGACGCTGGAGAGCTGCAAAAATCGCAGGCCTGAACGAAGTTCCCGTTGTAATAAGGGACGACCTCTCAGAGGAGCAGGTAATGCAGGTGGCTCTGATTGAAAACCTGCAAAGGGAAAACCTCAATCCCATAGAAGAGGCACAGGGCTACCGCGAGCTTATCGACAACTACAAAATGACCCAGGATCAGCTTGCAAAGGCACTGGGTAAAGCGCGTTCCTCAATCGCAAACAGCCTGGGACTCCTGACGCTTCCTATCGGCGTACGCGACCTGCTGATGGACGGCAGACTGTCAATGGGTCACTGCAAGGCGCTGAAAGCAATAAAAGACCCCGCGCTCATGACTGAAATAGCAGTACGTGCTTCCGAGGGAGAACTCAGCGTACGCAGTATTGAAGCCATAGCCAAGCGTGAAGCAAAGCGCGACGAGGAGCAGAAGCTCATCAAGCCGAGAATGGCTTATTACACCGAGGTGGAAATGAGCCTTACCGAAGCGCTGGGAACCAAGGTGCGTATCTGCGAGGGCAAAAAGACCAACACGCTCCAGATAGCATTTGAGGACAAGGATCAGCTTGAGGGCATACTCCGGCTGATGGACGTAAAGTAACTGACTACAGGCGAAAACCTGAATCATAAAAAAGAAAGGCAAAGAACATGATAGACATTAAGTTTTTAAGAGAAAATCCCGACGTAGTTAAGGAGAACATCAAGAAGAAGTTCCAGGACAGCAAGCTTCCTCTGGTTGACGAGGTAATCGAGCTGGACGCTCAGCTGCGTAAGGCACAGCAGCGCGGCGATTCCCTGAGAGCTGACAGAAACCGTATCTCCAAGGAGATCGGCGGCTTCATGGCAAAGGGTCAGAAGGAAGAGGCTGAAAAGGCTAAGGCTCAGGTAAAGGAATTTTCTGACGAACTCGCAGCACTTGAGAAGCAGGAAGAAGAGCTTTCCGAAAAGGTAAAGAAGATCATGATGACCATTCCGAACATCATTGATCCGTCTGTTCCGATAGGCAAGGATGACAGCGAGAACGTTGAGATCAAGCGCTACGGCGAGCCTGTAGTTCCGGATTTCGAGATTCCGTATCACAGCGAGATAATGGAGCGCCTGAACGGTATCGACCTCGACAGCGCAAGACGCGTTGCAGGCAACGGCTTCTATTATCTGATGGGCGACATCGCAAGACTGCATTCCGCAGTGCTGGCATATGCAAGGGACTTCATGATCGACCGCGGCTTCACCTACTGCATTCCTCCGTATATGATTCGCTCCAACGTTGTTACCGGCGTTATGAGCTTCGCTGAGATGGACGCCATGATGTATAAGATCGAGGGCGAGGATCTGTATCTTATCGGTACTTCCGAGCATTCCATGATTGGCAAGTTCATCGACAACATTCTTGAAGAGGACACACTGCCGAGAACCCTCACCAGCTATTCCCCCTGCTTCCGTAAGGAGAAGGGCGCACACGGTATCGAGGAACGCGGCGTTTACAGAATTCACCAGTTTGAGAAGCAGGAGATGATCGTTGTCTGCAAGCCTGAGGACTCCAAGATGTGGTTCGATAAGCTGTGGCAGAATACCGTTGACTTGTTCCGCAGCATGGATATCCCGGTAAGAACCATTGAGTGCTGCTCCGGCGACCTGGCTGACCTAAAGGTAAAGAGCTACGACGTTGAGGCTTGGTCTCCCAGACAGAAAAAGTACTTCGAGGTAGGCAGCTGCTCCAACCTGGGCGATGCTCAGGCACGCAGACTGAAGATACGCGTAAACGGCGCAGACGGCAAGAAGTATTTTGCACACACACTGAACAACACCGTTGTTGCACCTCCCAGAATGCTTATCGCGTTCCTGGAGAACAACCTTAATGCAGACGGCACAGTAAATATACCCGAGGTGCTCAGGCCGTATATGGGCGGTAAGTCCAAGATTGGCTGATCTGGTAATGGTTAAGGAAGAATGAAAAGGGGGCAGGAGAAACCGGCGTGACGCGTCGGTCTTTCCTGCCTGCTTATTTTACGGATATGCTGAATAGGGCAGGGCGGCGGCTCTGCTGAATTGAGCAGTTCCGATAATGACAGAAACGGAGAGATACTATGGCTTTCGTGACACTTGAAAACGTATATAAGCGCTACCACATGGGTGAAGTGACGATAAACGCCGCGGACGGCATGACATTCGACATAGAAAAGGGCGAGTTCGCGATAATCGTCGGCCCCAGCGGCTCCGGCAAAACCACCGTACTGAATATGCTAGGCGGCATGGACAGCTGCGACGAGGGAATAATCAGCGTTGACGGCGCCAGAGTGGACAGATTCAACAGAAAACAGCTCACTAATTACCGTCGGTTCGACGTGGGCTTTATCTTCCAGTTCTATAACCTCATGCCGAACCTCACCGCAAAGGAGAACGTGGAGCTTGCGGCGCAGACAACCAAGGATTTCATTCCGGCGGTCGAGATACTGAACAAAGTCGGACTGGGAGAAAGACTGGATAACTTCCCGGCTCAGCTTTCCGGCGGCGAGCAGCAGCGCGTATCCATCGCAAGGGCGCTCAGCAAGAAGCCTAAGCTCATGCTGTGCGACGAGCCTACAGGCGCGCTGGACTACAACACCGGCAAGATGATACTGAAACTCCTCCAGGACACCTGCCGTATCGACGGAATGACGGTGATCCTGGTTACGCACAATTCTGCGATAGCTCCAATGGCTGACAGGGTGATAAGAATAAAGAACAGCCGCGTGGCGGAGATAATACGCAACGAGCACCCGACGCCGGTCGAGGATATTGAGTGGTAAAGGGGTAACAAGTGAAAGCAGTAACCAGAAACATTTTCAGAGAGATATCTAAAACCAAGAACCGGTTTTTCTCGATTTTCACGATATGCGCCATCGGCGTCGGATTTTTCAGCGGTGTAAGGGCGACCGGCGGTGACATGAAGATAACCGCCGACAACTACTACGACGCACACGAGCTTTTTGATATCCGCGTTATGTCCAATTTCGGGCTTACTGACGGCGATTTGAAGTCGCTGGAGGATACTCCGGGCGTTGACAGGGCGGAAGCTTCAAAGTACACGGACTTAACTCTGAGTTATGACGACAGAGATTATAACACAAGGATATACTCGCTGAACGAAAATAACGTACTTAACCGCATTGACCTGACCGGCGGAAGAATGCCGCAGGCAGAGGACGAGTGTGTACTCAATTCCAGTAAGCTCCGGGAGGGAATGAAAATCGGCGACACGGTCGTACTTACGGATACCACCGGCGCTGACGAATTTCCGCTGAAGCACACGGAATACACCATCGTCGGTACATTTGATACTCCGATGTATATTTCGTCCACGCAGCGCGGAAGCACGACAATTGGCAATGGCGCGCTCCAGGCGTTTATTTGCGTCCAGGAAAGCAACTTCACGCAGGACGTGTACACGGAGATATACGTGCAGTCCAATGAGCTGAAGAACGCTTTCAGCTACTCCGAGGAATACGAGCAGCTCCGTGACGGGATTGAAAGCCGGTTGGAGGAACTCGGCGTACAGCGCAGTGAGATACGCTATGACGAGGTCATCGGCGAGGCGCAGGACGAAATATCCGACGGCGAGAAGTCACTTGAAGAAGCGCGAACCGACGGACAGAAAGAGCTTGACGACGCGAAGCAGAAGCTTGATGACGCAGCGCAGCAGATATCCGACGGAGAAAAGGATCTTGCGGACGCCAAAAAGGAGCTTGACGACGGACAGTCCCAGATTGACGAAGCGCGCCAGACCCTGGCGGACGCAAAGTCCGAGATAGACGAGGGCTGGGCGGAATACAACGAAAATCAGCAGAAGCTTGACGACGCCGAAAAGACTCTGGACGAAAGCCGCAAACAGCTCTCCGACGCGAAGAAACAGCTTGATGAAGCCAAGAATACGCTTGACGAGAGTAAACAGCAGCTTGACGACGGTCAGGCGGAAATCGACGCAAACCGTCGGACGATAGAGGACGGAAAGTCGCAGCTTGAAGCGGGGAAGCAGCAGCTGACCCAGGCGCAGGCTCAGTACGACGCGGGACTTGCGGAGTATAACAGCAGGCTCAGTCAGTATGAGCAGGGAATGGAGCAGTATAATTCCGGCGCAGCCGCAGTGGCTCAGCTGGAGCAGATTTTAGGCAGCGACAACGCGCAGGTCGTTCAGCAGAAAGCGGCGCTTGAATCTGCGAAATCCCAGCTTGACGAGGGTAAAGCTCAGCTTGACTCGGCGAAGATACAGCTTGACCAGGCTAAAGCGCAGATAGACGAGAATTTCGCGCTGATAAGCGAAAAGGAACAGCAGCTTGCAGACGGTGAAGCGCAGCTTGAGCAGGCGCAGGCGCAGCTGGACGAGGGGCGCGCCCAGTACGAGGACGGACTCGCGCAGTATAACGAGAATTACGCGAAATATGAGGACGGCGTAAAGCAGTATAACGACGGCTACGCAGAATTCACGGACGGTCTGAAGCAGCTCAACGACGGCAGAAACACACTGGTGAACGCCGAGCGCGAATATAACGACGGACTGGCGGAATTCACCGAAAAAGAGCAGGAGTTCCTTGACGGAAAGAAATCGTACGAGGACGGCGTGAAAGACCTGGAGGACGCAAAACAGCAGTACTCCTATGGATTAAAGGAATACCAGGACGGCGTTGAAACATTCAACACCGAGATAGCGGACGCTGAAAAGGAAATAGCCGATGCCAAGCAGAAAATCGCGGACGCCGGAGAGGCGAAGTGGTATGTTTTCACCCGCGACGATAACCCGGGTTACGCGGAGTACTCCAGCAACGCGGAGCGTATCGACAGGATATCAGCGATATTCCCGGTGTTCTTTCTGCTGGTGGCGGCGCTGGTGTGCCTTACCACCATGTCAAGAATGGTCGAGGAGCAGCGAATGCAGATAGGCACGCTGAAATCCCTGGGCTATTCGAATGCAGTGATCATGCGGCAGTACATGGCGTATGCGGTCATTGCGGCGGCTTCCGGAAGCCTTATCGGAGCGTTCATCGGAATGTTCCTGTTCCCGTATATCATCATGTTCGCATATAGCATGATGTATATTATCACGAATTTCTACTTTGAGTTAAGTCCTTCCAACATTATAATTTCGGCGGGAAGCATGGTGGCGGCTATCGCGCTGACGGTATTCTTCACCGCACGCAGGGCGCTGGCTTCAACTCCCGCGGAGCTTATGAGACCCAAGGCGCCCAAAGCGGGCAAGCGCGTGCTGCTCGAAAAAATCGGCTTCATATGGAACAGGCTGTCGTTTTTCGGCAAGGTCTCCGGACGAAATCTATTCCGATACAAGCGCAGAATGTTCATGACCGTTATCGGTATAGCGGGGTGCACGGCGCTTTCACTCACCGGATTCGGATTAAAGGATTCTATCGGTGATATCGTAGACTTACAGTATAATGATATCAATAATTACAGCGGGTATATCGTGTATGACAGCGATACCGACACCGAGGGAATACAGAATATATATGACGCGCTCCTGGATTACAACCCGGACACCGAGTACACCCGCGCGCTGATAAAGCAGTACACCCTGTCCTCCGACAGCGCGAATGTCCAGTGCTACGTCACGGCGGTCGAGGACACCGGGATATTCGAGGACATGATAGACTTCCGTGACAGAAAATCAGGCAATAAGCTGAGCTTTGAAACTGCCCTTGATGGCACGATAGTAACCGAGAAGCTCACCAAACTCCTTGACGTCAAGCAGGGGGACAAAATCACGCTCAGAATAAGCGACGGCGTAAACCGGGAGGTCACGGTCGGAGCGATTACGGAGCATTACGCGAGCCACTATATGTATATTTCACAGGAAAAATACGCAGAGTTATTTGACGAGGCTCCGGAATTCAATATCGTGTACTTCCGCAATGGCATAACGGCGGACGACGCGGAACAGGACGCGTTCAGCGAAAAAATGCTGGCGGTGGACGGAGTTCTCAGCGTACAGATGAACGCAGGGGCTTCCAGTACGTTCAGCAGCATGATGAAGATAATGGACCTGGTGGTCGTTGTGCTCATAATCTCAGCAGGCGCGCTGGCGTTCGTAGTCCTCTACAACCTCACGAACGTAAATATTACGGAACGTATAAGGGAGATTGCGACACTAAAGGTGCTTGGATTCTATGATAAAGAGGTATCAAGCTACGTTTTCCGGGAGAATAATATACTGTCAGTTATGGGCGCTGTCCTGGGTCTGGGAGCGGGAGTGGCTCTGTGCCAGTTCATCATTCAGACGGCTGAGATAGACGAGGTCATGTTCGGACGTAATATCCACCCGCTGTCGTTCCTGTGGGCGTTCCTGATAACGGTGGCGTTCTCGCTGATAGTTAATCTCATCATGCGCAGGGATCTCAGAAAAATAAGCATGGTCGAGTCACTGAAATCCGTAGAATAACATACAAAAGGGAATATTCACACAGTATTTAACAAATAGTATATCCGGGGGTATAGGTTATGATAGAAACACTGGTATCCGTGGGGCTTCCCACCGACGAGCTACTCACGATAAAGAAGAACAGACTGACCGGTGTCGGCTGCGAGGGCGGCAGACGAATAGCGGTAGTTACCGGGATACACGGCGACGAGCTGGAGGGCCAGTATGTCTGCTATGAGCTGGTAAGGAAGATAACCGCGAACATGGCGTATCTGAAAGGCACAGTGGATATCTACCCGTCGATAAATCCGCTGGGAATGGAGTCCGTAAGCCGCGCGGTGCCGATGTCGGGACTGGACATGAACCGGGTGTTCCCGGGCAGCGAAAAGGGAACCGTGGCGGAGAATGTCGCGGCGAAGCTGCTCGCGGATATAAAAGGCGCTGATATCTGCGTGGATATCCATGCAAGCAACATCTTTATCCGTGAAATACCGCAGGTCAGAATACCGAGCGACGACAGCGGACAGCTCCTGAAATATGCGAAAATGCTCAACACGGATTTTGTGTGGGTACATGATTCAAATGCGGTCGGAGAGGGTTCCCTGGCGCATTCGCTGCGGCAGGAGGGCGTGCCTACGCTTGTCATTGAAATGGGCGTCGGCCAGCGTATCACTAAGGCGTACTGCCAGCAGCTGCTTGTCGGGATATTCAACCTTATGTCGAAGCTGGGAATCTGGGAGGGGCCTGTCGAGAAGATATCCCACCCGATGGTCAGCACTGACGGTTCCGTACATGTTATACATTCCGTAGAAGGCGGAATATTTATACCTAAAGTTGAGCACAACATGTGGGTACAGAAAGGCACGGTAATCGGAGACATCGTAACCCCCATCACCGGTACAGTGGAGGAGGAAGTCACTGCCCCGGAGGACGGACTGATATTCTCCATGCGAGAATATCCCATCGTCTATGAGGGAAGCGTTATCGCAAGAATACTCAGCATGAAGAACGGAGAAATGTAATTTTCTTCTTGACTTGAATTGATAAATATGGTATCATATTATTATAGGCAGCATTATCTGCCGATCATTGTTTCAGAAAGGGCATAATATGAAAGGAAGAATACTCGAATCCGGTGAGGATTATCTGGAAACTATACTGATACTGAACAACCGCAACGGCGAGGTGCGTTCGGTGGATATCGCCACGGAAATGGATTTTTCCAAGCCCAGCGTCAGTGTTGCAATGAAAAATCTGAGGGAGCAGGAGTGCATCACCGTCGATAAGAACGGCTACATCACCCTTACCGAAAAGGGCAGGGAGATTGCAGAAAAGGTGTACGAGCGCCATATACTTTTCACTAACTGGCTGACTTCCATGGGAGTTCCGGAGGAGATCGCGGCTGCGGACGCGTGCAGAATAGAGCACTGCCTCAGCGCTGAGAGTTTTGCAGCAATAAAGAAGCACGTCAAGGGGGAATGAGTTCTTGAAGCTCATTTGTCTGATAGAAAATACGGCGGTGGACGATAAGCTGTATTCCGAAAACGGATTGTCGTTTTTCGTTGAATTCGGCGGGAAGAACTATATCATTGACGCGGGACTTACCGCAAAGGCTGCCGAGAATGCACGAAGAATGCAGCTCCCTACAGACAGCCTGGACGCGGTGGTGCTTACGCATAATCACACGGCGCACGTCGGCGGGATAGACGCATTCATGCGGCTCAGCCCACGCGCCGAGATATACATGCGCGAGGGAGCGCGCCGGGAGCGGTTCGTGAAAAACGGATTATTCAAGGAACCGGCGGGGGCAGGCAAGGGATTTTTCAACAAATATGCGGAGAATCTTACGCTGTTCAACAGGTTCTCCGAGGTAGCTGAGGGGTTCTACCTTACCTCCTGCGAGGTGTTTGACGAGAAGAACGTGAACCCCGACAGGAGCTGTTTCACGCTGGAGGGCAGAAAGCAGATACCGTATGACTTTTCGGACGAATGCTTTGCGGTGCTCTTCCCGAAAAAGCGCAAGGCTGACGGACTGGTAATAGTAGGTGGGTGCTTCCACTGCGGAGTGCATAATATGCTTGACACCGTGCAGGAGAACTGGCCGGGAATACCTATCCTGGCGATAATCGGCGGATTTCATTTCATGGGATCTAATCCCAAGAACCTCGGCTGCTCCGCGGATTATGTCGCATCGCAGGCGCGGGCGCTGAAGCTCAGCAGCGCGGAAAAGATATACGCCTGCCATTGCACGGGCTTCAAGGGCTTCGACCTTATGGACGAGATACTCGGCGACAGACTGATGTATATCGGCGGCGGCGAGGAAGTTGATATCTGATATCAGAGGGACTGTTATTCAGTCCCTTTTTGCTTTGAGCCTGCGACCATGCGCTTGGTTTAATCGTCTGTATATATGAAAGAAATTATTTTATAAATTTTCAGGAAAAAATTTTAAATATGTGCAACCTTTCGGGGGTCTCAGTTGTTTTATATTATGAAAGGCAATGAAATTATCCGTGCAGACAGGCGCGGCATATTGATATCACTTAAGATATGGAGGGAGTTTGTATGAACAAAAAGGCTAAGATCATTGCGGTGTCGCTGTGTGCGGCGCAGCTTGCAACAATGATCCCGCTGACCGCTTCGGCTGCACAGCCCGGGCTTAGCATTGACACTATCGCTGTTGGTGAGAATCACAGCCTGGTGATCAAGAGCGATATGTCCCTGTGGGCTGCCGGCGACAACAGCAAGGGTCAGCTGGGACTTGGCGAAACAACATCTGAATCCAATGGTCAGAAGGTTATGGATAAGGTGGCTTTCGTAGAGGCTAACGATGATGTCAGCTTCGCGATAGACCAGAACGGCACACTTTACGGCTGGGGTGATAACTCAAGTGGTCAGGTAGATCCGTCTGTGTCCAGTTCATATATTTATAAGCCCACAAAGCTTATGGACAATGTAAAGGACGTCGCAGCCGGTGATACTCACACGGTTGTTCTTACAAAGGACGGCTCCGTTTTCGGCTGGGGCAGCAACGAATACGGTGAGCTTGGCTTCTCCTCAAACAGCAGGAAGAACGACGATGTGAAGCTTGCTGAAAAGGCAGTTGACATTGCAGCCGGCGACGGATTCACACTTGTTGTCACCGCTAACGGCGAGGTTTACGCGTGCGGTCTTAATGACAACGGTCAGCTTGGCAGCGGCAACTACAGGGATTACGAGACTCTTCAGAAAGTCATCGACAGCGGAGCTTCCCAGGTCGCAGCAGGTAACGAGCATTCCATCGTACTGATGAGCGACGGCACTGTAAAGACCGCAGGCTCCAACAGCAAAGGTCAGCTCGGCACAGAGGATACGCACACCGACTGCGATTCCTTTGAAAAAGCTGATGTAAGAGATGTCAGCGCGGTTTTCGCCGGTGGCAATTCATCCGGTGCAGTTACCAGCAACGGCACACTTTACACATGGGGCGATAACACTAACGGTCAGCTCCACAACGGAAAGTCCGATGATCTTGATGATCCGCAGTCCGTTACGAACAGCGTTGTTTCGATCGCGTTCGGCGAGCATCATTCCATCATGCTGAAGAACAACGGCAGAGTTTCCAGCGTGGGCTCCGGTGTTTATGGCGAGCTGTTCTCCGCTCAGAGCGCGATAATCAGCAAGCCTGTACAGGTCGGCAAGAATTACGTTGCGTACTCCGCAGGCTATGACCATGCGGCCGCTATCGATGAGATGGGCGTGCTTTATACCTGGGGCAATAACAATAAGGGTCAGCTTGGTCTTGGCGACAGAAACTCCAGAACAAAGCCCACAAAGGTAAAGCTTGAGTGTGATGCGATAGGAGTATGGTGCGGCAATGGCACGACTATCGTACAGACATCAGATAAGAATACATATGTATTCGGAGATAACAGCTCCAATATGCTGGGCATGAAGAGCCGTTCCAGCCAGCTGACCGCTCCGACAATAAACGAATACCTTTCCGGCGATACGATCGAAAAGATCGAATTCAGTGATGGATTTGCAATCGCACTTATCGGCGGCACTGTTTACGGCTGGGGCACGAACGCTTCCGGCAGACTCTGCGGCTGCGAACGCAAGGTTGAGTATGCTACTGAAGTCGATAGCATGCTGACTGGAATTGCAGATGTTGCAGTCGGAGCAAACCACGGCTTCGCCATCACTAAGGGCGGCGAGCTTTACGGCTGGGGCAACAATTCCTCTAAGGTACTTGGAATTGAAACTGATACCAGAACTGTAGACACTCCTGTTCTGGTCGAGATCACCGACAGAAAGGGTAATACCAAGACGGCACAGGCGGTTGCTGCCGAGGGCTACCGTACACTCGTTGTCACAACAGATAATGATGTATACGCATGGGGCGACAACAACAGCGGCGAACTGTGCTATGATTCTTCCAAGCTGAGAACACCTACTCTGGTAAATTCCTTTGGCGATGAGATATACACCGCTGGAAATTATACAGCGGTTATAAACGGCGATGAACTTTATCTCTGCGGCTCAAACGATAAGGGTCAGCTTGGCAACGGCACTACCAAGAAGTCCAATGACTTCGGCAAGAGCATCATGAAAGATGTTGCCGTAGTAAGCCTTGGTGAGGATTTCGCCGGCTGCATCACCAATAACAATGTTCTCTACTGCTGGGGCAACAATACAAATGGTCAGGTAGGCAACGGTCAGGGCGGTTCCAGCAGCGAGCCGGAGACTGTTATCAATGACGCTCTCTGCAAGGCAACTGTTCAGGTCGAAAAGGTAACGCTGGATAAGACTGAGCTTTCCATGAAGCCCAAGGCTACGGCAAGACTCACAGCAACCGTATCTCCCAGCGATGCTTCCGACAAGAAGATCACATGGACCAGCTCCAACACCAATGTTGCTACCGTAAACGACAGCGGTCTTGTTAAGGCAGTGACCAACGGTACAGCCACCATTACTGCAAAGAGCAGCAACGGTATCACAGCACAGTGCGTTGTTACTGTATCAACACCGGTTTCCAGCTTCTCCGTAACTCCTGCGAAGTCCAAGACCATCAATATTGACGGCACATTCACATTCAAGGCAAAGATCTATCCGGCTGCTGCTGATGATAAGACGCTCCTCTACTCATCTTCCAACGAGGACGTTGCAGTGGTTGACGACAACGGTACAGTTACCGGCGTATCCGCAGGCAAGGCAGTTATCACTGTTACAGCTAAATCCAATCCTGCAAAGACCAGAAAGGTGACGGTTGTTGTACGCCCGGATAAGGTAAAGATCACCTACAGAAAGTCCACCACAGACGGTATCATATTTGAATGGGCACAGTCCGAGTACGCCGACGGCTACACCATCTACCGCCGTAACTCTGCAAAGGGCAAGGGCAAGGTAGTAGGCAATGTTGAAAGCTACGATCCTGACGAGATGACATTCACCGATTCCACCGCAGTAAAGGGCAAGACATATTACTACTATATCAAGTCCTATGTAACTGTTGATGGCAAGAAGATCTACTCCTCCGCTTCCACGATCTACAAGATCAAGGCGAAGTAACGAGCGGCAAGTGTGATAACCACTCTCCCCCCAATATAAATCGGAAAAGGCAGAGCTTCGGCTCTGCCTTTTCTATTGTGCTACATTCTGAGAGCTTCCACGGGATTGAGGGAGGCCGCCTTGTACGCCGGGTAAGCCCCGAACACCGCTCCGACTGCACCGGAAGCCACGGCGGAAAGTACGATCATCAGCCAGTTCACCTGGAACGGAATCCCGATCAGCATACACCCCACGCCCGAAAGCAGAAGTCCCGAGAGTATACCCGCGGCGCTGCCAAGCATAGTCAGCAGCACTGCTTCGCTGAGAAATTCCCGGCAGATGTCCCGGCTGGACGCGCCGATGGATTTCTTTATGCCGATCTCCCTGGTGCGTTCAGTCACGCTCATCAGCATGGTGGTCATAACGGATATCCCGGAGACTGCCAGTGATATCCCGGCGACCAGTGAAAGAGCCGTCGTCACGATGCCGAGTATGTCCTCCAGCTGTCCTTTCTGGGAGAGCAGGTTGTTGACGATATAGGCGTCAGTAGTGCCGTTCGTGCGGTTAAGCGCTTCCTGGACGGCGGCGACTACCGGGATATCGGTGTTCATGTCGTCAAGCTTCACCGCGAGTTTGTCGTAGGTAGTGCGCCCGGTGAGCTGCTGCATGGTGCTGATCGGGATATACATGAACCCCGGCATGATGTTAGACAGCATTCCCTGTAAGCTTGAAAGCCCGGAGTGTGCCACGCCGATTATCTCAAACTCATGGTACTTCCCGCCGAGGAACATCGAAAGCTTTTTCCCGACGACGTTGCTTCTGCCGTAGGAACGCAGCGCGAACTGTTCGTCGATAACGCATACCCGGGAGCCTCCGTCGCTGTTGTTCACAAGCCTGCCGTGCTTAGCCTCCAGCGATATCAGCCGGTCGGCGGATTTGTCGACGCCCCAGACATAGCAGTCAAGGCGTCTGCCGATCATTTTCGCTTCGGTCACAGACGCCATCAGCGGCATGACGTCGTTCACTCCGTCCACGCGGCGCACGGTGGATACGTCGTTATCCGTTATTGTGACGGTGACGGAATTGTTCGCAGCCTGTACAAGCAGCGTATCAACGCCCATTGTCACAAGCGTGGCGCTGACCTGGGAAGTGCCCACAGTACCCACGGTGGACACCAGGACTACCGAGAACACGCCGACTGCTATCCCCGCCATCGTCAGCAGGGAGCGCGTGCGGCTGCGGAATATGCTGATAAGTGTTGAAGAAATGCTCATTCGTCTATCCTCACATAGCGGCTGAGTGAAACGTCAGACGGGTCGAGAATAACGCGGTCGCCCTCGGCGGCGCCCTTTACTATTTCAGTCCCGTCGGAGAACTCCGCTCCGGTGAATATCTTGCGCTTGACGGCGGTGTTGTCCTCAAAGACATAGATATACTCGCCTTCCTCGTCCTGCCCGATGGCTTCGTAGGGGAGCACGCATATCTTGCGCGGGTCGGAGAGCTGGAATGTCACATCGGCGGTCAGCCCGGAGCACAGCCGCGGGTCTGCGGAGTCCGGCACGACCATTACGTCAACGACGGTTTCAAGTACCGCGCCGCTGTACTGACTGCGTGCCGCGGCGGCTATCTTGGCTACAGTCCCGGTGAAGATATCGTCGGGGTAGGCGGTGAGGGTGAACTGAACCGGTTGTCCCAGGGATATCCGGGAGATATTCACCTCGCTGACAGCCGAAGTCAGAATCAGTGAATCCGTCCCGGCGATTGTCGCTATGCTCCCGCCGGCTTCCACTGCGGCTCCGCTGCCGGCGGTGGAGATAACTGTGCCGGTGCGGTCAGCCGTCACGTTATCCGGAATAAGCGACATTGCCGTCGAAAGACTGGCGGTGGCTGCGGCGAGCTGCGACACTTTACCCAGGCTTGCGATGAACGTTTCACTGGCGGTGCGGTCAACGGTGGCTATGACGTCCCCGGCGCTGATGGAGTCGCCGGGCTCCACGGTGTATTTCTTTATCACGAGCGGCAGGGCGCAGGTCACGTCGCTCTGACCGATGTAGCTGAGCGTGCCGCTGGTGCGGATAGTTTCGCTGTAATTCACGAACTTCGGGGTGACGGTCTGGCAGACGGGTATGCTGGCTTCCACGGCGGCGGGGAGCGCGGAAACTCCGGCGATTATCAGGGCGCAGGCGGCGGCAAGGGCTATATATTTCTTCATGGGCTTCATTCCTTTCGATAAAATCAACGTGATTATTGTGGGAATTTATCCGGGAAATATTCCAGCTTTCTGCGCAAAATTTCACAAAAATAACCCCTCCCGTTTCCGGGAGGGGCGGTCGTATTTAATTGTGGATATTACCCTTATTCTTCGCCGATATCCTCAATGGCGTCGGTCATTTCCTGTACCGAGACATCTATGCAGCTGAACGCCTGAGTTATCTCATCGCTTATGGCGTCGATCTTGTCGCTGAATTTGTCCATGATGTCATTGCAGATGTCATCAATATCGACATCACCGGGATCTCTGCCGCTGAGTGCTTTGCTTATGGCGTCGCCGATCTGCTTTCCAAGACCGGAGTAAAGACCGGACATGCTGTCCAGCTTTCCGGATATTTCGTCCGTCATGTTTGAAGTAATGCTGTTAAGAGCATATGCCTGGTTCTGGATATTTTCTATAACATGAAAATTATCGCCGGGGATTTTCGGAGCGTCATTGACCTTGCCTGCGCTATTATGCTTTTCGCGGAGCGCACGGGTGGAGTACCATTCATCTGTGGGCCAGCCGTCTGCAAACACGATGTTATGCCGCTGCGGACGTTCGCTTTCGAACTCGTCCACCGTATCCGGCAGGTATGCATATTCCTCTTTGGGGTTTGCCGTCATGACGGTCATATACGCTCTCATAGCCGCAAACCGGAGCTGGGTGTATTCGTTGTCCCCGGTGATGAAAGGTATCTCATACAGCTCCCAGCCGTTTACCTTCTTTAGCGGTTTTATATAATTGCGGTTGAGATTATAGGTATAGCAGTTTTCGCAATCGTTGTTGTAAACCACTATGAGCCGGCACACCTCGTCGTTGTTGTCGTTTTCGCCGCCGTTGAGCCAGAATGTGAACGTATGCGTGGTATTTTTCGGCAGGATAAGCTGCTTTGTGACTATCTCAGTCCAGTTATATCCCCAGTCGCCGATAGTGTAGGCTTCAGCGAGTTTTCCGTCGGGGCCCTGCATGAAGCTGCGGTTTCCGACATTGTTCTTGCAGTCCTTGTTGAAGCTCCAATCCCTTGCGTTGAAGAAAAGGCAGTTTACCGGCTGCGCCTGGGTGCTCTTGTTTTCGTTAAGGGTATTTATGTTATCCATCTTGATGTCCTCCGTAATTACTGCGTCGGACACGCCGTTAAGACGAATAGTATTGTCGTTCACATAACGTGCCCGACCTTTTTTGACCAGACCCTGTGCCCGTCTGGGGTAAGTGAGTCCGGAAAATTCTCCGTCCTGCGATAATACAGTGACGGTCTGATGTGCGCTGGCTTCGTTTTTTGTCATGGGTGTCATCCCCTCCAACGTGGTTTGTTTTATGGTTATGGGTTTTCTCCCCGGCTGCTTTTTTGTCATGTGTGCAGTTCACCATCACTATTTTAGCATAATAAGAAAACACAAGTCAATTGACGTTATACATAAACTTACCCATAGCGGTTTGTGGAAAGAAACGAACCCGGCGGACAGTACCGCCGGGTCACGTTGTGAAGAGCAAATATTACTTGTAGAGTGCACCGTAAGCCGCGCAAGCCCTGTAATCAGCGCCCTCCAGGTCGGAGGTGCCGAAAGCGCTCCACGCATGCGGACGGAACAGGCGTTCGTCGGAGAGGTTGTGCAGGGAAACGGGAATCCTCAGCATGCTTGCCATCGTGACGAGGTCCTCGCCGATGTGACCGTATACGAAGCAGCCGTGGTTAGCGCCCCAGTTAGCCATTACGTTATAAACGTCGGAAGCCGCTACCTTATCCGGAACGGTGATGGGAGCGAACCAGGTGGAGGGCCATGTCGGGTCGGTGCGTCCGAGCAGGGTCTTGTTTACATCCTCCGGAAGCTCAACGGTGTAGCCCTCAATTATCTGGATCGTCGGACCGAGGTGCTTTATATAGTTTACACGGGCGAAAGTGCAGGGCATAACTCCCTGAGTGGAGTAGCTGGAGGAGAATCCGCCGCCGCGGAAGTAACCGAGATTTGCGCAGGGCCAGGTGGTAGCCTTTAAGCAGGCGTCGATGTCCTTTTCGGTCATATCCCACCAGGGCTTCATTACGCTCTCGCCGTTCTCGTCCTTGACAGCGCCGGTGCCATCAAGCGCCGCAGCGCCGGAGTTTATGAGATGTATGAATCCGTTGGCTGCCTTTCCGTCGGGAGTCCAGCCAGTCACGCGCTTCACGGAATCCGGCGACCAGTAGGTGCGTACGTCGGCGAATACAGCTGCACGTCCGGTCAGCATATGCAGGAACATCAGAGTTGTTCCGTTAAGGGTGTCGTTTTCCGTCGCAAAGGGGATAGGCTCACGGGCGCCGTTCCAGTCGAAGGTCGTGTTGAGGATTGCTTCGGTGAAGTCTGCGTTGGGCATGAAGTCCGTCCACATTCTCTGACCCTGGAATCCGCCAAGTACGGCGTTTCTGCCCTTTGCCTCCTCAAGCCAGCCCATCTCTGCGAGCCTCGGATTTCCTTTGAGAATATCGCGGATTATGCAGGTCATCTTTGCGATGAACTCCCAGTTCTCCTGCTTCTCCTTTTCGGAGAGGACGGGGCGCATGTATGTCATGCCGGGAGTCGGGTTGATATCCACGCCCTCGGGGCACTTTTCCTTTATCCAGGCGAGCGCTTTCTTGTATTCAGTCTCGTCGTAAATTCCGAGCTTTTCGCGGCGGATTATCTCGGTCATGTCTACCCACTCGGGGTGGATACCCAGGTACTCGCGGAAGAACTCCTCGTTGCAGTAAGCTCCGGCGATACCCATTGCCTGGGAGCCGATGTTCACATAGCTCTTGTTCTTCATGTCGCCAATGGCTGCGGCACAGCGTGCGAAGCGCAGTATCTTTTCTTCGACGTCAGCGGGGATAACGGTGTCGTCCGCGTCCTTTACGTCATGACCGTAAATCGAGAAGCAGGGCATGCCGATCTGCGCGTACGCGGAATTTGCCGCCGCAAGGAAAACGGCGCCGGGACGCTCGGTTCCGTTGAAGCCCCATACAGCCTTGATGGTGTTCGGGTTTTCGTCTATTACCTGGGTAACGTAGCACCAGCAGGGGGTCACGGTCAGCGTAGCCGCGATGTTCTCGGTGGCGAACTTGTCGGCGCATGCTGCGCTCTCTGCGATACCGCCGATAGTCGTATCAGCGATCACGCATTCCACAGGCTCTCCGCTGGCGTGGCGTACTTTGGAGGTGATAAGCTCCGCGGCTGCCTTTGCCATGTTCATGGTCTGGACTTCAAGGCTCTCGCGGATACCGAACTGACGTCCGTCGATAACTGGTCTGATTCCGATTTTTGATAGCATAGAATTGGTTCCTTTCAGATATATTCCGGGCAGCTCCGTCAGCGGCGCTGCTTTACGCTCATGTATATGCGGGACTTGCTGTATACAATTATACCAAAACTTTTTGCGGATTTCAACACTTTTTTCAAAAATCTTATAAAACCAGGCATAAAAAAACAGGGCTGTTTACACAGCCCTGTTTTGTGGATCGTCAAATTACTTAACGATGTAGTCCTTGATCTGGTCGAGGAAATCAGCGCAGTCGTCGCTGTGGATATTCAGTGTCAGCTCCTTGGAGAGATCCAGGCTGAAGATACCCATGATGGACTTAGCGTCGATCGCATATCTGCCGGATACGATATCTACGTCATAATCGCAGCGGGATACGATGCTTACAAAATTCTTAACGTCGTTGATTGTGTTGATGTTTACCTTTACTGTTTTCATAATAAAATACTTCCTTTCCGTGGTGTTATGTGTGTCTTATCAGACTTTTGCTCTGAACTTTGTCACTGCGTCAAGCAGCTCGTCAGCCTTTGCGCCGTCGTCATGGACAACGAAATCAAGCGGCTTTGCAAGATCAAGACTGAATATACCCATGATGGACTTTGCGTCTACCGCATATCTTCCGGATACGAGATCGCTGTCGAACGAATAGCTGTTAGTGAGCGCTACGAACTCCTTTACGTCCTCAATAGAACCGAGCATAACTTTCATTTTCTTCATAAACAGCCGCCACCTTTCTTTGTGGTATTAGTTTCTGAGGGTTTACTTCCCTCTATAAATTAGTATATCCTTAATCTGAAAAATAGTCAATAGCTTATTGCAAATTTCGGAATAATCAAGTATAATATTGTTATATCAAGTTTTGGTTTTGGCTAAAATTACAAACATCACTGCAACGCCCGTTGCATAACAAACAGGCGCGGTTTTGCATCATATCAGAAAGAGGTTGTCATGACATTCAGCATATACACATTCGGGTGCAAGGTGAACTCCTGCGAGAGCGCGGCGATTCACGACGCATTCGCCGCCGCTGGCTATGAACCGGCTGCGGAGGGCGCGCCCGCGGACGTCTGTATAATAAATTCCTGCGCCGTCACAAGCGTCGGGGTGAAAAAGGCGCGGCAGGCGGTTTCCCACTGCCGGAACTTAAATCCGGACTGTATAACGGTGCTGTGCGGGTGCTATCCCCAGGCGTACCCGGACGAAGCCGAGCGGGACAGCGGCGCGGATATAATCACCGGCAACGCTGATAAATCCAGGCTTCCGGAGCTGGTGGCAAAATTTCTGGAGGGCAGACAGCACATCTCCTGCGTTTCACAGCTGACGAGGGAATTTGACGAGAATTCTTCCGCGGCGGATCTCGACCGCACCCGCGCGTTCATCAAAATTGAGGACGGCTGCGACAGATTCTGTACCTACTGCATAATCCCCACAGCGCGTGGGCGCGTGCGCTCACGCAGACCCGGCGAGATAACCAGGCAGGCGCAGCAGGCGGTGGCAGCGGGCAACCGCGAAATAGTCCTCACGGGAATAAACATCGGCTGCTATGGGGAAGATATCGGCTGTACTCCGGCGGACGCAGTAATGGCGGCGCAGGTGGACGGTATCGAGCGCGTAAGGCTCGGCTCGCTGGAAGCGGATACCCTCACCGACGAGGAGATACAGCGCCTGAAGTCCTGCGAAAAGCTGTGCCCGCATTTCCACCTGTCGTTACAGTCCGGGAGTGACGCGGTTCTGAAGAGAATGCGCCGCCGCTACACCACGGACGATTATTACGCGCTGGTGCAGAAGCTGCGGGAAGCATTCCTGGGCTGTGCGATAACCACCGACATCATGGTCGGATTCCCCGGAGAAACTGACGAGGAATTCGCGGAGAGCATGGCGTTTGCGGAAAAGGTCGGATTCGCGAAGATACACGTATTCCCGTACTCAATACGCCGTGGGACTGTCGCGGCGATGCGTACCAACCAGGTAGTACCGCAGATTAAATCCGCGAGGGCTAAGGAAATGAACCAGCTCGCTCAGCGGCTTGAACAGCAGTTTCTTGAATCGCAGACCGGCACGATACAGACCGTGCTCATTGAAAAAAGAACATCGCCGGAGTATTGTAATGGATTTACTGACGGTTATATACCCGTGCGTATTTACGGTGAGGATATACTGCGCCATACGCTGGCGAGGGTGAAAATAACCGGCGTGGAGGGCGACCACTGCACCGGTACCACGAAATTCTAGAGGAGAAAGATATGACTAGTAGTATAAAACAGCTCCTGGTACTTGGAGCGATTCCTGCGGACGCGGAGATGTCCGACGAGTTATTCGAAAAGTACGACAAGCTGCTTGACTTCGGTCAGCCGCTGTCGTTTGAGGACGCGGTTTCGATCGCCGGGCTTTTTTCGCCGGACTGCGACGGGCTTAACTGGGCGCTTTTCCGGGCGCTGGAGGACGCCTGCGACACCCCCGCAGAACTGCTTCAAATGGCGGAGAAATGCAGCAGCACGGAGTACGCAGAGCTTCTGCGCAGCCGTGCGGAGAATAAATAACCAAATTAATTGCGCCGGAGCTGTTATATTTCAGCAGCCCGGTGTATTGATTTTGTATTCGTTAAGTAGTATAATATAGTTGAATATTGCAGTATAAAAGCTGTAAACAATATGTTGGAGGAAAAACGATGGTTTACCGAATTTATGTGGAAAAGAAGCCGCAGTTCGCAGTTGACGGGGGCGCAGTCCTCGCTGACCTGAACGTGGCGCTTGGCATCACCTCTGTTGAGAATGTGCGCGTTATCAACCGCTACGACTGTGAGAAGCTGCCCGAGGAGAACTTCAAGGCCGCTATCCCGACAGTATTCTCCGAGCCGCCTGTTGACGAGGTTTTCTATGACCTGCCGGAGCTGGCTGCGGACGAGAGAATGTTCGCCGTTGAGTTCCTGCCGGGTCAGTTCGACCAGCGCGCGGACTCCGCCGCACAGTGCATTCAGATGCTCTGCCCGGGCGAGCGTCCTGTCGTAAAGTACGCTAAGATTTACGTACTCAAGGGTAAGATAACTGATGATGAGTTCGCACGCATCAAGCACTACCTCATCAACGCCGTTGAGTCCCGCGAGTGCGGATTCGACAAGTACGACACCCTGGAAGTCAAGTACACTATCCCCACCACCGTTGAAACGCTGACCGGATTCATCAACAAGACCGACGCAGAGCTTGCGGATTTTGTCGTAAAGTACGGCCTTGCGATGGACAACGACGATATCAAGTTCTGCCAGGATTATTTCAAGAGCGAGCACCGCGACCCGACTATCACCGAGATACGCATGATAGATACCTACTGGTCCGACCACTGCCGCCATACCACATTCGGCACGATTATCGACAACGCTGATATCAAGCCCTCCTACATTGCTGATACATACGCTGAATATAAGGCAGACCGCCACGAGCTTGGCAGGGACAACAAGCCCCTCTGCCTGATGGACATTGCCACCCTGGCTGCGAAGAAGCTCAAAAAGGACGGCATTCTGAAGGATCTTGACGAGAGCGAGGAGATAAACGCATGCTCCGTACGCATCAAGGTCGACGTTGACGGCAAGGACGAGGACTGGCTCCTCATGTTCAAGAACGAAACTCACAACCACCCGACCGAGATCGAGCCTTTCGGCGGCGCTGCGACATGCCTCGGCGGCGCTATCCGCGACCCGCTTTCCGGACGTTCCTATGTATACCAGGCAATGCGCGTTACCGGTGCTTCCGACCCGCTGCTGCCGGTTGAAAAGACCATCAAGGGCAAGCTTCCGCCCAGAAAGATAACCACCACTGCGGCCGCAGGCTACTCCAGCTACGGCAACCAGATCGGTCTTGCCACAGGTCATGTTGCCGAGATATATCACCCCGGTTACATGGCTAAGCGCATGGAGATAGGCGCAGTTATCGGCGCGGCTCCTGCTGAGAACGTACGCAGAGAGCGCCCGGCACCCGGCGATATCATTATCCTGCTCGGCGGCCGTACCGGTCGCGACGGCTGCGGCGGAGCTACCGGTTCTTCCAAGGCTCACAGCGTACAGTCCCTGGACACCTGCGGCGCAGAAGTCCAGAAGGGTAACGCGCCAGAGGAGAGAAAGCTCCAGAGATTATTCAGAAATCCCGAGGCTACTAAGCTCATCAAGCGCTGCAACGACTTCGGCGCAGGCGGCGTTTCCGTTGCCATCGGCGAGCTTGCAGACGGCCTGGAGATCGACCTCAACGCAGTTCCCAAGAAGTACGACGGTCTGGACGGCACCGAGCTTGCTATCTCCGAATCCCAGGAGAGAATGGCAGTCGTAGTTGCTCCCGAGGACGCCGACAAGTTCCGCGCGCTCGCTTCCAAGGAGAACCTGGAGTCCACGCCGGTCGCTGTCGTAAAGTCCGAGCCCAGACTCCGCATGAACTGGAACGGCAAGACCATCGTCGATATCTCCCGCGAGTTCCTCAACTCCAACGGCGCTGAGAAGCACACTGACGTTGCAGTTCCGGACGTAAAGGTTTCCTACTCCTCCGGCAGAAAGAATACTGCCGCTGACTGGGAGGGCATGGTCACGGACCTCAATATCTGCTCTCAGAGAGGACTTGTACAGCGCTTCGACAGCACCATCGGCGGAGCGACCGTACTCATGCCGTTCTCCGGAAAGACCCAGCAGACCCCTGTACAGGCTATGGCTGCGAAGCTTCCGGTACTGAATGCAAAGACAAACACTACCTCCATCATGGCATGGGGCTTCGACCCGGCGGTTTCCACACAGTCCCCGTATCACGGTGCTGTGTGCGCAGTCGTTGAGTCGATTGCAAAGGTAGTCGCAGCAGGCGGCACATATGAGCACTGCTGGCTGACATTCCAGGAGTACTTCGAGAGAACCCAGGGCAAGCCCGAGAGATGGGGCAAGCCTTTCGCAGCGCTGCTCGGTGCTTACCGTGCACAGCTGGAGATGGGCTGCGGCGCTATCGGCGGCAAGGACAGCATGAGCGGCACATTCGAGCACATCGACGTTCCGCCGACGCTGGTATCTTTCGCAGTTTCCACCGCCAAGGCGCAGGACGTTATTTCCGCTGAATTCAAGGCGGCAGGTCATAAGATAGGCTACATCGCTCCGAAGTACGACGAAAACGGACTGCCGGTATTCGACAGCGTTAAGGAAGTATTCCGCACCGTTGAGAAGCTCATCAGGGACAAGAAGGCTGTATCCGTATGGAGCGTTGCACACGGCGGCGTTGCAGAGGGTATCTTCAAGATGTCACTGGGCAATCAGATAGGCGCAAAGCTGGACAAGCTATCCGACGAGGAGCTGTTCACACCAGTTTACGGTGCGTTCATTCTTGAGCTTACCGGTGATGCTGACGGCGTAAAGACCATCGGTGAAACAGTTGCAGAATATACCATCACCTCTGGCGATGTGAAGCTTGACGTTGCTTCCCTGGAGAAGAAGTGGGACGATGTTCTGGAGCCTGTCTTCAAGGCACAGCTTCCCGAGAAGTCCGCTCCAGAGAAGATCGCATACACCGGCGGCTGCGAGCTGAAGCACAGCTCTGTAAAGGTTGCCAAGCCCCGTGTTCTTATCCCGGTATTTCCCGGAACCAACTGCGAATACGACATGGCTAACGCGTTCAACACCTACGGCGGCGACAGTGAGATATTCGTTATCCGCAACCTCTCAGCTAAGGACATGGAGGACAGCGTAAACGAGTTCACAAAGCACATTCAGAATTCTCAGATTATCGCTATCCCCGGCGGATTCTCAGGCGGCGACGAGCCCGAGGGCTCAGCGAAGTTCATCAACGCGTTTTTCCGCAACCCGAAGATAAAGGACGCTGTTGAGGAAATGCTCTATACCCGCGACGGTCTGATGATCGGTATCTGCAACGGCTTCCAGGCGCTTATCAAGCTTGGTCTGGTTCCGTTCGGAAAGATAGTTCCGCTGACCGCTGAAAGTCCGACGCTGACCTACAACACCATCGGACGTCACCAGTCGCAGCTTACTCTTACCAGAATATGCACCAACAAGTCCCCGTGGCTGAGCTGCTGCAATGTCGGCGATATCCACAATATACCGATATCCCACGGCGAGGGTCGCTTCGTTGCTCCCGAGGCTGTGATCAAGCAGCTTATCGCAAACGGTCAGGTGGCAACTCAGTACGTTGACCTCAACGGCAACCCCACCATGGACGTTGCATACAATCCGAACAGCTCCATGTACGCAATCGAGGGTATCATCTCCCCGGACGGCAGAGTCCTGGGTAAGATGGGCCACACCGAGCGTCTGACTGACAACGTTGCAAAGAACGTTGCAGGCAACAAGGAACAGCTGCTGTTCAAGGGCGGCATTGAGTACTTCGCATAAGTTACAGTATACTATAACAAAGGCGCACCCGAAAGGGCGCGCCTTTTTGTGTTTCGTTGAAAATTTAGAGCGTTTCGCCGGAGTAGGTGTAGGTGTTTCCCATCTTTCCGATGGTTCCGTCAAGTTTGTATTCATACCCTGTGTAAGCGCCCTTTTCCACGGCGAAATCATAGTTAAACACCAGCATGGTGTAATCCTCGTCGTTGTCGCCGAATTTATACCATGTTACTGGGGTGAAGTTCTGCAGGCTTGACCACTCCGTGTAGTCCTCCAAGCAGTTTTCGGCGTATTCCACGCGGCTGAGCGAGATGTTGTCGGAGTGCTCTTCATAATTGGAAGCAATCTCGCTTTCTATGTCGTAGTTGCACAGCTCTATCTGCCCGTTTTCAATGTGGATATAGCTTTCGTCGTTGTCCGAAAGGTAGTACCCGCTTTTCACCTCAATATCGGGAAGAAATGACTGTCCGTATTCCATGACATCATCGGCACCAGCTGAAGCGGAACAGCCCGCGGCGGTCAGCACGGCAAGAATCGCTGCAAGTGCAAGTAATTTTCGCATAATATACCTACCAGTGAAATCGGTTGTTTTCTGTTAGTGTAATTATATCATGCGATTTGGCAAAAATCAAGAATTATAATCCACAAAGATTAAACATGGAATATGTGTAATAACCATATACAGACAGAACATGAAAAAGCCCCCGGTCGGCTGACCGAGGGCACTGTGATCCGGTTGGGGAAATCCGGTTCACAGCTCTGCGAGGAAGTTTTCAACGAGGTCGTAGATATGAACCGGGGAAGCTTCATATCTGTTGAGCGCGTCAAGAAATTCAGTTATCGCTGTATGACTTGGGGTAATGTCATCAACGGTACATTCTCCGGAGCTTACGCCATAGCTTGTGTACGTCCCGCCGTCCTCAGACGAGTGCTGGGTTTCTGTCATCTTCCACATCTGGTTTCTCCTTTTTTACATTTAGTGGGTATAACGCCTTGGGGATATCTTTGCTTTGTATACTAAAAGTATATCATGTATCGAGTCAATTGTCAATAATTATAACGTTAAGATTTCGCTAAGAGTTTTTACGAAGCCAGAAATTACAGCAAGTTATATCAGATATGGGCGTGTGCTGTCGGATATAAGAAAACCCCGCGGTCTTTTTGGGACTGCGGGGTTTGTATTCTGTTGAAAAATCAGACGTAATAGGGGTTCGGCTTGCACAGCAGGATTATAAGGTCTATAAGCGTGCCGATTCCAAAAAGTCCGAAAGTCAGCAGCCAGAGCACACCAGTACCGATCTTTCCCTCGTAGAAGCGGTGAACTCCAAGATATCCGAGGAACAGACAGAGCAACACGGCTACCCACTTGTCCTTGCATTTGCCGGTGGGCACAGCTGCAACGTTGTTATTATTGTTATTGTTGTTGATTATGATAGGCTGAGCGCCGTTGTTTGCGGCAGCGCCGATAGGCTCTACCTGGCAGCCGCAGTGGGTGCAGAGCACAGCCGCCTCCGGGATCACCTGTCCGCAGTGCTTGCAGAACTTTGTCGCACCCTGGTACATCGGCTGTCCCTGGGGTGCCTGATAGGACTGCTGCTGATAAGTCGGCTGCGGTGCCTGGTAGAGCTGCTGATATTCCTGCTGGGGATATGCGTTGTTCTGCTGCTGGTACATATTCTGCTGGGGCTGCTGATAGCCGGCATTCTGGGGCTGTGTATAAGCTGAAGCCTGGGGCTGTGAAGCTGCCTGGCTGGGATATATTTCACCGGTAGATGGATCGCGCCAGCCCTGAGATGCGTTATTTACATCGCTTGACTGCTTTGTCAGACTTACCCTTGAATTATCGTCCATTGTATTACCTCCATATCATGCTCCGGAAAACCAAACCGTCCGGATAACTAATCATATACAAATATTCTACCACAAACAGGCGGCTTTGTGTAGTGGATTTCCGCTTTTTTTCACGGAGTAAATGATTTTTGGGAAATATCAACAAAACGCCGTAAGCGTTTTCGGCGCTTTGAATAATACAAGAACACCGGCGGAGAAATCCCCGCCGGTGCGTTTATTTAAACCCCGATCATCAGCTGTTCGGCTGAGAATACTGCGCGTATACCATCTTTATCATATCCCCATAGGTAAAGTCCGCGGCAGGATCCAGCTTTTTCTCTGTGAATGCGCCCATTCCGTATGCGATGGCGTAATATCCGACACGCGGATTATCGTCGCTGATATCGCTGAACGGAGATTTGTAGATACCCTTTATCTTTGCGACCTCGTCGCTGGTGACGGAGCGTGTGAACGCGATAAGCGCAGCGCTGCGGTTTACCTTGCGGTCCGCCTGGTCAGCATTCATGGTGTACAGGTTCAACAGATCATACAATACGCCGTAGGTAACTGCGTCGTTCTCGCTGAATTTGTTCTCGGAGAGGAGAACGCCGTGATCGTCGAGCTTCTGTGCCATCTTGAGTATCGTCTTGTCCTTTATGCCGGAAAGGTCGTTCTTTCCCTTGCGGCGTGCCCAGTCATAAACAGGTTCGCCGGTGAATGCGTCAACATATACGCTGTTTGAGCAGCCGTATACAAGCACGGTCTGGGTCTTTTTCTTGTATATCTTGGCGAGATAGTACATGTCGAGATCGTTATCCTGCCAGAACTTCTTCATCGCCTGGTCTGTGGTGAGCATTCCGGTGGGCTTGGGCAGGGCAACGTCGGTATAGTTTATATTGTATCTGGTCAGCGTCATATCCTTGTCGAAATTGATGCTTATTCCGTCGCCGGAAACGCGGATATCATTTGCATATCTTGTCCAGCGGTGATTGCTGCCGTAACAGATTTTCTGGGTGGATATCCAGCTGTTTTCATTGCTGGTGTAATCCCTGAACTCGCTGTACTTGTCACCTGCAAAGGAAGCTGCGATCGTGGCTGCAAGCTTATCAGCATTTTCCATGCTGTAGTCGGAGGTGTAGTCCTTGGAGTCGCCGTACTTGTTTAAGTTATAGGAGATTATCTCGCCGGTCTCTGCATTGACGGTGATATATATCGTGTGCCAGATGCTGCTTGTGATCACAGTGTCTATAGAAGCTTCCATGGAACAGCATTCCTCCATGCTTTCCACAGGATCTTCTATCACTTCGCTCCACTGTT